>Ga0187863_10004325_pt1 | contig 10163 bp, 10 predicted proteins | sample June2016WEW_11_1_FD_132975 | JGI IMG/M metagenome (GOLD analysis project Ga0187863, IMG submission 132975) | Peatland microbial communities from SPRUCE experiment site at the Marcell Experimental Forest, Minnesota, USA - June2016WEW_11_10 | ecosystem: Environmental > Terrestrial > Soil >...
CTCTCGACGCCCCTGTCCGCCGCCTCGGCGCATTAGACACCTTCGTCGCCTACCAGCCCATCCTCGAAGACGTAATCCTCCCCCAACCCGAAACCATCTTCCAGGCCATCGCCTCGCTGGCGCGGTATTAATCCCTTGTCATCCTGAGGAGCGAAGCGACGAAGGACCTTGTGTTTTCTTTTTTGAGCCGGATGCCGGGTGCCCCACATCTGCCGGGTTTTGGCAGATGTGGGAAAGCGCGTGAGCACCCCGCTTTTTCTCCCATGATCGAAACTTGGAGTACGAACGAATCCGGGTGCCCCACATCCCCGGTGTTGGGGATGTGGGCAAGCGCGTGAGCGCCCGCTTTGGCGTTGTGTCAGGGCAGGACTTTCTTTAGTCATGCCAAAAAGCTGATCGCAGAACGCTACAGGCTACGGGCTACCGGCTACCGGCTGTCTCTACTTCTTCACCGCCCCTAAAATCGCCTTTTGATTCTTCAGAATCTCCTTCTGATTCGTCAGAATCGCGTTCAGCGCCTTCTGGTTCTTCTTAATGTCCGCCTGGTTGGTCAGGATCGCCTTCTGGTTCGCAAGAATCGACTTCTGATTCGCAAGGATCGTCTTCTGATTCGCAACAACTTCGTCTGCCATAATTCCTCTCCATTCTCCCGTAGGAAGTCCAGCGGCCATTGTCTCCTAATCCCCTGTCTTTCCGCGTCTACCCGATGTGGAAATTTTTCTCCATCATCCGATGGAGACACAACGCCGAACGCAGAACCCTGTACGCTGTTTTTGCATGCGCACCATCCCTGTCAAAACCGCTTCTGCCGATTACCCCGTCCACATCGGCCGCAATCTCTTCGCTCAGATTCCGCGCCACATCCAAAAGTCTGCCGCACGCAGTGCCTTCGTCCTGACTTCGCCCGAAATCTGGGCACTCTGGGGTAAAAAGTTCCTCGCCGCCTTCCCGAAATCCGACGCACCCACCGTCCTCTTTCTTCCCGCAGGCGAGCGCCACAAACGCCTCACCCAGGTCGAACGCCTCGCCTCCGAACTCACCAACGCCGGCGCCGACCGCTCCTCGCTCCTCATCGCTTTCGGCGGCGGCCTCATCGGCGACCTTGGCGGATTCCTCGCCGCCATCTACATGCGCGGCATCGACTACATCCAGATCCCCACCACCCTTCTCGCCCAGGTCGACTCCTCGGTCGGCGGCAAAACCGGCGTCAACCTCGCCACCGGCAAGAACCTCATCGGCAGCTTCCACCACCCGCGTGCCGTCTTCGCCGACATCGAGGTCCTCCAAACCCTCCCGGACCGCGAGCTCCGCGCCGGCCTCTTCGAAAGCGTCAAGGCCGGCATCATCCGCGACCCCGCGCTCTTCCGCTTCATGGAGCACAACGCCGCCGCTATCCTCGCCCGCGATCCCGACGCCCTCGAGCGTGTCATCGTCGCTTCCATCCGCATGAAAGCCGGCGTCGTCGCCATCGACGAGCGCGAATCCGCCCTGCGCATGATCCTCAACTACGGCCACACCCTCGGCCACGCCATCGAAGCCGCCACCGGATTCCGCGCTCTCCTCCACGGCGAAGCCATTGCGTGGGGAATGCTCGCCGCGCTTCAGATCGCCCTCGCCCGCAAAACCGTCGGTCCCGATCAGGCCGAGCGTATCGAGCAGACCATCCTCGCCTACGGACCGCTGCCGCCGTTCCGCGCCAGGCTCGCCAAACTCCTCGCCGCCGCTGGGCGCGACAAAAAAAATCGCGCCGGAACCCGGCGCTTCATCCTCCCCAAAGGCATAGGCAACGCCATCGTAGTCGAAGACGTATCCGAAGCGGAGTTGCTCACCGCAATCAACGGGCTTCTCGCCCGCGCTCGCAAAGAGTAAGGCCGAGGCCGCGAATCGGCACCCTCGGCCCTGGTTTTTCTGAACGCTGAACGCTGACCCCTGAACGCTGTCTCGCGGTCGACTAGTCGACCGCAAGACTCAGCTGGTGCCTCAAATCCGCGCCGCGCACCCAGAAGATCACGTCTGTCGCGATGTTCGTCGCGTGGTCCGCGATTCTCTCCAGGTTCCGCGAAATCAGAATCGCCGGCAGCGCCTGGTCCACGGTCTCCGGATGCTCCTGGATCACCTTCGTCAGATCGGTAATCGCCACCCGATTCATGCGGTCGATCTCGTCGTCCATGTCGCGCACCGACTCGGCTACCAGCGCATCCCCGTCCAGCAGCGCCTGCACCGCTGTGCGGATCATCACGCCCGCGAAGTCTCCCATGCCGGCGATGTCCACCGGCAGATCGGCCGGATCCTGATCCAGCAGATCGAGCGTCCGGATGGCGATGCTCACCGCCATGTCGCCGATTCGCTCCAGATCGCCGTTGATCTTGATCACCGCCAGGATGAAGCGCAGGTCGATCGCCATGGGCTGCTCCCGCGACAGCAGTTCGTACGCCATCTCATCCACTTCGCGCTGCGCCGTGTTGATGGCCGTCTCGTTCTCGCGGACGTACTGGCAGAGGGCCTCATCGCGCTGCAGCCACGCGTCCACCGCCGCCTGCACCGCCTGCTGCGACAGCGCAGCCATGGCCAGCAGCTTGTCCTTCAGTTCCGCCAACTGCAATTGAAAGTGAATCCGAGGCACATTCCCCTCCTGCGCGTCTTCGTCCGGTCGCAGGATGCAATCCAGTCCGCACAAAGAACCAATCTTCGTATTGTGCATCCGCGCAGATAAATTCTTTGCAAATTCTGCGGCTTTTCCATTACTCCGGTGAGTCGCACCTGCGCCGATTCGTTCGACGATCCGTTGCTCCGAAACGTCACGCGCCAAATTCAGCCGAGCTCGCCATCTTCAAGCTCCGCCGCGCTGCTGCTCCGCGCTTCGACGCATCCAGCCAAACTAGCGGATTGCGGACCCAGCCGAGAATCCCACATCCGTAGTAGTCGACGCCGCGCCGTCAACTCACCCCAGCCGCTTCTCGGCTTCCTGCGCCGCCTCGTAAATCTGGTCGAACGACTCCACCGCGTACAGCACCTTCTGCTCTTCCGACACCAAAAACTTCTGCTCCAGCACCTGGTCGAGATTGAAATCCCGAATCTCAGGCTTGCCCTCGATCACGTGCGTCCCCTCGCCGTGCGACGAGATCAGCCCGCTGCCGTACAGCTTCACCTTCCCCTTCTGCCGGATCACTCCAAACTCCACGGTGAACCAGAACAGCCGCCCCATCCGCTCCAGCTTGTCTTTGTCGTGCATCAGCGCCGCGCTCACCCGCCCGTAGTGCTGCAGGAAATCGGCAAATACCGGATGCGCGTGCATCGGCACGTGCCCAAACACGTCGTGAAAAATGTCCGGTTCCGGTGTGTACTCCATCGCCTCGCGGCTCCGGATGTACGTCGTCGTGGGAAACTGCCGCGCCCCCAACATCTCGAAGAATGCATCCGGCGGCAGAAACCCGCTCACCGGCGTCGCATTCCATCCCGTCCGCGGCCCCAGCCTCCGGTTCACTTCCGCCAGGTTCGGAATCGTATCCTCGCGCAGCCCAATTTGTTCAAACCCGTTCAGATACTCCTCGGCCGCGTGTTCCCGCAACTGGGGCATCCGTCGCCGCACCAGCTCCGCCCACACCGCATGCTGCTCGTCGGTGTAAGCGTCCCACTGCTGTTGGATCAGGAACGGCTGAGCCACCGTCAATGGCTCGCCCACGTGCTTCCTCGCCTCTGCTCCAGCCACACCTGGAGGATTCATAGCAGCCACCCCCGGCAAAACGTTAGAGAATTTCACCCACCGCGCAGAAATGTCAAATGGCGCGCACTAAAAGCGATGCCGGCGATTCACAGGCGCAGCCTTCAGGGCGCCATCGGAACATCGGCGCCGAAAGCTCCCCTCGCCGCATTGATCCAGAGTCTCGCACCGGCAGTTTTGGATCATCCTTCTGAGCAAGCCCTGCATCACTTTGATCCCGTCCATCAAATCGTCGAGTTCCTCAAGCTTTTTTCGCGACAGTTCCTTCCACCGCTCCGCCGCCCGCGTCGTTCCGCGGAAGCCGGCGAACAGCCGCCGGATTTCAGCCAGGGTGAACCCACTCTGCCGTGCCCGCTGGATCACCGCGAGCCGATACAGCACCGTCGTGTCGTAGCGCCTTTGTCCGCCGACTCGCTGGGCAGCGGGAAGCAGTCCGATCTGCTCGTAGTAGCGAATGGCCGACGGCTGCAGCCCAATGCGTCGCGCAACTTCGGAAATGGTCAGCGGAGGCACCGGTGCATAGAGTATGGCATTGGTTCTGCTTTTTGATTGGCAAATCGCCACAACAAAATACCCCTTGCCTTAAAGTCCACTTGAAGTTGTAGCGTTCTCCTAACGCGGCAAGCTCGCCGCCTTAAGGAGAACACCGATGAAGCCATTGAACTGGATCTTGCCGTGTCTGCTTTGGGTAACCGTCACCTGCATTCCCCAGGCGCAAACGCATCTCCCGGACCAATGCGCCACCGATGCGCTGGCCGCCATAACCGCGTCTCAGCCTCCCGCCGGAGAAACGGACAGCACCCTCTCCGCGCAGCGGGAAAAGCGCGCTCTCCAGATTCTCTTCAAATCCCTGCAGAACCATGTCGTCTCAGCAGCCGATGCCATGCCTGCCGACAAATATGGATTTGCGCCAACCGACGGCGAATTCAAAGACGTGCGGACCTTCGGCCAGCAGGTGAAACACCTCGCCGCTACCAACCACATCCTCGCTGCCGCCGCATTGGGAGAAGCGCCGCCCACCGACGCAGGCGACGAGACAGGACCAGAAACCGTACGGACGAAGGCTGAAATTCTCGACTACCTGAACAGCTCTTTCGCCCATCTCAGCAAGGCGGTCGACGCAATCGGCGATTCCAGCATCGCTGTCCGGCCTTCTCCCATTTCGCCCCTGTCCGCGACTACGGTAACCCGCCTGTCGCTCATTGTTGAGGCGCTGGTTCACGCCTTCGATCATTATGGGCAGATGGTCGAGTACCTGCGCATGAACGGCGTGGTCCCGCCAGCCAGCCGCCCGTGATGCAGGACTCCGGCAGCCTCACGCGGCGAACAGCTTTCGGATTCCGAACAAGCCGAAAATTGACCACAATTCACTAATTCCGATCAAACGGCGGCAAAGAATTCAGTTCCCCATCCCACGCCTTTGGCCTATGCTGGTGAAACCCCCATCTGGAAGATATGCGTCCAGACAGTCTCGAAAGCCCCGTCTCCGGTCAGACCCCAGTGCGTCCTCCGGTAACGGATGAACGGATTGCTGACCGCGTTTCTGCGGCACCCTGAGAATCGCCTGGAATAAGAAAAGGGCCACGGCTATGAATCGATCGTCTCTTCACACCACGATGTTGCTCATAGGAGCGCTGTCCTTGTCCTGTGCCCCGTCGCACGCGCAGAGCGCATCCGGATCACCTTCCAAGTCCGGCTCTTCGAGTTCCTCAGGGCAAACCTCGGCTACAGAAGCCTCCAACAGCCCCTTCTCCATTGAGACCGAGATGTTCACCTACAAGGCGGTCGAAGAGAACAGCCAGGTCATCGCCTGCGACATCGCCCGCTATCTTTTCCAGGGAGACGTCACCGAAGCTCCTGCCGGTTCCCACGCACCCTGCGCGATCAGCAACCCCGCGCAGTCGACTCCCGGCATCGTCATCATCTCCTCCGACAGTTCCCTCATCTCCGATTTCCAGCTATGGCGCGCCGACATGGCAACCATGAGCGCTCTTGAGTCACGGGCCAACGATGTCTGCGTTGCCCCCGAAGCGAAAAGTGAAAATGGCCAGGAGACTCCCGCCCAGCCGCGCATGAAATCGCGAGGCCTCACAAGTGGTGGCGGCCTGGCGGGCACGGCCGCGGCACTGGCCAAACTCACGCCGCAGGGCGCTGCCATTGGAGCCGCGCTGGAAATGTTCAGCAGCAGCCAGACGGTCACGTCCGTGGTCGGTACAGTGCAGAATCCAGCCCTGCTGAACGAAGTCGCCCGCGAACTTCGCTCCCTCAACGTTCTCGTCCTGGTTCCGGAGCTTTATAACCCCAACGCTCTCGGCGCCACCGACTACACCAATTCGCCGTACATGCAGAATCTGGGCGGCTTTTACTCCTCTTACGAAAAATGCACCAGGGCAAAAGCCGGAGCCACCGAGAACTCGCCCGAGGCCTCCAGCATCGACGGCGTCATCGGCGCCATGGATACCTTCCTGAAAGCGGTTCTGGCCGCCCCCGCAGCAGGACCCGCTCCTGGCAACCCTGCCGACAAGACAGCCGAAACTCAAACGCCCCCACCTTCCCACCTCGCTGCCGTCCTGGCCGCGGATGAAGTGGCGAAACAAATGGGCTTCACCGGCAACGGAGCCAGCGGCGCCAGCGCAACCTGGCAGCACGTCCTATGGCTCAAGGCGCTGGAGTCCGGTGGCTCGGTTAACCGGCAAAGCAACCTCTTCGGAACCAAAATCACTTTTGGCGGCGGCGCGGTCGACACCTATTCCGTCTTCCGGCTGAATGGGCAGCTGGTCTGCTCCGGAAACGTCTTCAACTTCCAAAGCCCGGTGCGCACCAAAGATCTGCAGAAAACCTTCCGCGCAGCGCCTGAAGACAATCCCGCCAAGCGCTCCATGCTGCACAGCACCTGCGCCATGCTGCCGCCCTCATGAGTTGAGCCGTTTTGCGGGCGTGAGCGCAGCGGGAGCCCGCAGGCGAAATCTTGAGCCGGTTAGCGGGCGTTTGCGCCCGCAGGCGAAATCCTGAGCGCAGCGAAGGACCTGCTTTTGCTGCCTTCTGATGCTTTTCCCTATTTTTTCTTCTTCGCCGCCACCTCAGGCGCCTTCTGCTGCGGCGCCTCCACCGGCGGCAAATCGTAGACCTCGATCGCTCCGTTGCGCAGGACCGCGAACCGCGTCCCGTCCGGTGAGAGCGCCACATTCTGCCCCGCTGTCAGCACCGGCGTCACATCCCTCACCATCACCAGTTTCCCGCTCTCGGTGTCATACACGCCCACTATCTGCCCCGTGATGTCCTCCGGATACAGCGCGTCAAACGTCGAAATCGGTCTGCTCACCGCGATCGACTCATACGCGAAGCGGCTTCCGTTCTCCGCCGTATCGAACCAGGCCCACACGTAGCGGTTCTCCCACCGATCCCGCCACAATTGCCTGCCATCCATCGAGATCACGTCGATTTGGTGATCGCTCCCGTCCAGATAGCACCCCTCCAGCAGCACTACCGTCGCGCTGAGCGGCTTGACCGACGGCCGGCACGACGACCTCACCTGCGCCACGAGCTTCGGATCGCCGTGGAAGGGAACGTCACGCATCACCCAGTAGCCCGGCAGTTTCCCCTCCAGCATGTCCAGCAGCCCATTGCCCATCAGCGGCAACAGCACCGGCGCCTGACCATCGGTCTGGGCAATGGGCGTCTTCGATTCCGCCGCCAGCACCATCACCTTCACCGGCTGTCCCGATCCCAGATGCCGCGGCTCGGAGGCTTCGGCCCGCAGCTTCGCCGAATCGTCCGTCTCCACCACCACCATCCGGCGATCGGGCGAGACCTGAACGTCCCTAATGCGCTCGCTATAGTCCAGCCAGGGCTGCAACTCGAGCGACTGATCGGCCAGGAACAGAGAATCGCGCCGCCGCACCAGGAACTTTCCGCCCGCGAACGGCCACAAATACGGTCCACGGTCGTGCATCCGCCATTCCGCCTGATGCACGGCCTTGCCCGTGCTCAGGTCCAGCACCATTGCGCGGATCTGCTGGTCGTCGTCGTCCGCAGGATCGTTCGGCACCCGGTTCAGCAGCCCGCCAACGCGAAACGTGAACATCAAATGGTCGTCGTCGAAGAACCCCAGAGCCGCAGAGGACAACCGGTAGGTGAGATAAAACCCTCCTGGCGGCAAATATCCCAACGGCGCCACCTCGATGCGCACAGCGGGCTCCAAGTCCGTCGCTGGCGCCTGTGCCGGCTTCTTCTCCGCCCACAACGCCAGCGCGCACAGCGCCGCCATTGCCGCCACACCCGCCAGTTTTCCGTCCGCCGCTCGCGCCATGAGGTCCAGCATCCATTCTTCGCACCTTGCGCCTTCCAGAGCAAATCCCACGCCTCGAAGGTCCAATCGCGGCCTGAATTTGAATGCTCGCCCGCCCGCATTTGACGGCGCGCCGCATTGTGCGTATAAAACGTTGTCTGTAGAGTGCAGAGTAGACGCCGCGTGCCCCGGCTGCGTCTCCGAGGCAGATTGCTTATGGCCCGAATGCAGGAAGCACGCGAAACATCCACGGCTCGCCGCTCGCCCCGCTCCGCCGCGGCAAAATCCGGTCCCGCCGGTGAAAGCGCTCGTCTCCTTCAGGAGTATCAAAACGCCCTCCAGTTCATGCAGCAGGGTAAGTTCGAGAAGGCCCGCGTCATCTTCGAAAAGCTCTCGCGTGAGGCGCCGCCGGAAATCATCGAGCGCTCCCGCGTCTATCTCAGCGTCTGCGCGCGCAATTCCGCCGAGTCCTCGCTCAGCTTCAAGACTCCTGAAGAGCAGTACGACTACGCCGTCTCCCTGCTCAACTCCGGAAACTTCGAAGAAGCCCGCGACCAGTTTGAGGCCATCCTCGCCAGTTCGCCGAAGGCTGACTTTGCCCACTACGGCATGGCCCTGCTCAACAGCATGACCGGCCAGGCCGAAGAAGCGCTCGAACATCTCAGCCGCGCCATCGAACTCAATCCCTCCAATCGCATCCAGGCGCGCAGCGATCCCGACTTCGTCGATATGGCCGACGATCCCCGCTTCACCGAGCTTCTCTACCCGGAAATGGGCTGACCGGTCCTTGCCCGCACCCCTCGCGACTGGTTTAGACTCGTACGCGTAAGCACTTCTACGATTCGGTGACTCTTCCTACCGCGAAATCCACGCCTTCCGCAGGCCTGCGCGTCGTCGCCATTGGCGGAGGAACCGGCCTCTCGACCCTTCTGCGCGGATTGAAGCTTCGCGTCCCTCACGCCAGCGGCCTCCACACCCCGTCCGATTCCACACCGTTCATCGCCGACCTGACCGCGGTCGTCACCGTCACCGACGACGGCGGTTCCAGCGGCCGCCTGCGCCGCGACTTCAACATGCTGCCTCCTGGCGACCTGCGCAACTGCATGGTCGCGCTCTCTGAAGACGAACGCCTCATCTCCCAGCTCTTCCGACACCGCTTCCGCAAAGGCGGCGAACTTGGCGGCCACAACTTCGGCAACCTCTTCATCGCCGCGCTCACCGAGATGACCGGCGACTTCGCCCAGGCCATCAAGCTCTCCGCGGAAATCCTCGCCACGCGCGGGCACATCTTCCCCGTCACTTCCGCCAACGTCACGGTGACCGCGCGCATGGAAGATGGCTCCGTTGTCCGCGGCGAAACCAAAATCACCGCCAGCCGCCAGCGCATCGTCGAGCTCATGCTCGACCCGCCCGATCCCCTTCCGCCTCCGGAAACTCTGCAGGCCATCGCCGCCGCTGACCTCATCACCATCGGCCCTGGTTCCCTCTACACCAGCATCGTCACCAACCTGCTGGTCCACGGCATCCCCGAAGCCCTTGGCGCCGCGCAAGGCACGCGCGTCTTCATCTGCAACCTGATGACCCAGGCCAACGAGAGCCTGCACCTCAGCGCCTCGCAGCACATCGAGCGGATCTACGAACACGCCGGCCGCGCGATCTTCGATTACGCCCTGGTCAACACAGCGCCCGTCTCGCCGGCTCTGCGCGAGCGTTACGCGGCCGAAGGCGCTGAGGCGACCATCGCGGACGTCGAGCGCATCGAGGCTCTTGGCATCCAGTGCATCACCGGCAACTTCGCCGACCAGGGCGACGTTCTTCGCCATGCCGCCAATCGCGTGACCGACGCGCTGATGGCTCTACCCGTGCGAAGCCTCGCCGCAACCGCGCGCTGAGCCGCTCCCCCCGCCTCGCAACCGCGCGGCAGCCCCGCTAAAAGGCTCTCGAACTGTCCAGCATTGATCACCAGAAGCCCGTTTACCGTTACTAATCGAGAAGGCTCGCATCCTTCTCCCGCGTGAATTCAGGAGCGGAGTTGAACGTGGGACGCCAGGAGGTCTTCGATGCGCACGGGGAGTTCGCGGACGCGAACTCCGGTGGCATGGTGGACTGCGTTGGTAATGGCGGCGGCGACGCCGGCGAGGCCAATCTCTCCCA
>Ga0187863_10004328_pt1 | contig 10161 bp, 13 predicted proteins | sample June2016WEW_11_1_FD_132975 | JGI IMG/M metagenome (GOLD analysis project Ga0187863, IMG submission 132975) | Peatland microbial communities from SPRUCE experiment site at the Marcell Experimental Forest, Minnesota, USA - June2016WEW_11_10 | ecosystem: Environmental > Terrestrial > Soil >...
CATCCAGACAACACCCACCGGATTGTTTGGACCTGGGGCGATCTTCACCTTGGCATTTGCTTGATCGCCGTCCCAGAACAAAGCGGGGTTGTAGTTGTAGGTTGGATTGCGCACCACATCCGTGATTACCCAATCCCCGAACGGGAGCGGGTCGTGCTCGCTGCCGCTCGTCACCGGAGCGTAAAAGATCACCTGACCTTCGCGGTCGTACACCATCAGGACCGATTTCTTCTTCGAGACAACGATCTTAACCGGCCCGGTCTGGGCCCGCGTCTCTTCCTCGCCGCCTAATACGTTAGGTACACGGATGTCCTCTCCTGCGATGAACCGGGCGCGGGGGTTCAAGCGCGTGAGCAGGGCCTGGGCCGAGTGGAATTTCCCGCCGAGCTCTTCCAGCACGGATGTGTAGTAAAGGCCCGGCAGTTTCGACTGCTCCGTCGCGTCTTCCGGAATCGTTTTGTTGAACGGGCCAGCGGCATCTTTCGCGGTGATCGTGTAGGACACGATCGGTTTAATAGTACCGGCGCCGAGCGCCTGGAGCAGCGCCTTGCTGCTCCGCGCACCTGGAGCAAGCCCGCGCGCGGCCTGAAACGCCGCCAGGGCCTCGCGGCTGTTCTTTCCACCCTTGCCGTCGATCTCACCCGACGAGAAGTTGGCTCGGTCAAGAAGGATCTGCATGTCGAGCTCTGGGAGCCCGATTGAGCGAGCTGATGGAGCCGGGCGATTCGCTGCCATCGAAGTGGAACTACCAAGAATAATCGCCACGCTGGCAACGAAACACGGCAGCATCCTGAGTGTGAATGTCATGGCGCCTCCCGGGCGAGGACGTGGATCTTCTGGTCAGAACCTTGAGAACCAGGCAACGCAAAGTTATCAGGCCGCGATCAACTGCGTCTGTTCAAGATCGCTCATATCGGGACGATGGAAGGTCACTATTCTGTTCGATTGGACTGCTAATTCTTCCCGGAGTTCGACTCCGCTAACCTGAGGATGTTCTTCCCGTATGACGGGCAACCCGGAAACTGAGCTATCATGGTCGCCCAATCCCACGGCTCGTTCCCGCATCGCCTGCTACAATCTTGTTGAATTCCGAATCGAAATCAAGCGCATGAAATGCCCCTTCTGCGGGTTTGAAAATGACAAGGTCGTGGATTCGCGCGAGAGCAAAGAAGCCGATTCCATACGCCGCCGGCGCGAATGCCTGAAGTGTGAGAAGCGCTTCACCACCTACGAGCGCATCGACGAAATCCCCTACATGGTCGTTAAGAAGGACGGACGCCGCGAACGCTTCGACCGCCAGAAAGTTCTGAACGGCCTGATGCGCGCGTGCGAAAAGCGCCCCGTGCCCATCAGCCGTCTTGAGCAGATCGTCAATGAAGCCGAGACCTTCGTCATCGAATCCGCCGAGCGCGAGCGCAAGACCAGCGAAATCGGCGAGCTCATCATGAATCGCCTGCGCCGCTACGACAAAGTCGCGTATGTGCGCTTCGCCTCCGTCTATCTCGACTTCAAAGATGTGCAGGAATTTATGGCCGAGCTGAAAGATTTGCTCAAAGCAAAAGACGTGCCCGAGCCGAAAGGGAAGAGCAAATCATCGAGCGATCGGGTGATCGGGTGATCGGCTCATCGCAAGCTAGAGTTTGTACAGCAAACTCCTGGTGGGTTCCGACATGAAAATCGGAGTCCTGGCAATGCAAGGCGATTTCGACGCGCATCGCCGCCGTCTCGAGGAGCTCGGCGCGGAAGTCGTTCTCGTCCGCAAGCCCGAGCAGCTTGACGAAGTCGATGGCCTCATAATTCCAGGAGGTGAGTCCGGCACATTTCTAAAACTCCTCGGCGAGCAGGGCCTCGCGAAGTTAAAAGACTTCGTCCGCGTGAAACCGACCTTCGGAACCTGCGCAGGCTGCATCCTACTGGCAACCGACGTAGAAAATCCCAAGCAAGCCGGCCTGGGCGCGCTCGACATCACCGTGCGCCGCAACGCTTACGGCCGCCAGATTGACAGCTCCATCCGCGACGGTCGATTTCTGAATGAGCCGATCGAGATGGTTTTCATACGCGCCCCCAAGATCGAGCGCGTAGGCGAGGGCGTGGAAGTGATCGCGACCGAGGGCAAAGATCCCGTGCTGGTGCGCAGAGGTAAGACGATGGCCGCAACGTTTCATCCTGAACTGAGCGATGACCGCCGCATTCACCAATATTTTCTGGATTTAGTGGCTAAGGGATAACGCTCAGGAATAGTGAGTGCCACAACAGGGATCCCCGGCAAGCATCAAAGGCTGATAACGAAGGGAGACGCCGAGGGGGCTCTCGGCGAATAGGATTAATTGCTCAGGCGCCGCCGTATCACAGCCGCCAATCCAATCAAGCCGCCGCCGAGCAGGGCGAGAACGCCAGGTTCCGGATAAGCGGAGGATCTCACGACAACGGTTGCGGCAAACGAATTTGAAACCAGAGTTAGGACGAGCAGAACGACAGGGCCCAGAGTTCGCAAGGTGAAACTCCTTTCGCCTTGAATAGTGGCAAGCGGTTTTCCAAACTGGCGACATTCACAAACCATTCAAACAGTTGTCTTCAGGGCAAATTAGTGGGCACAAAGGTACTTTATTAAGGGTTTTCCAGAATCCAAATTCTCTCAGTGTGCAGAATCTTGCACAGTTTCGCCTATTGCTATTCCACTTCCGGCTCTGGGTGCCGGGTTTGGCCCAATCCGGTATGCTGTGAACTCTTAATTTCACGATGAAATGGAACCCGCTCCTGAACTTGAAATCAGCCGTGTGTCGCTCGCGTCCTACGCCCGCCTGATCGGCGGCAACCGCAATTTTCGCCGCCTGTGGAGCGCCCAGGTTGTCAGCGAAATCGGCGACTGGTTTTACACCCTGGCGATCTACAACCTGCTCCTGCAACTCACCGGACGCGCCAGTTCGGTCGCGCTGGCGCTGGTGCTGCAAGTTCTGCCGCAAACTTTTATCGGCCCGACGGCGGGCGTAGTTAACGATCGACTGCGACGCAAGCAGGTCATGATCGCATCCGACATCGGCCGAATGTTGATCGTGCTCTGCATGCTCTTCGTGCGCTCGAAAGAAAATGTCTGGCTCGTCTATCCGCTCCTCATGGCGGAAACCTTGCTGGTCGCCTTCTTCGAACCTGCGCGCAACGCCGTGATCCCGAACATCGTCAAGAGGGAGGACGTTGTTGTAGCGAACACGCTTTCATCGACGACCTGGAGCGTCAACCTGATGCTGGGCGCAACGCTCGGAGGTTTTGTAGCGGCATTCTTCGGACGCGATACCGTCTTTCTGCTGAATGCGTTGTCCTTCGTCGCCTCGGCCGCGCTGATCTGGGGGATGCGCTTCGCCGAGCCGCATGCGGAGAGCGGTCACCCGTTTCGCGCGAAAGAGCTGATCGATTTTTCGCCCATCATCGCCGGGATCCGCTATGTGCGCGCGCACGTGAAGTTGCGCTCCGCGATCCTCGTAAAATTCGGCAACCTGATCGTCGGCCCCAGCTGGGTGCTCTTCACCGTGATGGGTCAAAACGAATTTGCCGTCCGCTGGCACGGCATGTCTCCCGAACGCGGCGCCTTTCTCGGGATGAGTTTGCTGCTAGGCGCTCGCGGCGTAGGCGCGTTGCTCGGCCCGCTGCTGGCCGCGTCGTGGGCGGGCCACTGGCAGCGCCGCCTGGAGATCGCGATCTTCTGCGGATACCTTGCCTCCGCCACCGGCTATACGCTGATCGGCGTTTCCGGCCATCTCTGGCAAGCGTGTTTATGCATCGCGCTGGCGCACTCCGGAAGTTCGGTGGTGTGGGTATTCTCGACAACTCTATTGCAGATGCAGAGCGACGACAAATTCCGCGGACGCGTGTTCGCCGCCGACCTGTGCCTCTGCATGCTCACCATCGCCGCCGGCGCGTATCTCGCGGGACGTTTCGTAGATTGGGGCTTCGCGGCAAGAAATGTCGCCAGTGTCGCGGGGATGTTAATGGTGATTCCGGCGGGCCTGTGGGGATGGTCGATTCGCCGCAATACACGGCACGCCGCAACCGCGCAGGCGGACTGAGCTTGAGCTATGGGCGCACGACCTGCTTTCTGAGGTGAGGGGCAATCCGCACAAAATCCGAGAGGTTGAAGGTATAAATGCGGTCGCATCTAGCTTTCTCGGCGCAATCTAATTGCAGCGCGTCGTAGATGATGCCGCCACGTAAACCCGCGTCGGCTGCCGATTTCAGGGTCGTCAGGTAATCCTTTTCACCGATCGATATCACCGTGCAATGTCCGGCGACAGTTTCTGAAACGAAGCGGTATGCCTCTGTGGGATGAATCATGGGAGTAATGGGCAGGCGAGTCAGAGTACTGAAGGTCTCGGCCAAGCCGTGCGCGGAAACAAAGCCTTCATGCCGTCGGCTTACTACCTGGTGGAAAGCTGCGTAGGCCAGATCGTGATGAGGATGATGCGCGACCGCGACGGAAACCAGGACGGAGGTATCGAAGAACAGCTTCACTTCATCACTCTGTTAGTTCAGCGCTACTTCCTGCCGCTCAAGCGCTGCAGACGTTCTTCCCGGTCCTCGCGAATCACCTCAACAATGTCGAGTTCCCCTTGCGGAACGCCCTGATGCACCAGAATGCCGCCAACTTCCACGAGGCTGGGAACGCTGCGGGCCGGACGGAGCGCAAACTCTTGCGGGCCTTCGCTGATCTCTAGCTCCGTTCCCGGACGCAAGCCGTAACGGGCGCGAAGCGGCTTGGGAAGGACGACCCGACCGAGTTTATCCAGCTTCAGTTTCATCCAATAAATTATGGCATATCAAATTGGCAATGGCAAATATATTTGGCAAACTACCAAAAGAGGGATTCGGCCGCTCTTTCCTAAAACTGAGCAAGGAGTTAGACCAACTGGTCGATCTTCGCTGCCAGAATGAAGTCCGACTCAGTCAGCCCGTCAACGGCATGCGTCCAGGTCGTGATCTCGACCTTGCCCCAGCCCAGCAGAATGTCGGGATGATGGCCCTGCTGTTCGGCGACCTCGCCGACGCGACTCACGAAAGCCAGGGCCGACTTGAAATCCGGAAACTTGAAGCTGCGGACGATGTGATGCTCGTCGACAACCTTCCACTGCGCAGGTTCGGCCAGTTGACGATGAAGCTCGGCGAGCTTGGCCGCCTTGAGGGGCGGCACGCCGCCGCGGCAGGGAACGCAGTTTCGACCAGCCAGCGCAGAAGTGCTCAACGCGAGACTCCTAGAACGGAATATCTTCGTCCGTGATTGGCGAACTGCCGACCGGCGCGTGCTCCGGCTCCGGCGTGCTCTGATCAAAGCTGTTGCCGCCCGACGAGGCCGCGATTCCGCGCGATCCGCCGGAATATTCGCCGCCGCCCCCGCCTTCGCCGCGTCCGCTGAGCAACACCAGGTCATTGGCGATGATCTCGGTCTTATACATTTTCTTGCCGGTCTCTTTGTCGTCCCAAGAGCCGGTGCGCAGGCTGCCTTCGATGTAGCACTTGCCGCCCTTTTTCAGATACTGGCCAATAATTTCCGCCAGCTTCTGAAACGCGACAATATTGTGCCACTCCGTGCGATCCTGCCAGTTGCCGTCTTTGTCTTTGAAGCGCTCATTGGTGGCAATCGAGAATTTGGCGACCGGCATGCCGCCTTGCGTGAACTTCATCTCGGGATCTTTGCCCAGGTTTCCAATCAGGATGACTTTGTTGACACTTTTCATGAGGCGGGCTCCTTCGCGAATGCTTCGAGACGCTCACTATAGCAGAATTGGCCGCCCCAAAGGCAGTGCGCTGCGTACTAGAAATATGTGATGAATCGGCAGGGATTCAAACCCAAAACGGAGCCTTCGGGCTTCTACTTCTTGCGCGATGCGCGAGCTTTCAATAAGTTTTGCTTTGCTCTAAGTTTTACGAGTTTCTCGATTAGCTCGTATGGCATTGGCTGATCAAGCGGAAATCGCAGGTTGCCTTTCTCCCCCGCATAAGTTGCAGCTGCTTTTTCCAACTTCGCGTCTCCCCTCACTGGAGGATAGAATCCGATGTGCTTTTTAAACGCCGCAAAATGCACCAGGGTTCCCCTGAGAGTAAACGTCGGCATCTTGTAGCTGATCGTCTCCTGCGCAGCGGGCGCCGCTTTCGCGATCGTCGACCGTATCTTGTCTAGGACAGCCCGAACATCGGGCGGAAACGACGCAATGTACTCGTCAACGTTCTTAGGAGCAACGTTACCAGGGGGCATCACCATTTCTCCTGCGCATCGAACCGGAGTGCGCCGATCTTTAGCGGAAGATTTGAAACAGCATCAAATACACAATCACGCCCGTGATTGAAACATAAAGCCAGATAGGGAACGTCCAACGGGCAATGGCACGGTGCCGGTCAAATTGCCCGCGGAGCCCCCGCGTCAACGTGATCAGCACCATGGGCACAACGACAATCGCGAGAATGGTGTGCGACGTGAGGATAGTGAAGTAAAGGATCCGCGTCCATCCCTTGCCCTGAAAATAAATAATGCCGCCGTGATGGGGCCAGTGATAGTAGAGATACGACACGAGAAATAGCGAAGAAGTGATGAACGCCGTGATCATCACAGCACGATGCGCCGCCACCTTGCCGCGGGCGATCAGCGCGCGCCCAATCAGCAGTAGCACCGCGCTAGTACCATTCAGGGTCGCATTGATCTTAGGGAAGATGGAGTAGTCGGTCATGGGAGAAGATTATTTGTACGAGGAAAGACGCAGAATGGCAAGGTCAGAGGCTCGGGTAGGTCAGAGGTTAGAGGTCTGATTGCAGAGGTAAAATCCGTGCTTGCCCTTCACCTCTGCAATCTGACCTCTTATCTCTGCCCTCGTATAGAATATTGACACAATGCCAGATTTGGAGAGCGCTCAGCCGCCTGCTCCGGCGACAAAAGAATCGGCTGTGCATCCGCTGCCGGTAATGGCAGTGTGGGCGCGCGATCTGCTGGTCTCGCTCGCCATCTCGGCCTTTATCATCATCTTTCTCTATCAACCAGTGAAGGTAGAAGGCACCAGCATGATGCCCGGACTCGAAGATCAGGAGCGAATCTTCGTCAACAAATTTGTCTATCGCTGGGAGCCCATCGAGCGCGGCGATATCGTTGTCTTCCGCTATCCGCGCGACACCACGAAGAGCTACATCAAACGAGTCATCGGATTAGCCGGCGACCGCATCCGCATCGAAAATGGCCAGGTCTACGTCAACGGCCATGCCCTCGACGAAGACTACGTTCCCAGCGATTATGCCGATGCCCGGTCTTACCCCGAGATCGTGGTACCAAAGAATAGTTACTTCGTCCTCGGCGACCATCGCATCATGTCCCAGGATAGCCGGGACTTTGGGCCCGTCAGAGACCACCTCATCTACGGCAAAGCTGTCTTCGGCTATTGGCCCATGGAAAAGCTGGGAAGGCTGCGGTGAAGCAGTTATTAGCTCTCAGTTTTCAGCTGTCAGTAACCGCAGCATGACTTCGCAAATCCAGCCTCTGGCCTACACGTCTCCCTACGCGTGGATTTTCTGGATAGTATTTCTAGTAGCCTACGTGCCCGAATTTCTCATCGTTGCGCGCGCGAAGCCGGCTCCCGGAGACAAAACCGATCGCGGATCAATGGCCCTCATCATCATCGCTTCATGGCTGGCCTTTCCTGCGGCGTTCACGGTCGCGCCCTGGTCGAGATTCGTGCTGACGACTCACCGCCTCGTTTGGTTCGCGCTCGGGCTCGCGATTTTGCTGGCGGGCTCCGCGCTGCGCCAATACTGCTTTCGCACTCTGGGCCGCTATTTCACCGGCAACGTGAAAGTCCAAGCCGATCAACCGGTGATTCAACATGGCCTCTATCGCTTCGTGCGCCACCCTTCTTATACCGGAGGCATATTGATGTACTTCGGCACCGGCCTGGCTCTCGCCAACTGGCTCAGTGTTTTGATCCTGGTCGGGATGGGAGTTGCCACCTATTCATATCGCGTGCGAGTGGAAGAGCAGGCCCTCGGAAACTCAATCGGTCAGCCTTATCTGGAATATATGCAGCGAACGAAGCGCTTCATCCCATTTGTCTTCTGAAAGAGAAGATGATCCAATGATCAGCCGATGACTAGCCGCGCCGAAGGTTTTACTGAGAGCTGAACGCTGACAGCTGACGGCTAATACACTTTCTGCTGACACCGTCTCGCCCAACTGTTAGAATTCGTAAAATCCACTCCACAGGAGTTGCAATGCAAGCGATCCTTGCGCTCGAAGACGGCAGAGTCTTCCGAGGCAAAGGCTACGGCGCTAAAGGCGAATGCTCTGGCGAAGTCGTTTTTAATACTTCCATCACCGGCTACCAGGAAATCTTCACCGATCCGTCCTACGCAGGGCAGATCGTCGTCCTGACCAACCCTGAAATTGGAAACTACGGCACGAATCCCGAAGACAACGAGTCGCAGCGACCCTACATCGAGGGCCTGATCGTGCGCGAGTTTTCGAAGGTCAGCTCCAACTGGCGCTCGCAGCAGGTTACGGACGAGTTCATGGAGCAGTTCAGAATTCCGGTCCTAGCCGATATCGACACGCGCTCGCTTGTGCGCCACCTGCGCGACAACGGAGTGATGCGCGGAGTGATCTCAACCCTCGAAGAGGACACCGACAAACTCGTAGCCAAGGCGCGAGCGATCCCAAAAATGGATGGCCAGGATTTAGCTAAAGTCGTCTCCACCAACCACACCTATGTCTGGGAGACGGGCGAACGCTCTCACCTTCCCGACGAAGTAGTCGGAGTAAAAGACGAGCCCGCGCGCTTTCACGTAGTCGCCTACGACTTCGGAATCAAGCAAAACATCCTCCGCAAGCTGCGCGGAGAAGGCTGCAAGGTAACGGTAGTCCCGGCGCAGACGACCGCCGAAGATGTGCTGGCGCTGAAGCCGGACGGCGTCTTCCTGTCAAACGGCCCCGGCGATCCCGAGCCCTGCACCTACGCCGTCGACAACATAAGACGCCTGATGGGACGCCAGCCAATCTTCGGAATCTGCCTCGGCCATCAGATCGCCGGCATAGCGCTAGGAGGCAAAACCTTCAAGCTGAAATTCGGCCATCACGGCGGCAATCATCCCGTGAAACAGTTGTCGAGCGGCAAAATCGAAATCACCGCGCACAACCACAATTTCGCCGTAGATCCCGATTCGCTCCCGCAAAGCGAAGTCGAATTGACCCATATGGATCTAAACGACAACACGCTCGAAGGCATGCGGCATCGCAATCTGCCGCTGTTCACAGTGCAATATCATCCCGAAGCGGCGCCGGGTCCGCACGATTCGCACTATCTGTTTAAAGATTTCGTGAAGATGATGGAGGAGTGCAAGAGATAATCAGCTTATTAGGAGTTGTCATCCCGAGCGCAGCGAGGGATCTGCAGTTTGCTGACACAGCGACACGGTTGGCGACCGATTGGTGCGTGCGGCGAAGGATTAAAGTGTGCGAGAAGAGAAGCGCTACTACGTCTACATTATGGCAAGCCGCTCGCTAACCCTATACACCGGAGTTACGGGAAGCGTATACCGCCGTGTGTTGCAGCATAAGGCAGAAGAAATCGAAGGCTTCACAAAGAAGTATCACATTACTCGGCTGGTTTATTACGAGACTTTCAAGTACGTGAACGCTGCCATCGCTCGAGAAAAACAAATCAAGGCATGGACGCGGGCCAAGCGCGTGGCTTTGATCAAGACTATGAACCCAGCGTGGCAGGACCTTGCCGAAAGTTGGGGTACGCAAGTAGAACTGCAGATCCCTCGCTTCGCTCGGGATGACAATCCTGAAACTGATGACGGTTCCAAAACTAACGACGAAAGATTTCCGGCAAACGCCGGTAAGAATGCCGCCGTGCCCCTTCAAAGCAAGGCCGAGACCGCATAATGCCAAAACGAACTGATATCTCGAAAATACTAATCCTCGGCTCCGGCCCCATCGTCATCGGCCAGTCGGCCGAGTTCGACTACTCCGGTACGCAAGCCTGCAAAGCGCTCAAGTCGGAGGGCTTTGAAGTCGTGCTCGCCAACTCGAATCCGGCCACCATCATGACCGATCCCGAGTCGGCCGACCGCACTTATATCGAGCCGCTGACGCGCGAATATCTCGAAGAGATCATTCGCGTCGAGCGCGAAATG
>Ga0187863_10004330_pt1 | contig 10160 bp, 9 predicted proteins | sample June2016WEW_11_1_FD_132975 | JGI IMG/M metagenome (GOLD analysis project Ga0187863, IMG submission 132975) | Peatland microbial communities from SPRUCE experiment site at the Marcell Experimental Forest, Minnesota, USA - June2016WEW_11_10 | ecosystem: Environmental > Terrestrial > Soil >...
CACTGTTCCTGCAACAATTGGGGCGGGGTCTGCGTCGTAGCGTCGGCAAGACCGTCTGCACCGTCCTCGACTTTGTCGGACATCATCGTCAGGAGTTTCGATTCGACCGCCGGCTCCGGGCGCTCTTGGGTGGCACGCGTCGCGAGCTGGAGGAGCAAATCGCCACGGGTTTTCCCTTCCTCCCGGCCGGTTGCCATATGGAATTGGATCGCGTCGCGAGCCAGATTGTCCTCGACAATGTTCGGCATGCCGTGCCGTCACGCCGGGCGGAGAGGGTCGAGGCCTTGCGCACCCTGGCTGCGGGCGCGACGAGCGTTACGTTACCGGCCTTTCTGGCCGAGACCGGACTTGAACTCGAGGAGGTTTACGCCAACAACGTAAGCTGGTCCGATCTGTGTCAGGACGCAGGGTTGACGGTTCAGCCGCCGGGTCCGGAGGAACGGCTTCTGCGCCGGGCCTGCGGGCGGCTTTTGCATGTCGACGATCGGGAACGAATCGAGAGCTACCGGCAATTTCTGGACAACGCGGGCGCGCTGACCATTGAGACATTAGCCCCACGCCAGCGACGGCTGCTGCGGATGCTGGTCGGCTCCGTCGTGGACTCGGTGGTGAATTCAGAGACGACCCTCGTGGAGGGCGCCGCGTTACTGCTGCGACATCCGCAGGTGCAGCAGGAGCTTCGAGAGCTCCTGGCCGTGCTGGCGGAGCGGATCGACCATGTGTCGGTACCGCTGACGACCCACCCAGAGGTTCCCCTTGGTATTCATGCTCGCTATACGCGAGTCGAAATCCTGGCAGCCTTTGGCATTGGTACTACGGCTCGGGTTGCCCCGTGGCAGTCAGGTGTTTATTGGGCCAATGACGCTCGGGCTGATCTTTTCGCATTTACACTCGATAAGACATCGGGCAGCTTTTCGCCGACGACGCGTTACAAGGACTACGCCGTCAGTCGGGACCTTATTCATTGGGAGAGTCAATCGGTAACCCGCGCCGGGAGTCCGACTGGGCAACGATACCAGCATCATGCTGAGCAGGGGACGAGCGTCATGCTGTTTGCCCGGCGCCGCAGCGACGAGCGTGCTTTTTACTTTCTCGGACCGGCGACCTATGTGAAGCATGAATCGGAGTTGCCGATGGCGATCACGTGGAGACTGCATTACCCACTCCCCGGCGATTTATTTGCTGCGTTTGCTGCGGCTGTGGCGTGAGTGGCCGATTTTTTTTGGTTCTGGTGCATCTACGGACAATTGTCCCAACCCGACCTCTGGAGTGCTGCGGATCGATCTCGTCAGTCACGGAAAAATAGTCTGCAATCACGTACGTGTGATTCATGGCCGCTCGGTCTTCACGTTGACAGCGCGTCCTTTCGGGTCAAGAATCACCAGGGAAACTCCGATTTACCGATGCGACGATCATCGGAGCGCCGAGTTCGACGAAGAATAAAGAAGACAAGCGCGACCCCGAAATGTATCAGACCGCGAAAGGGAAAGAACGGCACTTTGGCATGAAGTCGTGAAGGAGCATATCGGGGTCGATAGCCATACGAAGCTGGGCCCCGACCGCCATTAAGCCTTACTCGCACCGGCAACGGGTTTGGCCGGCCGAATGGCATGTACGTCGTGACGGAGTTATGTAATTTTTATCGCCAGTCGGATAATAAGCTAGCGAATTAGAACAGCGATAAACGTCAGCCCCGCACGGCTTTAAACACGGCGCCGAGCCTCTCCAAAAAGGTGGGGGTTTCGACGCACACCACGGACAGGCCGCCCCCACTTACCTGAGCTGGACTACATGACATTTTCTCGTCAAGCAGATTCGGGATACTGGGCGATTCGAAGCGAAGATCGCGCGGGCCGACGGTTCCTACAATGGGTGCGACAATTTCTATAGAGTCTTTACTCGAGACAGCACTCGGCAGGTCAATGGTCAAAAAGTAGCGCCCGCTGTCGATATTTCTTTGGTGGATTGTCATCTGACGGGGTAGGCCTGCGACAGTAATTAGAACTGCTCCAGCGGGGGCAGACGCGATGAATTGAAAGATGTTGGCGGCAGTGTCACACAAGGCATTGTTGTCAGCAGGAGTACACACAATCGTGTACTTCACGTATTGGATTGGGGGCACGGCCACATTCACTGAAGTAGGCTGAGCGGTAGTGATTGGTTCAGCAATCGTCTCCGTAATAATCAACATTCGTTCCGGCACTGGACAAATCGACTTATACGCAAAGAAAGCCACGATGCCCATCGCAAGAACGGTGAGCGGTGACCCCTTGGCAGCGATCAGAAAATCGTTGATTCTCTTCAATAACAACTTGAAGGAGTTCATCGCACACCAATTCTGCGTAGGGCTACGCGGTAATTTAGCAACCCCATATCGGATGCTGACAAGGTATCTGCACCGGCACTACTGAGCACCCATACAAATTACAGACCTGCTGTGGCACTACGTCGAATGGGTGCATATAGCCAATGATGTGAGCAAGACATTGGGCGTGCGACACGATTGCGTAAACAGCGAGGACTGCGGCCAACGCCAACAGGCGCCGTTTACGTCGCCGCTGCCGCAGTGTCTCGCGGAGAAGGAAGTGCGAGGCGGGGGGCCGATGAATCACGTCCTGTGTCCCTTTATTTGTTTCCCTTGGCGCGATTTTGCATCCGTTCTTCGGGATGGACAATCCCTATGCCGTACAATCTCGCCAGTTAGCGACTGGCTCGATTCAAGCGCCTAATCACCTCAGGTTGCCGCAGCGCACCAAACGGCCTCTCTCCCGGTGAATGCCGGGAACGTGGCACAGTTGCAAGAGCGAGATTCGGCGTCGGCCACTCGGGCTCCTCGCTCTTGGAGTTCAGCCGGCATCGCAATTCTCGAGTCGCCACCAGCGTGGGGCGCATCGCAACCCCCGAAAACAACCTACGAGGCATTACCCCTAGGTCTCGCGAAAGCAAGAAATTATTCGCCCTTCGTTCACCGACACAGCGCTTGGTCTACTATCCGCCTATTGGGTCGCGTGATGATGGGTCGCTTGCTGCGCGGCAAAGGAGGTCCCTCTTATTTAGGACGTTCCAGCGAGGTACCATTTCACTTTTATCCTCGCACCGCGATGACGCGCGACGCATGCGAGACTCGATTGGTTGCGCACCTTCGCATTTGATAGACAAGGACAAGCGATATACCCATGGAGAATTCGAGACCCTGGAGGCTGCAGTCGAGGCGGCAAAAAAGATAATAGACGACGGCCTTTTGAACGACTACGAACCCGGCATGAGCGCTTCCACTCTCTATAGCCGATATAAGATGTTCGGAGAGGACCCGTGGGTTTCAGGACCCGGAGATAGCCATTTTTCAGCGTGGAAGTACGCTGAGGCGCGCTGCGAGATCATCTGCGCTGGTACAGGCCCGACACCATCGACGCGGATAATGGATCGATTGGCGGGGCGCGTTAGTGATTGTGTGTAAACGTCCAGCGGCGTTCAGGTGGGTTCGTACATAATGACCCTGCCTCGTACCCGCATACATCAGGAGTTTATAATCTGATGATGCCTGGAGGCGAGAATGGGTCACAAAAAGGTAGGAGTACCGGATCGCCGCTACACAAACGAATTCAAGATTGAAGCGGTACGGCTCGGTAAAAGCCTTGGCTACACGGAGGCCAGCCGAAGGCTGGGAATGCCGGAGTCGAGTTTATTCAATTGGGTCAAGCTTGAGCGTGCTGGCAAGCTCGGATCGTCGTCGGCGATAGCCGCAACACCGCGATCCGCGAAGGAGCTGGAGGCGGAAGTTGATCGATTGAGACGTGAACTGGCGTCCGCGAAAACAGACAATGAAATCCTAAAAAAAGCGGCGGCGTACTTTGCCAGGGAGTCACGGTGAAGTACGCCTGGCTCGAAGCACAAGCCGGCTGGCAGCCAAATGCACGACTCTGCAGGGTGCTGGGTGTCTCACGCAGCGGCTTTCTACAATGGCGAGAGCGTGGGCCTAGTGATTGAGAGCTCGCCAATCGCTCTCTGGACGCGCAGGTTGCCGTCATTCATGCCGAGGGCAAGCAAGGTTATGGCCGAATCCGCGTCACTCGCACGCTCCGTCAGTCAGGCGTGCGTGTCGGCGCGGAGAGAGTGCGTAAAAGCCTATTGAGGCAGAGCCTGCGCTCCGTGTATCGACGCAAGTACCGAGTCACCACAGACTCGAGCCATGGCAAGCCGGTCGCCAAAAACCTGTTGGATAGGCGCTTTGATGGATGGGAGCCGAATCGAGCTTGGACAACCGACATCACCTACGTGTTGACCGATGAGGGTTGGCTCTATTTGGCCGCTATAGTGGATTTAGGAGCCCGCCGAATCGTCGGCTGGGCCATGAGCGAGCGGATGAGTTCGACGCTCGTGTGCGATGCGTTGCAGATGGCGTACTGGCGTCGAAGGCCAGCTGCCGGACTGCTGATGCACTCGGATCGTGGCAGTCAGTACGCCAGCGATGATTACCGCAAACTTCTCAAGCAATTTCACATGACTCAATCGATGAGCCGGAAAGGCAATTGCTGGGATAATGCACCAATGGAGAGCTTCTTCAAGACGCTCAAAGTTGAACGCATATACCGACTGCGATATACCTCGCGAGATCAGGCGCGACTTGATATCGTCAATTGGATCGAAGGGTTCTACAATGAAAAGCGTTTGCACTCGGCGATCGACTATCGATCACCCGCAGACTTTGAGCGCAGCCTGAAAGCTGCATGAGTCTGATGTACGTGGAATCGAGGCAGGGTCATAAAGGCGGTCGATACTGGCGAGTTGGCGGCGATAGAGAATGACATCGGGTTTAGCCGAAGCGACCTTATGTATCCCACCGCACAGACGCTAGCCGCAAACTCCTACATCCTGCGCTGTCGTTTGCTTGACCAAAGGCGGGGGCTATGGGCGCCTTTGCCTATCCAAACATGCTTTAGCCGGCCGGACAGATAGAACAAGCCCCTTGAGCGGATCGTCACGCGTTGCCAATGGGGACTTCGGCATGGCTGATACAAGAACTGTTTCCTACACCGCTGCCATTGCGGAGGGCGCCGATGGCGAGAGAGTCGAGCGCCGGAAAGAGGAACTGCTGAAAGCCAGCGCGTTGGTGAAAGCGGGTGCGCTGCAGACCGCCATTCTCACCAGCGCAAACTTCTCGATCATCGCTACGGATGAAAAGGGCATCATCCAGCTATTCAATGTGGGCGCTGAACGGATGTTGGGCTATACGGCTGAAGAAGTCGTCAACCGCATCAACCCCAGCGATATTCACGATCCGCAAGAAGTGATGGCGCGCGCCAAGTCCTTGAGCCTCGAGCTGGGCACGACGATCGCCCCTGGATTTGAGGCGCTCGCGTTCAAAGCCTCTCGCGAAATCGAAGACATCTATGAATTGACCTACATCCGCAAGGATGGCAGCCGTTTTCCGGCGATCGTCTCGATCACGGCACTGCGCGATGACTACGGCGATCTGGTCGGATACTTGCTGATCGGCACCGACAATTCTGTGCGCAAGCGAGTCGAGGCGGAGCTGACGCTGGCCATGGAGGTGGCCGAAAACGCGAATCGCGCCAAGACGGACTTCCTCTCCGGGATGAGTCACGAGCTTCGCACTCCCCTGAACGCCATCTTGGGCTTCGCGCAGGTCATGGAGTCCGGCTCGCCGATGCCGACACCGTCTCAGAAACGAAGCATCGACCAGATACTCAAAGCCGGTTGGTACCTTCTGGAATTGATCAACGAGATTCTCGATCTCGCGCTCATCGAGTCCGGCAAATTGACGCTGTCACGCGAGCCGGTGTCGCTGGTCGAGGTCATGCTCGAGTGTCGCGCCATGATCGAGCCCCAAGCGAAGCTCCGCGGCATTGTGATGTCCTTCCCCCAACTCGAGATTCCTTACTTCGTGACCGCAGACAGGACCCGGCTCAAGCAGGTGCTGATCAACCTGCTCTTTAACGCCATCAAATACAACAGTTCCGGGGGCGCAGTAACCGTCGAGTGCATGGTGCGTGCCTCGAAGGCGATGCGTATCAGTATTCGGGACACCGGTGAAGGCCTCGCCGCGGACCAGCTTGCGCAACTCTTCCAGCCGTTCAACCGCTTGGGCAAGGAAGCGAGCGTCGAGGAGGGCACGGGTATCGGCCTCGTTGTGAGCAAGCGGCTCATGGATATGATGGAAGGCAGCATAGGCGCCGATAGCGTCGTGGGAACAGGAAGCGTGTTTTGGATCGAATTGGCGCTGACAACGCCGCCGCAAGTGGCAGTTCCAGAAACTGCCCGCCCTACCCCGGCCGCCGCGCTCGCGGTGCCCGGCGCCGACTGCGATCCCATCCTCTATGTAGAGGACAATCCTGCGAACCTCGAGCTGGTCGAGCAAATCATCGCGCGCCGCCCGGACTTGAAACTCCTGAGCGCCGCGAACGGCACTTTGGGCGTCGAATTTGCTCGCGCTCACCAACCACGGGTGATCGTGATGGATATCAATTTGCCCGGCATCGGCGGCATCGAAGTCATGAGGATTCTGCGCACAGATCCCTCCACCGCGAGCATCCCCATCATCGCGCTGAGCGCCAATGCCATGCCTCGCGACATCAAGAAAGGCCTCGAGGCCGGCTTTTTCATCTACCTGACCAAACCGCTCAAAGTCGCCGAGTTCTTGCAAGCCTTGGACAGTGCCCTGGCATTCTCCAAGCTGACAAACGCCGCTCAGCGGAAGGATCCCCATTGACCCTCACCGAGCCCGACATCCTTAGCGCAAAAATCCTCATCGCCGATGATCAGGAGGCCAATGTCGAGCTTCTCAAGGAAATACTGGCTCAAGCCGGGTATACCAGCGTCAGCTCGACCACGAAACCAATGGAAGTTTGTGGGCTGCATCGCCAGAACCGCTACGATTTGATCCTGCTCGATTTGCAGATGCCTGGGATGGATGGCTTTCAGGTCATCGAGAGCCTGAAGACGAACTCCGCGGATGGTTACCTGCCGGTTCTGGTGATCACGGCGCAGCCGGGGCACAAGCTCCGAGCATTGCAGGCGGGTGCGAAGGATTTCATCAGCAAACCGTTCGATCTGGTCGAGGTGAGAACCCGCATCCACAACATGCTCGAAGTCCGCCTGCTGTATAAAAAGCTCGAGAATTACAGCAAGGATCTGGAGCAGAAGGTCGAGGAACGGACCGCGGAGCTGCGCGAAAGCGAAGCCCGCTACCGCAGCCTCACCGAGTTGTCATCGGATTGGTACTGGGAACAGGACGAAAAGGGGGTCTTCACCAAAGTGTCCGGTCCCGTGCTGGAAATGCTGGGGATCAAGGTCCCTTCCCTTGCTGGAAACGACACCGTTGGCTACACCGATGGCTGGAATGAGGCGGAGCGGGCGACCCTCAATGCGACGATCGCTGCCAAACAACCTTTCCTGGACTTCATCTTTACCCGCATCGAGACCAACGGCTCACAGCGCAGTTTTCGCGTCAGCGGCGAACCGATGTTCAACAGCGGCTGCCGCCTTACCGGTTACCGCGGCGTCGGCGCGGAGCTGTTTTTGGTCAAGAAGTAGCGGCGATGTCTCCTACGCCGGGACCCCGGCAAAACCAGCTCCTCGCCGCCTTGCCCAGGGCGGAGTTCGAGCGGCTCGAGGGAGCTTTGGAACTCGTGTCCCTGCGCTTGGGGGAAGTACTTTATGAGCCGGGCGACCAGATGGAGCATGTTTACTTTCCCACCAGTGCCATCGCCTCGCTGCACTACGTGGTCGAATCGGGCCAATCTGCCGAAGTCGCCGGGGTCGGCAACGAAGGTGTCATTGGGGTGTCGCTGTTTTTAGGTGGAAACACCACCACCACCTCAGCGGTGGTCTACGCCGCGGGATACGCCTATCGCTTGAACAGGGCTCAGCTGAAGCAGGAATTTGACCGTGGAGGTCCGACCTGCCGGCTATTGCTGCGCTATACAGAGGCGCTGATCGTACAAGTGGCCCAAAATGCGGCGTGCAATCGACACCACGAGCTCGATCAGCAGCTGTGCCGCTGGTTGCTCGGTACCCTTGATCGGATTCCCACGGGTGAACTCGTGATCACGCAAGAGTTGATTGCCAACTTGCTCGGCGTTCGGCGGGAAGGCATTACGGAGGCCGCAGGGCAATTGCAGCTCGCTGGTTTCATCCGTTATCGCCGCGGCCATATATCCGTCCTGGAGCGATCGGGGCTCGAGTCTCGCGCTTGCGAGTGTTACGCCGCGGTCAAGAAGGAGTGGGCCCGGCTCCTGAGCAAATCTGCCGTCACACCCCTAAGCCGCGCACCCAGATGGAATTAGGCTACAGTGTCAGGCTCTGAACGGGAGCGGTTTTGTTAGCAAAAAAAATCAAGTGGCGCCGCTTCAAGGAGCCGCCGCCATCGCTCGTGCCGCCCGATATCCAAAAGTTCGGCTCCGTGGATTTCCTTGCTAGCGATCGATCGATGTTGAGTGCCTGGCTCAGCGAGGAAGATTGGCCTCGCGACACCATGAATGTTGTCGCGATCGAAGGATATCTCGTTGCCATGATTATCTGGCCCATCCATGTTTCTCCGGGTGCCTGGCTGCCCGCAATATGGGGTATCCGCGGCTGGAAAGTCGCGGCGAAGATCGAGGCGCCCGCTTGCTACGATAGGTTTCTTCGCTTGATTCTCGGATACCGTCAGCATCTTACTCATATCCTCCATACGGCTCCGCTATCCTTCGTCCCTGCTCTGCACGAGTCGGTTGCCGGATCCGCAGGCGCGAACGCCGCCATGCGCTGGTCGCGAGGCTTCGTGGCGGCTTTGCAGCAAGGATCGCAAGGCCTCGATGATCGCTCGTCCCGATCCCTTGCTGCAGTGAGGCTCATAGCTTTTCACGCCTCCTCTGTTGCACCCTTTTCGGGGAAGTCCGAATCCGCCCTCGCGGCTGAGCTCGGGAGCGCGGTACGGACCATTATTTCTGAACTACAGATCGGCATCGGGAAGCCCGCGACTGGGCTCGCCGCAGCGGCACTGCGACCCTAGTCCTCGGCTTTCGCCATCGGTCGCGCCGCTGCAACGCAAAAGCGAATGGCGCCGCCACTCTTCGTCACTTCGCCCGCTGGGCGAGCCATTTGTCCAGATGACCGGCGAAGGCGTTGCGATCCGCCTGCGTGAGCGCGGGTGGGCCATCGCCGACATGGCCGCTCGCACGCATCGTGTCCATGAAGTCCCGCATCGTGAGCACGCCGCGGATCGTGTCGGGTGAGTAACGCTCGCCGCGCGGATTGAGCGCTTCGCCGCCCTTCGCGATGATCTCGGCGGCGAGCGGAATATCCGCCGTAATGACCAGATCCCCGGCCGCCGCGCGCTTGGCAATCTCGTTGTCAGCGACGTCGAAGCCCGCGGCTACCTGCAATACGTGCAGACTCGGGACGCGTGGGATGGCCAGCAGTCGGTTGGCAACGAGAGTCACGGTGACACCGGTGCGTTCCGCTGCCCGAAACAGGATCTCCTTGATCACCTTCGGGCAGGCATCCGCGTCGACCCAGATGCTGGCAGCCACACCTTTCTCCTCAACTGAGAAAACGCGAACCGATTGACTGCACTCGACTCCGGCTCGCCCGGGGCCCTGCTATAGTCATTTTGCCAGGAGCCCCACGCCCCCCAAGTTCACGCCGCTCACCTCGGGCAGCGTCACCAGCGCATCGGAAATGAGCCGCACGCCGTAGCTCAAGTCCGTAATCCACAATCTGCTCGCAAGCGCACCGTTGCGTGCGGCGACGGCATCGACAATCTGCGAATGGATCGATTGGAACCACTCGGTTACGTTGAGGCTGCGGATGCCCAAATAGAGCACGCGCAGGGTGAGATCTTGCAGGCCGGTGATGGTGGCGAGCAGGCGCGAATTGCCGGCGGCCGACGCGACGGTGAGATTGAATTCGCGGTTCGCGGAGAGAAATTTGACCAATTGGGCGTGGCTCGCCAGCTCGTAACTGCTCTGAGAGATGCTTCGCAGCCGCTCGAGAGCGGGCGCCGGGAGACCGGCGGCGGCGGCGAGTTCCGCGGCCTTCGGCTCGACGATGATCCGAAGTGCGTAGATCTCCTGCACATCCTTCAGGGTCAAGGGAGCAACGCGCAGGCTGCGTTCGTCCGCCTTGTCGACCAGACCTTCCTGCATGAGGCGCTGCAG
>Ga0187863_10004331_pt1 | contig 10158 bp, 6 predicted proteins | sample June2016WEW_11_1_FD_132975 | JGI IMG/M metagenome (GOLD analysis project Ga0187863, IMG submission 132975) | Peatland microbial communities from SPRUCE experiment site at the Marcell Experimental Forest, Minnesota, USA - June2016WEW_11_10 | ecosystem: Environmental > Terrestrial > Soil >...
AGATACCCGCAGGTTGAGTCGGTCTGCACCGTATAGCCATATGTGTAGTACTGCGCATGGGGAGAAGCCGACGGGTTCGCGCAGACCGCAGCCGGACCGCACAGTGGATTGGTGGGGGTAGCGATCCTCGCCTGGTTAAATGGGATGGGAATGATCTCATGCCTGCCGAGAGCATTCACTGCACCGATATCGATGGCAAGATCGTTGCGGGGCTGCCATTGAATGTCGAGGGTCGCGTTCATGGTATAGGGGAGCTTGTTGTTCCGCGCGTAGGCCGCCAAATAAAACGGGATATCTCCGTCCTCCAGGCCGGCGGCATTGGGCAGCGCTGCAACACCGGTACTGGGATCGGTGATCGCAATGGCCGTCGGATTTCCGTTGGGCGGAGCCGAAAGGGTTGCTCCCCAGGGATTCGACAGTGTCGTGCTGCAGGTTTCAAAGGTGCCGGGAAACGCGGTCGGACAGAACTGCCCATTCACAAAAGGCAATTGCTGATTGATACCGAAGGGACCGCCCGGCGCAATGCTCTGGGCGTCCGGCAAGGAAAGATAGGAATAGAGTTCGCCACGGTCGTAATACATTCCCCAGCCCGCACGCACCACGATCTTGTTGTTGAATTTCTTCGGACTCCAGGCCAGGCCGATCCGCGGCGCAAAACCCCATTGCCGCCCGGTCAGGGTCGAGTTGCTCACCCCTGGTGTGGCGTATTGACTGTTCCCGGCGACAATCAAGCCGGTCGAGGTGATCTGATCGGTTACCGAGTTATAGGCATACTTGCTCGGATCAAAATTGAGAAGCTTGCCGTTCTTCTCCGTCAAGCCGCCCTCCCAGTCAAAGCGTATACCCGCGGTGACCGATAGATTCGAGCGGAACTGAAACTTATCCTGGAGATATTCACCGGTTTCGTTGGCTCGCCAGTGGCGATTGGGATCCCCGGAGAGAATGATCGTTCCCGCGTACAAGTAATCGTCGATAAGCGTGCCCTGGAGAAACTGGTTGATGTCCTGTGTTTCGATCGTCCCTAGTTCGTTTCTTCGATCCCTCGTGTTGAGCTGCGTGTATTCGAAGCTTCCGCCAAAGGTTAAGGTGTGCCTGCCAAGACTCCAGATGGCATTCGCGGAGGGATTGAAACGGTTTTGGAACGAGCCCGTGAAGGCCGCCAAAGACAACGCGCCGGCGCCGATATTGAGCAAAGGCTGATAGGAAGGCAGCACGGTGCCCGGCCAGGTGATGGTGATGCCGGGGAACAGGTTTGAACCGAACGTGTTGATGGTGCAATCGGGGGCGTCAAAGCCGGTCATGGCCTGGCAGGCCGAGCCAAACTGCGCCGGCGTAAAGGGCTGGCCAACGGTGCTGTAGGCCTTTTCGCGAATAAACCCGAAGGTCTCGGTGATGCTCAGATTGGGCCGCACGACCTGCGTGTGGCTGAGCGATACGACTTGGCTGCCCGCGTCGAGGTGCTGCGGAAAGCCCGCGACAGACGAGTAAGCAAACGGAGCTGTCGTCGGGTCATGTTGATAGTAGTACTTCGCCGAGAACGAGTGGGTCGAACTCGGGTTCCAGTCCAGGTTGGCAACCGCCTGATCGGCTATGAAGTACGCCGTGCCGGGGACCTCCGCATCCTCGGGAAACGCTTCAATCAGCGCCGGATTGGTGGTATTGAGCGCGACGGCGTTGGGATTGGCAGACGGAATCAGATACTGGCCGTTCGGTAGCTTGTAATTGAAAAAAGTATACGCGATGGGATTGATGTCGCCGGCCGCAAGACCTACGGCCGGATTAATCGGCCCATCCGCCAAGCCAAGGGCGCTCGAAAGATTGTTGTTATTTCCAACTGCCGCGAGCGCCGCAGCCGAACGATTGTTGGTAAGTCCGGGCGGGACGGTAGGCCTGGAGATCCCAATTTCGGCATCCGAGGCGTGGGTGTGCTGATAGCTCCCGTAGAAGAAGAGCTTATTTTTTATGATCGGTGCGCCCATCGCACCGCCCGCAGTATAGCGGTGCAAACCAGGATTCTTCTCGTTGGCGGGAATATTCGGATCGTCGTTGAAGAAATAGGGAGCTGCGTTGAGCCAGTTGGTTCCGCGATGGACATACGCCTGCCCATGAATATCGTTGGTGCCCGACGCGGTGCTCATGTCGATGTGCGCGCCGCTCGTGGAACCTTGCTGGGCGTCGTACATGGAGGTATTCACACGAACTTCCTGAATGGTCTCGGGAGCCGGGGAAGGGATCGATTCGCCGATCGCAAGATAGACCGATGCGCTACTCTGGACGGGAAGAGCGCTCAAAGAGGAAGAGGTACTGACGCCGGTTTCGTTCACGACTCTCGACGACGCCACTTGGCTCGTGGTCTTGCCATTGAAGAGGTTTTTGGCATCCACACCATTCAACAGGAAGGTATTGCTGGTGTCGCGCTGGCCGTTGGCCCATACAGGCTGGTTGCCTAAGCCGGCGTTGGCTCCGGTCCCGGCGGGTAGCTCTTCATTGACGCCAGGCGAGAGCAGCGCCAACCCGGTAAAGGAGCCGGTCGGCAGGGGCACGGCATCAATTTCCACCTTATCCATCACGTACCCGTTTGTCGTGTCGACGGCGTTGACGAGCGGCGTTTCCTCGACGGTGATCGTCTGCCCGACTTCTCCAATCTTCAAAGTGGCGTTGACCGTAGCGGTGCGGTTGGCCTGGACCTGAATCGAGGGGATGTTCAGTGTTTGAAAGCCTGCGTGAGTCACCGTGATCGTATAGCTGCCGATGGGCAGGTTGACGAAATCGTAGCTGCCGGTTTCAGTTGTCTCAAGGCTGCGCGTGAGTTTGGTCTGGTCGCCCACGATCGTGATCGTAGCTGCCGGAATGACGGCGCCCGAATCATCGCTCACCGTACCGGTTATCCCGCCCAACGTCTGTTGGGCGCACGCCTGAGATAAGCAACCAAGGAACACACAGAACAATACCGCTGCGTAGAAGGAGCTCATTTTTCTCACCATCGTTTCGGTCTCCTGAAGGAACACTTGAGGGCGAAAACCGAGGGCTGTTACGGCCCCGTTGAAAAAGGCCCATCGATACGAATGGTTTGAACTCAGGCTACGCGAGGGCCCAGGGAAGTAGAAACTCAATGTTTTGATGGCGCGGATTGATTCTTTCGATTTGCCGTGGGGGGGGCAAAAGCCACAAGATGACGGTTTCGCCCCTACACCGCTGAGCTGGCGCAAGTTAGAGGACGCTCAAGGCAGTTCACTACAGGGTATATGGCTATCGAAAAGCGCAGCCCGCGGGTCATTACGGCAGCGGCCGCGAACGAGTCCAAGGCCGGCGGCTACGGCTTACGCAACGAGACTCTTTCGCCCATGGAGACCTTGGCACAATCGATTTCCGGCATGTGTCCAACCCTCACCCCGTTCGTCACGGTGCCCTTGGTGTTTACGCTCGCCGGAAATAGCACGTGGCTCGCCTACATTCTGGCCACCGGCGGGATACTTCTGGTTGCCTGGTGCATCGGCCGTTTTGCACGCTACTCCTCATCGCCGGGGTCTCTCTACTCCTACGCTGCCATGATCCTTCCGCCGTGGCTTTCGGCCACCGCGGCCTGGAGTCTTCTGTTGGCTTATGTCGCAGGGAGTGCGAGCAACATAGGCGGTTTCTATTATTTCGCAAACGTGATGCTCAACAACGTCACCGGCCACGGCCTTCCGGTCTTGTTGTTAGCCGCGCTGATCGCCGCCCCTCCCGTGTGGACCGCCTGGCGCGACGTAAAGATCTCGGCGCGCGTGATGCTTGTAATCGAAGCTGTTTCGGTCACTCTGGTTGTGGTTGTGTTGGCGCTGGTGCTATTCCGCCAGGGCCTTCATGTCGACCCCCATCAGCTTCATCTTCGCGGCGTGACGGCCGGCGGCTTCCGGCAAGGGCTGGTGCTCGCGATATATAGCTTTGTGGGCTTCGAGGCCGCGACTGCACTGGGCACCGAAGCGCGCAATCCGTTGAAAGCCATTCCCCGCGCGGTCATCCTTACCGCTGTGCTGGGCGGGGTGTTTTTCACCATCTGCGCTTACACGGAAGTTCTCGGGCTGGGCATGAGCGGAAAGGACCTCGGAACCAACGCCGTTCCCATGCATGTGCTCGCAGAGGTCGGTCGAGTGCCTGTACTGGGATTGCTGATCGATATCGGAGCGCTCGTGAGCTTGTTCGCGGGGATTCTGGCCGGCATCACGGCCGCGGCCCGCGTCTTGTTGATGATGTCGCACAATGGACTCACGCACGGCTCCCTCCGCGCCACACACTCCCAAAACGAAACGCCCACCGGCGCCACACTGGTCACGGGTCTCGCGGCGTTTCTTCCAGCTGCCATCCTGGCCGCAAAAGGCAACAGCGGACTCGATGTCTATGGTTGGCTGGGGATGCTCGCAGTCTATGGCTTCGTCGTCAGCTACGGGCTGGTGTGCTTTGCCCTTCCGGGTTACCTGCGCGATCACCACGGCGTAACGAACATCGCGACCAAGACAATTCCTTGGATCGCCTTTATCGCCATCCTCTACGCTCTGGTCGCCAATCTCTATCCCGTACCCGAAGGCGTATACGGAAAGCTGCCCTTCGTTTACCTGGCCTACCTAGCTGTCGTTCTGTTGCTATTTGTGTTCCGCGCGCGCCCGAAAACCCCCGTGCAGGAGGAAACGTAGGCCACTCCATAGCCGTCTCATCGCCTCGGTCCCCTTGTTCGCGCTATTCTCAGACAACACGCGTCGCAAATACAGCGGGAAGGATATTGTCCTGAAAGGAGCTTTTATGAAGGCTTTCATCACGAAAGATACTCCGGTTACCGACGAGGTTTTAAACACGATCGCCCATCTTCCCACCCGGAGCCTTCCCCAGATCGTCGAAGACGAATTCTTCAAGAAGCTGACCGACAGAGACTTCATGCGCATCGGCGTCCTGCTGGCAAAGAAGGGATACGAGGAGGGCGGCTGTCCCATTGGCGGCGTGATCGTCGGAAACGACACGCGACAGATCGTGGGCAAAGGGCACAACACTTTGGTACAGGAAAACCATCCCTACAACCATGGCGAGACGTCGGCCGCACGGGACGCGGGCCGCGTCGATTTCAGCCAGACCACGATCTTTTCGACACTCAGTCCCTGCGACATCTGTGCGGCGCTCATCTATCGGCGTCAATTCAATCGGCTGGTGGTCGGTGATGTCACCAATTTCTCGGGCACCGAGGACATGATTCGCCGGAAGGGCGTGCAGGTGGATATTTTGGAGGACCCTGAGGGCATCGCGCTGTTCGCCAAATACCTGAAGGAAAAGCCGGACCAGCATCTGGAAGATGCATACGGCCTGGCGGCAGTGCGCAAAGCGGCTGTCTCCAAAACCTAGTGATGCGGGCGCGGCAATCGTTTTTGCAGCCTGCCCGCCTCTTGCTTTTCTTACCTGTTGCGGGAAAATGAGGTGCGACCCGCCCCGGGGCGCTGGCGGCTGAGGGCCCGGAAGGAGCGTTCATGAAAGCCTTGATTACCAGGGATACTCCGGTTACCGAGGAGGTTTTGAATACCATCGCTCATCTCCCCACCAAGAGTCTCTCCCAAATCGTCGAAGGCGCATTCTTCAAGAAGCTGACCGACAAAGACTTCATGCGCATCGGCGTCCTGCTGGCAAAAAAAGGATACGAAGAAGGCGGGTCTCCCATTGGCGGCGTAATCATCAGCAATGAAACGCGGCAGATCCTGGGAAAAGGTCACAACACTCTGGTCCAGGAGAACCACCCCTACAACCATGGCGAGACGTCGGCCGCGAGGGATGCTGGCCGTCTGGATTTCAGCCAGACCACGATGTTTACGACACTGAGTCCTTGTAACATCTGTGCGGCGCTGATCTATACGCTTCAATTTCAGCGCTTGGTCGTGGGCGACGTCACCAATGGTTCCGGCAACGAGCAGATGCTTCGTCAAAACGGGGTCCAGGTCGATATTCTGGAAGACCCTGAAGGCGTTGCACTCTATGCGAAACACCGGAAACAGAAACCGAACCAAGATCTGGAAGATTGGAGAGGTCTGGCTGAGGTACGCAAAGTGGCGGCGAAAACCCAGTAGGTGGACAACTTCCTCGCGCCACCCAAAGCGCGCGGGATCCCGGCTCGCGCAATTCAAGGGTGGGGAGCGCGGTCTTGCCCCAAACCGGCGCGCAAAGGCCTGTTCACAGCCTCCATAATCCAGGCTGGGGTGAAAGGCCCCGACCCGTCCACCGCGACGTCGTAATCGCGCAGGGCATCGGCCACCGCATTCGCCACTGCGGCATGCGCTCCGATCGACCCACCCTCTCCGACACCGCGCATCCCAAATGGATTGAAACTGGTGGGTGTTTCCATGTGCCAAAGTCGGAAGTCGGCAGGAACGTCGGAGGCAGCGGGCAAAACATAGTCCATCATGGCCCCGGTTTGGAGATCGCCCTGGGAACCATAGACCAGCCGTTCGCGTAACACTGCGCCAATACCCTGGACCACCCCGCCTACGATTTGGCCTTCCACAAGGAGAGGATTGACGACCTTACCGCAATCATGCGCGACGGTGTAGCGCGGAATCTCGAGCCGCCCGGTTTCTGGATCGATCTCCACTACGGCGATATGTGTCGCGTACGCGTAGGACGGCTTCGGGACTTCCAGCCGATACCTGGCTTCGATTTTCTGCGGCTCTTGTTCCCCCCGGAGCAACGCCAATCGGGCAGGAATCTCTGCAAGTGGAATGAACTCTTCGGTGGGCTCAGGACCGATCACGCCCCCGCCTTCCCAGCGCAGCGCGGCGGCATCGCATGCCAGTTCGGCAGCAAAACAGTTCAGGATGTTGCTGACCAACTCACGCGCCGCCATTCGCCCGACGGCTCCGCCCACAGACGCTCCGCGGCTGGCGAATGTTCCCACCGCATCGGGAACTTCGTCGGTGTCGCCCTGGCGGATCGCAACCTGCTCCATGGCGATACCGAGTTCTTCTGCGACCAGCTGTCTTTGGGTCGTCTCCGACCCTTGACCGACCGGCATGATGGAGCTGAAAAGAAGAATCGTTCCGTCAGGCTGCAACGTGATTCGTGCAGTCTCATACGGTCCGACCGCCGTAATTTCAACGTACATCGAAATGCCCATACCCCGCAGCTTTCCCCGCGCGGCAGCTTCTTTTCGATCGCGCTCACAATTTGCATAGTCGGCAAGGCCCAATCCCGCTTCGAGACAACGCGGATAATCCGCTTCATCATAAATAATGTGATAGGCGTTGGCGAAACCGGTCCGACCGCGATCGAGAGGCAATTCGTTCGGATGGAGCAGATTGCGCCTCCGGATCTCCGCGCGGTCGATTCCCAGTTTGCGCGCGGCCTCATCGAGAAGTCTTTCCATCACCAGCGCAGCCTGTGGACCTCCTGCTCCGCGCAAGACGTTCAACGGCGTCTTATTGGTCACCACGGAGAACATCCGCGCGTCCAGGTTGGGGATGCGGTAGGGGCCGCGCACCATCGCGCCCATGGCCGTGATCGGCGTGTTGCCCACAAAACCGAATGCTGCCCCGATGTTGGCCCAACCCGAAAGGCGCAGCCCCCCAAATGTGCCGTCGCCCGCCACCACCGCCTCTGTGTCGACGGTTTCTTCGCGGGCATGCGTCGCGGAAGCAAAATGCTCGCCTCGGTCCTCCAGCCAGCGGACGGGCCGTTGCAGTTTCCGCGCGACCGCTGGCACCAATATCTCCTCGGGGTAGACCATCTCTTTGCAGCCGAACCCACCGCCAAGGCGCGGGGCGGTCACCCGGATCCGATCCAGGCCCATGCCCAGCGTACGCGCCAGAACGGTGCGCAGCATTTGTGGCAGCTGCGTGCAACTTTCTACATGCAACCGCTCACCGTTGTCGATGAGCTTGGCGGTGACCCCGCGTGTCTCCAGGGGAACCGCGGTCTGTCGATGGAATTCGAATCGCTTACGGATAACCAAATCGCCTTCGCGCGCAGCGAAAGCGGGGTTGCCGTCGACCTGCGTAACTTGATAGACGATATTGGTTCCCAATTCCGGATACAGCAAGGGTGCGCCGGGATTCATGGCGGCCATATGATCGGTGACCGGCGGGAGTGATTCGTACTCGATCTCCACCAGGGCGGCAGCATCTTCGGCCAGGTAGCGATTGGCCGCGACAACCAAAGCGACCGGTTGCCCCACGTAGCGAACCCGGTCCCGCGCAATGACCCGATGGCGCACGTCCAGCGTTCCGGGGATCATATCCACGCACGGGAGTACTTCGTCCACTAAATCCAAGTCATTGGCGGTCAGGATTGCAATCACACCCGGATTGGCCAGCGCACGGTCTGTGCAAATCTTGCGGACGATGGCATGCGGCTCCCTGGATCGGACGACGCAGATTTCGGCTGCATCTGGTGCGGGAATATCCACGAGGAATCCGCCTGTCCCCCGCAACAAGCACTCATCCTCGGCACGCAGCACAGCCTGGCCAACATAGCGACGGATTCGCGCCGGCTGTACCAGCATGGGCGTCTTTTCTGTCATTTCTCCCCGCTCGCAGGTTCCTCGGCTGCATTTCCCAGCGCCTGCCGGACGGCCGTCCAGATGTTTCGATAGCCCGTGCAACGACAGAGATGCCCGCTCAGATACGCCGCAACCTCATCGGAATCCGGAGAGATGGACCGGTGCATCATGCAATACACAGTCATCAACCATCCGGGCGTGCAGTATCCGCATTGCACCGCATGATTCTGCTGAAAGAGTTGCTGCACACGATTGAGTCCCTGGGCAGCGTTTATTCCTTCGAGAGTGAGAATATGGGCGCCCTCGGTTTGCACTGCGAGCAGAGTACAACAGCGGGCTGGCTCGCCGTCGATCACGACGGTACACGCGCCGCAAGCTCCCTCTCCGCAGGCAACCTTCAGAGCCGTTAAACCAAGATGGTCGCGCAAGAAGTCACTCAGCAGAAGACGGTCGGGTACTCGGGCGCGCACTTGCTTCCCATTCACGACGACACGAATTGCTGTCCGCGATTCGTCGGAATCAAGCCATGCCGCCTCTTGGAATTCCCGATCAGGCCCGCTCATTGGTTGCTCCTGGGTGCCTGGAACACCGGACTCGCGCATCCATCAAGGCACGGGCGACTGCCGCAACCGCCGCCTTCGATCTAAAAGCGCCCGTTGCGTGTAGATCGGTCCGCGCGGGCCAGGGGCGCTCCTCCGAAGCGATGCGGGCCGCCTCGTCGATCATAGAATCGTTTTCCACCGATTCTCCCAACAACGCCTTTTCCGCGCGTTCTGCGCGATACGGACTAGCCGTAAGCCCGCCGAGGGCAATCCTTACCGACCCGATACGACCGTTCTGGTCTAGCAGGAGCGTAGCGGCACAGCATACAAGCGCGAAGTGACCTGGACGCAATTGAACTTCGTAGAAACCCCAGCCTTCACCGACGGCGCGGCTTCGAAATGACGCCGACACGATCAAACTCTCCGCAGGCAACCGAGTGCCTGTTGCGGCGGCATAAACATCTTGGGCCGGCATCTGGTAGCGTTCGCCGCCACGCACGAGGATTTGGAACTGGGCGTCTAGAGCCAGAGACACGACCGGCACCTCTGCCCCCGCATTCGCCTGTGCGAGACACCCGACTACGGTTCCGCGGCTGCGGACTTGCGGCATGGCCACCCAACTGAGCGCTTCGGAGAGCAACGGAATGGAGTGTTGCACCAGCGGACTTCGTTCCATCTGAAATTGCCGACAGGCCGCGCCGATGGTGACTTCCCCTTCGGTCTGGGACAAGACTTCCAGCCCGGGGCATCGCATGATGTCGAGGACCACAGACGCTGAGGTGGTTCGTGCGCTGAGCGCGGGGATTAAGCTTTGGCCGCCCGCAAGAATTTTCGCCCTACCCTCCTCGGCACAGAGCAACTCGACTGCGTGAGCCGCCGTTTCCGCGCGGACATATCTAAACTTGGCCGGTTTCATCCTACAGCCCCGAGACCAGATGAGCGAGTGGTGGCCCTTGTTTAGAATCCATGGAAGGGTCACCGGGAATTAGATCTTACGCTATTTCCCCGTGAAACGGCGGGAACTAGTGCCGAGTTACCTCTCGCACCGAGCGCGAGAGGTTTGCTCATCGGCAGCCCTCCGCATCGGTATTTCCGACCCCATCACGGTCCTAG
>Ga0187863_10004334_pt1 | contig 10153 bp, 5 predicted proteins | sample June2016WEW_11_1_FD_132975 | JGI IMG/M metagenome (GOLD analysis project Ga0187863, IMG submission 132975) | Peatland microbial communities from SPRUCE experiment site at the Marcell Experimental Forest, Minnesota, USA - June2016WEW_11_10 | ecosystem: Environmental > Terrestrial > Soil >...
AAATCAAAATGGCGCAAGGCGCGAAACCCGGCGAGGGCGGCCAACTCCCCGGCCATAAAGTCGACGAGGTGATCGCGCGCCTGCGGCATTCGATCCCCGGCGTTGGCCTGATCTCGCCACCGCCGCATCACGACATTTATTCGATCGAAGACCTCGCGCAACTGATCTACGACCTGAAAAACGTGAACCCGCAGGCGCGCATCGCCGTGAAACTTGTCGCGGAAGTTGGCGTCGGCACGGTCGCGGCAGGCGTCGCGAAAGCGCACGCCGACGTAGTCCTCATCAGCGGCGACACCGGCGGCACCGGCGCATCTCCTCTGAGTTCGATTAAGCATGCGGGCATTCCGTGGGAGCTGGGTTTGGCGGAAACGCAGCAGGTGCTCCTGTTGAACGATTTACGCGGCCGCATCCGCGTGCAAACCGACGGCAAACTGCAAACCGGCCGCGATGTCGCCATCGCTGCGCTGCTGGGCGCCGAAGAATTCGGCTTTGCCACCACGCCGCTGATTGCGATGGGCTGCATCATGATGCGCAAGTGCCATCTCAACACCTGCTCGGTGGGCATCGCCACGCAAGATCCGGTGCTGCGACAGCAATTCAAAGGGCAGCCCGAGCACGTCATCAATTTCTTTTTCTTCATCGCCGAGCAGTTGCGCCAGTACATGGCCGATCTCGGTTTCCGCACCGTCGATGAAATGGTCGGCCGTGTCGACATGCTCGACGTGGAGCCGGCCGTCGATCACTGGAAAGATCACTGGAAAGCCAAGGGCCTCGATTTCTCTGCGATCCTCTACAACCCGCCCACGCCCTCGCGGGTCGCTCGCCGCCGCGTGCAAGCGCAGGATCACGGATTAGAGCAGGCGCTCGATCACAAGATTCTTCTGCAAGTGCACGACACGCTCACAACTCTTGCACCGATCGAAGTGAAGTTTCCCGTGCGCAACATTCACCGCTCGGTCGGCTCCATGCTCAGCGGTGAGATCGCCCGCCGTTACGGCTCTGCCGGCTTGCTCGACGACACAATCCGCATTCACCTGACGGGCTCGGCAGGTCAGAGTCTGGGCGCGTTCCTGGCCAAAGGAGTCACGCTCTCGCTGGAGGGTGAAGCCAACGACTACGTTGGCAAGGGACTGTCCGGCGGCCGCATCATTGTGTATCCGCCGCGTGCCTCCGGTTTTGCGCCCGAAGAAAATATTCTGATCGGAAACGTAGCCCTCTATGGCGCGACCAGCGGAGAAGCCTTCTTCAACGGAGTTGCCGGCGAACGCTTCGCCGTCCGCAATTCCGGCGCAACCGCGGTCGTCGAAGGCGTTGGTGATCATGGTTGCGAGTACATGACCAACGGCATCGTGCTGGTGCTCGGCTCCTGCGGCAGAAATTTCGCTGCCGGCATGAGCGGCGGCGCTGCCTATGTGTTTGATGAGCGCGGAGACTTCACCGAGCGGCGTTGTAATCTGGACTCGGTTGATCTCGAGCCTTTGCTCGAGGAGTCAGATATACAGATCGTCAGAGATCTTCTGCTGAGCCACGTTGAACTGACCGCCAGCCGTCGCGCCAAATGGATTCTCGACAACTGGCGCGACGTGGCTTCCCGCTTCATTAAGGTTTTTCCACACGAATTCAAACGTGTGCTGGGCATGAACCGCAGCGAGCAGGCCTACATCCCGGCTCCGCCCTTCGGGGTGCTCGCGCAATCGGAGCCGCCGCATGCTGAGCAGGTGCAGCATGGGCAGGTGTTGCATGGGCAGGTGCAACTTGGGTAAGACGACCGGCTTCATGGATTACTCGCGCGAACTTGCTCCGCGCCGGCCCGTCGCCGAACGGGTCAACGACTGGTTCGAAATTTACCAGGATTTCCCCGAAGAAAAACTTCGCACCCAGGGCGCACGCTGCATGGATTGCGGCGTGCCGTTCTGCCAGACCGGCTGTCCCGTCAGCAATCTCATTCCCGACTGGAACGATCTGGTCTATCACGGCCGCTGGAAGGATGCGGTTCGCCAGTTGCACGCCACCAATAATTTCCCCGAGTTCACTGGCCGCATCTGTCCCGCGCCCTGTGAGGCGTCCTGTGTTCTCGGCATCAACGCGCCTCCGGTCACAATCAAGCAGAACGAAAAAAACATCGTGGAGCGCGGATTCCTCGAGGGCTGGATCCACCCAGAGCCGGCAAGACTTCGCACGGGAAAGAAAGTCGCCATCGTCGGTTCCGGCCCTGCCGGCCTCGCAGCGGCGCAACAACTCTGCCGCGCCGGCCATGCGGTTTCGGTGTATGAAAAAAATGACCGCATCGGCGGCCTGCTTCGCTACGGGATTCCCGAGTTCAAACTGGAAAAGCACATCATCGATCGCCGCCTCGAGCAGATGTCCGCCGAAGGCGTGAAGTTCGTCACCAACGCCGAGGTAGGCAGCAAGATTCCAGTCGACGATTTGCGCCGCGATTTCGACGCCATCGTGCTGGCCGGGGGCTCCGAGCATCCACGTGATTTGAAAATCCCGGGCCGCGAGCTGAAAGGAATTCACTACGCCATGGAATTCCTGCCGCAGCAGAACAAGCGCTGCCACGGCGACGCGCTCGATCCTGCCGCCGACATCCTCGCCACCGGCAAACGCGTGGTCATCATCGGTGGCGGCGATACCGGCGCTGACTGCCTGGGCACGGTCCATCGCCAGAAGCCGATTTCGGTGCATCAATTCGAAATCATGCCGAAGCCGCCCGACGAGCGTTCGCCCCTAACCCCGTGGCCGCTATGGCCGATGCAGTTGCGCATCGAGGGTGCTCACGAAGAAGGCGGCGTGCGCGACTGGAGCATCGCCACCACAAAATTCACTGGCGACGAAAACGGTCAAGCTCAAGCTAACGTCCGGCAACTTCACGCTGTTAGGGTTGGCCCTCCTCCGAAGTTCGACCCCATTCCCGGCACCGAGTTCACCATGGATGCTGACCTCATCCTCATTGCCATGGGATTTCTCGGCCCCGTGCGCCCCGGAATGATCGAACAACTGGGAGTTCAACTCGACAACCGCGGCAACGTCGCCACTGACCCGAACTACATGTCGTCCGTCCCCGGAGTGTTCGCCGCCGGCGACATGCGCCGCGGCCAGTCGCTGGTGGTGTGGGCAATCTCGGAAGGCCGCAAAGCCGCCGCCAGCGTTGATGCCTATCTGAAGTCGCTGGATGCACGCACGCCCGCTACCCAGGTTGCCTCAGCGCGGCCCATTGCATTCTGATCGCGACGAAAGAAACATCATTAACCACGAAGGACACGAAGGTCCGAAAAGGAGACCACCAAGTAATGAGATCCTTCGTGATACTTCATGTCCTTCGTGGTTCATGGTTTTATCGGCTAAGATGACTGCTTCACCGTCATGATCCAGCTTTCCGACATTCAATCCGCGCTCGAACGAATTCGCGCCGATATTCGCGTTTCCCCCTGCACCCACTCCGAAACGTTTTCCGGACTGACCAACAATTCCATTTTCCTGAAACTCGACAACCAGCAGCGTACCGGCGCATTCAAAGAGCGCGGTGCGCTGAACAAACTGCTGACTCTCAATCCAGAAGAACGAGCCCACGGTGTGATCGCGGCATCCGCTGGCAATCATGCGCAGGGCGTCGCTTACCACGCGGGACGTCACAACATCCATGCGCGTATCGTCATGCCGCTGCCCACGCCGCTCACCAAAGTCTCAGCGACTCGCGCTTACGGCGCCGAAGTCCTGCTGCACGGCACCAATTACGACGAAGCCTACGAGAAGGCAGTCGAGCAAAGTAAGCAAGACCACCTCACTCTGATTCACGCTTTCGATGACGACACCGTGATCGCAGGGCAGGGGACTCTGGGCCTGGAAATCTTGCAGCAACATCCTGGCATCGAAGCGATCGTCGCTCCGATCGGCGGCGGCGGCCTCATCGGCGGAATCGCCTGTGCCGTGAAAGAAATCAATCCCAACGTGCAGATCTTCGGCGTGCAACCCTCCCGCATTCCTTCCATGAAGGCCGCGGTAGCCGAGGGCAGGCCCGTCACGCTGGCTTCTGCGAAGACGATTGCCGACGGCATCGCCGTGCGCCGCGCCGGAGAACGCACGCTCCCGCTCGTTCAAAAGTATGTCGACGGCATCGTTACCGTGGAAGAGGAAGAAATCGCGAACGCGATTCTCTTACTGCTGGAGCGCGAGAAAACTTTGGCCGAGGGCGCCGGAGCCGCCGCCATCGCGGCCGTGTTGAACCGCAAGCTGCCGTTGCAAAACAAGAAAGTCGCAGTCCTCGTCTGCGGCGGAAACATCGACGTGACCTTACTCGCGCGCATCATCGAGCGCGGCCTGGTGAAAGACGGACGCCTCGTCCGCCTGCGCGTTCACCTGCCCGATTATCCCGGCGCACTGCATCGCCTCACCGGAATCCTGGCCGACCATCGCGCCAACATTGTCGAGACTGCCTACGACCGCGCCTATCACGGCGTCAATCTTGGCGACACCGCCATCGATATCACCATGGAAACCCGCGGCCCCGACCACATCGCGGAACTTCTCGCCGCCCTAGGCTCCGCCGGTTATACCCACGAAAGAATCCTCTGATCATCACAATGGAGATCGTTACTGTGGAGATCGTCACTGCGGAGATCGGAAATTCTGGAATGAAGAGTCTGTCAGGGGTTCGTCGGACTCACAGGCTTACTGCTAGGTCCGCTGCAGAACAGGACGCACAGCAGAATGCCCGTTCCTGCCGCTCCGGCGGCAATCCATTTCGGATTCACGAGCGGGCTGGCTAACTTGGGTCGCGGAGGAGCTCCGCAGAGTTCGGTTTCGTTGAAGCTTTTTTGTTCTCCCTCGCGAACCAAGGTTCCATGCGAATCTTCAGTCGTGGGCGCGGGCTTGCGGGGATTCAATTCCGGTTCCACCTTCACATCGTTCTTGCGCGCCGCGACCTGCAGGTTTCCATTCAGGTCGGTCACCTCATACTGCGTCCATTCATTCCCGACCGGAACCACGGTGACGCAACGCGCCTTCACTTTAAAGCTCTTCGAAGTCCCCACGGAAAGGCTGCCATGATCCAGGTCCAGCACATTGGCTTGCAACCGGGCCACCGATTCCGGCTGAATCAGCACCGTTGATCCGTCCAGACTCAAACTCGCCGGAGAATCCGGCTTGGTTTCGATCAAATCCCCGGGGAAAACGGCGGACGAATCCTTAGCCTCATAGCCGTTTACCCATACCTCACCCTGTGTGTGAAGAATCGCTCCGCCCGTGTCGCCCTGCTCGGCCTGTCCATGCCCAGCCGCCGCAGCATCGGTCTGGCCCTGCTGAGCAGCCTCGCTCTGGACCGGCTGAGTCTGGACCGGCTGAGTCTGAACCGGCTGAGTCTGGCCCAGTAAAGACGCTGGAACCATGACCAACAGCATCCAGACCAGACAACAACGTAAAATAGACACACGCATAGCGAAAGTGGATTTCCACAAAATTACTACAGAAAATCCTATTCCGATGCGTTCGCAGGGTCTATTGGCACTCTGGGTGCCCAGTTTGGGAATGTTTGTAAACCGGAATCATCTCGGCTCCGGAATCGTCTCGGCTTCTGCGGGCCAGGTCGCTCTCGTTTAATAACTGTTATGTCTGGGTAAAACTTTGTAAACCATACCGTTTCGTGGCTTGCGGCCATGTAAATTAGAAGGTGGGGCGTATGAAGAACAATAAGACGAACAACGCAGCAATCGTGACTTTCCTCGCTTCTGTCGTCGCAATCGCCGGCGCAAATCTTTCGCTCAAGTCTTTCTTGAGTGCGACGAGCCTGGCGCAGGACTCCGGCCAAGCCGCGGGCCAGCCGGCAGGCCAACCAGCTGGCCAGGCAACGATCGCCAAGCGCATCGGGGCCATCAAAGCGATCAACGGAAACGCCATCACGCTGGCGCCGGACTCCGGTTCAGAAATCGCGGTGACCGTGCAGCCCAACGCTCGGCTGCTGCGTCTTACGCCCGGCGACAAAGATCTCAAGAATGCGGCCGCCATACAGTTGCAGGATCTTCAGGTCGGCGACACGATTCGGGCGCGCGGCCAGGCCTCGGAAGACGGCAAATCGATCGCTGCCCTGGAGATTATCGTGATCACGCGTTCGGCCGTTCAGGCGGTGAGCGACCAGATGCGCCAGGACTGGCAGAAACGCGGCATTGGCGGCCCAGTCACCGCGGTCGATCCCGCTGCCGGAACCGCGACCATCACGATCTCGAGCCTGGGCGGAAAGAAAGAGATCGTTGTACGCACCTCCAAGAGCACGATCATCCACCGTTACGCTCCTGACTCGTTCAAACCCGAAGACGCAAAGCCGAGTTCACTGCAGCAAACCAAGGTTGGCGACCAATTGCGCGCCCGCGGCAACCGCAGCGCCGACGGCAGCGAATTGACAGCTGAGGACATCTTTACCGGGAACTTCCCGCAGTTCGCGGGTTTGATCAAGTCAATCGACGCAAGTGCGGGAACGTTGTCCGTTCAAGATTTGGCAAGCAAGAAAACCGTGGAACTGAAAATCAACGCCGACTCTCAGCTGCACAAGCTTCCCGCCGAAATGGCGCAGGGGTTTGCGGCGCGATTGAAGAGATCGGGCGCGACCCCCGCCGGAACCCCAGGTGCGGCCTCGAATTCTTCTTCGAGTCCAGCTCCAGCCGCTGGCGGCAATGCACCGGCCGGCGCGCCCGCCGGTGGTTGGGCTCAGGGCTCCGGAGGGGCGGCGGGCGGCGGAATGCCCGCTGGAGGAGCTCCTGGAGGTGCGCGCCCTGGCGGAGGATTCGATTTCCAACGATTGCTCGACCAGACCCCGCCGGTTGCACTGGCCGATCTGCACAAGGGAGACGCCATCGCCGTCCTCGCCACGGAAGGCACGCCGTCGGGCGGCAGCACTGTGATCAAGTTGTTCAGCGGAGTCGAACCGATTCTGCAGGCCGCTCCCAACGGCAGCCAAGCCATGATGCTGGCGCCCTGGAGTTTAGGCGGCGCTCCCAGCGGCGATGCGGGCCCATAGCGGAGCCGTTCTCGTTGTGTTCGTTCCACCGTTCCACCGTTCATACACTCGCAAGGAAACATAGACTCATCAGAAATGGAAAAATGATAATGAAGGTTAAGCAATACGGGAGTTTCTTTTTCATAGTGTTCTTATTCCTGCTGTCGCTGAGTGCATTCGGGATTGCAACGCTAACTCCGTTGCAGGCGCAGACGACTACAGGGGCTCTCCACGGACAAGTGACTGATCCCTCGGGCGCGGTCATTGCTGGCGCCAGCGTGATCATGACCCCTGCCGCCGCCGGATCTCCAATAGTGGTTCAGAGCGATGCCCAAGGCATGTATGACTTCAAGACTCTACCGGCCGGCAAGTACACGCTCACCGTCGCCGCTACGGGATTCACTCTCTACGAAAACGACAATGTCGTGATCGCGACTCAGGCCCTGCGCCTCAATGTGACGATGACCATCGAAGTCGAAACCACGAAAGTTCAGGTCTCCGACACGGCGCCGACGGTTGACGTGAATCCTTCAAACAACGCCGGCGCGGTCGTGATCTCAGGTAAAGAACTCGATGCTTTGCCCGACGATCCCGATGAGCTGCAATCGGATCTCGAAGCGCTTGCCGGACCTTCCGCGGGCCCTAGCGGCGGACAAATGTACATTGACGGTTTCACCGCCGGCCAGCTCCCGCCGAAGTCGTCCATTCGCGAGATCCGCATCAACCAGAATCCGTTCTCCGCCGAGTACGATCAGCTGGGCTACGGCCGCATCGAAATCTTCACCAAGCCCGGAACCGACAAGTACCACGGGCAGATGCTGGTCATCGGCAATGACTCGGCCTTCAATTCTCCCAATCCTTACGCCGGCGCGGAACCGCCTTACTATACAACCCAGTACAGCGGAAACTTCGGCGGTCCTGTCAGCAAGAAAGCTTCTTTCTTTTTCAACCTCGACCGCCGCAACATCAACGAACTCACCGCCGTCAATGCGCTCGTTCTCAGTCCTACGCTCGACGAAGAGCCGCTGGTCGAATCAATTCCCAACCCGCGCCAGCGCACCAACCTGAGCCCGCGCCTGGATTGGGCGGTGACCAAGAACAACACGCTCACCGCGCGCTACCAGTACTATCGCGACACTGAAACCAACGACGGCGTCGGCCTGTTCAACCTCCCGTCCCAGGCCTACTACTCCAAGTCAACGGAGCAGACCCTGCAGGTTGGCGACACCCAGGTGATTGGCACCAAGATCGTCAACGAAACCCGCTTCCAATACATTCGCGACTACAGTCTGCAGACACCGCAGGACACCAACCCGGTGGTCAGCGTGCTGGGCAACTTTGCCGGCGGCGGCAACGGTACGGGCAATTACAACGACAGCCAGAACCACTACGAACTGCAGAACTACACTTCCCTCATTCATGGCAATCAAGTGCTCAAGTTCGGTGGTCGGTTCCGTGCCAGTCAGGATACGAATTATTCCGTCAACGGATTCAACGGCACGTTCACGTTCTCATCGCTGAATCAGTCCTCGAACGTTCCTCCAGTTCCTTCTCCGGGGGCGCCCTGCACCATCGGAGCGAATCCGCCGTGTCCTATCTCACTGCTCTATGCGGAGCAGCAATTGGCCAGCGGCGGCACTCCTTATGCAACTCAGCTGTCCTACACCACCGGTCTGCCAACAGCTCAGGTGAACTACTACGACTTCGAACCGTACGTCCAGGATGACTGGCGGGCGCGGCCCAACATCACGATCAGCGCCGGCCTCCGCTTCGAGACGCAGAACGCCATACACGACAAGGGCGATTGGGCTCCGCGCCTCGGCTTTGCCTGGGGCGTGCGCGGCCGCAGTAAACCGCCCCTGGTCGTGATTCGCGGCGGCTACGGCCTTTTCTATAATCGCCTGCAGTCCACACAAATCCTGCAAGTGGACCGCTACAACGGCGTCGTTCAGCAGCAGTTCATTATCAACAACCCGACCTGCTTCCCCGGCGTGGACGTAGCTCTCACCAGCTTCTCCAACTGTGGACCGACGACTTCCAGCACGTCTTCCACTTATCAGCTCAGCCCCACGCTGCACGCGCCCTACACCATGCAAGGCGCGGTGAGCGTGGAACGCCAGGTCACCAAGTCGGCGACCGTATCTGCGACCTACCTGAACTCGCGTGGCTACGACCAGTTCATCACGATCAACGCCAACGCCCCGTATCCGGGAACGCCCTGCGCGGCGCCGGGCATCGCGTCCACCCTGCCAACCTGTGCCACGGTGACCGGGGGCAACCTCTACCGCTACGTCTCCGAAGGCAATTTCAAGCAAAACCAGCTCATCGTGAACACCAACATTCGCGTGGGCACCAAGCTGCAACTCTTCGGTTTTTACACCTTCGGCTATGCCAACAGCGACACTTCCGGCATTTCCAGTTTTCCGACGAACTCCTACGACATCAGCCAGGACTACGGCCGCGGCTCGTTCGACGTCCGCAACCGGCTCTTCCTCGGTGGCAGCATCGGCTTGCCTTACCTGATTCGCCTGAGTCCCTTCATCGCGTTCAGTTCCGGAGCGCCGTTCTCCATCACCTCGCCCATCGACGAGAACGGAGACCAGATCTACAACGATCGTCCGAGCTTTGTGTCCTCCGCCACCTGCCCCGCGGGCACGCCCCCGGCAGGCACGATTTACTGCACCCAGCTGGGAACCTTTGACGCCTCAGGAGCCACTGGCAAGCTTCTCCGGGTCGATTCTGAGACCGGTCCAGCGCACTTCGCGCTGAATCTGCGCCTCAGCAAGACTTTCGGACTTGGACCGAAGCTCAAGGCCGCTGTCCCGGCGAATCAGGCTCAGGGAGGACCTCCTCCCGGTGGCGGCGGTGGTCGCGGCGGCGGCGGAGGCCCGCGCGGCCCGCTGTTCGGCGGCGGCGGTGGATTCAACACGTCGTCCACTTCCGACCGGCGTTATAACCTCACCTTAGGAGTGGGCGTTCGCAACGTCTTCAACAACGTGAACGTGGCCAATCCCAACGCGGTTCTGGGCTCCGCGCTGTTCGACAGATCCAATGCGCTGCAGGGAGGTCCGTTCTCGCAAGGCACTTCGGCCAACCGTCGCATCGAACTGCAAGCGACGTTCGCCTTCTGACCGGAAGCGCTTGCTCCCGTCCTTTCGCGAATCT
>Ga0187863_10004337_pt1 | contig 10150 bp, 7 predicted proteins | sample June2016WEW_11_1_FD_132975 | JGI IMG/M metagenome (GOLD analysis project Ga0187863, IMG submission 132975) | Peatland microbial communities from SPRUCE experiment site at the Marcell Experimental Forest, Minnesota, USA - June2016WEW_11_10 | ecosystem: Environmental > Terrestrial > Soil >...
AAATGCATTGCACCGGGTGGAAGATTGCTGGTGATTGGTTTCGCGAGCGGGAGGATCCCGACCATCGCGGCGAATCGAATCCTGATCAAGGATATTGCGATCGTGGGCGCGCTGTGGGGAACCTACGCCGCGGCACATCCGGAATACATGGCTGAAGCGCAGCGAGCTCTGGCTGGGCTGGTCCAACCCCCGAAGCCTCGCTGCTATGCGCTGGATCAAGCCCCGTCCGCACTGCGCGATCTGGCGAATCGAAAGATTCTCGGCAAAGCCGCGCTTACCATCGCGTAGCGCACGCACTCTTGCGAACACGGCACGCAGGAGTGCGTGCGCCACGTCTTAGTGTGCTGCAATAAGAACATATGGAAATCACAAAAGTTATTGGCCGCGAAATTCTGGATTCGCGCGGAAATCCCACGGTTGAGGCCGACGTGCACCTCGCCGATGGCACTGTTGGACGGGCCGCCGTGCCCTCGGGCGCATCCACGGGCGAGCATGAGGCGGTTGAGCTGCGCGACAACGATCCCAAGCGGTACTTGGGAAAAGGGACGCGCAAGGCCGTTCAGAATATCAACAAGAAAATCGCGCCGGCCGTCGTCGGCATGGAAGCCGAACAGCAATCCGCGATCGATCACAAGATGATTGAGCTGGACGGAACGCCTAACAAAGCGAAGCTGGGCGCGAATGCGATCCTGGCTGTCTCCATGGCCTCGGCGCGCGCCGCGGCGCAATCGCAGATCACGCCGCTCTATCGCTATTTGGGTGGTGTCGCTGCGAATCTGCTGCCGGTTCCACAGATGAATATTCTCAATGGCGGGGTGCACGCCGACAACTCCGTCGATCCGCAGGAATTCATGATCGTCCCTTACGGAGCTACTTCGTTCGCCGAAGCGCTGCGCATGGGCGTCGAAGTCTTTCACACCTTGAAGGGTGTGCTGAAGAAGCGGGGCTACTCCACTTCCGTCGGCGATGAGGGCGGCTTTGCGCCGAGCTTGAAGTCTAACGAAGAAGCGGTGGAATCGGTTCTGGAAGCCATCACCAAGGCCGGTTACAAGCCGGGCGCGCAGATTGGTATTTCGATCGATCCCGCAGCCAGTGAGTTCTATGACAGCGAGAAGAAAAAGTACGTCTTCAAGAAATCCGACAAGAGCGAGCGGACCTCCGAACAGATGGTGAAGTTCTGGGCGAAGTGGGTGGAGCAGTATCCCATCGTTTCGCTCGAAGACGGCATGGCGGAAAACGATTGGGATGGTTGGAAACTCCTGACTGACGTGCTCGGCAAGAAGATCCAACTGGTGGGCGATGACATATACGTAACGAACACTGAGATCTTTGCGAAAGGCATCGAAAAAGGAATCGCCAATTCGATTCTGATTAAGTTGAACCAGATCGGCACGGTGTCGGAGACGCTGGAAGCCATGGAAATGGCCACGAACTCGAACTATACCTGCGTGGTTTCGCACCGCTCGGGCGAGACCGAAGATCCGTTCATCGCCGATTTCGTGGTGGCCACGCGCGGCGGGCAGATCAAAACCGGTTCGGCCAGCCGCACGGACCGCATCGCGAAATACAACCAGCTTCTGCGCATCGAAGAGGAGCTGGGCGATTCCGCGAAGTTCGCCGCGAGGAAGGCCTTCCATCAATAATGCAAGGCAAAAAGAAACCGTTGTTGTTGACCATCCTGGATGGTTGGGGCTACTCGCCCGCCACGGAAGGCAACGCCATCGCCGCCGCCCGCAAACCCACTTACGATTCGCTGCTGCGCGATTATCCGAACACACTAGTCCATACCTCCGGCCCCTACGTCGGTTTGCCGGAGGGACAGATGGGCAACAGCGAGGTTGGCCATTTGAACATCGGCGCGGGGCGCGTCATCTATATGGATGTCACGCGCATCGACCTGATGATTTCTTCTGGCGAGTTCTTCAAGAATCCGATATTGTTGGACGCCATGCGGCATGCGCGCACACATCGCCTGCATCTGCTGGGACTGTGCAGTGATGGCGGCGTTCATTCGCTGCTCACGCATCTTTATGCGTTGCTCAAAATGGCGAAGCTGGAGGGCGTCGAGCAAGTTTTCGTGCATTGCTTTATGGATGGACGCGACACACCGCCCGAGAGCGGCGCGGGATTTGTGGAAGAAATCCAGAAGGAAGCGCGGCAGATCGGCGTCGGGAAAATCGCGTCGGTTTCCGGACGCTACTATGCGATGGATCGCGACAAGCGCTGGGACCGAGTGGAGCGTGCGTACGGCGCGCTGGTATTCGGCAGCGGCGAGAAGTCCACCGATCCGGTGGCTGCGGTGAAGCGCTCTTATGAGCGCGGAGTCACGGACGAATTCATCGAGCCGGTGACCATCGTGGATAATGGCGGAGGTCCCGTTGGATTGATCCGCGATGACGATGCCTGCATCTTTTTCAACTACCGCGCGGATCGCGGCCGCGAGATGACCATGGCGCTCATGAAAACGGACCCCAGCCTGACGCAGTTTGCGCACGGGCCGAAAAACTTGCATTACACCACCATGACCCAGTACGACAAAAGCTTCACGGTGCCGTTCGTGCTGCCGCGTGAGCATCCCGACAACATTCTGGCTGACGTGATGGCCCGGTTGAATTGGAAAAACCTGCGCGTGGCCGAGACCGAGAAGTACGCGCACGTGACGTATTTTTTCAATGGTGGAAATGAGAAGCCGTATCCGGGCGAGAGCCGGGAATTGGTGCCGTCGCCGAAGGTCGCCACTTATGATCTGAAACCGGAAATGAGCGCGCCTGGTATCACCGCGGTGGTGGTGAAGGCCATCGAGCAAGGCGCCTTCGATGTCATCGTAATGAACTACGCGAATGCTGACATGGTGGGGCATTCCGGAAAGATGGCGCCGACCGTCCAGGCCGTGGAAGCCGTGGATGCGGGGCTGGGCGAAATCTACGCGGCGCTGAAACGCTCCGGCGGATCGTGGATGATCACGGCCGATCATGGCAATGCCGAAACTCTCATCGATCCCATCACCAAAGGGCCGCACACGTACCACACTACGAATCCGGTGCCGTTCATTCTGGTGGATGAAACGCGCGCACCGTTGCGGGCAGGCGGAGCGCTGCAGGATATTTCGCCGACGGTTTTGGCATTCCTGGGCGAGAAACAGCCGAAGGAAATGACCGGGCGGGATTTGCGGAAATGAGATCCTTGGTTGCTATGCTGTTGCTCGCTGTTCCGCTGGCGGCACAGCCGAAGCGGGCGCGCGATCTGGGTGTGCCGTTCGACGGCACGCCGGGAACCTGGAACGCCATTACCGATGTCGCCGGCGTTGAAGTTGGACACACCACTTTGATTGAAGGCGATTCCGTCCGCACGGGCGTTACTGTGATCTGGCCACGGGGGAAGCAGTCGGACGATCCCACATTCGGCGGCTGGTTCGCGCAGAACGGAAACGGCGAGATGACCGGGACGACGTGGCTCGAGGAATCCGGGTTGCTGGCAGGCGCCGTCTTCATCACGAATACTCACAGCGTGGGCGTGGTGCGCGATGCGTCCATCGCCTGGCAGGTGGAGCACAAGCGCGGGCCGGCCAACGGCGCCGGCGATGATTTCTGGTCTCTTCCGGTTGTTGCGGAAACGTGGGACGGATTTTTGAATGACATCAACGGATTTCACGTGAAGCCCGAGCATGTGTTTCGCGCCATGGATTCGGCGGCGTCCGGACGCGTGGCAGAGGGCAACGTCGGCGGCGGTACCGGCATGGTTTGTTTCGGATTCAAGGGCGGCATCGGAACATCGTCTCGCGTAGCCGGCTCTTATCGAGTGGCGGCGCTGGTGCAGTGCAATTGCGGAGCGAAGCGGCAGTTGCGAATCGCCGGCGCGCCGGTGGGTCAGGAATTGGCCGGCCCAGCCACGGCGTCGGTAGTCGCGCCGCGCGAGGATACGGGGTCCATCATTATTGTTGTGGCCACGGATGCTCCGCTGCTTCCCACGCAGTTGAAGCGGTTGGCCCGGCGAGCGACGCTTGGGTTGGGTCGTATGGGTGCAATTTCTGGAAACGGGTCGGGCGATATTTTTATCGCTTTTTCGACGGCGAATGCGAATGTCGCGAAACCCAACGGTCCGGTTGCTACGGTTTCTATGTTGGCGAATGATACATTGAATCCGATTTTCGAGGCTACCGTGCAGGCTACTGAAGAAGCTATCGTGAATGCGATGGTGGCGGCCGAGGATATGACTGGAGTGAAGGGGCATAAGGTCACTGCGCTGCCGCATGATGGGTTGCGGCAGGTGCTGAAGAAATATAGTCGGTTGGTGAATTAATTCCTATTCGTAGCGGAGGGCCACTAGCGGGTCCACCTTTGCTGCGCGGCGGGCGGGGATGTAGCAGGCTAGCAGAGCTACTAGCGCGAAAATCGCCGACGCCGACAAATACGTTAGTGGGTCGGTGGGTTTCACATCGAACAACAGGCTTTGTAGAAGGCTCGACAAGGCCAGTGATGCAGCGATACCCAAGACGATTCCAATTCCGGCCAGGCTCATGCCCTGGCGGGCTACTGCTAGGAAAACGCTGCGGGCGTCGGCGCCCAATGCTACGCGGAGTCCGATCTCGGAAGTTCGTTGCGTTACGACGTACGCCAGGACTCCGTAGATGCCGATGCAGGCCAGGATTAATGCCAGTGCGGCGAAGCCTCCCAACAATGTCGTCTGGACTTGACGGCTGGCCACTTCTTCATCCAGCCACTGGTCCATGGTTTTGATGTCGGAAATCGGCTGATCGTGATCGATGGACGCGATGGTTTGCTTCACAGACGCAACTAACGCCATGGGATCGCCATCGGTGCGAATCGCCAGGTCGCGCGGGACCATCCAGTTTTTTTCGGCCTGCCAGTACGGGAAGTACATCTCCTGGCGGGGTGGTTCGTTCAGACCCATTTGATGGACGTCCGCGACAATTCCGACGATCTGAATCCATGGGCCGCTCTCATTGTGCTGAAAACGTCTGCCCAGCGCATCTACATTCGGCCAGAATTTCTTGGCCATGGTTTCGTTAATCAGCGCGACCGGCGGAGCTTGCGGGCCATCGTGTTCGTCAAAGAGGCGGCCCCGGCGGAGTGGGATTCGCATGGCTTCGAAATAGCCGGGCGAGACCACACGATTGTTGGCATCGGTCACGAGGCCCCGCGGAAGCACGATATGTTCCGGCGTAAACATGGTGGTCCCGCCTTTCCAGGTCAAGGGCAAGGCGCTGGTGAATCCGGCAACTTTAACGCCGGGGATGGCACGCACGCGTTCAAGAACATTTTGAAAAAATTGCGTGCGCTTCGCGAAATTGCCGTACTTGGTATCGGGGACCTCCATGCGGATGGTCAAAACGTGGTCTGCGCGAAATCCTGGATTGAGGCCGCGCATGTTCGAGAAGCTTTCGATCATCAATCCCGAGCCAACAAGAAGCACCAGGGAGAGAGCCACCTCACCGATTACTAAAATGCTGCGAAAGATGCTGCGGCGCGGCCCCGTGTTTCCCCGGCCACCCTGTTTCAGAACTTCGTTGAGATCAATTCCCGAGATTTGAAGCGCGGGTGCAAGACCGAACAGGACGCTCGACGCTAACGAAATGGCCAGCGCGAAAGCTAATACCCGGAAATCCAAAGTGAGGGCGACGGTGCGCGAGAGATCTTCCGGGATTAGATTCTTCAGAAATAGAAAACACCAGTCGGCCAGGAGGATGCCGAGCGCGCCGCCTCCTATAGCCATCAGTGCGCTTTCGGTGAGCAACTGGCGAACGAGGCGACCACGATTGGCGCCCAGAGCTGTGCGCACCGCGAGTTCACGCTGCCGGCCGGCGGCGCGCGAGAGCAGCAGGTTCGCGATGTTGGCGCAGGCGATCAGCAGAATGAATCCGACTGCGGCCATTAATACGATCAGCCCGCTGCGCACCTCGTAGGTGTAGCTCAATTGCAAGGGTTCGGCGACGAAGCCTTGGAGGTCGCGCATATGCTCCGGATACTGCTGCGCGCGTGTCTTCAGTAATACCTGTAGCGCGGCGTTGGCTTTTTCGACGGTTACGCCGGGCTGTAAACGCGCGAGCACAGTCAAATAATGACTTCCGCGGCTGGCGAGCTCCTCGGGCGTAAAAGCCATGGGGGTCAGGATGTCGCCGTTCTTGGACTCGAAGTGAAAGCCGGGTGGGAGCACTCCGATCACCGTATATTTTTCGTTGTTCAGAAGGATTTCGCGTCCAACGAGTTTGCGGTCGGCCGCGAAGCGCCGCGTCCACAGTTCGTGGGAGATGAGCGCTACATGCTCGAAACCTGGACGGTCCTCATCGGCCGTGAATGGCCGCCCGAGCTCCGGCGTGAGCCCAAGAACTGACAACAGGTTGTGAGTGGCTTTCTCGCCTTCCAGTTTTTCGGGCTCCTCGCCTTTGCCGCTCAGGTTGTAGACCCGCCCGGCAGTGGCCGCGACGCCCTGAAAGACCTGGGTCTGTTCCGACCAATCCTTGTAGTTGCCAGGCGCCGGCGTGTCGCGAGGAAATCCCACGCGGCTGTCGTCTTCGAAGACCGCGACCAGTTGAGCCGGGTCGCGGAAGGGGAGCGCGCGCAGGAGCACGGCATCCACCACGCTGAAGATAGCGGCCGTTGCGCCGATTCCGAGCATGAGGGTGAGCAGCGCCGCGGCGGTGAAGGCCGGGCTCTTGGCCAGCATGCGGAAGCCGTATCGAACATCCTGAAGAATGGTGCGCATTATCGCTTTCTTGATGCAGCCCGGCTGCCACCACCGATGGCAGCAGAATCAGGCAATTGTAGGGGGCGCCTGTTCGCTATTGGGAATGGGTGTCCGCTAGTTGGCCGCTGACAAAGATGCGTCATGGCTTAATCCTGCTCTGGCTTCTCCCCGTAAGGTATTGGCCGATAGGGCATTTGGAAGCGTGCGAAGGCTACGTGGCGGGCCTGGTTTTGACGCATCATGCGTTGGGAGCAACGCTCGACTTGGTCTTTTGTAAAAACGAAGCCATGGTCGGAGGGCTCCCACGGAATTCCTTCGTATTTATGGAGTTCGAGGATGGCGGCGGCGTCTTTGAGTTCGCTGTGCTCGTCGCGGAGGCGCTCGTACTGGATGTTGCGGAGTTGATCGAGCGTCTTCTGGAATTGGCGCGCGAGACGGGTGCTGTTCAGAGTGAGATTTGCCAGGAGGCGATGGGCGTCGACGATGTCGAAGGCGGGGGGCTCGGGGCTGGGGGCTGGGGACTGGGCGCGCGCAAGGACGTCGGCTTCCAGGAGCGGGATGCGATTTATGCGCCAGGATGTGTCGGCGAGCTGCTGGACCAATTGGGTTTCGGTTGCGGTGGCGGGTTTGTATTCGTCGATGAATTGGCGGCAGAGGCGCTGGTATGCGGCCGGGTCCTCTGAGGGAAGAACGGCGGTGCGGGCGGTCAAGCCGTGGCGAAGCGCGTTTTGGGACGAACGCTGTTTGCCGGATTCGGTGCGGGGTCCGGTGGAGTGTTGGCTGTTGGCGCGATTGATTTCGGCGCGATTGATTTGGACGGTTGCTGGAGATGACATATTGGGTTCCTGGTAGGTGGATAGCACGGGGGTGGGGCGTGGGATGGGGGTGGGGTGGGGAGGTTGTTGATAGGGCGGCGAGATGTTCGGCAATAACATACGTGACTGACACAATTGGTGTGCTGGAGATAGCTCCAGTTTTGGGTATCGGGCTGGTCGGTCTGATGTTAAGTCGCAACGATTGGTGCCTGGACGGGACGGGCGTTGTGTTCGCTGAGGTGGCTGCCGTTTCGTGCTCTGATTCCCGGTAACGACGGCGGCGGGACGTAGCCGGGGAATGCACCCGCCGGACTTGGGCGAGACTAATCTCCGCCGCCCGGCACCGCGGGGCAGTTTGGAGACATCCGGCCGCCCCGCTTTTTTCTGGCTCTGATACAATCGTTTGGAATCGCAGAACAGGGACTCGGCTGGGTGGAGCGTGATGCGAGGCGGCTTAACTCCTGAGGTCTGCGCTTGCGATAGAATGAGCAAAGGTTTTAGGAGCATACGTGACCTGGAACGGCACTTCGCATTGCACGGGAATGAGTTCGGTCTGAAAACAACCGTAGAATATGAAGCGGAGGCGATTGCTTTTCTCGAGGGCGCGAGGCGAACACAGGTGCAGGAGTGCAAGCGCAAATCGTCGGGTGAGCTCATTAGGTTCGATCCTACAACGCAAGCTTATGGCGTCATGACAGTTACAAAGATAGTGCTCACTTATTTCAAACCTCGGCCTTGCGCGAGTGTGCCGCACTGGGAACCTAGGTGAATTGCCACGGCGAAAAGGACAATTTGACCTACTTTCGAAGGGAATGCGCTAAATGAATTACCTGTGCCCTGTCTGCGGTTACTGGTTGGAGGATCCCCCGACGCGCCACAGGATATGCCCGTGCTGCGGAACAGAGTTCGGATATCACGACTCTGGCGGGACGTACGATGATATTCGAAAAGCTTGGGTGGCGACGGGAGCTCGATGGTGGAGTCCTGTTGATAGGCAACCTGTTGGGTGGAATGCTGTAACCCAACTTCTGAACGCTGGCTTCGATTTCAACATGAAGGCACAGATCAGCCAGAGCATCCAATCGGCAATGATTTCGCGCATTGGGGTGCAGGGTAGGGCGGCCTGAGTTCCCATGCCGAAACTGCTAATTTTCGCGCCGGGCGAAAAAGTCATTATCGACAAAACGGATAACACTGTATCGATCATCGGCATCCTGGGCGGCTTCAACGTCCCAACATTGGGCGAAGAGAATGTCGTTCCGGAAGGTGCCGCGCTTCCGCTGCGTTGGAGTTTGCTTTATGGGGTATGGGTACTAACGATGTTGGAAAGGTGTTTGAACAGCGACTTCAACTGTTAACTCCCGGTGGCGAGATCGCTCTCGATATGATTGCAGCCTTCAAGGGCGTGCCGGCGATTGTGAATCACCGCATTTGAAGCGATATTACTGGGTTCCCGGTCGGAGTGGCCGGGGATTACCTGCTGACGTTGAGCCTCCGCGAGGCGGCCCAGAGTTGGGAGAAGTGCGCCGAATACACTCTAAAGGTTCAACATGTCGCGGCGGAGACTCCTCCGAACACCACTGTGCCGACGACACGCCACCGTAAGAAAAAGAAGAAATGATGGGCCTAGTACGCCTTTCGGAGCTGCGGAGGGCGCGACACGTGAATCACAGGCCTAGACCCGATCAGTCGGCAGGTCCAAGGGCAGCTGCAAGACCGGCGGACGATGACAGAGCGGTTGGCCGCGATTGAAGGCCTTTTGCAATCGGTAAGAGAAACGTTTTTGGCAGGGGCCGTTCGTCCAAGACTGGGGCGAACGAAAACCGACGAACACAACCCGTAAGTTCTGCACCTTGCCGGGAGACCCGCAAAGAAAGCTCTGACCTTCAGGCGCGAAGCATTTCCGGCTATTCTACGACTACCGGCCGTAGCTACAGAAAACCGATTGAGTAAGTGCAGTGGAAGGCCCTCAGGGCTTTGCGGACTGCGGCTGCCAGAGCTCAATCTTATTCCCATCCAGGTCATAGATCCAGGCAAAGCGACCGTAGGATTCATTCATTCGTTTGGCGTCAATCTTTACTCCCTCTTCTTTTAAGCGGTCGAGCAAAGCATAGAGATCGTCCACGATGTAGTTGAGCATGAACGGTTGCGTGGCTGGGATATAGTCAGTGGAGGTGCGAAAAACAGTCCAAACTGTAACGTGTTCCTTTTGCGGGTCGTCGTGCTCGCGCCACGGAAGCATCGCGCCTTGGCCTTTGTCAGCGAGTCCAAGATGCGTCGCATACCATTCGCGCATCTGATCACGATTAGCGGATTTGAAAAAGATACCGCCGATTCCAAGGATGCGCCCGCGCTGCTCCATTTTGACGGGCGGCTTCGACTTTTCAGGTTGCGGAGATTGCACTTCCTGTCCTCCTTTTAAGCAGGCCGAGATGAGCAACAGCGAGCCGAACGCAATTGTGTTCCGGGGTATTCGGTGCATCTGTGGATTATTTCTCGAACAACTCTTTTAGTTTTTTCAGGAAGCCCGCCCAACCGGATTTCGTATCGGCGAACTCGTCGTCCCAGGCTGCTTCGGGGCCGAAGCCGGACTGAACCAGACGGAGGCGCGTGATTCCTCCGCCCAGCGA
>Ga0187863_10004338_pt1 | contig 10149 bp, 12 predicted proteins | sample June2016WEW_11_1_FD_132975 | JGI IMG/M metagenome (GOLD analysis project Ga0187863, IMG submission 132975) | Peatland microbial communities from SPRUCE experiment site at the Marcell Experimental Forest, Minnesota, USA - June2016WEW_11_10 | ecosystem: Environmental > Terrestrial > Soil >...
AAGCAGGCTGACGCGAATTCCGACGCCGGCTGGGGAAGTGTGCAGATTTTCATTTATCCGGCAGGGACTGAGATTCCTCCCGACAAGCAAATCCATGCAGATATCTCGTCCAAAACAACCTCAACCCAACCGGTTCAGGCTTCGGCGGCCGTCACGGCGCAGCCACAATAATGGCCCGCCATGGCCCGTACCACGCCACACCCGCACATGCTTGGTCGATGACACTATGAACAAACTATCGTGTTCTCTAACTGTTTCGGTACTCTCTCTGCTGCTCGCAGCATCTTCGGTCGCGCAGAACCCGCCCCAGAAAATAACGCTGGTGCTAAACGGGCGCGCGAATGATGGAGCCGTCGCTCAGATCGACGGCCGTTCGTACGTGGACGTCGAGACTTTGGCTCGCATCCTGAACGCCACGCTAAGCTTTAAACCCGGTCGCGTCATATTGACAGGACCGGAGGCCGAAACGATTGCCAAACCCGAGCGTATCGCGCAGGGATTCTCGAAAGAGTTTGCCAGGGCGGGCATTGCTCAGCTGGCGGAGATGCGCGAGTGGAAGGGCGCGATTTCATCTGCGATTCGGTCTGGAGTTGCCGGGGGCAATTGGCTCGCGCCCTTGCTGAAGGAGCATCGCGCCCGGGCAGCGGAGGGCCTAAGCCTGGCGTCGGTGGCGGCGAAAACCGAATCCGACTTGAAAGCTCTGGACCTGCTCAAGAGTGAATTCACGAATCTGGGAGACTGGGACACCCAGGCGCAGGCCACAATCCAATCCCTGAATGCCGAGAAGAGTATCAATCCGCTTGCAGCGCAGAACGATCCGCTGTTGGCGAAGATCTCAGAGTGTGGAAATTTTCTGAATGCCATGCTGGTGGGCGGCGAGTTCGCGGACAGTACCAGCTGCCACTGAACCCCGGAGTTTTCCTGCTGCGGACGCTGGGGTCTGCGCGCATAGGCTCACTTCTGCGGTGGTGGCGATAACTACGCTGCCGCGGGCGTCCGCATGGCGTCCATGTAGCTGTCCATCGACTGGGTCAATTGCGCGTCCACTTCATCGGCGATCGTCATGACATCGGGCAAGAGCAGGCTGAAATCCAGAAAGCTAAGATTACGCTGCAACGTGCCAAAGAGCGTCACCTGGAGTATTCGTGATTCGTGGACCAGCATCGCGGGTGTGTAGCCTTGTTTGTATCGCAACTTGCCATGGGCTGCGGCTGCGAGTGAAAAGACAGCATCGCTGCCTTTAGCAGTGGCGCTGGGTTTGCTGAGCCGGACCACCAGGTCTTCGACGAGTTTTGGGAGATGTCCGGTGCGCTCGTCGTCGCTCAGGTGAACGTGGTTGAGTTCTTTGCTCTGTTTTGCCCGTGCTAACCAGTCTTCGACCACGCGGCCAATGCAGCGCCGCAGTATCGTGCCTACTCGCTCCTTTTCCAGCCGCGCGGGGGGCTTGCGGTTAAGCATCTTTTCCCGGAGGAGATCGGTAAGTTTCGCAACCGCGAACGGCTTCACCATGATTTCGTCCGCTTCCAGGAGAATCGCGGCCATGGCGCTCTGCACGTCAGGGTAACCGCTGACCAGCAACGTGAGTGCATTCGGCTGGAAGTGACGCATCGCGGTAACAACTGTAAATCCGTCGCCAGGATTCGGCATATGCAGGTCGGTGATGAGCACATCGAAGCTCTCAGTCGCGATGTGCTTCAAAGCCTCTGTCACGCTGGCGGCTGCTACTACTTCGTATCCCTTGTGCTGAAGTGTCGCGTCCATCATTGCACGAACGGCATCATCGTCATCTACCAGCAAGACCTTGTGAGCAACACTTGGTTCGATCGGAGTCATACGGCACAACCTCTCGTCACGAGTAAAGACAGTATGGCGGAATGTTTTTTCCAGAGATGTATAAAAAAGGACAGTCCTTCAGACTGGTAACGGGTACTGTGGTTCTAGGCTGTCAGGTCAAGGGGCGGTCATGGGTTAGCGGCGGAACACCTGCCATTCGGACCCTCACGACCGCGCTGGGTTGCTGGGCTCAGTTTAAACATGCTTCAGGCCGGACTCTTACTGGGTTCGGCCCTTTTTCGCCACCGATAGGACTCCGCAGCAAGAGTCGGAATAACGAGAGTCGGATTCTACACTGTGTCGATCGACGCAGCAGAAAAACACCAGGAGGATGCGATGTCACAAACGGTAGTGGAAAGAACCGCGGAACATATTGCCGAATCAGCTCACCAGGCGTCTCGTGCCACTAGCGCGGTCGCCGACGCAATCGGGAACGGCATCGGAGTGGTAAGGCGCACTGCAAAACAGAGCGGCGATGCGGCAGAAGAATTCCTGAATGAGACAACTCAACGCATCCAGCGCCACCCGGTGCTAACAGTTGCGACCACGTTTGCCGTGGGCTTTACCGCAGGAGCGTTTCTCGGCTGGATGATCAAACGAAAATAGCTCACGGACCGCGAATAGCCGCATGCTTAAGACGTAGCGTTCCATGGAGCTTCGCGTGTGACCGGTGAAGACGTGTTAGACAGCCCTTCAAGTTTTCGACGTCTAGGCTTGGCCGTAACTATCAGCGTAATTCCACAAGCGAGCAACACAAAACTAACGACCGGCGATACATGCTCACTGCGAGTGGTCTGCAACACCATGTTCGCTTCTCCGGTCTTAATTTCCTGAATCTTGGCCGGGGAAAGCGGCGCGGCCAGGAATGCGACTCCGAGTGCGATGTCCAGCAGGCCTGCAAGTATAAAGACCCTCATAAGTTCCTCTCCGTTACGCTTCAACCCGTTATGCGTCATAAGAGGACGGCGAAATCCGGCCGTCTCCTTGCAGGTAGGCGATTGTGGGCAATAACTGGCTGGCCAAGCGATCCTTGGCAACGAGGGCATCCGCCAGGCTCAACGCCGGCTCCGGAACGCCCTGTCCTTCGGTGAGCAGGATGATCGGCGCTTGCGGCCTGAGCCGCCTCAGTTCCATTGCGACTTCGTAACCGTTCGTCTTGGGCATGAAGTAGTCAAGAACTACAACGTCAATCGAGTGGATGGAAGCCAACTTTAGCCCCTTGGCGCCGCTGGGAGCGGTCAGAACGGCGTATCCAAAAGCTTCCAGGAAGGCTCTCTCGCACTCCAGCACATCCTGGTTATCGTCGATGCAGAGAACTACACCGCCCGAGAGTTCCGGATAAATGGTAGCCATGGCACCTCAAACAGATCCATATCGTCAACCTTTATGGTCCCTGACGGCTGTCCAAAATTGCTCACCCCGCTTTTTTGGTGAGAGGAGCTAATCGTGCAGAACCACGTTGAGCAGAGAGCTGTGTACCTTCAGACCGCCGTTGTATTCAATAAAGCCCAGTTTTCTGAACCGGTTCATGAAGAAGCTAACCCTCGAACGCGTGGTGCCAATCATTTCGGCCAGAGTTTCCTGACTGATCTGGGGGACAACGGCGTCGGGAATCGTCTCCCTGCCGAAATGAGCCAGCAGCAGCAGAATTCGAGCGAGTCTTTTTTCACTGGAGTTGAAGAGTTGGTCGACGAGATCCTCTTCGTAGCGGATGTTGCGAGCCAGCAAATACGCCACAAACATGTCGGAAAACGTGTGTTCGCGGTGAAGCGCACCCATCATCACCTTCTTGTCGACCCGCAGCAGCTCGCAGTCTGTCATGGCCGCGGCGGACCCCATGCGCAAGAGTTGCCCCGCCAGAGCTCCCTCGCCAAAAAAATTTCTCTCGCTCACGATGCCGATCGTCGCTTCCTTGCCCGACTTGGATACTACCGTGAGCCTCACTTTGCCTTGCTGAACATAGAAGACAGCATCCGCAGGGTCCCCCTGGGTGTAAATCCTTTGCTTTTTCAGAACCGCGACAAACTTCCTGCCATCGCCGATCGTCGCGAGGAAAATATTGGGGTCGAACTCGGGTTCGTTCTTAGCTACTGCAATCCGGGCCATGTTTTGTGATCTCTGGTCTTAGAAGTCCCAGGGCGATTGCGAAGTTTAGGCGCTCTCTCTACGTAGTGCTTCGGGCACCAAGGGTGAAGCTACGGTAGCGCTTTTTCGTTCATACGGGTGAAGTCTTAGTAGGTCTTGGTTTAACGCAGGTTCAGCATATCCTTGACAATATTAAGGTTAGCGCTATGCCGAGAGAGGTTCTGCTGCGCTGGTCAGGTATCGCATAGATTTTTAGTTGCAGGATACGATTCCTTGCGGTACGATTTCAGGCCTACGGTACGGTAGCGTACACAGGGGGGTGCGATGACACGGAACGGAAATGGAAACGATACTCACTATGCAGCGGTGAATCGGTCCGATGTTCCGCTGGGTCGTAAAGGAAAACATCGGAAGGCGGTAACAGACATTCTGGGTGATCTCTCCAAGCTGAGCGCCCAGCAAGCGGTCAAGATTCCGTTGAGCAGTCTGAACGGAGAGAAGATGCAGAATCTTCGCTCTGCTTTGAACCGCGTAACGCGCGAGAAAAACATTGCAGTGGTCACGTCGAGCGACGAGAAATTCCTTTACGTTTGGCGCGCCGACTCGCCCAAGAACACAGCGGCCGCCGAGTAGCTAGTTTCCCGCACGCAACCGCGGGCGAGCGACGGACACCAGCTCGCCCGTGACATTCTCACCCGCCAATAGCCGAACGCTGCGCGCCCTCGCGCGAACTGCCTGAGCAGCGAACAAATCCGATCTTTCTGAGCCATTCAGCACAGTATTCGCAGAGGAGATGAGCGAATCTTAATGATGTCTCAGGAGGGCCAGGTCTGCCGCCGAACCAGACGGCCTGACCTCCCCCCTGGAACTGGTTCGAGCCAGATGCCAAGAGTGACCCTCGACGGTGCAGGGACACTGCGGGCTGAGGGCTCCACATCCGAGCCACATTCGATCGCCTGCTTACAAAATCGGGGAAAAGTAATGTTGTTCGCCAGCAAAATTGCTTGCTCTGGGATTGTCTTCCTCTTGATGACACCGTGGATCTCGGGACCACCCCCTGCGCCGGTTGATTCGGGGATCGATCGCAGCAGCGAAGTGCCGGAGGAAACGCCCTCGAACGATGTTCAGGGGATGCAGCAGACGCTTCAGGACGAAGGACACTACCGCGGGAAGATCGATGGCGTATTCGGTCTGCGCACCCGGGCGAGCATCCGTGAACTTCAGAAGGCTGAGAATTTGCCGGTCACAGGACAGCTTGATGTGCAGACGGCCAGCAAACTCGGAGTCAGACCAGAGAGTCGTGAGGATAGGAGCGACGACGCGACTCAAGATAAACCTTCGGCAGGCATCGCGTGGGCCGATGGTTCAAGGCGATCCGGCCGGACACTCCGAAAGCCGGCAAAGAAGCAGGCTCGGACTGTTCCGCCGACTTTAGCCTCGAGCCGGCCTCTCGAAAGAGCACGCTGAATCCCCCCGATCCAAGGCATATCCGGCACGCGTTCAGGAGGAATAACTTGAAGCTCTGGATTTCCATCGCTATGCTCTTCCCCCTGTTTCTTGTCGCTGGCGCTCCCTCGTCCATGCTCGAAATGGCTCCGCCGATTAACGGACTGGCCCTGGCCAACCTGCACGACTCGTTCGCAGAAGTTCACCACGGACATCTGCATGAGGCAATCGACATTCTGGAGCCGAGAGGGACGCCCGTGCATGCGGTGGTATCCGGGACCATCCGCAAATTGTTCCTCAGCAAACCAGGCGGCAACACGATCTACCAGTTCGATGAGACGGAAGTGTATTGCTACTACTACGCGCACCTGGAGGGATACGCAAAAGGGCTGCAGGAGGGAGTGCGGGTCGAGCGTGGGGACGTCATCGGCTTCGTGGGATCGACGGGGAATGCCGATTTCGGCACACCACACTTGCATTTTGCGATCTTCGAGTTGTCGCCTCAAAAGCTTTGGTGGAAGGGGAAGGCCGTGAATCCGTATCTTGGTCTGGTCGCCGCGGTGAAACGCGCGCAGTAGCAATCACGTCGAGAAGCCTAGTCCGGTGCGGCCAAGAGGAGCCCCCAGCAGTCGGAGCTTTGCCTTCTCATTCCTCGAACACGACCGGCGTCCCATCTTTGACCAGGTCGGCGACCCTGATGGCGTCCCAGTTGGTCAATCGTACGCACCCGTGAGATTGGGAATGGCCGATCTCCTCCGCATCAGGCGTGCCGTGGATCCCGTAGTGCGGTACGTTGATCCCCATCCAGACCACACCCACCGGGTTGTTTGGACCCGCTGCGATCTTGACTTTGGCATTTGCGGGATTGGCGTCCCAGAACAAGTCGGGGTTGTAGTTGTAGATTGGATTTCGCACCACATCCGTAATCACCCAATTCCCGAACGGGAGCGGGTCGTGTTCGCTGCCGCTCGTCACCGGGGCGTAAAAAATGACCCGGCCTTCCCGGTTATAAACCATCAGGACCGATGTCTTCTTCGAGACAACGATCTTGACGGCGCCGGCAGGGCCCAGCTCAGCTGGTTTGGCACCCAACACATTGGGGACCCGGATGCTCTCTCCCGCCACGAAACGAGCGCGGAGGTTGAGACGCTTGAGCAGGGAAGGTGCCGAGTGAAATCTCGCGCTGAGTTCTTCCAGCACGGATGTGTAGTAAAGGCCCGGTAGTTTCGACTGGTCCGTCGCGTCTTCCGGAATCGTCTTGATGAACGGCCCGGCGGCATCCTCGGCGGTGATTGTGTAGGAGGCGATCGATTTCACAGAACCAGCGCCGAGCGCCGCAAGCGCGGCATTGCGGCTCCGCGCACCTGGAGCAATCCCACGCGCGGCTTCGAACGCGGCCATGGCCTCGCGGCTGTTCTTTCCGTTTTCGTCGTCGATCTGTCCTGGTGAGAAGTTGGCCCGATCGAGAAGAACCTGCATTTCAAGCTCTGCCAGCCCGACGGGCCGAACTGATGGAGCCGGATGTTTGGCTGCGGTCGCAATGGACGTGCCAAAAAGAATCGCCGCGACCGCAACGAAACCCGACAGGTTTGTGAGTTTGAATTTCATGGCGCCTCGCAGAACGGACAATATGGCTTCTTCTTTTGATTACCTTGAGAAGCACGCACCGCAAAATTATCAGACCGCGATCCAACGGGTCTGTTCAACACCGCTCACGTCAGCAAGAACGGAGGGAAGAAATCTCCGACGAAAAGAGACGGGCCTGGGAGCGGCCATTTCAGGTCAGTTCCTGGCTGTGACCCGGTCTGCGATTTTGTCATACTCAGTCTTCGGCATGATGCGCCGCGTCACCACTTCACCGGGATCGGTATAAGGACGCCCTGCAATCACGCGGTTCGCTTCTGACCCGGTTACGCCCGGCAGGCTCAGCAACTGCTCTTTTGTGGCAGTGTTCAAATCGAGCGGCTTATCGCGGCTCCAGCCCTCCCGTATGCCTGCCGCAACCGCTTCCCCATCGTGTTTAATCTCCGCCGTTGCTTGCGCGGTTTTCTCCTTCAATTCCTGCGTATTTTGTTGTTGATTGCAGCCCGCGAGCGCCGCCAGCAGCAAAACTATGGGAACGTGTCGATATCTGAGCATCTTCATTGCATGACCTCCATTTAATGATCTCCGGTTCGCTGACTTGCGATGATATGTCGGCCCTGGGTGGTTGTTAGTTTTCTGGCAAAGGCCAGGTTGGTGGCTCTTCGAAATCATTCTGAGGCTGCCACTTTTTTAGTCTCTCGACCGTCTGAGGTCTGAGCAGAATTGACCACCCGTCGAACGAGGCTGGGCGTCATCCGGAAAAATAAGGCGGATTTCTTCGGTGTCAATTTGTCGGGCAATTCCGGTGTGGCCGCGTGGTGAGCATTATTGCTCAGACCGCTTTGGTCCTGACTGTTAACGTTCAGCTGACCTTGTTGCGTCTGAATTTTCTAACCCAATTCGTGTGCCAGAGACGGCACGATGCTGGAGAGGCGGCGCAGAGGCTACAGAAAAGAGGCTGTTCAATGAAAAAAATAATGTTCGTATTTGCGATGTTGAGTCTCGGTACGTTGAGCTGGGCGGCGTCGGCGCGAGAAGATGCGACGGGCCGGTTAGACAACGCTACCACCGTGTTGCACGAAATCATGGGGATGCCAGACAAGGGAATCCCGGAAGAAGTATTGGAGCATGCCAAATGCGTGGCCGTTATACCGCACATGGTTAAGGGTGGGTTTGTTTTTGGAGCCCAGGGTGGCAAAGGCGTAGCCACTTGCCGCACGGCGGATGGCTGGAGTGCACCGGCGTTCATCACGATTTCGGGTGGAAGCTGGGGATTGCAGATCGGCGTGGAAGCTGTCGATGTTGTCATGGTCTTTCAGAATGACAAAGCCATGCAGAGGCTGCTCGATAGCAATTTTCAAGTTGGAGGGGATGCTTCCGCGGCCGCGGGTCCAGTTGGACGGCATGCCCAAGCCGGCACCGATTGGAAGCTGGAGACAGAGATCCTGACCTATTCTCGTGCCAAGGGCCTGTTCGCCGGGCTCACGCTGACTGGTGCTTCGCTCCGGCAAGACAATGATTCTCGGAATGCCATATACGGACCCGACGTCACAACCCGCGCGTTGCTCTCGGGCCAAGTGCCGGTTCCGGCCGTAGCTCAGCCATTTCTTGCCGAAGTTCACGGAGCAAAAGTCCAAGCCAGAGCCGCAGACAAGGCTGACGAGAAAGCTAACCGGAACGATCAGAAGTAGGACTTGCACACTGATCGACGACTGTTGGTCGTTCGACCGCATCGGCCCTTACGAGCGTCTCTTTCCACAAAAGGAGAACCACGTGTCAAAAACTTGGGAGCACTATCATCACGCTGCTCGTAATCATGAGAAAGCGGCCTATCATTACAACGAGGCAGCGAAATACAACCGGGCCGAGGAGCACGAAAAGGAAGCGCACCACGCATATCTGGCTCACGGCCACGGTCAGCTTGCTGTTCATCATGGCGCCGAGGCGGCGAAGCTGCACGCCGAGGAATGCGACGGCCTGATGACGCCTGCATCGGCGCAAGCGCTCGGGGAAAAGAGTGCAGCTTAGAACTCAAGATCGGGAAACAACCGATCGAGAAGGGAACGATCGGCGCGGGTCCACCCAATGGACTCGCGCTTTTTTTTTCGACACCCTACGATCTCGAAAAATAGATTTACAGACCTAATCGGGACTTTCCCAAAAGTGAGCCGTAGTGCACAGACTTGACCGTGGGTCCGTGCAATTCTTGTCTCTGACGCGCGACGCGTCGCCTCTTACTCCACGCAGCCCGCAGCAACAATCCATCGGGCAATCGAAGGATGATCTGGCAAGGTGAATCAAAATGCGTACTATTCGTTTGCTGTCGCTTACACTTCTGATCCTATCCATCCCAGCTGCCTTGTTCGCGCAGTTCGGCGTGGCCATCACGATCGCTCCGCCCGCGCTTCCGATCTATGCCCAGCCGATGGCCCCAGCTGACGGCTATATGTGGACGCCCGGCTACTGGGCTTATGGAGAGGAAGGCTACTTTTGGGTGCCGGGTACGTGGGTGATGGCTCCCGAAGTTGGGTTTCTCTGGACGCCCGGTTATTGGGGTTGGGGCGGCAACGCATTCTCCTGGAATGAAGGCTACTGGGGCACGAATGTCGGGTTTTACGGCGGCGTCAACTACGGCTTCGGCTACGGCGGTCTCGGTTATCAAGGTGGATATTGGAATAACGGAGGCTTCTACTACAACCGCTCGGTGAATAACATTAGCGGCTCGAATTTCCACAATGTCTACAACAAGACCGTAATCAACAACACCGCGTACAACCACGTTAGCTATAACGGCGGAAATGGTGGGACGCGCGCCCGCCCGACCGCGGCGGAAGAGACTGCTTCCCATGAGCGTCATACTCCAGCAACAGCGGCGCAGTCAGAGCATCAACAGGCTGCCGGCAAGAACCACGCACTATTGGCGTCCGTCAATCATGGCAGGCCAGCCATCGCTGCGACCGCGAAGCCCGGGGAGCTTACCGGCCATGGGGTGGTAGCGGCCAGGCAGGCGGGAGCACCATACAAGGCCACGGCAAGTAAGTCTGCCGCGAGTAAGTCAACGGCGACCCGCTCAACGCCCACGAATGAGAACAAGGCGGCCGAGAATAAAGCCGCCGCAACTCGCACGAACGAGAACAAAGCGGCCGAGAATAAAGCGTCCGCAACTCGCACGAACGAGAACAAGGCAGCCGAGAATAAAGC
>Ga0187863_10004342_pt1 | contig 10144 bp, 8 predicted proteins | sample June2016WEW_11_1_FD_132975 | JGI IMG/M metagenome (GOLD analysis project Ga0187863, IMG submission 132975) | Peatland microbial communities from SPRUCE experiment site at the Marcell Experimental Forest, Minnesota, USA - June2016WEW_11_10 | ecosystem: Environmental > Terrestrial > Soil >...
CGAGAAGTTCACGCTGCTTGAGGTGCGCATTGGCACCGGCCGCACGCACCAGATTCGCGTGCATCTGGCCAGCATCGGCCATGTGGTGGCGGGCGATAAGCTCTATGGCGCGCCCGCCGGTCCTTCAGCCCGGTTCTTCCTTCACGCCGCACGAATCAGCTTCGATAGCCCTTCGACTGGCAAGCGCCTTACCGTCGAGGCTCCGCTGCCGGGGGAGTTGGAAAAGTGGCTGGAAAGGTCTCTGAATCTCGTTCGCCGGGGGTTGACGCCAAAGAATGCGATCGGACTGACGAGCCGGCGCCGCCATTACACGCGCGTTAGATCGCCCTGCATTGCCTGCCGGGCGGCGCGTTCTCCCGACGCGATGGCGCCATGGACCGTTCCCCAGTGGCCCTCCGTGTCCGTGGCTTCGCCGGCCATGAAGATTGTATTCTCAACAGGCCGCGCGAGTTGTTCCACGGCTGGCAGCGCGCCCGCCGCGACCCACGTATATGCGCCACGGGAGAACTCGTCGGCACGCCAGTCGTGGAAGTAAGAGGCGCACAACTCTTCGCGGACGATGTTGAGATCCGTCCGGAAGACTGCCGCGCATGTGGCGATGGCCGTTTCCAGAGGCCGGCCAGCATCGAGGATGCGCTCGGCCGCCGGCCCGCCCGCCCACGCAGTGAGCAACGGCGCTTCGGTTGGACTCTGCGTCCACCATGTGCGAAACGGTTGATTGTAAGCGTGCACGAACCCGGCATCCTTCAATTCATCGCGATCTTCCCAGAAACGCCTCCGAAAGCGAAGTGTGATCCTGAGTGCCTGCCCCGTCTCCATCCGCGACAAGGCTTCCGCGAGGCCGGGAGGTTCCGGGCGAAAATCTATCGCGCCGGCGCGCAGTGCCGCAACCGGCACGGTCACAATGACTTTGCGAGCACGCACCGTTGCCAGGTTCCCATCGGGAGCCGGCTCGATTTTCAGTTCGACGTCTCCGGGCCGCCACTCCACTGCGCGCACAATCGTGTTCAGTCGGACCGTTCGATGGGGCTCAGCCAGCTCCCGGTAAAGGCTCAGCGGAACGGCTTCATATCCGTCCAGCACACGAAAGGACGAATCGCCTTCGATGTCATCTTCGGCCTTTTGCTGACGCTGCAGCGCGATGGTGCTCGCGCGGCTGGCGGTCGCAGCGTTGAAACCCTCAATGTAGGAAACAACGCGGTTCCTGGCTCCGGCCTCGAGACGCGCATCCGCGAGAACTTCAGAAACAGGGCGATCCTCGTCGAGCCTCGCGTGATCCAGCAGCGTGCTGAGCTGCTCCACGACGTCGCCGCACTCGACGTATGAACCATCCTCCAGGCACTTGTGATCGCCGCCTACGCGAGTGGCACGCAAACCCCCGCGATCCAACTGACGCCACAGATGAGGCGATTTCCCGTGCACGAACTCCGCGCCGAGTTCGATGGGCGTCGCACAGAGCGGGTCACGATGCGTGAAGATACGCCCGCCGATACGGTTGCGCGCTTCCAGCACCACTACGCGCGCGCCGGAGCGTTCCGCCGTGACGGCAGCAGCCAAACCTGCCGCGCCCGCGCCGATGACCGCGATGTCGAAAGGACCGTTCATCCGGCGCCCACCGGGCTAAACGAATCGATCAGCGCTTCACAACACCGACCACCTGCGAGGGCTCGACAAAAATGGTTGTCTGGATCGTCTGGCCCTCGGTGGTCCAAACCTCCAGCGGCACAGGCCCGAAGCCGGTTCCACTGGGCACGGTGACGTTCAGCTCATAAACGCCCGCGGTGTAACCAGGCGCAAGACCGGCGTAGTTTGTTGCCAGGGTCGGATCGCACTGCACCCCACCCATCCAAACCTGCCAGGCATACTGGAACGGGCTGTTAATTCCAACTGACCCGTCAGGCGGCTGGTTCAGGGTGATACCGAGTCCTGTGGCCAAGATGGAAACCATGTCGCCCGGATGCGCCGGGTTCGCGGAACCCGCCACCAAACCGGTGTCGGCATGCAGCACGTCCGCCTGCCCGGTCCCCTGCATGTTCAGCGCGAAGACCGACGGCGCGCTGTTCTGAGCAAGAACGCGCACAGGATTCGAATACGTGCCGGTCCCGGCGTCGCAGGACGCGCGTGCGCCGAGGCAAACCTGGAAAGTCAGGTAGCCCCAGCCCGATCCTGGATACCAATCCGACGGTGCCACCATGTTGATGACCGTCGGGCTGACGTAAAGCAAGGGTGAGGGAGTGGTCGCGCCGTTGCTATATCCGCCATTCACATAAACTTGAACGTTGTTCAGGCTGGTGGGCAGAGTGGTGTTAAGGGGCGCGGACATCGCGCCGGACGCGAAACCCGTCCCGTACAACTGCACCAATTCGTTGGGGGCGATCGGGTTGGTGACCCCGGCGTAGTTCGCGGAGTTCACAATGCCGATCGGATTCAGCCATACGGTTCCGGTGGGCTTCTGGATCGCGGCGGGAGGCTGCATTCCCAGGATCACCGAATAAAATCCCCCTTGGCCCGTACCCAAAAAAGTTCCGTTCGTACCCAGAAAGTACTGATAGCCGTCACCGGGCGCAAATACGTCGGAGCTTATCGTGTAGCCTGAAGCAGCCGTGGTGTAGTCCCGGAACGCGGGGTTCACGAGGATCGAGCTGGCCATGGTTCGATGCGTGATCGATGTACCCGTCCCGGTGGCGCTGGTGGAACCATAGAAAGCGTCAAAAATCGTGTAGCCGGGTTGGGTGGCGTCGTCCTGGATGCCGCCCAGAAAATAGACGCCCTTCAGCGAGGCGTTCGACGGCGTGCCTCCCAGCGCCTGGACGCCTACCAGGAGATCGAAATCGCCCGGCGTTCCGCCGACTATGATCGATCCGTCCGTCGACACGTAAAACGTCTGGGTCCCGCTAATGAAGTTCGTCGACGCCTGACCGCCGAAGTTCAGGGTGCCGACATTGCTCGAGAATGAGTAACTCACGCTCGGCAGCATTTGCGTCATGATCGAGTCGCCAAGGTCGGTGCCCGCGCCGGTTACGGTCAGATTTCCCAGGCTGCCGCCGTTCGCGGTGAAGGGGAACGAAGCTTCGCGTATCGAACTCACATTGGCTACGTGGAAATCAAAATAGCTGCCGAAGTAATTTCCGCTCAAAGTTGTGCCGCCCACCGGAATGCCCACTATGAGCGAAATGTTGGCCCCGGTGGAGTCGTTGTTCGGCGAACTGGCGATAAAAGCGTTGGGTCCCGCGGCGCCAACCACTCCCGTCACAATATTAAGGGTGGCGATCGGGTCCGATAACCAAAGCATCCCATTAGCGGAAACACGGTAGAAGCCCGTTGTATTCGAGTAAGCGGTGGGACCACTGATCGTGGGATCGGCCTCGGCTTCGTACACGAGTTCCTGTCCGGAAAATGTGTAGGTACCGCTGTCGGTGCCGGTCGTGTCCGTGGTGGGAGTGAATGTCATCGTCCCCGAAAGACTGTAAGCGACACTCAACGAGGTCCCACTTGTGCTCACCCCGGAAAGCTGGATCTCGCGAATGAAATAAGTTCCGGTCAACATCCCGGTGCCACTGTTATCGAACGTGTTACACGTCGGTGTCACGGTATCGTTGGCTCCGCAGATGGGATTGGTCTGGGCGCTAAGCGCCGCCGTCAGGAGCCCGGCCAGAAAGATAGATTTGTTCCCGTGAATCAATGACATGATGCGCAGTGCAATTGGACGCTCTCGTCGAATGGGCGGTTGCTCTGAAATCATATCAGGGTTGCGCGAGCGTGAGCAGCGCGATCCCGGAATCGAACACGGGATTTGTACTATGCGGCTGCAAACCCATGAGGCTGAATGACCGGCGATGGCGCTATTCGTGCTCGCCCCAGCGCAGAAATTCCGGCAAAAGCCAGAGAGGTCCGGGCATGGCCCATTACGAACATTTACACGAGCGTCTGACTGAGCCGCTTAGCGCGGAGTATGTGGAAAGCCGCAAAGCCGATGGATGGAACCTGGTCGGCGTTGTCTGGGAACGGCAAACCGGCGCCGCTCGTGAGCCAGCGCCCGAGATCGACGTTCCTTTTGGCCTCCGTGTGGCCGACGATTGCCGCCATCTCACACAAGAGCCGGCCGAAAAGGAAGCTCTGCTGCTGATGTTGGAGATGATCGTTCAGGACCGCCGCGTGACCGAGGTGGCTCTGGAACTGAATCGCCGAGGCTACAAGACGCGCTCCGGAGAACCATGGACGCCGACTGGTGTATTCGAAATGATGCCACGTCTGATCGAGGAGGGCGCTCGTGAGTTCTCGAGCCAGGAATGGGAGCTGCGGCGCAAGGTATTCGCCACCGCTTAGTTGGCGAGGCGGCCGGCAGCGACCGTGATGGAGATCGGTGGAATGTCGAATCCGGCCCCATCGGACAATGGGCGCGATTCCGGCGGTCGATCTGTCGCGGGGTGGCCCCGGCTGCCGTTGGCAATCCAGTGGTACTGTTGGCCCGAAAACTGATAAGAAGTGGCCTCCATAAGCGGTACGCGAACACGATAGCCGTTTTGGCTGTCCTTGTTCAACACGAGCACGGCAACGGTTCCGTCCGGCCGGCGCACAGCATAGGACGCTACGTTCGGAATGTCCGATGAAGCTGGCAGAAGCTGGTGGACTCCGCTGGCCATCAGCCAGTGCTCCAGCATCAAACGCGCGGCGTGATATGTCGCCATTGGTACAGCGGGTCCATGTTCGCGCATCTGAAAAAGCATGTTATTGCCCCAGGAGCAAGACCGTTCATCGAGCAGCTCGTTCGGCTCCCAACCATAGACGAACGCCTGACCGCCGCCGAGCTGGAGGAACCACGCGGCAATCTCCGTGTTCAGCAGCGCGCCCTCCATGTCCACCTCGGCCTCCGCGCTGTAAGCGGACCATCCATATTCGCCGATCACCATCGGAACATCCGGCGGCAGGCCCTCGTCGTGAAAGCGCTTTATCGCGCCAGCCAGCATATCGCTGGCGTTCAGCAGCCGCGCCGCCGGCGGCCCACATACGTCATCGAACGGGTACCACTCGAACGAGAAAAAGCTGAAATCGCCCAGCCGGCCGCGCGACTTGAGGTAATCGAGAAATCGTGCCAGGTATGGCGAGTGCTCGCGTGGGTTGGGCGTGAGCCAATCGGCCACCATGCTGGGGCCGCCCAGCGAGAGGCGCGGGTCGATATTGTGCAGCGCGTCAGCCCATTGAAGGTACAAGGCGCCGTAATCTTCCGGCGCGCCGAATTGCTCATCGGGTTCTTCGCCCAGCTCGACGCGTCTAACCGGATAACCGCGGTCCCGCAGGAACTCCACTTCGGCGGCGGCGTTTTCAGGGGTGTCGTAGAGGATACCCACGGGAACCATGGCAGGCTCAGTTCCCCAAAGCGAGCGGCGAGCCAGCAGATCGAACCCAGGCTGCTCGACGCGATCGTCGCCATCGATGGCGCGATGCCACGGGTCCGTGGAGGATACCCAAACCGTGCTTTGTCCATACTGCGAAGGGCCATGCGCGAGCGCCTCCCGATATACACCGTGTTCGTCCACCACCCCCAGCCCGATCTCGCGAACCGCATAACCGAGGGCGTCGCGAACGTCGGTGGAACCAGGTGCCGCGGTGCCCGAAGATCGCGTCATGACCACGCGCACGCACTGTGCCGGGATGGGCGCGCCGGAAACGCGCACAACAACTGATCCACCGGCGCCGCTTTTCGGCTGAATCGGAAACGGCTGCCAGACGCCTGGCTTTTCGAAATCCTCCGGGTCGTCAGTCTGCGTCGTGTATTCGACGCGGTAATCGACGGCCCACGGCACGCCCCACTCGATATGAATCTCGTTTATCGCCGCGCCATCGGTGTCAATGACGATCCATTGAGGATGCGCGCTGGACGCCTCATGCGTGAAGCGCGGATCGAGATACGGATTGCTCTTCCAGAACGTGGACGGATCGCCGTCGTCGATACGCGAATAACCATCGTCGTTTGCCTGATCGTGCGTGTTCCCCCGGCGGGGAAGCCGATAGCCGTACGACAGCAGGACCGGCTTCGCCGAGTGTGCATCCGAGATCCAGTAGCCTTGTTGATGCCGGGCATCGCTCCATGTTCCGCGCGGGTTCCAGTGCCACACCTCACCGGCCAGCTCGGTGCGCAGACGATATGTCAGCGAGTGAAATCCCGCCGACCGCATCAGGCGCGCGTTCGCGGGCGAAAGCATTCGCAACACGTCACCCTTTTCATGACCGTCAATCCCGGCGCCGAGCGCTTCCGCGGGATCGAACGTCCGGATGGGATGAGCCGCATCGACATGAATGAAATGCTCGCCTGCCGTCAGCGTGAAAGCAAGCAGACAAGCCAGGTGGGTGGAGTGCACGCCTGGTGACAGATTACACGATTGCGCGAACATTTCGGAACTTTTCCGCCCGCGCACGGGAATACGGTGTAGAGCGCATGCAGCCGGGCCGGATGGAAGAGAGCGACGGCGATTTGCTTAAGAGGGCTGTGAGCGGCTCGGAGGAAGCGTTCGTGACGCTGTACCGGCGTCATCAGGGACGGGTGTTCCGCTTCGCCCTGCGCATGGGCGGGGACGAGGCGGCAGCGGAAGAGGTGGTGCAGGAAGTGTTTCTGACGGTGATACGCGGGCCGGTTCGCTACGACACGGCTCGGGGCAGCCTCGCGGCGTGGCTGTTGGGCGTTGCGCGGAATCACGTGTTGAGGATTCTGGACCGCGAGCCCCGGCCATCGCGCGATGTCGAAAGGGCCGAACTCGATGTGCCGGACGCATCGGCTGACGTTCTGGCATCCCTGCTGGCGCGGGAAAGTTCGGAAGCGCTGAAGCGTGCCGTGCTCAGTCTCCCTACTTCGTATCGTGAAGTTTTGGCGCTGTGCGATTTGGAAGAGCTCGATTATGCCGAGGCCGCACGGGCGCTGGGTTGTTCGTTGGGGACGATTCGCTCCCGTCTGCATCGCGCGCGGAATCTGCTGGCGGCGAAACTAATCGCCGCCGGACACAACGGATGTGCCGTATGACTGACAAGCGGGAAGCGTCGGCATCGTTGGAACAGAAACTGGTGGGGGCCTTTCGCACCCATCATGCACGGCGCCGCGCCCGCCGGCGGCGAACACAGCAGGGGCTGATGGTGATTCTGGCGATGGCCGCTTCGTTCGCGGGGGTTTGGCTCGTGTATCCGCGGGAGAAAGAGCTTGGGCGGCCGGCGTCCCCCACGACTGCGGTTGCGGCTCAGGCAGATGCACCGCGAGCCATCGCATCGCCGTCAGTAGCCGCGATTCATAAACGCCGGCATCACGCGGCTCCGGTGCCTGCACGCCCGGCCGCCGAGGCACGGCAGGAAGAAGTCACCACCGATTTCCTGCCGCTGGATGCCTCTGGATCCACGCCGGCCAGCGGTGAAGTGATCCGCGTGCAGATGCCGCGCTCCGCTTTGGCCTTTTTCGGACTGCCGTTCAACACGCGGCGTGCGTCCGTTCCGGTTCAGGCCGACGTGCTTCTTGGCGAAGATGGCATGGCTCACGCCGTCCGCTTCGTCACAACAACATCCTATGAAACTCCAACAGGAAGGTGAAAGAAATGTTTCGACACTTCATGATCGGCTTCATCGCGGTTGCGGCCGCGTCCCTGACCTTTGCCCAGGACCCCCCGCCCAAGGCCTTTTTCTTCCAGAGATTCGGGCCGGGTCCGGATGGCCCTCCACCCGGCGGCGACAACGTCTCATTCGTCTCCGCGGAAATGGCCTTCGAGAGCAAGCCGGTCACCGGCGCGCCCTACACAGCGCAGGCGGTCACGGAAACGACGCAAACTCTTTCCGACGGCAATCGCATTTCGCAGACGACGCAGGGTCTGGTGGCGCGCGATTCCGAAGGCCGCACGCGCCGTGAGCAGACCATGCCCCCACTTCCGGGAGCACAAGGCGACGCGATGAAACTTGTATTCATCAACGATCCAGTGGCTCAGATGAGCTATGTACTGCACCCTGACCACACGGCGGAAAAGATGCCGTTGATGAAAGGCCCGGCGGCCATGCCTGGCGGTGGCCCCGGCGTTTCCACGATGGTGACAACAGCCGGCGCGACGGCGCTGTCCACCAGTGTCGTGAGGATCAACCTTGCGCCAAACATGGCTCCGGCAAAAGAGGCTGCCGGTATGCCCAGGCCAACCGTGGAGTCGCTTGGACAGCAGACCATGGAAGGCGTTCAGGCCGAGGGTACGCGCACTACCTCGGTGATTCCGGCCGGCGCCATCGGCAACGAACAGGACATCAAAATCGTCAGCGAAACCTGGCATTCGAATGACCTGCAGACGACGATCTCCTCGACGCGCACCGACCCGCGCATGGGAACCACCACTTATCGTCTGACGAACATCCAGCGCGCGGAGCCTTCGCCGGATCTTTTCCAGGTACCGTCCGACTACACCGTGCACGAACTGCCGAAGGTCACTAATCCACACCTGCAAGTCGATTCAACCTCCTCGAAGTGATCCCCGGAAAGTTTGAATCAGGGCGCTGCCGGAGTCGCAAAGACGACGGCAGCACTAACCTTTGGAGGCGCATTCTCGTTTGCGATTCGCCTGCTTTTCCGCCACAGTGAGATAATGAACGGTTGTGGAGCATACCCGCCAATGGCTGAGGAGGGCTCGCCGCGTAGCCGTCCTCACGGGGGCCGGTGTTTCCGCTGAAAGCGGAGTCCCTACATTTCGTGGGAAAGATGGACTCTGGAAGCAATACCGTCCCGAGGATCTGGCCACTTCGGAAGCTTTTTTTCGCGATCCAAAACTGGTTTGGCAGTGGTACAACTGGCGGCGCGGGCTGGTTGCGCATGCGCAGCCGAATCCCGGCCACTACGCTCTGGCCGATCTTGAACGCAGATCGAAGGAATTCACGCTGATCACCCAGAACGTCGACGACCTGCATGAGCAGGCCGGCAGCCGGAATGTCGTGAAGTTGCATGGTGACATCTGGCAGGTACGCTGTCTCGCTTGTTTGCGCGAGTGGACCGATACGCGCCCCTGCATCGCCGAGCTGCCGCCGAAGTGTGGATGCGGCGGGTTGCTTCGGCCGGGCGTCATCTGGTTCGGCGAGGAACTGGGACCTGGAGTTTGGGATCGCGCCGAAAAGGCCGCTCGCAAGGCGGACCTGTTGTTGGTGGTGGGAACCTCGGCGGTGGTCTATCCGGCTGCCGGGTTGGTCCGCTTAGCCAAGTGCGCGGGCGCGAAGGTCGTCGAAATCAACCTCGCTGAAACCGCCATCACAAGTCAGATTGACGCGTTCCTGTGCGGCCCCTGCGGAGAGCTGCTCCCGAAACTGATCGCATGAGAATCTGCTATCTGGACACCTTTTCAGGGCTGAGCGGGGACATGACTGTCGGCGCGCTGATCGATGCCGGCGCGGATGCGACCGCGCTGTTCGAAATGCTCGGGGCACTCGGAACGAGCGCGCAATTCAGTGTTGACAAGACGAAGCGGCGCGGAATCGAGGCGTCGAAATTCCGGGTGACCGCCGGCGACGGAAAAGCGCACCGGCATCTTTCGCACATCCTGAAAATGATCGAGGCCGCGGCGCTTCCCCAACGCGCGGGCGAGCGCGCGAGACAGATCTTCGAACGTTTGGGCGCGGCCGAAGCGAAAGTGCACGGTGTTCCGGTTGAGAAGGTGCACTTCCACGAAGTCGGCGCGGTGGATTCCATCTGTGACATCGTGGGCGCCTGCGTTGCCCTGGAGCTTCTCGCAGTCGAGGCCCTTTACTGTTCCGCGGTCAACGTCGGCAGCGGGACCGTGAGTACCGAGCACGGGATTATGCCCGTCCCGGCGCCCGCTACCGCGGAGCTTCTCATCGGGCGTCCTGTTTATTCGCGCGGACCGGCCGTGGAACTGACCACACCAACCGGCGCGGCCATTGCGGCGACACTGGCGACTGCTTTCGGACCGATGCCGCCCATGTTAATCGTGGCCACCGGCTATGGAGCGGGCGACAAGGATTTTGCCGAGCACGCCAATGTGCTGCGAGCCCTCATTGGTGAAACCACCAATGCCGCCGAATCGACGACGATATCCGTGATTGAGGCGAACATTGATGACTCCACGCCAGAGGTGCTCGGTTACGCCATGGAGCGGTTGATGGCAGCTGGTGCGCTTGACGTGAC
>Ga0187863_10004347_pt1 | contig 10137 bp, 8 predicted proteins | sample June2016WEW_11_1_FD_132975 | JGI IMG/M metagenome (GOLD analysis project Ga0187863, IMG submission 132975) | Peatland microbial communities from SPRUCE experiment site at the Marcell Experimental Forest, Minnesota, USA - June2016WEW_11_10 | ecosystem: Environmental > Terrestrial > Soil >...
ATCCGATAAGGAAACGCCGGTGTGGCTCGCACACGTGACCGCGGTCCAAGGCGAGACGGTGGGGGACCTCGAGTACGAGACGGATCGCGCGCAATTCATTGGCCGCAATCGCGAAATCCACAATGCGGTTTCCGTTTTCGATGCGAGGCCGCTCGGCAAGAACACCGGCTCCGTGCTCGATCCCATCGTAAGCCTCCGGCGGACGCTGCGCGTCCCGCCTGGAACGACCGCACGCGTGATTTTTTCCACCATCATCGCATCGACGCGGGAACTGGCTTTGGAACTGGCGGACAAACACCGCGACGCCACGACTTTTGAACGCACTCTCACCCTGGCGTGGACCCAGGCGCAAGTGCAACTCAGGCATCTGGGAATCGAGCCCGACGAGGCCAATCTCTTTCAACGGCTCGCAAACGCGATTATCTACGCGGATGTGGCACTACGGCCCCCTTCCGAGGCGCTGAGCCGTGAGGTACTTGACCGGGGGACTCTCTGGGCGCAGGGGATTTCGGGTGACCGGCCCATCGTGCTCGCATTCATCGACGAGAACGACGACATCGAAATCATTCGCGAGCTCCTGCGGGCTCACGAATACTGGCGGATGAAAAATCTGGCCGCGGACCTGGTGATTATCAATGAGAAGGCTCATTCCTACATGCAAGACCTGCAGAGCGCGCTCGAATCGCTGGTAAGAGGCAATCAATGGCGGGTCTCGCCGGAAGGAGGAGACACTCTCGGTAATATTTTTCTGCTGCAGGCAGATTCAATCTCTCCGCAATTGCGCGCGGTCCTGCAGGGGGTTGCGCGGGCAGTGATATTCAACCGCCGCGGAACTCTTTCCGAGCAAGTGAATCGTTCGCAGCGGTCGGGGCCGGGCGCTGTTCCCGTATCCGTCACCCTCCCGTCACCGGCACGCGACAAGAATCCGGAGCTCGCGCCAGCTCTGCAGGATCTCGCTTTTGCAAATGGTTTGGGAGGATTTGAGGAAAATGGGCGCGAGTACGTGGTGGTGCTGAGAGAAGGAGTTCGGACTCCGCAGCCATGGATCAACGTAATCGCCAATCCCTCCTTCGGTTTTCTGGTCTCCGAATCGGGTGCGGGTTACACGTGGTCCATAAACAGCCACGAAAATCAGCTCACGCCATGGTCGAACGATCCCGTGAGCGATCCATCCGGCGAAGCAATGTACATCCGCGATCAAAGTACCGGAGAACTATGGAGTCCCACAGCATCGCCGATCCGGGATGAAACGGCTGCCTATATCTGCCGGCACGGGCAGGGCTACACCCGGTTTCAGCACTCCTCGCATGGACTACAGCACGAACTGGTTCAATTTGCTCCACTCAAAGATCCCCTCAAGATTTCCAGGCTCACGCTCCAGAACACATCGACTCGGACGCGGCACCTTTCGATTGCCGCGTATGCGGAATGGGTGCTGGGCAGTTCCCGGAGCGCGTCGGCGCCCTATATCGTGACAGAAGCGGATTCAAAGACGGGCGCGATTTTCGCAAGGAGCGCTTGGGAAAGCGAATTCGCGGGACGGATTGCCTTCGCGGACCTGGGCGGGAAGCAAGCTTCACTAACGTGCGACCGCAAGGAGTTCATCGGACGCAACGGAACGCTGGAAAAGCCGGCGGCATTGGCGCGAGGCGAGCGGCTGTCCGGGAAGGTTGGCGCGGGGCTGGATCCGTGCGCCGCCCTGCTTACTTCCGTTGATCTCCGCCCAGGCGCGCGAGTCGAAATTGTCTTTCTTTTGGGGCAGGCCGAAAGCCGCGAGAAGGCCCAGGAATTCATCGAGCGATATCGGACCGCCAACCTGGACGAAATTTTCGGGGAAGTGATCGCGTTATGGGACGACGTACTCGGAGCCGTCCAGGTCACCACGCCCGAGCCAGCCATGGACGTGATGCTCAACCGCTGGCTGCTCTATCAAACGCTGGCATGCCGGGTATGGGGCCGCGCGGCGTTTTATCAGGTGAGCGGAGCCTACGGGTTCCGCGATCAGCTGCAGGATGTACTCGCGCTCTGTGTCGCGCGGCGGGATGTAGCACGGGAGCATCTGCTGAGGGCAGCGTCGCGGCAGTTTGCCGAAGGTGACGTTCAGCACTGGTGGCACCCGCCATCGGGCCGGGGAGTGCGAACGCGCATCTCGGATGATCTGCTGTGGCTCCCTTATGCGGTAAGCCGCTTCATTGAGACTACTGGCGACACGCCGGTCCTCGATGAGGCTGTGCCGTTCCTCGAGGGTGAGGCGCTCGCCGAAGGTCAAAATGTTTCGTACTTTCAGCCGCGTATTTCGGAAACCAAATCGACTCTATTCGAGCATTGCGCGCGTGCGCTCGACCGCAGCCTGGGCGTGGGCGGGCATGGGTTGCCCTTGATGGGCACCGGCGACTGGAACGACGGGATGGATCGCGTCGGAGAACACGGCAAGGGAGAAAGCGTATGGCTCGGCTGGTTCTTGCACCTGGTACTTTCGGAGTTCGCGCATATCGCGGATTCGCGCGGAGAGCAAGCGCGGGCAGAGACCTGGCGCTTGCATGTGACGGCTCTCAAAGCGGCTCTCGAACGCGAAGGCTGGGATGGGGAATGGTACCGGAGGGCTTTCTTCGACGATGGTTCGCCGCTTGGTTCCGCGCAGAACGAGGAATGTAAGATTGACTCGATTGCACAGTCGTGGGGCGTCCTTAGCGGCGCAGCCGAGCCTGGACGTGCCCAGCGGGCAATGGCCGCGGTGGAGCAGCGTCTGGTCCGGAGGCGGGACGGACTGATTTTGCTGCTCGCACCGCCATTTGATCACTCGGCACCCGATCCGGGATACATCAAGGGCTACGTGCCGGGAATTCGCGAAAATGGCGGGCAATACACTCACGCGGCCACCTGGACGGTGCTCGCCTTTGCCGCGCTCGGGGATGGCGATCGCGCGGGAGAATTGTTCCGCATGCTGAATCCCATCAATCACACGCGATCAAGGGCCGATGTGCAGCGCTACAAGGTTGAGCCGTACGTGGTGGCCGGCGATGTGTACTCCGAGCCGCCGCACGTGGCCCGTGGCGGGTGGACGTGGTACTCGGGCTCGGCGGGCTGGCTCTATCGCGTAGGACTCGAAGCGATTCTCGGGTTTCGTTTGCAAGGTATGACGCTGAGCATCGATCCCTGCGTGCCGCGGAACTGGTCGAATTTCTCGATTGCGTTCCGGTATCACTCGGCACTCTACAAGATACGAGTTGAAAACCCATCCTGCGTGGCGCGAGGAATCGCGCTCACGCGGGTGGACGGCAAGTTGATCTCCGGCAAAGCGGTGATCGGACTCCTAGACGACGGCGCGGAGCACGAAATATTGGTAGTCATGGGCTAGGGTAATCAGACCGGACTCCAGAAATGTTTGCATCATTCGACCCCCCTGCCCGGATTGCTTCAACGTTTCGGAGATCCGGCTTGTCCTGGCGAGCCCGGTGGCTTTGTCCCGCCTTCCCCCTTTGATTTCTTGGCCGAAATAAGGGTCGTCGTGGGTCGATTAAGCAGGCAGGATCGGCCTCACGGTTTTTCAACGACCAACTGGCCGATTTTCTTCTGGACCTTCCCGTCTATCTTTTCGGCAATCCCTTTGCCTTCCCCATCGGGATCGTTCGTCAGTTGGCCCACCGTTTCCTTAATCTTGCCCGTTACTTCGTGAACCTTGCCAGCGATCTGATCCCACTGCCATTCAATTCCCGCCCGAAACTCGTTCTAGAACAGAACCGCTACAAATGCTGATGAGGGCGCAACTCCTAGGTAATTCCAACAGCGCATCACCTGCATCGTCTGGAGGGCCAGCTGAACAGGGAGCACTAAAATGAACTACACAGATGCAGGGTTCAACAGAGAGGACGAGAGATGGCAATGGTGGAGACAAGCGTCATCGGATCGCTGTCTTTTTCTAAGATCAATCCCCCGAATTCCCTCCCGTCGTGCTCCTACACTGCAACAATGCAAACCTTTGACTCAACGGAGCCTTGCCTGCGGAAGCAACGCGATTTTCAATGAAATTACCACTGATATATCCCTGCCGGTCGTTGAATGAAGGCGCGAATTGTGTGTCTTTCGAGATATTCTCGCTCAACCGAGATGTGTAGAATTCCCCGATGGAAGTTAATTTCCGTTGTCCGGCTGGCAGTATGCCTTTGGCACGTTTGCAGATGACGGCCAGACACAGTCAGTTTCCTAAGCATCCGAGGTGATAAAGTGGACGAAACGACTTTTGATATTTTCTCAGGAGCACCCGAAGAGAACGGCTTGTGGGTTGAGTCCGTGGAAGGGCTCTCAAATGCGCGCCAGCGGATGGGACAGATGGCGACGCAGAAACCAGGCAAGTACTTCCTGTTTTGCCGCAGCAGCCGATCGATTCTCGCGCGGATGAATTAGCAACCCGCGGCACTCCCCAGCCGCAGCCGGCACCAAGCCCCCGCTCCATCGCGGGCCCACAATGGCGATGCATGGACCAACACCTGCCGGTCGCCACCCTGCAACAAATATTGAAATGTGTCTCTTTTTGTACAGAAACGGTTTTCCCTGCTGACTTAAGATTCCGCCTTTGATCAACCGCTTTTGATCCGAAGTTGAGAGAAGAGCAATTTCGGCTAAAGCCGGGAGCCCCCATTTCCGAATCGAAAGAACGAGGTATCTTACATGTCGACGCGGACAAAACGCGGTGGCCGGAAGTACGAAGCAGTTGAAAAAGCCTTGATCGCGCAGCGCGACGAACTCAGCGCCCGGATTAACGATCGCCTCGGTGATGTTTACATTGATCGTGAGCCCGACGACGAGGCCGCTCTCGCAAGCGACGCCGCCAGTAAAGATATGGCCATTGCCACGCTCCAGCGCGAGCGCCGGACACTCGGACAGATTGAAGCGGCACTGTCGCGGATCAAAAAGGGCGACTATGGCACGTGCGAGTCTTGCGGGGAGACCATCCCGGATGCCCGCCTCAAAGCCCTGCCGTGGGCCCGCGTCTGCGTGCGCTGCGTTGAGCGCGCTTCGCGTGGCATTGGTCTCGCGGCGGACTAACTGCCGCCCTGCATCTCAGGTGGCGCGTTCTGCTGCCACCCGGTGCGGTTTCCGTCATTTTCTGCTAGCTGCCTCTGGACTCGCCGGCAACTCACAACACATGCGTGCCACCTTGGTGTACGTATTTGATGACTTCGACCTCCGACATGGCAATCAGTCCCTGATCCACCATCTCGTCCAGGTACGGAATCAGCTTTTCTACCTTGCCCTCAGAATCGATCACGCTGACCATAATGGGTGCGTCGGAGGAAAACGACAGAAGATGAGAACGGTGAATCAGCGTGCTGGCGCCGTATCCTTCGATGCCCCGGAAGACCGTAGCTCCGGCAATATCCAGCTCGCGGCATTTCTCGACAATGGCGCGGTAGAGAGGTTTGTCCTTCCACTTGGCATCTTCGCCGAAATGGATGCGCAGCATTTTGGCGCTGCCAGAGAGCTTCATGGTTGGGCCTCCTTCCTTCTTTCCTCTTCTTGGTAGTTATGCGTGTACTTAATGATGTCCACGTCGGAGAGAACAACGAGGCCTTGTTGAACCATCGCATCGAGAATCGGGGAGAAAGCGCGAAGCTTCTCTTCGTTGTCGACCACCGATAACATGATTGGCCGGTCGTGTGAGAGATGAAGCGTTCCTTCCTTGTGGATGCGCCGGTTGGCCCCATAACCGAGAATTCCCTGGTAAACGGTGACGCCCGCGATGTCATTCGCACGCATGCTTTCGACGAGCGCTCTGTGTAGAGGCTTGTCATTCCATTTATCGTTTTCGCCGATAAAGATCCGCATGAGCTTGGCCTTTCCTTCGCGCCTAAGAGGCGGAGTCGTCGGCTGCGGCGCTCTTTTCTTGGACACCTCGGATGGCTTCACCACGGTTGTATCCTGAATCTCAATCATTCCCGTGCCCGCCATCTCATACAGCTTGGGCAAGAGTTCTTCGACCTTCTCCGGCGATTCGACGAATTCTATCTTCATGGGAAGATTCTCGGTCAGCCGCTCGATACGCATCGTGTGCATGTGGTGGTCGGCGCCAAATCCGGCGACGCCGCGCACGACGTTTGCTCCGGAGATACCCCGATAGAACAGAAAGTCGAGAATTGCTGCGTACAGCGAGTGTCCGTGGTACTGATGGTCTTCCCCAACGTATATGCTGACTTTCTTAGCAGGCCCAGCTTTGAGCATGACTCCTCCTAGTCCAAGATTCCTCTTTGAGCGACGAGAAACTCCAGCGGCCCGTCCCAGCACACCGCCTCTCGTATGTTCACCCTGTCGTCCGGTTGAAGAAACTCTCCGAATTCTGCCTCGAGGTCCGCTTCATTCTTAATTCGCAGTCTTTTCGACCATCTCTTGCAAAGGTGCTGGCACTCGGTTCTTCAGCCCGTTGAATGTGACGCAGGGAGAATGTGGCATGTTGCTCTAGCCACAGCGCCAGGGGGCGGGCACGCCGGCTCTTTCATGACCTCTTTCAGTCTCGCCAACTCTTCCTCGCGAATCTTTTTACAAGCAAATGCAGAAGGACGGAGATGCCAATCCCGTGTCCCATTCTTTGGTCCCAGCGCGTCGAGAAATAGCGCGGCGGCCACTTCCGCCGGTGCGGACTTGGCGAGCAACCAGGCGTGGAAATTACATAGCCGCGTCTGTCCTTCCGCTCGCCATTGGCGCGGCAACGAATCCTGGAAATGCCTGACAGCGGCGCAGACAGGCAACTCCCTTTGACTGCAATCCGCGCAAAGGGCAATCTTTCCTGAGCAACATCAGTTTTCATGTGATCGTTCTTCCCGCAATCACACCCAGCCACACCGAAACAAAGCCCACGACGACACTCAGAATTACGTTCAGGCCTGCGATGAGTATTTCGCCATCCTGGACGTTGCGAAACGTCTCATACTCGAACGTCGAGAATGTCGTGTAAGCCCCGATGAATCCAATGGGTATCAAATATCTCCAGTTCGGGCTCCAATGCGTCCTCTCCGCCAGGAGGGTGAGGATGAATCCGATCAAGAACGAGCCCGTGCAATTGATCACAAAAGTCCCGTAAGGGAATCGTGATCCCATGCGGTCGCTGACGTATCCACCCAACCAGAATCGCGCGATCGCGCCGATGAAACCTCCCATCCCCACCACCAGGTATTTATTCATAAAGACCTAACGAGCCCCTCCCTTGTAGGCATGGCGCGGAACGTCGTGAAGCGCTCCCGTTTTTTCCCGAACCATTCAGCAAACCACCATCACCGGGCAATGAGCATACCGAAGCACCTTCTCAGCAGTGGACCCAACCAGCATCCTCTCGAACCTCGACTTGCCACGCCGCCCAACTACAATCAGGTCCACGTGATCGGTCTCCGCCCGATGCACAATCTGTTCCACGGGGTGGCCAACAGCGATGTCGGTTTGCGTTTCAACACCTAAGTCTCTCGCACGCTGGATGATTTTCTTGAACTGCTCTTCGAAATGCTCCCGCGCGTTATCGAGCATGGCGTCGACTTCGACCATTGTCGCAGGTTCCGGTGGGCGGGCGACGGCGAAAAGAAGTACCTTGGCGTCCAACGATTGGGCAAGTGCGAGAGCTCTTTCTGCCGCCTTGTCTGATTGGATAGAGCCATCATACCCGATGAGGATCTTCTTGAATTGAGAGTTCCTGTGGCCCGCCATTGTTCCTCCTTAGTCTTAGTCCGTAGTGACGGCGCTGACTTCCTTCGCGGCAAACTCTGTTTCCGTCTTTGGGAGCAAATGTCGCGGCATGAACCATGCATTGGCAAACATCGTCGGTATTACGGCACTGGCAATGACCGTTGCCACCAAGTGAGAATACTGTGCTTGGTTGATGACACCGTGGCTAAGGCCGAACAGTGCTGAAATCGTGCCGAAAGTGAGTCCCGTTGACATCATCAATGTGTAGTAAAGACCTTCCTCCCGTTGATATTTGAATGCCTTCACCGTAGGAAACAGACCTACGATTTTGGATATCATCTTCGTGCCAAATAGGGTTGCGAATACAAGCGGAGCCGCGATCAAAACAGGCACCGATACAAAGGAGCCCGCCCGAATGAAGTAGAACGGAGTGAGCAATCCGAAAGTGAGCGTCCGTAGGCGCCGGACCAGAGCGTGGTCCTTGCCGACTGTGCCCGCCAACACCATTCCGATGATGTATGCGGGAAGAACCGCCTCGCTTCCGGCCCATACGGCCAACCCGCCCATTGCGAATAGCAAGAACAGGAGATACTTCGCCTCCAGCTCGGACACCCGACCGCCATAGTGCTTGAAGAAACGCGGCGTCAGGAACGGCAGGATGAAAAACACGATGATGCTTACGGCAACGAAGATTAGAGTCCGAATCGTAAAGGGCGAAAAAATCAGGCCCAGCGCGATGACGGTCCCGAGATCATTGACGAAACACGCCGCCAGGATCGCTTTCCCGAAGTCCGTCTTGTTGAATCCGAGTTCCAGCATCACGGCGTAAACGACCGCGACCGATGTTGTGGAGAGCGCCACGCCCGCGAGCCAGCTCGATCTGACCGTCCAATGCAAGATGTAATTCGCAACGGCCGTGCAACCGAAGAACGGCCCAAGGAAGCCTACGAGACCTACGACCATCGCCTCCTTCCATTTCGTTCGGAAAATCACCGGATCAAGTTCCGCACCGGCGAGGAATGTCAGGACGATGGCACCCGTCCCAGCAAGAAACGTTATCCATTCGGAACTCGCACCCAGGCCTTTGGTGCCAACGAGGGCACCAATGATCAATTGAGCGACGGTCCCAACGACGATTTCTGTCAACGCCGTGGAGATCTTGAACCAAATCGCCAGGAGGGTTGCGAGTAGCGCCAACCCGACCCACAAGGAAGCTAGTCCCCAGACATTTTGCATGTCAGTCCTCGCTTCTACTTTTGTTCTGGGTTCGTTGCCGGGGACATGACTCCGCGACAGGAACCCTGTCAGGAGTCATCGTCTGTCCGGCTTCAGGACAGCGGTTAGAGGGCGAACTCCTCCGCCACTAGAAAAAGCATACCAAGACTCAATCCGAAGTCAATACCCACCCAATTCGTTGCCGCATTCTGGCGATTGGACGCCCACGTTTCACCGCTTCCGAGCCACGAGGCACACGGGTTCCAATCTCGCCGCAGAGTTGCCCGTGGCCGATCGCATGACTCCGGACTCCAAAACCTTAATGATGCTTTGCAACGTCGTGGTTCCAGCAGAAAATTGAGCGCGTGTGCAGCACCCACGATGAACAGAGGTGTGCGTCCAGCCGTATTAGGAGTCAAGGTCAGGGTGGCAGCCTCCAGAATCTGGAGGGATCGGTCTGTAGGGCAAAACCAGCTTAGATTCCCCAAGAAGATCCTGCGGGACTCCCTCTGTCACGTCAAATCGCGACGTGTGTCACTTCCTGCAATTCCAAACTGGCGACACTGCTTATCTACGCGGGAAAGCAGACGATGGACGACAGAGTCAAGAAGCAACCGAGGCGGAAGGAGTTCATATGTTTGCAGAAGAACTTGCCGAGCAACTTCGGTCCCAATGGAAGCAACATCTGGACAGCGACCTGAGGGATCGAGCACGGCGGGCTTCTTTCGATGAAGAGCCGTGTTTATAAAGTCGAATCATGGGCAAAAACGGTGCTCAGCGCGTTGAAAGTGTTTATAAAGACAGATAACTTCTTGTCCTGGACAGTCTGGGAAGCGAAGCTCCCTATCTTCCTAGCTGGAAGCCTGTCAGCGAGCGCGGGATTCCATGTGATTTAGTCGACCACGTTGACAGGTCGGCCCTCGATAAAGGCACGTAGATTAGCCGCTACCGTTTCAATCAAGCGCATGCGCGCCTCTTTTGTCGCCCAGGCGATGTGGGGTGTGACGATGCAGTTTTTTGCGTGCAGCAGAGGATTATCGAGCGATGGCGGCTCGCTGGATAGAACATCAACGGCCGCGCCTGCCAAGTGTCCACGATGGAGTGCGTCTGCGAGATCATGCTCGATAACGAGCGGTCCTCGCGAGGTGTTGATGAGAAATGCGCCCAGCTTCATCTTGGACAAAGATGCAGCATTGATCATTCCGCGAGTTTGCGGCAACAGCGGGCAGTGCAAACTGACCACATCGGCGGTCG
>Ga0187863_10004348_pt1 | contig 10137 bp, 13 predicted proteins | sample June2016WEW_11_1_FD_132975 | JGI IMG/M metagenome (GOLD analysis project Ga0187863, IMG submission 132975) | Peatland microbial communities from SPRUCE experiment site at the Marcell Experimental Forest, Minnesota, USA - June2016WEW_11_10 | ecosystem: Environmental > Terrestrial > Soil >...
ACAGCCGCGGCCCTCCGGATAGGCATTTCGTGAGGGAATAAAAAGGACAACCACTTCGCGGATTGCACTGGGATCAACATCACGAAGCGCCGCCCCCGGCGATTGCGCGCGATGAACCCCGCGGAAAAGCGGATGCTAGCACAGGGGCTTGAGGAGATTCAACCAGCGGATCGGGACCGGGACAAAGGAGGTCGAAGAGGTAAAGGAGGCAGAGGAATGCGGCGCTGCGGCCGCTCCATAAAAAGGAGCGGGAAGCAGTAGTTCTGTTTGAAAACTGCCCGACAGTAGGGGTGCCGCGATGACTGTACGCCGGTACGGATAAAGCAATCAAAGATCCACGGCGGGCGGAAACAATGCGAAGCCGTCGAGAGATCCCTGGTCGCTTTTCGCTTGCGGGATGACAACGAAAGAGGAAAACAGATCAAGGCCGGCGTGGAATGCGCCGGCCCTGTCTTGCTAATCGCATCGACTTACAAGAAGGGATTCTCGTCGGCGGAAGGGCCGTAGACCGACGGCACGGGAACGTTATTGAGGCGCAGGTAGACGCCCAACTGTGCGCGGTGGTGGATCACGTGGTTGAGGCAGAAGCTGCGGATCACGCCAATACGCGGAGCGCTGAAGATGGTCTTGTCGCCCGCGAACAGCGTCCAGGTCTTCAGCAGGGTTTCGTCGCTGGCGCTCGAGAGGGTGGTTCGCAACTCGGTCACATTCTTATCGAAAGCTTCCAGGAGCTGTTTGCGTGAAGTCATCACGAGCGGTTGCCGCGTAGGACCGCCACCGGCGGGACGGATGTTGAACGAATCGTCGCGCAGCGCGGTGACGACGAAACTGGGAAGCTCGGCCAAGTGCCCGGCAAGGCGAGCCATGGTCATGGATTTCTCGTGGGGCTTCCAATCGGGATTATCCTCGGGAACACGCTCGAGAGTTCTGCGGGTGGTTGCCATTTCATGATCGAATTCGGGAAGGATGGTGTCGCGAAGTGCCATGTTGCCTCCGTTATTTGGATTTGCCGAACGTCTCGGAATCTGCATGAGACATGTTCCATGGAAACTCGGCCATTTTAGACAGATTGGCGGACTCTCCAAGGAGCCGAGATCGGGAAGCTCGCGGGGGAAAGCGCCGCCAGAGGAAGGCGCTGCGCGCCCGTTTTCATTGTGGCTGAAAGCCAAGACCCACAAGAATTTTCCCTGTTGCCGCATCCCCGCGAAAAAGGAATGCCGACGCACCTTACTCGCAGTTGACCATCCACGGGATGCCAAATCGGTCGGTGACCATGCCGAAACCGGCGGCCCAGAACGTCTTCTGGAAGGGCATGCCTACTTTTCCGCCCTCGGCCAGCGCATTGAACACCCGCTCGCCGTCTGCCGGGTTTTTCATCGAGAGCGAGACGGAGAAGCCTTGTTGTGGAGAAAAACGGCCCGGGGGCGCGTCGGAAGCCATTAAGATGTTGCCGTTCACCGAGAGGCGCGCATGGAGGATTTTATTGTGCCATTCCGGCGGCGTGTGCGACTCCATAGGCGTGCCGGCATGGGTCATCATGGCCTCGATTTTGCCGCCCAGGCACTTCTCGTAGAATTTAAAAGCTTCCTCGCACGTCCCGTTGAAATAAAGATACGGATTCAGCTGCACGTTGTGACGCCTCCTGTGATTTTCACGCCTGGATTGGTATCCATGCTTCCCTGTCTCTCATACCCGATGCGATTGAAAGCGTCGCCAGAGCGCCGGAAGACATCCATTTGCATCCCCGTCTCTGTCATGTGACGCTTCTCCTTCCGGCGTTCGCGACTAACCGCCCGCGATGGCCCCTATGATTAGAAACGGTTCTTTTCCGGCTGCTACCGCGCTGGGCAGCGGCGCGTCCGGCCACTCGTGCGAGAGGTCTTGCTGGCAGGCGAAGAAGCGCAGGAACGGGCGGCGCTCTTGCGTGAGGTGGTCGCGGATCGTCCCGCGCAGCATCGGGTAGCGAGCCTCCAGCGCGTCGAGAACCGAGCGCTGCGTCACCGCACCATCGACCTCGACGCTGACCTCTGCACCCACCCGCGCCAGCGTCCGCAAATGTTGCGGAAGAACGACCCGGATCATCGTAGCATCAGCGCGTAACGTCACCGCAGTGTCTGGACCTCGACCGACACCACTGCCGGCAGGTCACAGACGATCGGCGCCCAATGATCTCCTGCGTCTGCTGACCCATACACCTGGCCGCCGGTGGTGCCGAAATACACGCCGCACGAATCAAGGGAATCGACGGCCATCGCGTCGCGCAGCACGTTCACGTAGCAGTTGCTCTGCGGCAGTCCCTTGGTGAGCGCCTCCCACTGGTTTCCGCCCGTGCGGCTTCGGTAGACGCGCAGCTTCCCGTCGAGAGGGAAATGCTCCGAATCACTCTTGATCGGGACCACGTAGATTGTTTCCGGCTCGTGCGCGTGAACGTCGATCGGAAAGCCAAAATCCGTGGGCAAGTTTCCGCTCACCTCCTGCCATGAATTGCCGGCATCATCGCTGCGCATGACGTCCCAGTGCTTCTGCATGAACAGCACGTTCGGGCGAGACGGGTGCATCGCCATGCGGTGAACACAATGGCCCACTTCGGCTTTCGGATCGGGAAGAAATTGGGAGTGCAGTCCGCGATTGATCGGCTGCCACGTCTGGCCGCCGTCGCCGGTGCGGAAGGCGCCCGCAGCGGATATCGCAATGAACATCCGGCCGGGATCGCCGGGGTCGAGGAGAATGGTGTGCAGGCACATTCCGCCGGCGCCGGGTTGCCAGCGCGGCCCGGTGCCGTGGCGGCGCAGGCCGGAGAGCTCCTGCCAGGTCTGGCCGGCGTCGGTTGAGCGGAACAAGGCGGCGTCCTCCACTCCGGCGTATACGGTGTCAGCATCGGTGAGTGATGGTTCGAGGTGCCAGACGCGCTTGAATTCCCAGGGGTGGGGTGTGCCGTCATACCACTGGTGCGTCCCGGGGACACCGTCGTAGACAAACTTGTTGCCCACGGCTTCCCAAGTCTTGCCGCCGTCGCTTGACCGCTGGATCAGTTGCCCGAACCAGCCGCTCGATTGCGAAGCATACAGCCGGTCGGGATCCAGGGGCGAGCCCTTGAGGTGGTAGATTTCCCAGCCCGCGAAGTGCGGGCCGCTTATATCCCACTGCTCGCGCTTTCCGTCGGAGGTGAGGATGAATGCACCCTTGCGTGTGCCTACCAACACTCGAACTTTGCTCATGCCCCAGCGCTCCCTTTTTTTGAGGATGCCGCGCGGCCCTAAAATTAAGTCAGCGACCGTCCCGAAATTTGGGAAGCAGCGGGGTCGGGTCGCGTTCTTGCCATCTCCGCCGAGCCTCCGCAACGACTGCTTCGCGATTGCTTGCTATTCCCTCTATGAGGGCGCACGGCGCGCCGGTCTGCTCGTGCCGCGCGGCCCAGATGAGCAGCTCCAGAAGCACTGGCGCGAGGTCGATTCCCTTTTCCGTGAGCCGGTAGTTTAGCCTGCGTCCGTCTTTCTGGTCCGCTTCCGCCTTGATGATGTCGTTGGCTTCGAGTTTCTGTAAACGGTCCGCCAGGATGTTGGTGGCGATCCCTTCGCCCGACACCTCGAATTCCTTGAAAGTCCGCAGTCCTCGAACCATCAGATCGCGGACGATTAGCAGCGACCAGCGGTCCCCCAACACTTCAAGCGAAACGCTTACCGGACAGCCGGACCGGCGTTGCGATACAGCGTTCTCGGCCACGGCCAGCAGCATATTCATATTACTTGCATAATGCAAGTAATATTGGGATGCCGTCCTCGCTGTTGTCACACAGGCACTGGAGGTCGAAAGCCCTGCCCGGAATGAAGCGGAGAAATGCTCAGGCGCCCCGGCCTGCGGAGCGAGTCATCACAGGGGGGGCATCGGGCGTTGGACCAGGGGTTGTCGACTGAAAGGAAGACACATGAAGCGATCCGCTCGCGCTATCCAAGGCGCGTCGGCCACGCTCGGTCTGCTGCCAGGTGTGCACGATATTGTGAATCACGGTAATGTTGGGGCCAATGGCGAGAATCCACAGGGCCAATGGCATCCGGTTGGTGAGCGCGCCGAGAATCATCAGCACCAAGCGCTCCGGACGCTCCCAAAATCCCACTCCCGGGCCAGGAACAAGCGACTCCGCCCGCGCTTTGGCGTAGCTGACCATCACGGCGCCTGCCATGGCAGCGCCCGCAAGCAAGGCGTACGGGAAGCGATTCACCTGCACGTAGTAAACGAGCAGTCCGAGGAAAACGATGAGGTCGGCGTACCGGTCGAGAATCGAGTCCAGGAAAGCGCCAAACAGACTTACACGGTTCTGGCGCCGCGCCACGGGTCCATCGAGCAAATCGCACAAACCCGCGAGAATCATCATCCCGCCGGCTGCGGCAAATCGCCCCGCCGCAAAGAGTACGGCGGCCCACAGATTCGCCACAAGGGCCGACCAGGTGATGACGTTGGGAGGGATACCGGTAGGAGCCAGCAGGGCTGCAAGACGATCAATAGGCCAGGAGAGGTAGCGGCCGATGGGACGCGTCAACATGAAGTCAGCGCCACCCACTAGTCCTCGTCATAGATTGTAACAAGCTCAACCACCTCGTATTCCTTAATGCCCGCGGGCGTGGTGACCGTTACTTCGTCTCCCACTTTTTTCCCAAGCAACGCGCGGCCGATAGGTGATGTTGTCGAAATGAGGCCTTTGGCGGCGTCGGCTTCCTCCACGGTCACCAGCTTGTACTCGATTTTCGCATCTTTGGCAACGTCGATCACTACAATCCGAGAACCGTACGCGGCGCGGTCCTTGGGCAGGTTGTTCAGGTTCAGCATGGAAAGGTCGGCCATGCGCTGGTGAAGCTGGCCCAACCGCGCCGACACGTAGGACTGTCGTTCCTTGGCGTATTTGTACTCGGCGTTTTCCGAAAGGTCTCCATGGGCTCGCGCGACTTTGATTTCTTTCGGAAGCTCGTCGTGGAGCTCGTGCTCAAGGGCGGCAATTTCGTCCTTAAGCTTCTTCTTGATCTTTTCAGTAAGGTCGATCATTAGGAACAATCTAGGACCGAAACCAGCCGAATGCCCCTCAAGCCCATTCTAGCCCGGTTCGCGACGCAACCATGAAATTATAGAGGATTTACATGGTTGGCCGCAATTATTGAACGCGCATGCGCGCATGGCGCGCATAGATGCAGCCTAACTCCCCGAAATCTTCCACTGTTTGCAATTGCTCAACTGACTAAACTCTGCCGGGTAAACGGAGCCTGTAACAAACTGATTGCAATCAGGTAAGGGAGGATTCGAGCCCCCGACCGCTATTTTTACCTCAATCCGCTGGCTGATCTGGAATGAAGCGATCCGCCATGCTCGAGAAACCGGGCGATCCTCCAAGGCTCTCCTTCAGGTGTGCCAATAGGCTTGCCCAAGCCATTCCGGAGCGGTCCTGGCGAACGCAAACGTTTCCTCCCGCTTGGTCTTTCTGGAAGGGTGGGGATGGGGAAAAATCGGCAGAGGATACATTATCGCCGCCGTGAGGATTCGCAGCGATCCAAGGTTCTAGACTGTAAGCGTCAAGCTCTACTAAAGACAAAAAATGCAGCAAGGTGCGCTCATCGTGTCTGACGACCCAGGAACCTGCGAGCGTATTGGCAACGCGCTCACTTCCAATGGTAGGTCAAGCCTTGACCCGGTCGCAGAGTGCCGCTGCCGCGCGTCGTCGGTGGACAAAGAAATTTAGCGTGGAACGACGGAGATACCCCACATACCCCGTGGATTGTGACACTCCCACGGGCGAACTCTTCGAACGTATCGAAACCGCAACTTCGCAAAAACTCCCTGGGAGAAGTCATTGCAGTGCATTACCGTTATCGCGATAATCAAGGTAAGCTGCATGCCATCGGATGAAAACCCGGCGGAGGAACGATGAGAGCAGTGAGACTGGCAGACGGTGCTGGTTTCATCGGCTCTGATTTGAGCCGTTATGTTCTCGGCCTCGCTTCAATCCTGCCCTTGTCTGACAAAGACGCAAGATTGTGCTGCCTCAACAACCTGCTTGGGGAATTTCTTCTGCGTTGCGCCGCAGCATGAAACCAACGATCTTGCTGATTGGCAAAGGGGGGCAGGTAGGCTCCGAGCTTGCGGTCCTTCTGCCGCGTCTGGGTGACGTCGTCGCCCTTGATCGTACTCAGCTCGATCTTTCCCAGGCCGAGCAGATACGCCGGGCCATCCGAAGGATCCGGCCCCAACTCATCGTCAACGCAGCTGCCTATACAGCTGTTGATCAGGCCGAAAAAGAACAGGACCTTGCTCGAGCGATTAACTCCGAGGCTCCAGAAATCATGGCTGAGGAGGGAGGAAAAATCGGCGCGAGTTTGGTTCACTATTCTACTGACTATGTATTCGATGGAACCAAGAATTCACCGTACCTGGAAGATGATTCCCCCAACCCACTGAGCGTCTATGGCCGGACGAAACTTGCAGGAGAGCGGGCCATCAGGTCGAGCGGCGTCTCTCATCTGATATTTCGCACCGCCTGGGTCTACGCCACGCAAGGACGCAACTTTCTGCTCACCATCTTGCGGCTCGCAACGCAACGCGACCAATTGCGGATCGTCCACGATCAATTCGGTGCTCCCACCCGGAATTCCGAAATTGCCGCCTCAACTACCGCGATTTTGGAGCAGATTGCTACAAAACGGGAAAACGGGTTTGACTTTTCAAGTGGCAGTGGCACCTATCACATGACTGCCGCCGGTGTCACCACGTGGTGTGAATTCGCTGCGGCAATTCTTGAGGAGACGGCGCAGGTCCCTAAGCCCATTCCATGGCTCTCGCGCGCGCTGGGCGGGCTCCCGTTACCGAAAAGCCGTGTCATCCCGATTACAACCGAAGAGTACCCGACCCCCGCGCGGCGGCCAGCCTATTCTGTTCTATCGAACTCTCTGCTGGCTAAAACGTTCCGCATAGAGCTGACAGACTGGCGTACACAATTACATCGCGTATTCGAGCAAGAACCGCCCCCGGTGAGATGAATGGTAAGCGCTTGACGCTTACGATGAATGGCAGCCGCGGTGGCCCATGCGACCCGCAGCACCGAGATGATTCCCAAAGCGCTTCGGGAGTGGCCCCGAACCACCTGCTGGCTCTCCATCGCTATCAATCAATAATGACGCGAACGAGCTTTTCGCTATAGCTAGGGTTTGGGATTGCTCCCGGCATTGGCCAATGGGGATTCTGTGGCGCGTGCACTCTTCCGAACATCCAAGTATCGTCGAAGCCCTTCTTGCCAAGGCCGAAATCGATTTAATCCGTGTGATTTCAGTGCTCGATTTTCGAGGACGGAATATTTGGGCCGTGGGACTTTGGCCGGGAATTCACCGGGGGCGGCCGCTTCCAGGATGACCTTGGTCCCCGTAAGGGCAAATATCTCGCGGGCAAATTCAAACCACGAACAGCTTCCTTCGGCCGTGCCGTGGAATAGCCCATTGAGATCCGAACGGCTGAGCGCCACCATCTGTTCGGCAATTTCTGCCGTGAATGTAGGGCTGACAAACTCGTCGTCTACGACCCGCACTTTGCCCTTCTCATGGGCCACTTTCAGCATCAACTCAACGAAATTGAGACCCCCCTTGGCGCGGCACGGCTCTGTTCCGTAGATCCCTGAGGTACGAACTACCTGGTGCCGCTTGGCGATCGACCGGACGTAGTACTCGCCGGCGAGCTTCGTATTGCCATAAACGTTTAAAGGGAGCGGAGCGTCTGTTTCTTCATAGGGAGCCTTCTTGTTCCCATCGAACACATAGTCGGTGCTGACGTGGACCAGTAGCGCCCCCAGGTCATTGGCAACCTGAGCAAGGTTCCTAGAACCAACCCCGTTCACGGCATAAGCCTTTCGTGGGTCCTGCTCGCACTTATCCACATTATGCATCGCCGCCGTATTCACGATCACGTCGGGGCGAAGCTTCCCCAAAACGGCTGACACCGATTCCATCTCTGCTAGCTCCATGTCTGCGTGTGTCAAACCATGAACCGTATCTCCCGCCGCAGAGAAAGCCGAGACGACGTCGCTTCCCAGCTGGCCATTTGCGCCAATCGCAGCGATCTTCATCGCGTGGCGCTCCCCACCATTGTGGCCACGTCAATCCCCTTCTCCAGCTGCTTGAAAGCGGCGATGTTCGAGTACAGCGGATTATCCCAGTCGCGGCATTTGTCCATATTGTCAATCAGATGGCAGACGATCGATTTCACGTCGTCTTTGGCGTGGAAGCTCAGGACGTTTCTCGCCTTCTCCGTGCTGACCTTATAGTTGCGGAAGTCTTGCACGTGCTGAATGTGAACCTTGGGACGAAGACCGAGCCGTTCCTCGATAGCGCTCCGGACCAGGTCCCCGACCTCACCGACCGTATAGTTACCGGAGGCCACGTTGAAAATTCCCGAAAGTTGCGGGTTGGCCTCAACGGAGCGAATGTAGGCGGTCGCCGCGTCCTCGATACTAAGCAGCGGGCGCCAAATAGAGGGATTATTAATATTGATGACCCCGTCCTTCATCGCATTACGGAACATCGTATTCACGATCAGGTCAAAGCGCATCCGCGGGCTATATCCCGAGATCGTTCCTTTTCGCAAAGAGATTACGGAAAACTGCGAATCCACCAACTGCATAACGGCCTGCTCGCCTTGCAGTTTGGAAATACCGTAGGGATAAGACGAGCCCACCGGCCGAGTTTCGTCGAACAACTCGTTCTCTGTGTACCCATAGACCGAACACGAGCTCGCATAAACGCAGCGCTTCACCCCCGCCGATTTCGCTATGTAAGCTAGATACGCTGGCGCAGACGCGTTGAAGATGAAATTCTTGCTCGGCGAATACTCCGCCATTGGATCGTTCGATAGCCCCGCCAGGAAGATCACCTGGTCGTAGGGTCGCAAATCTGCAGCAGTCAGGTGAAAAATATCCTTCTTCAGAATCCCGGTCTGTTCGGGCAGATGATTGCCGAACCAGAACAGGTCCACGACATCGACCAAATACCCGCGATCAAGTAATTTCGGAATCAGGACGGAACCGACATAGCCCGCGCCTCCGGCCACTAGAATTCTCATATCTCGCTCCTGCATTTGCTTCCGCAGCGGACTAATACCGAAAATTGTCCGAATTGGGAGATCCAAGCCACTGCGCAAGCGTCTGCGCGTCGCGGTCCTTGTTGGAGAGGATCGGATTCTGTACCGGCCACTCGATTCCAATTGCGGGGTCGTTCCACAAGATTCCCGACTCCGCCTTATTGCTATAGATGCCCGTACACTTGTACTGAATCTCTGCATGATCCGAAATCACGCAGAAGCCCCTCGCAAACCCCGCTGGCGCCGACACCTGTTTGCGGTTCTCCGCCGACGCCACAACGCCGGCCCACTTACCTAGCGTAGGCGAACCCTTGCGAATGTCCACTGCCACCAGAAACGCAGTGCCCAGAGTGACACGCATCAGCTTGCCCATGGGCGGTTCCCACTGAAAATGTAGTCCGCGCACCGTATCTTTCACCGAGCGCGAATGGTTATCCTGCACGTATTTGGTCGGCAAACCCATTTCCGCGAATTGGTCTTCCCGAAACGTCTCCATGAAGAAACCACGGCTATCCTCAAACACGTCCGGTACCAGCACCACAACATCGCCCAGATGCCGCGATTCGATTTTGATCTGCATGTTTTCCTTAGTGGGATGAGATGTAATGCAGGCTACTTACCGCGAGTAATGATACCAAACACGACCGCCCCCCATAAGGTTTTCAACTGCCGCCTGAGGCCTTTAGGTGACGCCATGGAACAGCCTGGGATGACTCTTTGTGCTCGGTGCCGTAGGGCGTTTCACGGAAACGTAACCCTGCCAGCAATTAACTACATTCTTCGCTGATTCCCATGCGCCGTGGACGTTGCAACTCCCTTGGCGAGCCCTTCGGATATCGCAAAACCGCGCTTTAGCGAGGCGCTCTGACCGGAAGAAGGTATTGCGGTGGGCGAGCGTTGCGGCGATTCGAAAACGAGCCGAATGCCATTAGAGAATTAAAAGCATAGCGCCGGTTGGCGGGCAAAACCAGTACAGCCGCACTACCGCCCAGAGGTGCACGCGACTTCTGTTTGACACGACAGGGCAGGGAG
>Ga0187863_10004350_pt1 | contig 10134 bp, 7 predicted proteins | sample June2016WEW_11_1_FD_132975 | JGI IMG/M metagenome (GOLD analysis project Ga0187863, IMG submission 132975) | Peatland microbial communities from SPRUCE experiment site at the Marcell Experimental Forest, Minnesota, USA - June2016WEW_11_10 | ecosystem: Environmental > Terrestrial > Soil >...
GCTTCCAGCGCGTACTCGAGCACCAGATCCTTCCACGTGTACGACGCGACTCAAAATGGCTTCTCGGTTTCATATGCGATGCCCTTCCAACATAAGTTCAATGACGAGTCAGGTCCTCTCACCCTCAAGTATCCTATTCGGTTTTCGGCCGGTCTTCAGGAGGAGAGCTTCTTCAATTTTCCAGGCAATAAGAGTCAACAGTTCAGACCCTATGTGCAGATCAGCGTGTTTTGAGAGCGATATGCGATGAGAATATGCCTAGTAGCCACTTTTCCTCCGAGTGGACGCCAGTTGAACGAATACGCGTTCCATATAGCGCGAGAGCTTCAACGTAATTCTGATGTAGAGCTGATCATTCTTGCGGATGAGCTGACGGAATATGCCTTTGCAACCGATAAGAACGGAAAGCCGCTGAAGGTCGATCAGCAGCAGGAACTACCCGGTTTCAATGTCATCCGATGCTGGAAGTTCGGCAGTCTTGCGACTCCGGTGCGGCTTCTCCAAACCATTCGGAAGCTAAAGCCCGACGTTGTCTGGTTCAACCTTGTCTTTTCCAGCTTTGCCACTCCCGAACGACCGTTCGCGGCGTTTGCCGGACTCACCACGCCCGCCCTCACGAGAGCGGCTGGCTTTTACACGCACATTACATTGCATCACATCATTGAGCATGTAGACTTTGCCGCAGCTGGCGTAAAGCTTGAGAGGCTCTTTCGATTTGGTACAGAATTAACAACCAGGGCTTTACTAAGGGCAAATTCCGTTTCTGTCCTGCTACCACATTACCACCGTACTTTGATGACCAAGTACGCAGCTCAGAATGTGCTTCTTGGTACGCATGGAACGTTTGCGACCGTTCCTACGCCGCCGGATTTTTCGCGGCGCGGTAACCCCGACAAGCGCATCCTGGCCATTGGGCACTGGGGAACCTACAAGCGACTCGAGACGCTCATGAAGGCGTTCCCGCTCGTGCTGAACAGAGTGCCCAATGCGCGACTGATCGTTGGGGGAGCGAATCATCATACGAAGGCAGGGTATTGGGAATCGATTCGTGCTGCGCAGCCGGCCCATCTCCCGATTGAGTTTCGCGGGTATATCCCTGAAGACGCGATACCCGATCTTTTTGAAACGACTTCGATTCTGGTGCTGCCCTATGACTCCGCGACCGGCTCGAGCGGCCCCGCTCATCAGGCGTGCGAATATGGTGTCCCGATCGTTTCGGCGGATATTCCGGATTTAAGAGCAATGGCAATCGACGAAGATATGGCCACCCGCTTCTACCGGCCGGGCGATGCAAATGACCTTGCAGAACAAATGATCGAGATCCTGGAGTCCGAAAGCCTAGAGCGTGAGATGGCAGGGCACAATTATGCATCCGGACTCGAAATGACGATGGGGAATGTGGTTGGCAATTATCTTCGATGGTTTGAACTGCACAAATGCAAGAGTAAGTTGCGCCATCACGCGTCACACGTAGATGGCGACCTTCTTCGGTCAACCACTCCCAGCGTTGTGAGTAAGCGGTTTGCGTTATCTCGGGCAATGATCCGCGACACTCGCGACGATCAGATTGCTGCAGGCGAGGAGTTTAAAGAAGCAGGCTTCGACATGAATACATCCGATTTCGCTGATCCCCAAGGGACAGACATCCTCGATCATGCGACCAGGCATCCTAATCAAAATGTAGTTAGGCGCCGCCACTAGACCACCGGATAGAATCCAGGATCTCCCACATTATACGACTACGCTTTTGGTCACAGGCATAGTCTCTGGGTTGCGTTTGTACAAAGGAAGACCAGAGGAGGCCACTTGTTAAGTTCATCGATGAGCAGGTATGTTAGACGGCTCGTGCCAGCCGGTGTGCAGGGCCTCTTCTTCCTTCCCTTCATCTCTGGATGTAGCCTTTTTCAGGCCAATAATTCACCTGGCGTCCCCATAGTCAGTATCAGCGCGAAACCCGCATCGATCTCTCCAGGGGGATCGTCCTCCTTGACGATCACCGCAGAGGATGCGAACCAGGTAACGGTCTCGGGTTCAGACGGAAGCAAATACACTCTGCAGGCATACGGGGGCACACAGGCTGTTAGTCCGAATGCGACCACTACTTACACCGCCACCGCCGTAGGTTCGCAGGGAAATGCCACGGCAAGTACGACAGTGACGGTGGGGACGGGAACCGCACCGGGCGGGGGCACAGGCAGTGTGACATCCATCAATCATGTCATCTTCATGATGCAAGAAAATCACACATTCGACAACTACTTCGGCATGCTGAATCCCTACCGTGTAGCGAACGGCTGGAGCGTGGGAGACGACGGCGTCCAATACTCGGTGGACGGGATTGATGACAAGTTAACCTCCATAAGCAATGAAAATGATCAGGGAACTTCCTACTCACTATTCAAATTCACCAGCACCTGCGTTGACGATATGAGTTCGGATTGGCTCGCGAGCTTTGGCGATGTCAACCGATATGACTTCCTCACAACCCGCCCCATCAACATGGATGGCTTTGTCCACAATGCACAAGGCTATGCGAATAGTTGCTCAGCGGCGGGCGCAGGAGGAAGTTGCGCCGGCAGCTTTACTGATATGGCTGGACAGCGGGCGATGGGGTATTACGATCAGGGGTTTCTCAACTACTACTACTACATGGCCTCACAATTTGCTGTGTCAGACCGCTGGTTTTCGCCTGTGGCGAGCAAGAGTATCGCCAACCGTATCGCCACTTTTACTGGCGGTACGACTCAGGGATTAGTCAAGGATCCGGGGGGCGATGACAAACTTGGTCAGCTTGATATTCCAAACATCTTCCAGGAACTTGATCAGGCAAAAGTCTCGTGGAAGATCTACTACACGGTGACTCAAGGTTTTTGCCTCGCAACGGACGACTGCTCGGGGTCAGCGGGCGCAGCTTATCCCGCAACCGACTTCTCCAATCTGACCTATTCATATCAGTATCTATATGAGAATCCTTCCGGCGCCGCATGTACCGCACCGACGCAACCTTCCAATGTCGTGGGCGATTCATCTAACTCCTTTTGCATCGATCCAAACCACATTGCTCCACTTTCTCAATACTTCACCGATCTGACAAACGGAACGCTTCCCAGCTTCGCGTTTATTGAAGCTGGATACGGCAACAATGATGAGCATCCTGGATCGGGGCAATCAATCTTACTTGGGCAGGTACAGGTAGCCAACATCGTCAATTCACTGATGACAAGTCCTTCGTGGGCAGATTCGGTTTTCTTCTTGAGCTATGACGAGGGCGGAGGTCCGTACGATCACGTACCGCCGGTACCAGGCTACTCGAACGCGAACACAAATGCTTCACTTGGAACCATTCCCGATATTTCCCAAATTGCAGTCAACCCTGACGGGTATAACCCATGCGTGCCTGCAAATGGCGTTCCCACGACACATTGTGATTTAGCGTCCACCGACCCGGGAGCGAGTCCGGGCGATGCTCCGGCTGTGCGGGGCTTCGCGGCCCAGCTTGGTTTTCGCCTACCGAATATCATCATCTCGCCGTTTACGCGCAAGCACTATGTTTCCCATACACCGATGGACCATACGGCAGTAATCAAATTTGTCGAAAGCCGGTTCATTGGGGGTTCCGCTCATCTCACTGCAAGGGACGCTGCGCAACCTAATCTTTTAGAATTCTTTGACTTCACCAACACACCATGGGCAAAGCCACCGACTCCCCCAAGTCCTGTAACCGATCAATCCCTCGGATCCAACTCGTGTACCCCCGCGAAATTTGCCCCATAGGGAAAGACGCACCACGGATTGATGGAGGATCATGCATCGGGTGCGCTCTCACATATAATCTGGCGTGCGACGATCCGGCGCATTCGCGCCCTCAATATTCAAGGATTTACGTGCAGATCCGATCCCACGTCAAACTAATGTCGAATCGAACAAACCGCCCCCGAGGTCAATACACTGTAATTTCGCTTGCTACGTAGTGGATTCCGTCGTAATTAGCGACTACTCTCGCGTTCTCTCCCAGGTGCAGATTATGAGAAGCAGGCACGAGATCCGGGTTAAATGAAACCTGATTGCTCCTGCCGTCGCGTGGATCGACCAATACCAACAGCCCTGAATGTAAATCGAGAGCTGAAACGCTTCCGCTGAAGACGAACGCAGAACCTGGAACCGCGAGAATCTCCACCTTACTCGCGACCGGCGCATCTTTCTCGCTTGCACTGAATTGAACCGCGACAAGAGATCCTGTCACCAGGTCCGAAGGACCAGAGCGCTCCGACGAAAATGCGTTCTGGCCTTCACGAACAATCGACGTGCCGTTTTGCACAAGCAACTTGACTGTCTCTCGCGATAGTCCTGAAGCCACCGTCAGTTCACCAGTCCCAGGATCGAAGCGAAGTACTCGTCCCTCGTATTCGCCGTCCTGAGAGCGCGACAGCATGTGAATGCTGACTGCAAACAGTTTGGTTCCATCGAGCGTTGTCTGAACCGAGGCATGCTCTTCAGGACGGAGGTCACGAAGAGGAATCCTCGCCCCATCGCGAAAGACCTCTGTCCTCTCATCAAAGAGGATCTTCATCGGTCGTTCGCCATACACTTTCAACGTGATCTGATCGCGCACCGGATCCAGTTCTCGAATCTCGCCGCCAAAAATTGTGCTCTTCCCACTCGGTACAGGGGGGATTGAATCCGCCGAGGTGCCTCCCGAGGAAAGCATAGAAGCCGCTGACGTTCCCCCGCTTTGTGCACTTGCCTTGGGGTTCCGCGCCAAGCTGACCAACATCACTGCAATAAGAACACGTACCATCGCGCACACTCGATAGAAGTATTTGTCACTCTATTGGATGACACATCCGTAATGCGGGATGGCCTGGAGCCATTGTCTCCCAAGAGCAACACAGCACCGGAACCTGCATCTAAACAATCTGTGCCTCAGTAACAAAGACAACTCCCAACCGAGGAGCAGGAAGAGCCGAATCATGACCACACCGTTGAAATGGATGGCAGTCATTGCGGTCACGGTGGCCTCGCAGAGTCCTCATGCTTGGGCGGGAGACGTCAAGATCACCATCCCGAGGCGTAGCGAGCTGAGCCCCGTTCAACGCCTTAACCGGGAAGGTGTCGAGGCCGTGAAGAGGCGCCAGTATCAGAAAGCGGAACGGCTCTTCTACAAGGCATATTTGTACGATCCGACCGATCCCTTCACGCTGAACAACGTGGGATTCATCTCTGAGCAGCAAGGCCAGCTGGATCGCGCCCACAAATTCTATGAGCTTGCGAAAGAGCAAAGTTGTACTGCTCAAATTGATTTGAGCAGTGAGAAGGAACTTGAGAAGAAGCCTATGCTGGCTGCTCTCGAGGGCCTTCAAGATCTCCCCATGCGCGTCAATCGCATGAATATCGAGGCCATGAGGCTCCTTTCTCAAGATCGCCCCTTTGAAGCTGTGCCCCTTCTGCAACAGGCGCTTGCACTCGATCCGCGGAATCCGTTCACGTTGAACAATCTTGGCGTTGCGGACGAGACGGTTGGAGACTATCAGGATGCTTTGAAGAATTATCAGTTAGCGGCCACAAATCACTCTAGCGAACCGGTGATGGTCACATTGGATCGGTCGTGGTCCGGGAAGCCCGTGAGTGCCATGGCCGAAGCGAGCGCTAAACGACTGGAACAGCGATTAACCGAAGGAGACGCCGCCGAGACTCAAGCCGCCATGCTCAACATGCGCGGCGTCTTTGCAGCGAATCAGAATGACTGGTCAGCCGCGAAGCAAGACTTTCTGCGCGCGTACTCTCTTGACCCTGAAAGCGCGTTTTCTTTGAATAACCGCGGATTTGTGGCGGAACGAGAAGGTGACCTCGAGAGCGCACAGTTCTTCTATGGAAAGGCGAGGAGAGCCGGCGACGCAAACAACCGGGTCGGTTTCGCGACCCAAAGATTTGCGGAAGGGCAAGCTCTCTTCACAGTAGCAATGGATAGTGACCGAAAGGTCGATGGCGCGTTAGATGTCTACAGTCGCGAACGTCATAGGGAAACAGGGCCAGTTGAATTGACGCCGCGCGGCGATGAATCAACGGACAAACCCGCGACCACGGCGCCGCAGCCGCCCTCCACGCCAACGAATCCCTCTGCGGTTCCTCCGTCGTCCACGCAGCCGCCACAGTAACTCAATAAAGGGCCAGGATGAACAGAACAAACCCGCAGTCGCCTTCGCACAAATCGGTAAAGCTCCTTTCTCGGCTCGTGTTACCTCCGCGCGATGGATACGTCTCCTCGGATTTGGCGAAAGCCAATCTCAAGCTGGAGCTCCTCAACTTGAGTCGGGCTGAATTCGATGACCTTGTCGCGTTAGCGGATTCTAACCATGTGATCGTACGTGGTCTCGAAGCCTTCCTCGATCTGATCTGCGAAGAAAATGACATTACTCGCAGAGAGCGGGCGGAATCGGCTCTCAAGGCAGAAAAGGCACGGATCGAAACAGCCATCCAGTATCTCGGCGAGATTTGCAACGCGTTTGAACAGCGGTCCTATAAGGTCGCCGTGATCAAATCTCTCGATCACTTGCCTGATCTTGGTAGCGATTTGGACCTATTCAGTGATGCGAATGCCGAAGACGTGCTTCAGGTGATGCAACAGGTCTTCGGAGCACATATTGCGCCCCGCAGTTGGGGAGACCGCTTGGCCCGCAAATGGAACTTTATTGTTCCAGGATTGCAAGAAGCCATCGAGGTCCACGTTGGGCGATTGGGCCAGACGGGCGAACAGGTTGCAATCGCAAACTCGCTGCTTGACCGTGCGCGGTGGGCCTTGGTTGGAGGACATTCTTTTCGCACCGCATCGGCTTCGGACCGGCTGATGATTTCAACCCTTCAACGAATGTACCGTCACTTCTATTTTCGACTGTGCGATATTGTCGACACTGCCGCATTAGCGGACTCGGGCGGAATCGACTACAACAATCTGCGTTCTTCCGCCAGGAATGCGGGCATCTGGCAGGGTGTGGCCACTTATCTCGCGATCATCTCGGATTATGCGGAATGCTACCGGGGATTTGGCATTGACTTGCCGCAATTCGTGCTGGATGCGGCACGCTTCCGAGGGGATGACATCTATTACGCCAAGAGCTTTTTACGCGTTCCGATCATGCCCCAGTCCGCGCGGCTCTATGGATCGCAGTTGGCGGGCATTCTGGGAAGGGGCGAACTGCACAACGGCGCCCGGCTCTCTCTTCTGCCCTGGCTTGCGACCGCGGCGGTCGTTGGCCAAAAGCTCACGGGAAGCGACAAGGGAATCTGGTAGTAGTTCGAACTTCGTTCGGCAAGTGCAAGCGCACAGATGATTCACTCGCATCAACAACTTCAAACCTTGGTTTAACAAAGAGAGGGGGATGCCGAATACCAAATCCGGCAAAATCCTATGGGCTACCTAATATCAAAATCCCAAAGATCGTTCGTTCGCGGGAGCGAAGCAATACGATCGAACGTGGCAGGTGAGAGCCAACCTGAAACGGAATTCTACAATCGCTCCTCGCTTGCCTTGGAAAGACAAACTTCCTCGTACTCGACAAGAGTTCCGGCCCCTAAATTGGTGTTAAGGCCTAGCCCAGCGACGGCAGGCCCCCCGTCTCTTTCTTTCCAGGGCCTCGACACATTGGTCGCCAAAAAAGACAAGACATCCAATCTTGTTTCACTCGTAGTCCATGTCTTCATCATTACCGCATTGCTCTGGCTTGGACTGCGCGGTCCGATTGCGATCGTTCAACCAGCCACAAGTGTGACACATGTTGATTTCACGCTGTACGCTCCCCCGCCCCCGCCCAAGGTGATGCCCGTGGCGAAGGCCATGGGTGGAGGCGGAGGAGGTGGCGCGCATGAGGTGGTCGAGCCGACCAAGGGTGAGCCGCCAAAGATGGCGAAGGTCCAGCTCCTGCCCCCGCAGCTCGCCAGGCTCGATCGACCAAAGCTAGCCGTCGAGCCGACCATGCAAGTTCAGCTTCCCGATAGCTCGAACCCGACGCATCTAGGCATGCCTGATTCACCGCAAATCGTTTTGGCGTCGCAAGGCATGGGAAGTGGCTCCGGTTTTGGTCATGGCCTTGGCGGCGGCATTGGCATGGGAAAAGGCACCGGCGCGGGCCCTGGTACGGGCGGCGGCTACGGCGGCGGCGTGATGAGTGTGGGCGGAGGAGTAAGCGCCCCTCAGGTAATTCACTCGGTTCAGCCGGAATTCACTGAAGAGGCGCGTCGCGCGAATTACGAAGGAACGTTGTCAATTCAGCTCATCGTAGATTCACAAGGTAATCCGCAAGACATTCACGTGACGCGCCATCTCGGCATGGGGCTCGACCAGAAAGCGATAGATGCTGTGAGACTGTATCGGTTCAGGCCAGCTATGTATCAAGGCCAACCAGTCTCGGTACGGATGGTTATCGAAGTCGACTTCCACCTGCACTGATTATGATGAGCGCTTAAGATCACTCAAGAGTTGGGAAAATAAGAGGAGGAGCCATCCGTGGCCCCTCCTTTAGGCGTCAAGCCGACTCGCCATGAAGCTCCGGATCAGTGACACGGGGAACCGCGTGACCACGGAGACACAGCAACCGCGAATGAGCCGAGATGCTCCCGAAGGACAACAATTATTTGCTATTGCTTCTCCGCTTGGGTAACTTGCTGTGTGCGTTGGGGCGGCTGAGCATAGTACCCCTTCTTAGTCCGCACTATGAGCTTGTCGTAATTGGGAGCCTTCACTTCAACATGGACGGTTCGGTAGCCGCCGAGACTTGCTGACTTGGTGGAACGATAATCGACCACGTATTGATTCCGGATATCCCGCGCGACTTCATCGGCAATATTGTCCACATCTGCTAAGGACTTCGGGAAATAGGCGATGCCGCCGGTCTCGTCGGAAAGAGACTCTAAGGCGCTTTTCGCTCGCTCCGACTCATGTTGATCGACATCGAAGAGCAGGCCGATCGTGTAAACCACGAGTCCTCCCAGATTTTGCACGCGACGAATGGCCTGAGCTAACGTCAACCTGGATGCGTTGTCTGCCCCATCAGTAATGATTAACAACGCCTGTTTACGCTCTTTGGCGTGCTTTACTAACTCATCTGCCGACGCCGCCACCGCGTCATACATTGCAGTTGTTCCTTGAGAATCCGAACGTGAGAGCCCGCGATTGAGGGCGACAAGATCCGAAGTGAAGCCCTGGTCGAGAAAAGCTCGATCGGAAAAATTGACGATAAAGGCAGTATCAAGCGGATTTGAAGCTCTAAGCAGCTTCAGCGCAGCCACATTAATTACGGCTCGCTTGTCGCGCATTGAACCTGAATTATCCACGAGAATCCCCATCGATACCGGAAGATCCTGGTGCAACACTGAATTGACTGTCTGCGGAACACCATCCTCCCAGACGCGAAAATCATTTGGATTCAGATCGGTGACCGTGCGTCCCTTATCGTCGATTACCGAGCAATTCAAAAGAACTTCATCTACGTTCGCATGCAGGGTATACATTCCGCCCTGGCCCTTTTGAACTTCACCGGGCTTCGCCGGACCTGAAGATGCGGCAGTACTCGCAGAATTGTTCTCTTCGGGATCGGGCGATGGAATAGGATCGCGATCTATGTCGAGACGCGGCTGTATCTCCGGACGCGTTGGATCATTTGCCGGCTGCGCGGCCGAAACCTGTGGCCGTACCGATGGGGCGCTATTTTGGGCAAATAAGTGATCTCCACTGCAGCACAACAATACGAGTGCAGCCAAAGGAGTTTGCCGGATCGTGTGCGTTAGCAAAGCGAGCTTCATAGGCATAGGGCTGGCAAATGCGCAGGAATCCTCCTCTACTTAGATGCGCAAGTCCACCCCGAGTTTGGTCGTGTCCGCATTTCGGCGAAGCCGCCGGGACAATTAGATGCTTTCTTTGGATGCAGAAGTCAAACTAACCTCTACCAGATGCATCCCGAGACGCGGGTGCTTCGCCGTAAGTCTCAGGAGTCCCGGTTCCTCCCCGGCACGTAGCCATACCGCGCCCGTCCCGCCCACCAAAGAGAAGGGAGTGTCGCCGATCAGTTTACCGGGGCCCTCCAAACTAAGCGAGATCGGATCATTCGCGTACGTCCTGATCGCCCCGAACTCATCTGTAAC
>Ga0187863_10004353_pt1 | contig 10131 bp, 5 predicted proteins | sample June2016WEW_11_1_FD_132975 | JGI IMG/M metagenome (GOLD analysis project Ga0187863, IMG submission 132975) | Peatland microbial communities from SPRUCE experiment site at the Marcell Experimental Forest, Minnesota, USA - June2016WEW_11_10 | ecosystem: Environmental > Terrestrial > Soil >...
AACCCCGGTAATCTTGCCCTGTTCGGCATCAAAAATGCTGGGGGGTCCGCCGGTGAGGACGAACTTGTCGTCAGCGGTGGTGTAGACCAGGGTTTGACCGTCGGCATGGCGGTTGGGTTGCCGGACCACCACGTCGCCTTGGGCGACCATGTGGTCGAGTTGGCCCGGACCGGCAAGTCCCTGTTTATTCGAGGTTTGGCTGCGGGGTAAGAGGTAGGCGTCGGCGGTTTTGGCGGTGGCGGTGAAGTCTGCGCCTTTGGCGTCGACGCCACCTTCGTAGTGGGCCTTGCGTTCGGAGTCAGCATAGGTCAGCTTCGCCGCGGTTATCGAGATTGGGCTGGATCCGCCCAAAGGGCTGGCTTTAGTTCCGCTTTTTCCGGTGCCCGAGGTAATCGCAGCGCCGTTTCCGGTCTGGGGCTTTTCCTTTTGAACCAGAATCGTCTGCACCGGCTGGGCTGGCGTGCCCAGGGCGGTTACGAATCGCCGGTCGCGGTCAAACTCGATGGTCGGCGCTTCAATGATATTGGCATCCTGCCAGAGGCGAGCGTTTCCCGAGTAGAGAGACGTCCCTGGACTTTTGTGGGCGGTCATGCTTTGCGCCGTCACGTGGATCGGTGAAGAAGAGGACAGCAGGGCGCCGTCCGGCTGCTCTTTCAGGTCGCTGTAGGTGCTCTTGACGTCGCCCTGGGCCAGCGCGTCGCCGGTGGCGCGGTTCATGCGGATGCTGTTCGCGGTGGTCGCCATGCCGCCGTTCGTAACGCGAGGGTTGCCGGTAAGCACAAGCATCTGGTCCGAGGGCGTGTAGTGCGCGGAGTTGGCCCAGGCTTGCATGCGCTTGTCGGGCTGCTGCCCGTCGGCATAGGCGACGTTGCCGAGTTGCGTGACGAAATCGATGCCGCCGCCCTTGGCAAGAAACACGGCGTCGACCGAGTCGCTGGTGCTGATGCGGTCGGGCTGGCCGGGAGCCGAGTTGACGATGCGGGCGTTCGGTGCTCCGTGAACGTTCGTGATGCGGTCGCGCCCGTCGGCATAGGCGAACTGCGCATCGAATTTGCCCGCCGTCACCACCGTCGTTTGAGGGGAAGCCGGCTTCGCCGCGGAGTTCTGCGGCGTGGCGGGGGCGGCTTGCGTGATCATGATCTGCGCGGCGCCGGAAGTTACGGCGTGCTCCAGAATATGACCTTGCGAAATTGCGAAATCGATGATGGGCGCAGTGATTTCGAAATCCTGCGGACCCGATGCAGCACCCTTCCCTGCCGGCTTGGTTCCGCTTGCTGCCTTCTGAGTCATCCGCACTCCGTCGACCGCATGCACTTTCTGCAGCTTGTTCTGACCGGCAAAACTCATGATCACGCGCCCGGCGTCGCCCTTCATCGGCTCGGGTCCGCTTTGTTCCATGTGCACGTTGCCGGTCATGGTTGTGGTGCGTAGCAAGTTCTGCTTGCCTTCGAGCAGGAACTCAGCCTGGTCGGCTGTGGTGTGCATTTCCGACGGCTGCCGTTCAGGAGCTGAATTTGCTGCTACTGAATTTCGATCGGCTCCACGATCTGATCGCTTCGTGTCTTCCGCGCGTGTGTCGCTGGTAATGTTGCCCGTCGCCAGAATCCTCTCGACCTCGTTGTCTCGTCCGAGATACAACACCGCTCGATCCGCCTGAAACGTTCCGCCGGGGCGGGTGACATGAGGACGATCGAGCACAACTTCATGAGGATCATTGGTGATGATGCCGTGCTCGGCCTCGATGACAGCGGCATCCGGGCCGTTGGTTACCACATGAATTTGGGACGCGAGGGTCAGCGTGTTGCTCTTGCCGGCGTATTTCACTCCGACGGCCCAGCCCGTGGCCTGCGGCATGCGAAATTCGACGCGGGCCTCGGTGGCCGCGTTTCCGCTGTCCTTGTTAAAGACCAGATCGCGCGTCTTCAGGTGGATTGGATTCTTCAATTCTTTCGGCGTGGATTGATCGGGGCTGGCGATGCCGGTGGGGTTGGCCACCAGATCGATCTGCACGTCGCCTTTGGCGACGACATCGCCAGTCTTCTGGTTGTAGGCAAAATCGTCGCCATAGATCTGGTCGAAGCGCGAGGAATCGCGGCCATAGAGCACGATGCTGACGTTGTGCAACTCGGCGTTGCCGTTGAGCTTTAACTCCTTGACGTTGCTGGCCTGAACGGTAAACAGAGTGCGCTTGCCTTCGGACTTGGAAAGCTGAAATCCACTGGCCGTGCGGCTGATTTCAATCCCAATCTTGCCTGGAATTTTTTTCAACACGTCGGTCGCCCGCCAGCGCGCATAGAAATACATTCCAGCCACGACCAGCGTGAGCCCAACCGCGGTCGCAGCCAGCAGGCGGCGCAGACGATAGATCTTGAGCGGCATCTGGGTTCAGTGTAATGCAGGCCAGTCCTTGCGCGTTAGTCGATGGACGGCTCGCCGAAGAAGCGTCGAGCTCGTCTGGTATCCTCGTAGCGCCGCCGTCCCGGCGGCTGTCGTGGCGGCGTCCCCGCCGCCACTGCGAGTGCGAGACGCGCTCGCGACAGCCGGCGAGATGCCGGCGCTACGAGAATCTTTGACCGCATGAGCACCCAGCCGCCGCTGCTCGACTTTCATAACCTCCGCGTGATGCGCGGGCAGAAGATTGCGCTCGACGACTTCAGCTTGCGCATCGGGGCCGACGAGCACGTCGCGATTCTGGGGCCGAACGGCTGCGGCAAATCGACGTTGATCAAGACCATTACCCGCGAGTGCTATCCGGTGGCGCGAGAAGACTCCTGGATGAAACTGCTCGGCCATGACAGCTGGGACGTTTTTAAGCTTCGCGAGCACATGGGAATCGTCTCCAATGATCTGATGCTCTCGTGTACCGGCGACGCCAGCGGCCGGGACGTGGTGCTGTCGGGCTTTTTCAGCAGCACGGCCATCTGGCCGAACCACACAGTCGATCCTGAGAAGATCAAACTCGCTGACTCGGCTCTGGCTGAGCTAAAGATTTCGCACCTGGCGGACCGCCCCGTGTGCGAGATGTCTTCGGGGGAGGCACGGCGCGTTCTGATCGCGCGAGCCCTGGTGCACAAGCCGGCCGCGTTGCTGTTCGACGAACCGTGCAATTCGCTCGACCTCTCGGCCCAGCACAGCTTGCGGCAAACTATGCGCTCTCTGGCCAATTCGGGCACGGCGATTATTCTCGTAACGCACGAACTGGCAGACATCGTCCCCGAGATTGGACGTGTGGTGCTGATGGACCGCGGGCGGGTCGTTGCCGACGGGTTGAAAGAAGAAATCCTGCAGGTCGAGCGACTGGCTGCACTGTTTGGAGTCAGCGTGGAAATGGCCCGGCGCGAGGGGCACTATCATTTGTGGTGATCGGCCAACGGCCTGAGGAATTCGTTTTCCAAGTACTCCTCCAGTGAGTTTCCGTAAACAATCGCATCATCTCCATCGGCGATCGACAAAACTGCACTTCTGTCGAAACCTGTCCTGCAGACAACGTAGCGATGAATGTAAATAGGCATAAGAAAGTCCTGACCAGCAAGAGCGAATCTCTGATCCGCCAAGGTTGCTGTTAATTGGCTTCTATAGGCTTCTACCTCCTCAATCCTGAGCTGCACCGCTTCCAAGTCTTTCGCATACGAATAGACTCCCAACGAATGACGGTGTTGCTCACCTGAGTAACCGTAAACGTTGAGCGTCAGAAGGTCGGTGCCGTTCATAGCCCTGAGAAATACCTTGAAATCCCCAGGAAATCGCACATTGAGAACGCCTTCGTATTCGGTGATCTCCCTGTCGCTCAAGCCCGGATTCCAACGAGTGTCGGGCTGAAACTGAAATCCGTAGAGGTGAGGGTTGATCGAAGTGTGACTCCAATTTTCCTCGGTTTTGCGTTTGAATTCAGCAAGAAAGTCGTCGGTCATCATAATGCCCATTTTCTTCAAACAACGAATCCGTCAATTGAATCATGGTAAGCGGGTGCCTCCAGAGGGCGCCTTGAAATCCCGCAGGGACAACTCCAGCCCGCCGTATTCGGGATGATCGTTGTGGCCGATGGTGAAGGCAACGTCGATTGCATCGCCCGCGAGGAGCGGCGTTTGCTGCAGGCGCTCGGCCATGTGCCAGCCCAGGGCGTCGAAAGTAATTCTGCTCGCCAACCTGGTTCTCAGTTCGCGATTCTCGGTTGTCAGCGCGGCGCCTGCGTGGCCTTCCGCAACGGCCGCGGCTTTTTCCTCGCGCCGGATTGCGGCGCCATCGGGATGGCAGCGTGGAGTCGCCAGGATTGCGGCGGCGGAGAGTTCGGTTTCATCGACCTGCGCGGGCGAGTCGCCCGCGCCCACACGGCCTGACGTCAGCTTCAGCTTGATGTGCTTGTCTTTCAAGATTCGCGGAGGGGCGGTTAACTGCACGGCACGTGCGGCGAATACTGGCTCGGGATTTCCCATGCCGTAGGGTTCGAGCAGGTGGAGCGCACGAAACAAATCGGGTGTGACTTCGGACAAATCCAGTTCCCCATCCAGATCGACGGTGGGATCGAAATCCGCAGGAGTGAGGCGAGCGCGAGCGAACGCATCGAGGCGGGTGCGCAGTTCGGCCACGTTCGCTGCGGGCATGGCGAATCCGCAAGCGTGAGAGTGGCCGCCGTAACGCGAAAAAAGACTGCTGCAGGACTCGATCGCCTCGAGCAGATGGAAGGCGCGAATGGAACGGCCGGAACCGAAGGCCTCGTCGCCTTCGCGCGAGATCACGACGGCCGGGCGATTGTAGCGCTCGACTACACGCGTCGCCGTGATACCGATGACGCCGCGATGCCAGCCTTCTCCGTCGACCACAATACAGGCGGCGGCGCACAGTGTGGGATCGGCGGCAAAACGTTCTTCCACCGAGCGCAAGATTCGCCGCTCTTCTTCCTGGCGGTCGGAGTTGAGATGGTCAAGTTTGGCCGCCAGTTCGCGGGCGCGGCCCGGATCCTTCACGCTGAAGAGTTCGATCACGTCGCGAGCCACATCCATGCGCCCGGCGGCGTTGATGCGGGGCGCGATGCGAAAACCAACCTCCCCGGAAGTCGGCGGACGGTGAGCAGAAATCTGCGCGACTTCGAGCAGCGCCTTCAGCCCAGGGTTCACAGCTTTGCGCAAGGCGTCGAGTCCTAGCGCGGCGAAGACACGATTTTCTCCGGTCAACGGCACGGCATCGGCGATGGTGGCGATCGCGACGATCTTCATGAACGACATCAGCAGTTTGTTCTGAACGCTTGCGTCCAAGCATCGCTGCATCAGACCCTGAGCCACTTTGAAGGCCACGCCCGCGCCACACAATTGTTTGTAGGGATACTCGCACCCCCTCTGATTGGGATTAACGACCGCGAGCGCGTTGGGCACGCCGTCGGGACCTGGCAGGTGGTGGTCCGTAACGATCAGGTCGACGCCGAGTCGCCGCGCGGTTTCGGCGGGCACGAAGGCGCGGATTCCCATGTCGACGCTGATAATCAGTCGAATGCCCGCGGCAGCGGCGCGCTCGATCACATCGTCGCGCATGTCGTAGCCTTCGCGAATGCGATGCGGCACGTGGAAGTCGGCAGCGCCGCCGCACAGTTCGATCGCAGTCTTCAGGATGATGACCGCCATGGTGCCGTCGACGTCATAGTCACCGTAAATGAGAACGGGTTCCTTGCGTTCGATGGCGGCGGAGATGCGCTCGACGGCGGCGGGAAGGCCCGTCATGCGTTCCGGCGCGTGAAGATGAGAGAGCGAGGGCGAGAGAAAGGCGCTGGCGGATTCCGCATCGGCGATACCGCGCCGCACCAGCAGTGTCGCGAGGATGTGCGCGGCGTTGGCGACGCCGCGAAGGGCGGGATCGGTGCGCAGCGCCGCGATCAGAGGCGTGACCAGATCCTGATCACTTGTCTTGTGAATCCACCGCATAAATAGGAATTGTCATCCTGAGCGCGTTCTTTGCGCGAAGGATCCCAGCAATTCACGCAGAGTGCACAGGTCCTTCGCTTTGCTCAGGATGACAAGGAGTTTACTACGGGCATCGACGACTTAGTTTTCTTCGTCCTGATCCGGTTCGTCCATGGTGAGGCCGCCGAATTCGTCGGATACCTCGAGCAGATGCTGGTAGCGGTCGTACCACTCGGTGCTGACTTCACAAAGAAACATCGATCCCTGGTAGGCCCAGCCCAGCTGCAGAAATCCCACTTTGCCGATGTGCGCGCGCAGCCAGCGAGCGTCTTCCACGTCGTCAGTGTCAGTGAATTCGGAGTTGGTGAGGCGCTGCACCATTTCATCGAGTTCGGCGAGCTCGAGCGTCCAGGAGTGCATGGTCAGAAAAGCCGCGCCCGCTGCCTTGGCCAACTCGACGAAATCTTTCCAGCCATCGGGATTGCCGCCGGTCTCCCACATCACGCATTGCACCTCGTCGTAATCCACGTAGCCGTGGAAACGGCGCATACCGTGGCCTTCAACGAAGGCTACCATGTCATCTTTGAGGGTGGAGAGGTCGTCTGGAGTGGGAGACATATGGGGAGAAATCGTGACCACCATTGTATGCTGTTCGCAACTTCGGTGCCAGCGCGCGGCCGCGGCTCAGTGTGCGGGAGTGGGCGCAGGCGTTGGCATGGTCATCAGGCCGAAGAACATCCGATAGAACCGTTCGGTGTCAAGATCGACTTGAATTTCAACCGGCTGGGCGTTGGGCCGGAAACTGTCTTTGGTGGCCCAGGTGAGCGTGTTTCCGTATCCCGCGCCGCGATCAAGGTCAACGCTCATGTAGCGAGTCTCGCGCTTCGTGATGAGCGTCGGATCGATCCACGCGGCAGCGGCCAGTTCGTCCCACATGATGTCAGCACCAGGCTTGAGCATGGCGAAGCGAGCGATGTAGCGGGCAAGAGGAGTTCCGCTGGCTTCGATCTGCCTCACCATCGCGGCCGTCATGTGAGTCTTGATGGAAATGTCGACAGGCGTGCAGACGATTTTCTTCCACGGCGCGCGCAGCACGATTTCCGCCGCCTCGGGATCGAACCAAAAGTTGAACTCGTGCCGCGGATTGTTCAGGAATTCGGGATTGTCGGTCTGCGGACTCAGGCTGCCACCCATAAACACGAGTTCCTGCGCCAGGTGCGGGAACTCCGGATCGAGAGAAATGGCCAGCGCGAGGTTGGTCATCGGCCCGCCCTCGTAGATGGTTACTTCGCCTGGATATTTGTGCACCATCCGGATCAGGAAGTGCGCCGCGTCCTCGCTGGCAGGTTTCGTGGTGGGCTGGCCTTCGGGCAGCGGAGGCACGACCGAAACTTCGTGCCACCAGCGCTCATCCCATGCGCCGGCGTAGGCGACCTTGCCGAAACGCTGCTGCCAGAGTTGCGACCCCTCGCGCGTGCGGACTAACGGAAAGGCCGCTCCAGGAACAACAGGAATGTCGGTGCGGCCCATGATTTCGAGCAGGCGCAGAGTATGCGCCACTTCTTCGTCGCGCCACTGATCTCCGCTGACCACCGTAATGCCGAGCACTTCCACCTGCGGAGACTGAATCATGAGCATCAGCGTCTGCATATTGCTGCCGCCGGGACCGGAGCAGTCTTCGTTGATGATGACTTTGCGCCGGGCCTGCGCGGAAGCGAGGGAACTACACATTAAAACCAACAACGAGGCCAGACCGATTCTGAGACTTCCCATCGACGCTCCTAGCTTTCGTTTGCTCAGCTGCCGCATCTCGAAAAAAATTAAGGCAGGCCGGTGCGACCCAGCCTGCCCGAACATCGGTTGCAATGCGCCTAGAATTTCAGCTTGAGTGCAAACTGTATCAAGCGAGGATTATTCACCGTACCCGTAACAACACCGATGGTGGTCGGCGAATGTATGTCCTGTTCTCCGGTCCCGGAGCCACCCTGCATATACAGCTGTGGATGATTGAACAGGTTGAAGAATTCAGCGCGGAATTGCAAGCCCATCCCTTCGTGGAACGTGAAGGGGAAATCTTTGATGATCGAGAAATCGGTGTTGACGAAACCCGGACCATAAACCGGCGCCCGGGCCGAAGTCCCCAGCTCTCCGGCGGGTGCGGGTGAAAAAGCACAACCGTTGAACCAGGCGGATAGCGTGTGGACTGCCGGCGGCGCAATTCCTGGCAGATTTGTAACCGGATCGGTTTGGGTCGGCAGATATTGGCATCGTGTGTTAAGGTTCGCAGCGACCGGACCAGCCACATGTGGGTCGCTGATCTCGTTGGGACGCGAATAGGTGTTGCCGTTATAGGAGAAAAACACGCCTGACGGGTTGCCGCTGTCGACCAGGAACAAGGGGAACCCGGAAGTCGCTCTCTCGATTACGTCCACCTGCCAATTGCCCAAGACGGCATTGGCCGGGGCGCTCCAGCTGTTGCCAAAGTGTTTGCCTTTGCCGAATGGCAGGTCGTAGAGAATGCTGGCGGTGAAGCTGTCGTTCAGGTTCAACTGCGACAGTCCCCAATCGAGCTTCGCGGTTCCTGGCAAGGGATAATAAATAGCACCGGGATTCGTACCCAAGCCATCTGGCATTCCGGTGTCGAAGGTGCGGGACCACGTGTAGCCGAACAGAGCGTAGATGCCGTGGCGGGCGCTCTTGGTCTCGGCCTTCACCAGCAGGCCGTCGTAGCGGGCCGTCCCGACGCTATTGTTGCTGTCGACACTCTGGAAGGCTGCTGCGTAAGGAAAATCTCCGAGCCCGCAGCCCAGCGTGTAGCCCGCGACTGCGCCAGGCTCACCAGGACAAGCGCCGGGCTGGTTGAGATTCTCGTTCGCCTGGCTTACCAGGATGTGTGTGCTCTTCGAACCAACATAGCCTGCCGTGAGGACTATATTTCCCGGCAACTGACGTTCGACATTCAGGTTGTACTGCTCAACCATACCCTGCTTAAAGTTGCGGTTCTGCGACTGAATCGTTCCAGTGTATGAGGAAGGATTTACAGGCGCGTTGTAGACAGCCCCCCCGGCAACGGGAGTGGTGGAAGGAGTGCTGGGATCGAGCAGGAAGCCGCCGCCCAGCGCCCCTGCGGTGCTGCCGTAACCGAACAAGAACGTTGGCGGATCGACTTCCGCGTAGTAAGGCGGGTTCTGCCACAGGCCCTGCCCGCCTTGATTCCAGGCGGAATCGTGGAAGATGGCATATCCGGCGCGAATGGCCGTTTTATCGCTGCCCATCGGCTTCCACGAGAGTCCGATGCGCGGCTCGAAGGCCGTCTTGTCAAATTGAATGCCTGCATGGCCATCGGTGGTGACGCAGGTCGTACAGCCAGTGAGGCCGGGGCTGCCCTTCGGGACGTACCACTTGAGGGTCGGAATATCGAAATTTGATTGCCGGTTTTCGATCTCCGATTCGGGACTCACCAGAGCCCAAGCCAATCCGAGATTTACCGTCAGATTGTTGGTGACTCGCCAGTCGTCCTGTACAAAGGGTCGGACCAGTTTATAGCGGCGGCCGACCGTCGCACCCAGGAAAGTCTGATCGTGAGCCGCGAACACGCCAAAGCTACCCAAGAGAACGTCCGCAACATCGTCGCCGGTCGCTAAACCATCTTCCACGGCAAACCCATCTTGAAATGCGTTGTTCCTGATGTTCATTTCGTTGGCGCGATAGGTTGCGCCGAACCGGATGTTGTGTTTCCCGCGAATGAGATCGAGCACATCGCCAACAGAATAAACGTTGGTGCCGCCTTGATAAGGCGCGTAGCCACGATCGCCCAGGGACATGTAACTGGACATCAGGAACGATGTCATGCCGCAACTTTCGCAATCCTTGGTGGATTGGTTCAGGCTGGCGGGGTAGCCGGTGATAGAGTCGCAACCCGCGCCCAGATCGGCACCGGGAATGCCGATGATCGCCGCCTCGCAGGAACCCGGCCGGAAGGAGAGGATGTGGTTAAAAATCCGGCTGAAGCCTGCTGTGAACTGGTTGATCATGTTGCCTGAAAAGACGTGCTGCTCCGAAACAACTGCGTTGCGGCCATGGTTGTCAATAAACTGGTTGCTGCCAAAAGCATTGGTTTCGGCCCATCCAGGAGCGCCGCCGGGGACAAAGTTGGTTGCTTGATCGTAGCTGAAACGAGCAAACACTGAATCCTTGCCGGAAAAGTTGTGATCGAGACGAACGTCAAACGTGCCTTCGT
>Ga0187863_10004355_pt1 | contig 10127 bp, 4 predicted proteins | sample June2016WEW_11_1_FD_132975 | JGI IMG/M metagenome (GOLD analysis project Ga0187863, IMG submission 132975) | Peatland microbial communities from SPRUCE experiment site at the Marcell Experimental Forest, Minnesota, USA - June2016WEW_11_10 | ecosystem: Environmental > Terrestrial > Soil >...
AAGCTTAGTGCGGATGGGCAGGGAGCGTTGCGGGTGCCGGTGAAGGTGGGGCGAGCTTCGGTGAATTCGATTCAGGTAATTGAGGGGCTGAACGAGGGAGACACGGTGATTTTGTCGGACATGTCGCGGTGGGATAACACGGATCGGATTCGGCTGGAGTAAGCAGGGGATTCACAGATTGCTGGAAAACTTATGCGACGCGCAGCAGTTACCTTCGGCGGCTAAAGCCGTCATTGAAAACGGGTCTTTCGCAGCGGTAAACCGCTGCGCCACCCAAAAGCAGGAGCAAAGGCACGTTCTTCAGAAAACTGTTCAGCCGGTTCGGCCGAAAGACAAAACTTAAAGAGCGAGGGAGCAACGATGATTGAAACAGCAACGAGCGAAGCGGCGAAGATCGAAGCGGGGCAGCCACTCATACAGATTTCGGACCTGACCAAAGTTTTCTACACGGATGAGATCGAGACGCATGCGCTCTCGGGGATTCATCTGTCGATTGCGAAGGGCGAGTATGTCGCGATGTCGGGGCCGTCGGGCTGCGGCAAGTCGACGCTGCTGTCGATCATTGGGCTGCTGGATACGCCGACGGCGGGACGGTATTCGCTGAATGGGAAGACGGTGGAGAATCTGGATTTCGCAGAGCGGTCGCGGATACGGAACCAGGAGATTGGGTTCATTTTTCAGAGTTTTAATTTGATTGGCGATCTCACGGTTTATGAAAACGTCGAGCTGCCGCTGACTTACCGGCAAAGGATGCCGGCGGCGGATCGCAAGGCGCGGGTGATGGAGGCGCTGGAGCGGGTGGGGATGGCGCATCGCGTGCGGCATTACCCATCGCAGCTTTCGGGCGGCCAGCAGCAGCGCGTGGCGGTGGCGCGGGCGCTCGGCGGGAAGCCTTCGATTCTGCTGGCAGATGAACCTACGGGAAATCTGGATTCTCGCAATGGCGAGGCGGTGATGGAACTCTTGCAGGAGCTGCATCGCGAGGGAGCGACGATCTGTATGGTGACGCACGATCCGCGATTTGCGAAGCATGCGCAGCGCGAAGTGCATTTGTTTGACGGGAAGGTTGTGGCGGAAGAAGAGTTGAAGAAGCTGCTGGCGGAGACGAGCGCATGAGTGGGCTGTCGCAGGACGCGCGCTACGCATTGCGGCAGTTGCGCAAGAACCCGGGCTTCGCCGTGGTTGTGGTGATCACGCTGGCGCTGGGGATCGGGGCGACGACGGCGATCTTCAGCGTTGTGTATGGAGTTTTGCTGCGTCCGCTGCCGTATTCCGGCGCCGACCGCATCATGGCAGTCTCGGAAGTGAATTCAGACGGCAGGCCCTCGCGTCTCGCAGATCCGAACTTTGACGACTTTCGCGATCAAAACCATAGCTTTCAATCCATCGCGAAGTACGCGGTGGATACGGTTTCTGTTTCCGGAGCATCGGAGCCGACGCGCACTACGGTAGCTGCGGTAACGCCGGAGTTTCTCACGGTATTCGGCGCGGCACCGATCGTCGGCCGGGATTTCACAGCGAGTGATGACAAAAAGGGAGCGGCGCCGGTCGCCCTGGTGAGCTACGGTTACTGGCGGCAACACCTCGCATCCTCGCACGATCTGTCGCGATCGCACCTGAAACTTAACAACGCGGTCTACTCCGTGATTGGGGTGCTACCTTCGGGGTTTCAATTCCCGAATGACGTGGACGTGTGGTTTGCGGCCGATATAGCAGGCGAGAATCCAAGCCGCACAGGGCACAACTATTCCGCCGTCGGCCGGTTGAAAGATGGCGTGAGCGCGGAGCTGGCGGGCCGGGATATCAGCGCAATTGCGCGAAGAATCTACCAGGACTCGAATCAGAAGAACGATTATCTGCTCAGGGATGGGAGAGTAGTTCCACTACAGGAGTCCATTACAGGCGCTGTGCGGTCGCCGCTGCTGATTCTCCTGGGTGCGGTGGGATTCTTGTTGCTGGTGGCGTGCGCGAACGTTGCCAACCTGCTTCTGGCGCAAGCGTCGGTGCGCGAGCGAGAGTTTTCGATTCGCATTGCGCTAGGCGTAGCGCGCGGGCGTCTGATGCGCCAATTTTTGACCGAGGCATTTTTGCTCTCGCTGATTGGCGGAGTTCTTGGAGTGCTCGCCGCGCTGTGGGGCGTCGCCGCATTGGTGGCCCTGGCTCCGAACGATTTGCCGCGGCTCGATAGCGTTTCCGTAAGCCTGCCAGTGCTGCTCTTTGCCTTGTTGCTCTGCACGGCGGTGGCTGCGGGGCTCGGCGTGTTCACGGCTGCGCGAGCGACGCGGGGCGATTTGAGGAAGGGACTGGTCGAAGGCGGACGCGGGCAGGCCGGATCGCAAGGCGGCCAGCGGGTTGGGCGAGCGATTGTCGCAGCGCAGATCGCCATCACGTTAGCGCTGGTGGTCGGCGCGGGTTTGCTGGGACGCAGCTTAATGAAGGTCATGGAGGTGAACCCAGGATTCCGCGTGGACAAGATCGTAGCGATGGACGTGTCGCTGCCGTGGACGGACGATCCGAAAGCGAAGTCGGCCCAGGGAATTTTCTTTTCGACCTTGATTGGCCGGCTCAAGCAGATCCCCGGAGTGCGCAGCGTGGGAGCTGCAAGCGCGCTGCCGATGACCGGCGGACTGCCTGACGGAATGTTCTTGCTGATGACGCAGAATGAAGTTCCCAAAACGCTGGATGGCTTCGAAGCTTTATTCAATCAAAAGGAACGGCTCGGCGATGCAGATTTTTGTGTCGCGACAGAAGGATATTTCCAGGCGCTAGGAATTCCGCTAATCCGCGGACGAATGTTCGACGAACGCGACGGCGCGAACACGCCGCACGTCGCAGTGATCAGCCAGTCGCTGGCCCACGACCGCTGGCCACACCAGGACCCAATAGGACACACCATTGAATTTGGGAACATGGATGGCGATGTGCGCCTGCTGACGATTGTGGGAATCGTGGGCGACACGCACGAATATGGTCTTGACGAGCCACCGCGACCGACGGTCTATGTGAATTTGTTTCAGCGGCCGAGCGCGGTTGTGACGGTGACAATGCTGAGCGATGCCGACACGGGCTCCGTGAGCTCGGCCGCGCGGGAAATCTTGCAGGAGCTCAATCCGGAAATTCCGACGACGTTCCGGACGTTTCAGCAAGTGTATGCGGCGTCTCTGGGTTCGCGAAAATTCAACCTGATACTGATCGGATTCTTCGGGGCTACTGCGCTGCTTCTGGCGACCGCTGGAGTGTTTGGCGTGATGGCGTATTCGGTGAGCGGGCGGACACGCGAATTCGGCGTGCGCGTTGCGCTTGGCGCGACGTCCGGGAGTGTGCTGCGCATGGTTCTGGGGCAAGGAATGCGCACCATCCTGATCGGCGTGGCGATCGGAATCGTGGGATCGTTTGCGCTAACCCGGACGGTTTCGTCGCTGCTCTTCGGCGTTACGGCAACCGATCCGGTCACATTTGGTGGAGTGACGCTTCTGTTGGTCGCGGTGGGGCTGCTCGCTTGTTACATTCCGGCGAGGCGCGCGACGAAAGTGGATCCGATAGTAGCGTTGCGGAACGAATGAGGAAGGAGTTATGACCGGATTATTGCAGAATTTTCGCTACGCGCTGCGGCAGATGCGCAAGAGCCCGGGGTTCACTTTTGTCGCGGTGATTACGCTGGCGCTGGGGATCGGGGCGAATACGGCGGTGTTCAGCGTGATGGATGCGGTGCTGTCTCGGATGCTGCCGGTGCGCGATCCGGGGCGACTTTACTATTTGCAGATCGCAAGCGGTGGGCAGCCGCGGGGAGCGCGGAATACAGGGAATGGGGACACTTCGTTTTCGCAGCCGGTGTTTGAAGCGCTTCGGCAGCGCAAGGATGTGCTGGATGATGTCATCGGTTATGTTCCGCTTGCTATCGGGAAGGTTGCGGTGCGGTACGGGGAGGCGCTGGAAGCGGCGCAGGGTGATGAAGTCAGTGGAAATTTCTTTTCTGGTTTGACGGCGGGGATAGCGCAGGGGCGTGGATTTTCGCTGGAGGATGAGAAAGACCATTCGCAAATCGCGGTGATCAGCCACGACTATTGGACGCGGCGGTTTGCGGGGAACGCGGCGGTTCTCGGGACAACTCTCTTCGTCAAGAATGTTCCTTTGACGATCGTCGGGATTGCCGCGCCAGGGTTTCGCGGGCTGGAGCCGGCGACGGCGACTGATTTTTGGATTCCGCTGCAAAACCGGGCGGATTTGAACGCCTGGGGGAATGCTGCGGGGGATGACAGCCTGTATGCGCCGAGATGCTGGTGCATGCCGCTGGTGGTCCGCCTGAAGCGAGGCATTACGCCGGCGCAGGCGCAGAATGCACTGGAATCCACGTTTGGCGAAGCGGCGAAGATTGGAGTGGGCTCGATTGACCCCAAGGAGTGGAAGCCGCTGCTGAATTTTGATCCGGCGAGGGGGATTCAGGGGTTCAATCAGCAATACAAGCAACCGGTACGAATCCTGATGGGACTGGTGCTGCTGGTATTGCTGATCGCGTGCTCGAATGTGGCGCTGCTGATCACGACGCGGAATGAGGCGAGGCAGCGGGAGTTTAGCCTGCGCATGGCAGTGGGGGCGGAGCGAGGACATCTTTTCCGCCAGTTGCTGACGGAGAGTTCGCTGCTGGTGATGGCGGGGGCAGGACTCGGTTGGGCGTTCGCGATTCTTGCCACGGACGCGCTGGCGGCGTGGTCGGGAATTGAGACGGGGCTCGCCCCCAATGGCAACGTGCTGCTTTTCACGCTGGGGATTTCGGCGGTCAGCGCGCTGGCCTTTGGCATCGCGCCGCTGTGGATTGCTCTGCGGGCGCCGGTTTCGGGTGTGCTCCGGGCCACCGCAACCAACATGACTCAAGACAGGCGCCGCGCTTTCGGTGGAAGAGTGCTCATGTCGGCGCAGATAGCAGTTTGCATGCTGCTGCTGGTGGCGGCGGGGCTTTTGCTGCGAACGCTGCGGAATTATGAGACGCAGGATTTGGGCATGCGGGCGGATGGGTTGCTGGTGTTTGGAATTACTCCGCAGAGCGCGCACACTCCGCCGGAGACGCTTACGTTTTATCGAGCGCTGCTCGAACGGATTCGCGGGGTGCCGGGGGTGGAATCGGCGACGCTCATGGAGAATCGGCTCGGCTCAGGATGGAGCAGCAACAATGACGATGATGCTCTGGACGGCGTTTCGCTTAAGGGGAGGTTTAGTTCAACGCTGGTACGAAGCAATGACGTTGGGCCCGATTATTTGCATGTGCTGGGGGTTCCTATCCTCGAAGGGCGCGATATTAGCGATGCCGACACGCCTTCATCTTTGCCGGTTGTAGTAGTGAATGAAACGTTCGTAAAGAAATTCCTGCCGAATACGAATCCACTGGGGCATAAGTTTCGCGATAACAGAACCATCGTTGGAGTTGCGAAGGACAGCAAGTATCGAGCTGTCGACGAGAAGCCAGTGCCCATGGCTTATTTCCCGACTTTCCAGACGCTGGACCGCGGAGACACGATGCACATCGAGGTGAGAGTGAAGGGCGAACCGCTGAACCTGCTGCCGACGATGCGGCAAGTGGTTCGCGAACTCGATCCGAATGTTCCGCTGGAGAAGCCGATGACACAAGTTGCACAGTTCGAGGATTCGTACTCGCAGCCGAAAATGTTTGCGCGGCTGGGAGGATTTTTCGGCGGGCTGGCGGCGCTGCTGGTGGCGACTGGACTTTACGGAACGCTATCTTACCGGACGAATCGCCGCACGGCGGAGATCGGAACGCGCATGGCGCTGGGCGCGCAACGCCAGCAGATGTTGTGGATGGTAATGAGGGAGAGTCTGCTTATCAGCTGCATTGGAGCTGCGGTGGGCCTGCCGTTGGCGATTGTATCCGTGCGTTTTCTGGGGGCGATGCTTTATCAATTGTCGCCTTTCGATCCGGTGAGTTTTGCACTGGCAATGTGCTGCGTTGCGCTGGTCACGAGTGCAGCCGCATTTTTGCCGGCGTGGCGAGCGGCAAATGTCGATCCCGTGGTGGCGTTGCGATACGAGTGAAGAAGGATTCATGACCCGATTATTTCAAGATCTTCGATATGCGCTGCGGCAGATGACGCGGAGCCCTGGGTTCACGTTGGTGGCGGTGATTACGCTGGCGCTGGGGATTGGCGCGACGACTGCGGTGTTCAGCGTAGTCGATCAAGTGTTGCTGCATCCGCTGCCTTATCCGGATTCGGATCGCATTGTAAAGCCTTATGAGACGTATCAGGGTGTCGCGGGCGACGATGCTTCGCCTGCGAACTATTTGGATTGGGTGGCGCAGAACTCGGTGTTTGCGGAGATGGCGGCGTCTCGGGGATGGCCGGCGAATTTATCGGAAGGGGATCGTCCGGAGCGGGTGAAAGGGACGATGGTAACGCCGAGTTTTTTTGCGCTGTTTGGGATCAATCCGATTTTGGGGCGCGGCTTGCAAGAGAGCGATGCGCACGCGGGCAACGATCACGTGGTGGTGCTTGGATATGGGATGTGGCAGCGCTACTTTGGTGGGGATCGCGGGATTGTTGGGCGGAGTGTGCGGCTGAATGGAGAGTCATACAGTGTGGTCGGGGTGATGCCGCCGAATTATTCTCCGGACGATTACGGGGAGTTGTGGGTGACTTCACAGTGGGGGGTGCCGAGCCATCCGCTGGCGATGGACAAGGATCCGCGGCAGTTCAGGAGTCGAAGTTATCTCGACGTGTGGGCGCGGCTGAAGCCGGGAGTGACGATGCCGCAGGCGCGCGCGGAGCTGGACACGATCGGGCGGCGTCTGGAGAAACAGTATCCGAAGGACGACGACAAGGTGGGGGCGGATTTTTTGCCACTGCATGAATATGTGGTGGGCGATATACGTCCGGTGCTTCTGGTGTTGCTGGCGGCGGTGGTGGTGGTGCTGCTGATTGGGTGCGCGAATGTGGCGAATCTTTTGCTGGCGCGGGCGGCGGTGCGCGGGCGGGAGATTTCGATACGCACAACGATGGGAGCGAGCCGGCAGCGATTGTTACGGCAGTTGTTGACGGAGAGCGTGGTGCTGGCCCCGCTCGGGGGAGGGCTGGGGCTGCTGCTGGCGGTGGTGGCGGTTCCGTCGCTATTGGCGCTGAGCCCGCCGGATATTCGGCAGTTCACGGAGATTGGAATTAATCGGGAGGTATTGGCGTTCAGCTTTCTCGCTTCGATTATTTGCGGAATCATTTTTGGATTGATGCCGGCGTTGCAGGCTTCGCGCTCGAATCCCAGCGAATTTTTGAAAGAAGGGGAGCGTGGGAGTACGGCGAACCGCGGGAGGACGCGGTCGATGCTGGTGGTCGTGGAAGTGGGATTGTCGCTGGTGCTGCTGGTTGGGGCGGGTCTGCTGGTGAAGAGTTTCGCGCGGCTGATGGATGTTAATCCGGGCTTTGATGCGGATCGTCTGCTGACTTTCAATATTGGGCTGCCATCGTCGACGAATGCGGCGCAGCAATTTGCGTTTTATAGAGATGTGATGCAGCGGCTTCAGGCGCTGCCGGGAGTGAAATCGGTGGGCGCGGTGAGCCGGTTGCCGCTGTCGGGCGGAAATAGCGGGCGCAGCTTCAAGGTTCCGGGAATTGACAAAGATTACAGCGCGGATATTCGCGTGAGCACGCCCGATTATTTTCGGACGATGGGGATTCCGTTGATGAAGGGGCGGAACTTCAGCGAAAGCGACCTGGGCAGTTCGCTGAATGTGGCGATTGTGAACGATGCGCTGGCGCGGGAAGTTTTTCCGGGGCAGGACCCGATTGGGCGGCAGCTCACGGATTTTGGGCCGGATAATTTGACGCTGCAGATCGTGGGTGTCGTCGGAAATGTGAGGCACGTGGGGCTGGATACGGCTCCCCACTCTGAGATTTACCAGTTGCTGGGGCAGGCACAATGGCCGTCGGTGTATGTGGCGATGCGGAGTGCGACCTCGGACGCGACGAGCCTGACTTCGCTGGCGCAGAGCGCGGTTTGGAGTGTGAATAAGGATGTGCCGCTGGCGAATATACGCACGATGCAGGAGCTGATTGCGAACTCGGTGCAGCGAAGGAGATTCAGCATGTTGCTGCTGGCGATTTTTGCGGGCGTTGCGATGGTGCTGGCGGCGATTGGGCTTTATGGGGTGATGTCGTATTCGGTGGCGCAACGGACGAAAGAGATTGGGATTCGCATGGCGCTCGGAGCGCGGCGGCCGGACGTGGTGGCGCTCGTGGTGAAGCAGGGAATGGTGCTCGTGCTGATCGGGATTGTGGCAGGGACGGTGCTTTCGCTGGCGATGACGAGGCTGATGTCGGGGATGCTGTTTGGGATTTCGGCGACAGATCCGCTGACATTTGCGGGCGTGGCGATGTTGCTGGGAGTGGTGGCGTTTTTTGCGAATTATCTGCCGGCGCGGCGCGGGGCGTCGGTCGATCCCATGGTGGCGTTGCGGTACGAGTGAGGAGCGGGCGATGAGGATTAAGAGATGAACGGATTGCTTCAGGATTTCAGGTACGCGGTGCGGCAGTTGAGGAAGTCGCCGGGGTTTGCGGCGGTGGCGATTGTGACGCTGGCGCTCGGGATCGGTGCAAATACGGCGATTTTCAGTTTGCTCGATCAGGCGCTGTTGCGCAGCCTTCCCGTGAAAGATGTGGATCGCCTGGTGCTTCTGAAATACGAAGGTAGCAACACGGGACACCTCGATTCGCGGGCGGATGGACATTTTTATTTTTCTTATCCCATGTATCGCGATCTGCGCGACCGAAATTCTGTTTTCAGCGGGATGATTGCGACGGATTTTACGCAGGTGGGAGTGCAGTGGCATAACCAGCCGGATCTGGTGGGAGCGGAACTGGTCTCGGGGAATTATTTCGATGTGCTTGGGCTGAATCCGGCTGCGGGACGGTTGTTTGTCGCGTCGGACGACGTTGTGGCGGATGCGAATCCGGTGGCGGTTTTGAGCTTCAGTTATTGGCAGCGGCGCTTTGGCGGCGATCCGGAGATTTTGAATCAGAGCGTTCTGGTCAATGGGCATCCGTTTACGGTGGTGGGAGTGGCGCCTCCGGGCTTTCACAGCGTGGTGATGGGCGATACGCCGGATGTGTTTGTGCCGATGATGATGAAGGCGGAGGTGATTCCGGGGACCAAGGATCTGGAGGATCGGCGGTCGAGTTGGCTGAACATTGTCGGGAAGTTGAAGCCGGGAGTGAGCCGCGAGCAGGCGGAGGCGGGAGTGGGGCCGCTGTGGTCGGCGATTCGCAGCGATGAATTGAAAGACATCAAAGGTGGATCGGAGAATTTTCGCGATCGCTTTGTTAATAAATCACATTTGTTTGTGCTTGATGGTGCGCGAGGATTTTCGCCGCTGCGCAGCGACGTGCAAATGCCGCTGCTGATCGTGATGGGGATGGTGGGGTTGGTGGCGTTGATGGCTTGCGCCAACGTGGGCAGCTTGCTGCTGGTTCGTGGGGCGGGGCGGATTCGTGAGATGTCGGTGCGCTACGCGCTCGGCGCGAAGCAGAAGCGGGTGATTCAGCAATTGCTGGTCGAGGGGCTGCTGCTCGGACTTGCCGGAGGATTGTTGGGCATGCTGCTGGCGCCACGAGTTTCCGCGGTGCTGATCACGATGATCTGGGGGGGCGGGACAGGCGATTTGCCGTTTTCCGCGAAACCCGATCTGCGGATCATGCTCTTTAATTGCGGGCTGGCGCTGCTGGCGAGTTTGCTTTTCAGCCTGGCTCCGGCGTTGCAGTTCTGGCGGCCTGATCTGGCTCCGGCGCTGAAACAGCAAGGGATGACGGCGCGGAGCAGCCCGCTGCGCTTTCGGCGAATTTCGGTGGCAGTGCAGATTGGACTGAGCCTGATGCTGCTCGTGGGCGCGGGGCTGTTCGTTCGTACGCTGCACAATCTTCGATCACTGAATGCGGGATTTGCCACGGATCATCTGCTGACGTTTGGAGTTGATCCGAGGATGGCCGGGTATGAGCCGGCGCGCACGGTTGCGCTTTATCAGCGGATGTTTGAAACCTTGCGAGGCTTGCCGGGAGTGCGGGCGGTGGCGGCGACCAACGATCCAGAGTTAGCGAACGACAACGAAAGTGGCAACGTGACCATCTCTGGATACG
>Ga0187863_10004356_pt1 | contig 10127 bp, 11 predicted proteins | sample June2016WEW_11_1_FD_132975 | JGI IMG/M metagenome (GOLD analysis project Ga0187863, IMG submission 132975) | Peatland microbial communities from SPRUCE experiment site at the Marcell Experimental Forest, Minnesota, USA - June2016WEW_11_10 | ecosystem: Environmental > Terrestrial > Soil >...
CGCACATCTACGACGTCCAGCAGCAGGCCCAAAAATCGCTCGACGAACTCCGCTCATGGCGCAAGCAATGGGAGCGTTCGCAGGAAGAACTGGCCGCAGCCCAGGCCGCCGCGCTGCTAGCCGAGACCCCTGAAATCAAAGGCCGCAAGATCGTAGTGCAATCGCTCGCGGATCGCGAAATAAACTTCGTGAAATTGCTGGCTCAGAAACTCACCCGGCTTTCTCCCAGCGCCGTCGCCCTGCTGGCCTCGACTTCGCCGCAACCGTCACTCGTATTCGCGCAGTCCGCAGGCCAGCCCTTCGACATGGGCGGGCTCATGAAAGAGACTATGACGAAGCTGGGCGGGCGCGGCGGCGGCAGCAAGGATCTGGCGCAAGGCGGCCTCACCAGCACCGACGGCATCGCTGCCGCTCTCGAAGCGCTGGCCGCGAGGCTCGGAGTCTGACAGGTCGGCTCGCTCGTCTCGGGAAGGGTATGAGTTCAGAGACTGAGGAAAAACTCGGAATTCGTCACGAAAGGGAAGGGCACAAGTTCCACTCGTGCCGCTAAGCCGTTGAAGCCAAGCCATCGAAAATGAACCAGTGCTTCAGCGCCTGTTTTCGGCAGTCCGGGCTATAAACCGATAACGACAAAAAAAGACGGCCCACGCTTCGAGACATCCGAAACGTGGGCCGCCAGGATTCCGTTGCCGCTTTAGGCCGGTTGCGGCGGCCTTCGCGATCGCTCCCACCAAACCTTGGGATCGTCGGGACGGTTGAGGATCTTCGACAATTCCTGTTTGATCTCGCGCAGCCGGTTGGTGCGCAGCTCGAGAGCAGTCTGATCGACCGCAGTGTGGCCGCCCTTTTCCGACAGGCGGGCGTTCAGGTCGCGCAAATCAGCGATTTCCTGGCGAAGGCTGGTGAGATGTTCCGAAATATATGGCATCTGTACAGATCATACGCCCTATTTGATAAATCGCCCGTGAATTCCGCGGTCCTAGGTGACTATTATTTGAACAATTCCTGCCTAGCATGCCGTCCCGAAATATTTCGGATGCCTGTAATGCCCATGTGGGCGCGGGTGACTCGCCCGCGCAACCCGCACCACTAAAAGCCAGCCCCGCGCCAGATCGGCGGACCAAAGGCCAATACCGAACGCACTCCTCTGTGGGTCTAAGGGTGTCCGAGCCGATTACCGTCGTAATCCATCCCCGACGTTATTGCTCATGTTCGCAATATCCCCCTTGCTAACATTCCCGCATGATCGGTCCATCTTATAAAGTACTAACCTTCAAGACTCCCGTGTTGCTTGCAATTGCGGCGGTCGCTGGAACGCTCGCCGCAGCCGGTCTGCTTCCCGGCAGCCGCGCGCGGGGAGCGGAGTCGGCGGCTTCGCCCAGAGTCACTTCCATCGCTCAAATCACCCATGACGGATTTCGCAAAACCAATTTGCTGGCGGACGACTCGCAGCTTTTCGTTACCGAGTCTCCGACCGCCAATCGCGTAATCGCAAAAGTCTCGCTGCCCGGCTCCGATCGATCGCTGGTTTCCAGTCCATTCTCAAATCTCCAGGCGCTTGACCTCTCGCCTGATCACAGCAAGCTTCTGGTCGCGCCGATGCAGAGCGGATCGAGCGCTGGGTCAAGCTCCGGTGGGTCAAGCTACGACGAATTCTGGACTCTGCCCGTCGCCGCCGGATCTGCGCAGCGCGTCGGAGATCTGACCGGCCGCGATGCGGCCTGGTCCGCCGATGGCCGGCAGCTTGTCTTCAGCAAAGGCTCAACACTCTTCGTGGCCGGAGCAAACGGCGCGCAGGCGCACGCTGTGTTCACCGCAAACGGAACGGTATTCGGCCCGCACTTTTCCCCGGACGGTCAACGCATCCGCTTCACCGTGAGTGACACGGCCCAGAACACGACCTCGCTGTGGGAAGTAAAGCAGGATGGATCAAGCCCGCATCCTCTGCTGGCGAACTGGCAGCATGCCTCCACTGCCTGCTGTGGCAGTTGGACCGCCGACGGCCGCTACTACGTTTTTCAGGCACAGCAGACCGTCCCCAACACGGCGACGATAGTGACCGAGCTCTGGGCATTGCCCGACTCGCCGCCGGGGGTGAATTTCAAAACCTCAGAACTCGTTCAACTGACCAGCGGCCCCATGTCATTCGGAAACGCATCGCTGCCTCGAGAAAAAAACGCCCGAGACAAAAACCCGGACAATAACGGGCCAGATAAAAAGCTTTGGGCGATCGGAGTTCAGCCCCAGGGTGAGGTCGTGAAATACGACCGGGCCAGCAAGAAGTTCATTCCGGTAATTCCGGGCGTCTCGGCGACCGACCTTGCGTTTTCACCCGATGGCAAGTGGATCACCTACGTCGCAATTCCCGAAGGTACCTTGTGGCGCAGCCGGGCCAACGGCAGCGACCGGCTGCAATTGACCTCGGCGCCCGACCGCTGCGCCTTACCGGTCTGGTCGCCCGACGGAAAGCAAATCGCCTACGTCAGCATGTCGCCAGGCCAATCCTGGAAGCTGTTTCTCGTCCCCGCGGCGGGTGGAACTTCCCAAGAGGTCATCAGCGAGAGTGGCGGCCAGATCGACGCCAACTGGTCCGCCGACGGCTCCCGCCTCATGTTCGGAGATTTCCGCCAGTCCGCCGGAGGCCTCAGCATTCGCATTCTCGACTTTAAGACCCGCAACATCGAAACCATTCCCGGCTCGGACGGTCTGTTTAGCCCGCGCTGGTCGCCCGATGGCCGCTATATCGCCGCGCTCTCCCCGGACAACACCACCCTGAAGCTCTTCGACTTCCAAACCCAGAAGTGGTCAAACTGGCTGGTCGAGACCGCCGGTTCGGTAAGCTATCCAGTCTGGTCCAAGGACAGCCAATACATTTACTTCGACGATCTGGTCAACGGCGATGAATCGATTCGCCGCGTGAAGGTCGGCGAAAATCACCCCGAACTCTCCGTTGTGTTGGCCGCCCTCGACCGATACCCCGGCGCCCTGGGCCCCTGGATCGGCCGCACCGTCGACGGTTCCTGGATGTTCGTTCGCGACCGCAGCACGCAAGAGGTTTACCAGTTGAGTATGGAACTGCCGTAGCCGCCGTAACTGGATCGCGAGGAACTCGAGTCATGCCGAAATTTGGAGCGCAACGCGGATTGAAACAACAAGCGGTGAACGGCCGGAACATTAGCGGGACAATCCGCCAGACTAGCACTCTAAACAGGCTCACCAATCGTAGGCGCAGGCTGGTTGCCGCATTTGGCCTGCTGGTGATGTCCCTGCCTCTGAGCTCGATGCCTTTGTCGGCAGCGCAGTCTGCCGATCAAAACTCTCCAGAGAGAAAAATGATTACTCGCATCGAGCCAGAATATCCAGACGCCTTAAAGCGGCTCTACATTGGCGGAGTCGTCCGAGTAGAGGTCGTGGTCGCGCCCAACGGAGTGGTAAAGAGCACCAAGCTGCTGGGCGGAAGCCCGATTCTCGGCCAGTCCACCATGAAAGCCATCAAGCAGTGGCGCTACGCTCCGGCCGCCTCCGAGGAAGTGCTGACCGTGCGGCTGGAATTCGATCCGCATCGCTAGCTCTCCGCGAACTTAATCGCCGGCGCTGCTGACTGGGACGGTCGCGCTCTTGTCGGCTTCAACCGTCACTTCAACTTCGGCGCCTTTCTTCAGACGCACAGTGTGTCCGTTTTCGTCGGTCAGGGTGTTTTCGATGCGGATTTCCTTGTACAGATCATCGGCTCCCTCGACTGCGATCTGCGCCTTGTCCGGCTCGCTGGGATGCACTGATTTAATAATGTGTTCCACTTTGCCGGGCAACGTCACGTTCGGCTTTTCAGACATGTGCTCTCCTTCCAATCGTTGGCAGTGATCGATGTAAGCAGCTACTGGCTTTCTCTTTTCAAAGCCGCGAGAAAGTCGGCGGACACTTCGCGAATGCGTTTGAGCCGCTCTTCTTGCCGGTGCAGTTCGACCTTGTCCAGTCCGAGAAAAGTCTGCTTTTTCAAACTCTCCATCTGCTCCTCCATGAGGCGCCCCAGTTCCTCCCGTAGCTCCTCGGCGCTCCGTCCGGCCATGAGTCATATCCCTTAAATTTGGGGACGGAGGGAGGTTAATTTATCGGGAAGGTTCCTACAGTAGGGTGAATCTGGTAGGGGAAACTCGGTGGAACTGTAACGTAGTTAACATAACGGCGGGCTGGAATTTGGTTTTTCGCGGCGAAGCTGTCCGGGGAGCTGGCTTCCGGAGAGATACCCCCCCCTCCCCCCCCATACTTTTGGCTAAAATCTCTGGATGCATGGGGTTAGCGCGAACTGGTATGGGGTGTTCCCGGCAAAATCTTGAGAGCAAAGGGGTTACGGGTAAAATACGGCGGAATAAGGGGTTACGTGCTGGGGCGCGGGACGGAACTTCGACTGACTGCCGGGACTGCGCTGGGCTGAACACGACTAGATCTATTTTATCAGTTTCAGGGTGGTTGGCTGGGCGGGGAGGCGGTCCTTATTAGCTTTCAGGAGAAGGGGTTACGGGCGGGGGATTATTTATTGCTTGACAGGTGACGGCGGTGAACAGAGCATCTATCCGCAAGGCAGGTGGAATGGGAGCAGCCACAATCAAAGCAAGACGGGCGGGCAAGGATTTGATTGCGAAGCAAAAGAGGGAACTGGCGGCGGTGGCGGCCAGATCTGACGATCAGATTGACACTTCCGACATTCCGGAGCTGCCACCCTCCGCATGGAGGATGCCAGACGCGGTGCGCGGGCGCTTCTATCGTCCCGTGAAACGGGCCGTCTCCATGCGCCTCGACGCCGACGTGGTCGCCTGGCTGAAGAAGGCGGGCAAGGGCTACCAGACCCGCGCCAACCGCATCCTGCGAGAGCGCATGCTGGACGAGCTTCGGCGGGCGTGAGGTGTCGGTTCTACAAATCCTGGGGCTTCAATCCAGTATGCTTGGCGATGCGGGCGAGCATCTTTGGGCCAATTTCCACGTTGTCGTGAAAAGCCCAGACGTAGTTCGGATAGCCGGCTCTCTGCAATGTAATGTGGGAAGAACCCTTAAGGGTCTTGGGCGACCAGCCGATCCGTAGCAGCGCGCGATACACGCGGCTGCCCTTCGAACTCGGCCATTGGCTCACGTGGTGGCGAAGCTGATGGATTTCTGTCCGACCTTCTCGTTCTCGATCTGGTCGGCAATCACGCGCAGGGCAAGAGCTTCCACGGCGGCCTCGGCCTCATCTCTGGTTGCGCCGTAGGCCAATACGCCGGGAAGCTCCGCGATCTCGGCGATCCAGCGCCCGTCCTCTTCGCGGTCGAATTCGATCTTGAAGTTCACGCTGGCTGCCCTCTCCCGTGATGGTATGAGAGGGACGGAGACAGGTCAAGGAGTCAATTAGGACGCTGGCCCACGCATCCGACACAGCCCCGGAGGGCGACATAAGATAGCCCAGGACGTAAGTCCTGGGTAGCGTTAGGAAATGAGGAACTAAGTCCCGGAGGGACGACAGAATGGAAACCTAAGGGCATGGGGAGTCGGCACCCGGCAATCCGGCTCGGCTCGAAAGATTTTTCGCCGTTGCCTCGATTCTTGAGACACACTAGTCGCGTGAGGGGCGCGAGTGCGGCGGAGACCAAAGACAAAGCGGATCAGTCAAAACAAGCTCTGGGACGCGGCGCGTTTCTATTGCAGGGAGGCTCAGAGATGCCAGAAGGCGCGGGCCTATTTCGCTGCGCTAGTGGCGCGGGTCTGCGAGCTGGAAGCCCTGCTGCGAATCTTCGACTTTGTCGAAACTAGGAGGCCGAAGGATCGCTGCAAACAACTTCACGGTTTGATTAACCGAGCATTTGCTCGACACTGGATTCCCCATGACGGACTTCGCTACTGGAAGAAAGTACAATCAATACCCCTCAAAGAATGCCTCCATGAAGTGCGTGAAGTGAGAAATGGGGTTCACGCGCATCTCTTTAAGAAAGACCTGTTCACGCGGCGGACGGTGGGAAACGTGACGTATCTCGTGCATTCCATCTACTCGTTGTTGGAAATTAAGAATGCGCGGAGCTTTATGAAGCTTTTGTATGAGAAGGGCGAAATTTCCGGGACGGAGTGCAGAGCTTGGAAGAGAAAACAATCCCCCATTAAATAGGACTGCTCCTACCCCGGAGCCGCAAGTTAAGATGGTCCCACAATGGCATAAAGAGGGCAGTGAAATCCCTGCCCTACCACCCAGGAGTCCTTTATGGCTAAGAGATTTCAGGCCCCGCCGCCTCTGGAAGAACGTCAGTTCGGGTCAGCCGAGGAGATTGATCTTGCCGTTAAGAAGCTAGAACGGCGGATACAGGAACTGAGAAACCTGAATGTGCCGACCGCTGTGTTGACTCAAAACGGCGCCGATACTGTCGCGACAAGTAACGTTCGCGCGGCGATCCGGGAAGCTTTTGGTACCAACTCGCCGGAGTTCAAGGAGCACTCACATCTCGAGCTTTGGGCCGGCCCAATGTTCGTCGACATGTCGAATGCCGCCCTCATAGAAGGAGAGACACGCGGTGTGATTCAAGCCATAGCCATCCTGGATGGCCTGATCGGAAGGCTCCGGGAGAAGCGGGCAGACATGGTTACAGGGGAGACGTCGGCCCCATCGACATATTTCGACCGCCTGAACCTCCATCCTCGTATTCGCGAGGTCGCTAGGGATAGGTTCCTTGACGGCTACCCATGGGACGCAGTTTTCGCGGCAGCGAAGTCGTTGGTGAACTATGTGAAGGAGCGCTCGGGCCGCCACGACCTAGACGGCGCGTCGCTCATGACGACGGTATTCTCAAAGAACTCTCCCATTCTCGCGTTTAACGACCTCGGGGATAAGACGGACGAAGACGAGCAACTCGGAATGATGCACCTGTTCGAGGGCGCGGTACTCGGCATCCGAAATCCCGGAGGTCACTCATTTCCTGAAGGCCCTGACCAAAGGGCCATAGAGTACATTTCGTTCCTGAGCCTGCTGGCCTATCGCGTGCAGGAAGCGAAGCGGAAGAAACCGTAGGGCACTGCGCGTCTCTGCCTTTACGCTCCTTCACTCCGCGTGATACTCTGTAAACGTCACATAGACAAACGATTAAAAGACAGGAGTGCACCAGGCAAGTGTTAGCCAGAGAGCACAAGAAATCCCTCATCGACCAATACGGCACGCATCCGAGCGATACCGGCAGCCCTGAAGTGCAGATCGCGTTGCTTAGCGAACGCATTGGCCAATTGACGGAGCACTTCAAGACGCACCAGAAAGACCACGGCTCGCGCCGCGGCCTGCTCATGCTGGTCAGCAAGCGGCGTAGCTTGCTCGACTACCTGAAGAAATACGATTCCGAGCGGTATAAAACCGTGATTACGAAACTCGGCATCCGCAAGTAATTGCTGCCCGGGGAAATCCCCACTCTAACGTCGCAAAAGGCGCGCCGTTGGAATGGGCCACCCGAAAAGTCCGGGCTATTTCTGGAAATCCGTCTCTGGAGAGACGGTCCAGCATCGAGGAAATCTCCACACGTGCGTTTTCTAGCGAATCCCTTATCGACTCACCGTGGCTTCACGCCGCGGATGGGGACGCTATCGGTCCGCTTCGAGGAGTCAACTCTGTTTTTCACCCACCTGCGCGAACACCGTTCGCACCTAGCCACAGCTGGTAGCCGGAAGACTGGTGGCCAAGAGCTAGGAGCCAGAAGCTGTCTTTCCAAAAGGAATGAATTATGAAACCAGAAGCAACTAGCGTTACCGTGCATCTCGCCGGCGGCAAAGAAATTTCATTTGAAACCGGAAAGCTCGCCAAGCAGGCCGGAGGCGCGGCTGTGGTCCGCCTCGGCGAAAACGTTGTGCTCGCCACTGCCACCGCCAACGCCGATCCGCGCGAAGGCATCGATTTCTTTCCTCTCACCGTTGATTACCGCGAATATACCTATGCCGGCGGACGATTTCCCGGCGGGTTCATCAAGCGTGAAGGGCGCATGAGCGAGCGCGAAGTGCTTACCAGCCGGCAGATTGACCGTCCGGTGCGGCCGATGTTTGCTGAGGGGTTCAAGTGCGAGACCCAGATTATCGCCTTCGTGCTGTCTGCTGACGCCAGCAATGATCCGGACGTGCTGGGCATTAACGCGGCTTCCTGCGCGCTGACGCTTTCTGACATTCCGTTTCTTGGGCCTATTGGGGCGGTGCGGGTTGGGCTGATCAGCGGGCAGTTCATTGTGAATCCTACGTATGACGAGATGCGGGAGAGCCTGGTCAACATCATGGTGGTCGGAACTTCTGACGGCATAGTGATGATTGAGTCGGGCGCTAAGGAAGTTAAGGAAGATACCGTTCTCGACGCGATCGAGTTCGGCCACACTGAGATCAAGAAGATCTGCTCGGCGATCAACGATCTTCGCGCCAAGGTGGGCAAGGCTAAGCGCGCGGTCGAGCCGCCGAAGTTCGATGACGCGTACTACAACGACCTGCGGGGCCGGATCGGGGCCGAACTGGCCGATGCTCTTGACACTAAGAAGCATCCCAAAGCGGAAAGCTACACCCTGGTTAAGGACATCAAGAAGAAATTGGCTGCAGCGCTGCCCGACGGCGACGCCGCCGCCAAGGACGCAGCCAAGAAGAAACTCGACCACTATTACGAAGCGCTGCGCGAGCGGATTTTCCGCGAGCAGGTCATCAACCAGAAGCGGCGGCCGGATGCGCGCGCGTTTGATGAAGTTCGCGAGATTTGGATTGAAGCCGGGGTGTTACCGAGGACTCACGGGAGCGCCATCTTCACCCGCGGCGAAACCCAGGCGCTGGTTACAGCCACCCTGGGCACCAGCGACGACATGCAGCGCCTCGAAGGCTTCCAAGGCGAATCCAAGAAGCGCTTCATGCTGCACTATAACTTCCCGCCGTTTTCGGTTGGAGAAGTTGGGTTTATGCGTGGCGCTGGTCGGCGAGAGATTGGGCACGGAGCACTGGCGGAGCGGGCGATTTCGGCGGTGCTGCCGACGGAAGAGAAGTGGCCTTATGCCATGCGCGTGGTTTCGGACATTCTGGAATCGAATGGGTCATCGTCGATGGCCACGGTTTGCGGGGCTTCGATTGCGCTGATGGATGCGGGGGTTCCGCTCAAGGCTCCGGTGGCCGGAGTTGCGATGGGGCTGGTGAAGGAAGGCGAGGATTACGCCATCCTGACCGACATTGCGGGCGCGGAAGATCATTACGGCGACATGGACTTTAAGGTTGCCGGAACAAAAGATGGCATTACCGCGCTGCAGATGGATATTAAAGTTGCGGGCATTACTTCGAAGATCATGCGTGAAGCGCTGGAGCAGGCGCAGCGGGGACGGCTGCACATCCTCGGCAAGATGGAGGAAGTGATTACGACGGGGCGCGAAAAGATTTCCGATTACGCGCCGCGCTTCTACACCGTACAGATTCCGGTCGACAAGATTCGCGATCTGATCGGGCCGGGCGGGAAGATGATTCGCAGCATCGTCGAGCAGACCGGAGTGAAGATCGACGTGGAAGATTCCGGGCTGGTGAAAGTCGCGTCGAGCGATCAGGAATCGGCGGCGAAGGCGCTGCAGATTATTGGTGACATCTGCGCTACGGCTGAGGTGGGGAAGACTTACCTTGGGAAAGTCACGCGGCTGGCGGATTTCGGCGCATTTGTCGAGATTCTGCCGGGGACTGACGGGTTGCTGCACATCAGCGAAGTGGCGGAGCATCGCATTGCCGATGTGCGCGACGAATTGAAAGAAGGCGACCAGGTGCTGGTGAAGGTGCTGGCGGTCGAAGGCAACCGCATCCGGCTATCGCGCAAGGCGATCCTGAAAGAGCAGCGCGCAAAAATGGGCGGCGGGGAAGCTCCTCCTGCCGATCTTGCGATAGCACCTGCGGCGGTTGAGGGCGAACCGGCTCCGGCACAAGCATTGACCGGGTCGCTGGTGATCGAAGGCGGTGGCGACTTTCCCGATGAACCAGGGGATAACGAACCGAACTTCAACCGCGACGGGCCGCCGCACGTGAATGTTGGAGGCGGTGACCGGCCGCGAAGTGGAGATCGCGGGGGTGATCGTGGCCGCGGCGGACGTCCTGGGGGCGGCGGAGGACGGGGTCGCGGGCGCGGCGGGCGTCCTGGA
>Ga0187863_10004359_pt1 | contig 10125 bp, 12 predicted proteins | sample June2016WEW_11_1_FD_132975 | JGI IMG/M metagenome (GOLD analysis project Ga0187863, IMG submission 132975) | Peatland microbial communities from SPRUCE experiment site at the Marcell Experimental Forest, Minnesota, USA - June2016WEW_11_10 | ecosystem: Environmental > Terrestrial > Soil >...
GCCCGCGCCGTCCGCCTGGTGAAAGCTTTGAATCCGCATTGCGTATCTTTGAAGCGCAGGCCGAGAATCAGCCGCAACAACAAATTAAATACCCTGCCAAAAAGTTGGCGAGCGAGCGATTGGCGCTTGCTCTGCAACTCCGCCCGCATCCAGCGAGAGCCAATAGCAATGTCCGCCCCGGCCGCCAGCGCCTGCAGCAACTTCGGCATTTCCTCGATCGGCGAAGACAGGTCGGCGTCGCTGAACACAATGACATCTCCGCGCGCTTGCAGCATGCCGTGGCGCACGCTATAACCCTTGCCGCGATTGCCGGGATTCTCCAGCAGTCGCAACCTCGGATCCCGCTCGGCATAGGCGCGTACTAACTCCGCCGTGTTATCCCGCGATCCATCATTGACTACGATTACTTCGGCATCCCATCCACGTTGATTCACATAGGCGAGGACCTTTTCGAGAGTTGCTCCCAGACGTTCGCCTTCGTTGTAGGCCGGAATGACAATGCTGCAGGTAATACTCAATTTGTGGATGCCCCTTTTCGTAGGTCTTAAATTCTCCTGCTTTGATGTTTGCGTTTGACGTTCTCACTAAATTCCGCGCTAGATTCCGCGAACTTCAATCTGGTTTTCAATTCGGCGATTGCCTGCGAAGGCCTTCGCTATTTCGCTTGCGAGTTCGCGTTGCCTCTCACTGGCAACCTTGCCCGTTAACAACACCGCGCCGTCGTCAGTCTTGACGTCGATCCTCGCATTCTCAAGCGCCGACTCCGAAGTCAGCCGTTCCTCGATCAACCGCTGAACTTCCGGCGTAGTCAAATCCCAGGACGATTGCGCCTGCGGATATGATTGCTGAAGTGAAGCCTGGGCGGACGGAAAAACTGGATCGATCGCGCTTCCAGAAGAAGACGCTGAAGCTCGGGCGTGGCCGATGCACCATCCCGCGATCACAACTGCTAATATACAAACTGCACGCTTCATAAAACACCTCCTGATTCTTGCACCGCCTCAGTAGACGACTGGGACGGCTGCGTCTGAGCAACTGGCCGATCATTACGATCGCCCTGCTCACGATCGGCCTGCTTACGATCGCCCTGCGCTGATTTCACCCCCGACTGTTTTTGCAATTCCTCTGCCGCTTGCGCCAGCGTCAGATTGTCAGAAACTTGCCGAAAATTGCTGCGATTCTCGTCTTGTTGGACGGAAAGCGTTTTGAAAAACAAAACCTTGCCATGCATGTTGACGTGCAGCAGGCTGATCTCCCACAGGCGCGGCGAGATCTCAGACTGTTTGACGTGAAACTCTCCGCCTTTATCCAGGTACCCGAGTATTCCGCCACCAAATTTAACTTCTCTTATCAGATGCCCTTCGATTTCCGCCAGCCGATCCTCTTTAACGCTGATCCAGATCCGCCCTTCCATGGAATGGAAAACTGACGCCTCCCGACTGGGCGGGTCAAACTTCGGATTGGGCTCGAACAGGAGTTCGACTAGATCGTCCTTGCGCTCTCCGTACTTCACTGTCAGCGCATCCGGCAGCACACGGAATAAATCCTCCGTCTCGCGCGCATCTTTTTGCTGAGCTCGTTGCCGTTTTTTGGCTACATCGGCTTTGCTCAGCAGGCTCGCAATGCGGCGGTCTTCCTCTTTTTGTTGTTGCGGAGAAAGGGGTTTGCCGTTTACTAAAAGCAGGCGGTCAAGCTCACCTTGCTTGGTTTGAACCACGCATTTGACTTCTTCTTTGCCGGAATGAGTTTCTTTGACCTGATACATCCAGTGCGTGTGATCGTCGGCCTGTCCTTTCAACTCTCCGTCGACAGCGCGACGCAACAGTTCGCTGGCCGATAATTTATCGTCCGCCGGCAGGCTCTGCCCCACGAGTGGAGCGCACAAGGAGAGAAAGCAGCAGATCAGGCTCGCGGCAGCCATGACACGCCATCCTCCACAACCACGCTTCGCGCCTTGTGTGTTAGCAAAATGCGTGCCGGGCTGATCTCCGTGCGTTGTTGTAAAGCGCTTCACAACTCCCCCGATGGGCTTCAAACAGGGTAATAGAAGTTACCAACTCAATGATATAAAGCGTGTGCTGTAATTATGTCGAATGTTTACAGGAGTTAGTTCAAGGGGGTTAGTCGAGTTAGTGCTACTGCTTAGACTGATTGGCTTGCATGGGGTCGCGAGCGGACACATCTGTGCCCGCCCACTACCCCGACCTGTAACTTAGCTGGCCTTGCGCTCCCGCTGCTGGTCGCGCTCGCGCTGAGGGTTAGGGTCATCGATCACCACCGGAGGATTCCAATCATCAACTTGCTTGGTGGCGGCGTCCTTCGCGATGCCGTAGCGCTCCTGGATCTTGCCCACGAGCACGTCGCGCTGTCCCGCGATTACGTCCATATCGTCATCGGTGAGCTTGCCCCATTGCGTCTTCACCGAACCTTTCATCTGTTTCCACTTGCCCTTGGCTTCATCCCAGTTCATGGTTCACTCTCCTATAGTTAGTCTTAGAATGTGCAGCATTTTAAAAACTCGTCTGGTGAAGCAGCTAGACTCGTCCCAATAAAACCAGGACCAGCACGATGACGACCACCAAGCCGAGCCCGCCGCTGGGGTAATATCCCCATCCACTGCTGTAGGGCCAGGTTGGCAATGCACCGACAAGCAGCAAAATCAAGATGATCAACAGAATGGTTCCCATTTTCATTTCTCCTTTGATCTAGATGCCAATTGTGTCAATCGCCAGTGATTCCGCTCAGCTAAGCTTGTGCAGTAGCGAAGAGCGGCGCCCACGCGCATTTTTCACGATCTTCCTTCTTAGGCATAATTGACCTACATTCACACTAGTGAATGGCTGCAAAAGAAAGAATCATAGGAACCTTGTAATCCGAGCCGCTCTTTGCTGTAGACAGCCAGCCCTACCTTCCTTAATCCGGCGGCATCAAAATGGAAGTTTATTGAAATTGAAGGCAACCAAAGCGGCCCCAAGGAGTAACCATGATTCGAAAACTCAAATCCGGCGAGTACCGCCTGTACTCGCGCAAGAAGAACCCAAAGACTGGACGCAAGCGCAATCTGGGTACGTTCGCCACAAGAAAAGCAGCCGAAGCTCATGAGCGCGCGGTCCAATATTTTAAACGTCACTAGGACGCAAGATTTGGACCATGCACGATGAAGCTTCGGCTGCTCCCTGCCTTATGCTTAGTGGGTTAACGCTCCCTGTTCCGCATTGTGGGACTGGGCAGAATACTTTCTGACCGTGTCCAGGAAGGGCCCGCTGCCGGCGGGAGGAGTCACCTGTCCATCGAGAATGTCCCGAAACGACTCCATGCTGCCGTAAAGAACCCGCGTCTCGTCCTTGTCCTGCGTGATCGCCGAGCCACTCAAGTCGATTCCGGCGAATAGCCCGCGAGCGCGCGAATAGGTCAGCACTTCCGCCTTCATCTTCCAGTCCGTGTCGGCGCCAGCATCACGTCCTACCGGGCCAGCCGCGGCAGAAGCGTCCGCGCCAATCTTGAATTTGCTGGCGAGCAAATGCTGCATCCCATCTTCATTGGTAACGATCATCACGAGATCGACGGCCTGTCCCCCGAGTTGCAAACCCCAGCTCCCGCCAGTAACCGTGATGGGAGCGGGTGCGCTCCAGCCGTGCTCCGTGCGGCAAGTGGCTACACCCTTGCCGTGATTGCCACCAAAGCCCACCGCAATTTTCACCATCGAAGGCACGACTGCAATGCACTTCGCGTCCGACATCACCTTGTCTGGAATTGCTTTATCGGGAGTGCTCATGATCTCGTTGAGAACATCTGCGGCCTTGTCAATTCGCTTGTCGATGTCTGACTTGTCTTCGGCCCAGCTCGTGTCCGCCATGACCATAACCGTCATACACAATGCGGCGAGGCAAGTAGCCAACTTCTTGTTTAATTTCATTGCACAGCCTCCTGAGAACTCTTTAGGTGATAGATATTTTTCCACCTTCTCAACCTATCGTCGGATCGTCCTCCCGGCTATCCAGTGCGGGCTGTAAATTCGGCCGCAGAATGACCGTACTGTGCGGCAAATCGTCTCGAGCCAAATCCGCCTTTCGTTTTTACATAACATTACGATTCAATACAGGAATCACCGTACTCTCAATTTGCCGTCCTCGGTGTACAGTCAATTCAAAGATGTGAAGACGGCAGTCGCGAAGGCGCCGCTCTTGTCTCATCCAACCTAATCTCAATCAACCTACGAAATAGACGCGAGAGGTGTCCTCTCTCGAAAGGAGAATTAAAATGAAACTGGAAAAAAGAGAATTTGAAATGAAAAGTCACAGCGCCAACCAGGAGCAACCAGTGCAGTCCCTCAGGGTTCCGGGCGATCTGCAAGAGCAGGTTCGGCGCAGAGCCTATGAACTCTACGAGGAGCGCGGCAAGGTTGACGGCTTCGAAATCGAAGACTGGCTGCAGGCGGAGGCCGAATTTCTAGGTGCCCGTCGCACCGGCAGAGCAGCGTAAACACACGATCTCCACAGCGCGGCTGGAGGGCAACACGTCAGGCGTAATCCGCCGGCATCCCTCCAGTGTCCGCGTCCCTCGTCCGGCCCACTTCCCCTTCCACTTATCCACGGAATGATTGTTTTCGAGCCCGCAGCCACCGCATCGCCGACCCCGGCATAGATCAACTTGGATCTAATGTATATTTTGCACAAGGTCCCTCACGGGCGCAGCACCGAATCGCAGCGCCGAATCAATGAGCATGACATTTACAAAAGTTAGGAATGCGATCGGACGCGCCCACCACGACGCCATTCAAGACCAGACCTTCCAAGCCGCGGCCGCCCTGTCCTACTACACCATCGTGTCTGTATTTCCCGCGCTGATCTTGCTGTCCGCCGTGATGGCCTATATTCCGCTGCCCAATTTCTTCGCCGACGTGCTGGTCGCGATGACGCGCGTGCTGCCGGCCGACACAGTGATGCCGACGATTTACTCTGTGCTGATCGGAGTGCTCGGCGCAAATCTGCGCGCGTGGCTTTCGTTCGGAACCCTGGGAACGCTCTGGCTGGTGTCGTCCGCTTTCGATGAGATGATCGATGCACTCGACGCTGCCTACAATGTCACTGATCAGCGCCCGTTCTGGAAGACGCGGCTCCTGGCGCTCGTTTTAGCCGTTATCACCGGCACGCTTCTGATCTGCGCCGTGGCCACCATGGTGCTCGGCCCAAGGGTCGGCGAATGGCTCGCCGGCAGACTTTCAATGCCCGAAGTTTTCACCTTCCTTTGGCCTTTTATTCACAAAATTCTTGCGATTGCCTTCACCATCGTTGCGGTGCAGACGGTTTATTTTCTTGCTCCCAACGTGAAACAACGCCTCCGTGCGACGCTGCCCGGCGCAATTCTCTCCGTCATCTGCTGGATGGGTCTCTCTTTTTTGCTCGGAATCTATTTCCGCCATTTCGCCAATTACAACCGAATCTACGGAACTTTGGGCGGCCTCATGGCGCTTATGACCTGGCTTTATTGGGCATACTTCATTTTCGTCGTCGGGGGCCAACTTAATGCGGAACTGGAAAAAGAGAATCGCGCCGCTCCCTTGCCGCTGCGCGATACGTCTCCCATTACGAAGCGCCGGGACCGTAGCGCCTGACTCAACACTCGGTGTGAAATTTACCAGTCACCGAGACCCCGCCTTGCTTCCGAAGTGACTCCTTAACTCTTACCACTACCAGAAATGAGCACTCCCCCTAGGGTGAACCGTGGATTGGCCACATCTGCTCTTCGCTTTACAACGGTTATCAGTCGACTAGATCCCTGAGGTTACTATGAAATTTTTTTCCGCAAACCTGGACAGTCTCCGTAAACTTTATGTTGACCAGCTCGAACAGCTTTATTCCGCCGAAACTCAGATCACAAAAGCCCTCCCTAAAATGATCGATAAGGCAACCGATGGGGACTTGAAGAATGCGTTGCAAACTCATCTCCAGGAGACGGAGGGGCACATCTCGCGTCTGGAGCGTATTCTGAATCAGGCGCAGGGCTCCGTCGATTCCAGGAAGTGCAAAGGCATCGCTGCATTGATTACTGAAGGTGAGGATGTCATCAAAGATACAGCCGACGAATCTGTCCGCGACGCAGGCATCATCGCTGCTGCCCAGAAAGTCGAGCACTACGAAATGGCTGCCTATGGCACCGTGCGCACTTTCGCTGAAATCCTGGGAAACGATGAGGACGCGGCCCTGCTCGACCAGACGCTGGAGGAAGAAAAGCACGCGGACACGATTCTTACCGGCATCGCAGATACTGCGAACGTCAAGGCTGACAAAGCTGCTTGAAATGGCGAGCACGACATGGCCAGACAGTGCACGACATGGGTGTGGACCGACTGGATCCCACCGTCTCGCCCTGCTTACTTAAGGCGAACGTCGTTGGTTGTGATGGCATCTAACAAAATTGGTCGCAACTGTTGACAGAAGCCGAACCAAACGTACGAAGAGTGCAGAAGTCTAGCCGCTGGCGCTGGCTTGGCGCCATCGCCGTCGTGTGCGCGATCATCATTTTCGCCGCGATCGCCATCGCCGTATCCCGTGCTGAGCCCATCTTGCGGGCTGCTGTCATCGAAACTTTGTCGACAAGATTCAGAAGCAAAGTTGAGCTGGACGCCTTTCATGTTTCGCTCGTAAAGGGACTTCTCGTCTCTGGTTCCGGCCTCAGAATCTTCGGAGAGACCGACCCCAACAACCACGAACCTGGCTTCCAACCAATTATTAGCGTAAGCGAATTCCGGTTTCATCTGGGAGTCCGTCAATTTCTTCGCACCCCGAAACATGTCGACACAGTATTCGTGAACGGCTTGCAGCTGAATTTACCGCCCAGAGAACACCGAGACGAATTGAGCAACATGACGCCTCACAACGGAAAAATACAAATCATTGTCGATAGATTCATCTGTGATCAGGCGCAGCTCATCGTTAATACGCTGCGGCCCGGCAAATTGCCTGTTGAATTTGACATCGAGAGCTTGAGAATGACGCGCGTCGGCTCCGACCAGCCTATGCATTTCGACGCCAGTCTCACCAATCCCAAGCCCGTAGGGCGGATCATTTCCAGCGGCATGTTTGGTCCGTGGCAGGCAGATAATCCGCGCGAGACTCCCGTTAGCGGCACTTATTCATTCCGCGATGCGGATTTAGGAACCATCAACGGCCTAGGTGGGACCCTCTCATCTACCGGAAAGTACGCCGGCATTTTGGAGAAGATTGCTGTCGATGGCGCAACTGACACGCCAGATTTTCGCATTGCCACCGGTGATCGCCCAGTCCCTCTGCACACCGATTTTCACGCCATTGTTGACGGAACCAGTGGCGACACCTACCTCCAACCGGTCAAGGCGAAACTACTCGATACCTATCTGGTGGCGAACGGCTCGGTGGTGCGAACCAAAGACGTTAAAGGCCATCACGTAATTCTTAATGTCGTGATCGATCGGGGCAGAATAGAAGATCTCTTGAAACTGGCCATCCACAGGGATCCTCCCATGGTGACTGGCTCGGTTCGTTTAAACACTAAGTTCGATCTTCCTCCGGGACAGCCTGACCTTACTGATCGCCTCGAACTATCAGGTACTTTCAAGGTGTCAGGCACCCATTTCACGGATGAATCCATCCAACAGAAACTTGATGAGCTGAGTAGAAGAAGTCAGGGCAAGATAAAGGACACTAAGAACAATACTGCCGCTGACGACGTGCACTCTGCACTCAATGGCACATTCGCTCTCGACAATGGGCTGCTTTCTTTTTCTCAGCTCGAGTTTACCGTCCCAGGAACGAGAGTAGATTTAACGGGCACCTACAGCTTGGATGGCAATCAAATCGATTTTCATGGCAAGGCGCGCCTTGACGCAAAACTCTCACAAATGGTCACAGGATGGAAGTCCGTGCTGTTGAAACCGGTCGACCCGTTCTTTAGCAAGAACGGTGCCGGAACTGAGATTCCCGTCAAAGTTACCGGCACAAAGTCAGACGTTCACTTCGGTCCCGACTTTGGAAACAAAGATAACGATAAAGAACCCAAAGCTCGTACGAACTAGTTTCCGCGAACATCGGGCTACCAAATGCCAGTCCTGACAGCAGCCAACCATGGATGCCTGTGAAGTGACGAGGGTGCCGTCACTTCACAGAATCACAGTTGCCGCGAAAACGGTCCGCCGCCGGCAAAATAACGGCCACAAGTTGCCGTCTAATAATCTTCCCGGTCGTTTTTCAGCTTATTTGCAAGCTTCCTTATCTCTTTTTCCCGCTCGATATTCACGATTCCTCTCGCATCGTCGTAGAGGCTGTCGTGCAAAAGAGTGAGAAGTCGAGCCTTGAGTTTTGCCCGTTCGAAAATGGGTCTGGGAACGGCGATCGTACTTACTTGAGAACACGTCAGAGCACTCCCAACATACGGAGTCTTGAGATCGGATCCTGGTCCTCCCGATACCTGGTTAAGAACTTGTGCGCCAGCGAGGGCAGAACCAAGAACGACAGGCAGCAGAAAAAAACTCCTTTTGGCCACATCTCTACCTCCCCTGTACTTCCCAGCGCTGCGGAAATTCACCTCTTTCCCGCAGGCTGAGCAGAAGATGAGGTGATTCATCTCGTGGTTGTTCGCGTAATTGTTCGCTAGGGTGATCCCGTAGGCTTCCTACTGCATCCCTGGTAATGGAACCGAATGCGCAACTAATCAGGTAATTAACAGCCGATCTTAGGTATCCGCTGGTATGGCGCGTCCCCGCCCCGGCCTCTCATAGTTACGACACCCGTACGCAAGGTGTAAGGTCTGATCATTCTCGGTCAGCCGCTGGGTGCCCTGCGCCGGCTATCTATGGGGAGGAACGTTAATGCGCCGCGTATCCGTCGATGTCACTGCTCGGAACCTTCAGTTAGTTTCTGGCATGGTCGCTCTGCTGATGTTGAGCTTCGCGCTCGCAGGTTGCGGCGGCACCAGTTCAGCGGCATCGACTACGCCCCCGCCCCAAAATACCTATCCGCCCGTACCTCCGGTTGCAATTACGTGGTCGCCCAGCACCAGTCCACTCCCTGCACCGCCGGCACAGGTTCCGCCGCCCATTCCGTCCACTGATTTCCCGTTGACCGTCTCCAATCCCACCGCAGGAGTGAGCCTGACCTCGCCGATCAACGTCGTGGCTACGGCGACGCCGAAGAATCCGATTTTCTTCATGCGCGTGTATGTCGATCAGCTCGCCGTCTACTTCACCTTCGACAATTCGATCAACACGCAGATTTTTGTCGCTCCCGGCCAGCACACCATCGAGGTCATGGCCGAAGACAATCAGGGATACATTTCCGCCACGCCCGTCAGCGTGACAGTTACAACGCAGGCAGCGCAGACCGCGATCTCGAATATTCAAAGCATGCCGGGATGGCAGTCCTGCTCCGCAACTTTCCCTCCCGGATCAGGGCGCGCCGGACAGATTTGCGCCGCCGGCTTGGGCACGGCCGACTCGACAATGACTCAGAATCAGGCGACTCCCTCTATGGACGGTGAGTCGGCCCACTTCACCATGGGTGGAACCCAGCCCTATTCCAACATGCTCTACTTCAATCCTGTGGCAGGCGGCGACAACGTCAGCCATTTCATTTATGACGTATATTTCTACATCGACCAACCAGATTATGCGCAGGCGTTGGAGTTCGACACCAATCAGACCTTCGGCGGCCAGCGCTGGGTGTGGGGTTCGGAATGCAACTTTAAAGCTGATGGCGTGTGGGATATCTGGAATGACGTAACCGGGTGGCAGCCGACGCCCTTCCCTTGCACACCTTTTCCCGCCAACACCTGGATTCATCTGGTCTGGAATCTCGAACGCGTCGACAACCAGGTCCATTACATAAGTTTGACGGTGGGCGATCAGGCATATAACGTCGACACCTATTGCCCCAATCAGCCCGACTGGACCCTCGAAGAAATCGACGTAGCCTTTCAGATGGACGGAGACTACGCCCAGCAACCCTACAATGTCTGGCTCGACGAGATGAAGCTGACCGCCTATTGAACGCCTATTGGCTAGATCGCCTACGAGCGATCGGCGGCGGCGAGCCGGCGCGGGGCGGTTTTCCAATAGCGTATTGACAGGAAGGTAATGTACTTGTAGCGTAC
>Ga0187863_10004360_pt1 | contig 10124 bp, 5 predicted proteins | sample June2016WEW_11_1_FD_132975 | JGI IMG/M metagenome (GOLD analysis project Ga0187863, IMG submission 132975) | Peatland microbial communities from SPRUCE experiment site at the Marcell Experimental Forest, Minnesota, USA - June2016WEW_11_10 | ecosystem: Environmental > Terrestrial > Soil >...
GAGGCAGGCTCCCAGGCGGAGGAGGCTGGTTCTCGGGCACATGAGGCCAGCCTTCAGGGCCAAGCGCCGAGCGCCGAGCGCGTGCCCGGGCCCCAGGTGGTTTACGTGTCGCCGCTGAAGGCCCTGGCCGTTGACATCTGGCAGAACCTCGAAGCACCGCTGGCTGAGATCGCAAAGACAGCCGAGGTGCTGGGGCTGCCGGCCCCGGACATCCGGGTCGCCGTCCGGACCGGGGACACGGCTGCCGCCGAGCGCGCCGCGATGCTCAAGAACCCGCCGGATTTCCTGATCACGACCCCCGAGTCGCTTTATCTCCTGGTGACGGCGGAACGGACCCGCGCGATGCTAGCCCCGGTCGCCGTGGTCATCGTGGACGAGATCCACGCCGTCGCGGGCAACAAGCGGGGCTCCCACCTGGCGCTGACGCTGGAACGGCTGGAGCACCTGACCGCGCAGCCCCTGCAGCGGATCGGCCTGTCCGCGACCCAGCGCCCGATCGAGACCGTGGCCCGTCTACTGGTCGGCGCGGGCCCCGATCGCTCGGTGCCGGACGGGTCGCCGCGGTGCGCGATCGTGGACTCAGGGCACCGCCGTGAGCTCGACCTGGCCCTGGAGATGCCTGGCGACGAGCTCGGCGCGGTCGCGTCAGCCGAGCAGATGGACGAGATCCTGGACCTGATCGCCGGGCATGTGCTGGAGCACCGGACGACGCTGGTGTTCGTCAACACCCGCCGGATGGCCGAGCGGGTCGCCCACCAGCTGGGGGAGCGGCTCGGCGACGGGCAGGTCGCCGCGCATCACGGCAGCCTGTCCAAGGACCGGCGGCAGCGGGTGGAATCGCGGCTGCGCAGTGGTGACCTGCGGGCCCTGGTTGCCACCGCGTCGCTGGAGCTGGGGATCGACATCGGGCCGGTGGAGCTGGTGTGCCAGATCGGCTCGCCGCGCAGCTTCGGCACCTTCCTGCAGCGGGTGGGCCGGTCCAACCACACCCGGAGCGGAATACCGGCCGGGCGGCTGTACCCGACCACCCGCGATGAGCTGGTGGAATCCGCGGCGCTGCTGCACGGCGTGCGGTCTGGCCGACTCGACGCCCTGCAGGTTCCTGACTGCCCGCTGGACATCCTGGCCCAGCAAGTGGTCGCGGAGTGCGCCGCTGAGGACTGGGCCGAGAACGACCTCCTCGCCCTGGTCCGGCGGGCCGCCCCGTTCGCGGAGCTGTCCGCGGAGGATTTCGGCGACGTCGCCGAGATGGTTTCTGAGGGGATCAGGACCGGCCGGGGCCGCCGGGCGGCCTACCTGCACCGGGACCGGGTGACCGGACGGCTGGCCGGCCGCCGAGGCGCCCGGCTGGCCGCGCTTACCTCCGGCGGGGCCATACCGGAGCTAGGCGACTACCGGGTGCTGGCCGAGCCGGACGGTGCCCTGGTCGGGACGGTGAACGAAGACTGGGCGATCGAGTCCATGGCTGGCGACGTCTTCCTCCTGGGCACGACCTCGTGGCGGATCCGGCGGGTCGAGCCGGGCGTGGTGCGCGTTGTCGACGCCCACGGCGCACCCCCGTCGGTGCCGTTCTGGCTGGGCGAGGCGCCTGGCCGCACGGTGGAGCTGTCGGAGGAGGTCTGTGTCCTGCGGAAGGCAGTCGCCGAGCGGCTGGGATCCGGCGGGCCGTCCGAGGCGGCGGCCTGGCTGGAGGCGGAATGCGGAATCGGGCAGGACGCCGCCGACGTGATCACCGCCTACCTGAGCACCGCCCTGGCCCAGCTCGGGCTGCTCCCGGACATGGACACGATCGTCCTGGAACGGTTCTTCGACGAGAGCGGCGGCATGCAGCTGGTCGGCCACGCGCCGTTCGGTGCCCGGCTCAACCGGGCCCTCGGGCTCGCCCTGCGCAAGCGGTTCTGCGTCACGTTCGACTTCGAGCTCCAGGCCGCGGCCAGTGATGACGCGATCTTGCTGTCCCTGGGGCCGCAGCACAGCTTCCCGCTGGAACGGGTGCCCAAATTCCTGGCCTCCAAGACCGTGGAGGGCGTGGTCCGGCAGGCCGTCCTCACCTCCCCGATGTTCGCGGCACGGTGGCGCTGGAACCTGAACAGGTCCCTGGCGGTGCTGCGGATGCGGGGCGGGAAGAAGAACCCGCCCGCGATCCAGCGGATGGAAGCCGACGATCTGATGGCCGCCGTCTTCCCGACCCTGGCCGCCTGCCAGGAAAATGTCGCGCCGGGCCCGCTTGAGATCCCCGATCACGTCCTGGTCCGCCAGACGCTCGAGGACTGCCTGCGCGAGGCCATGGACATCGACGGCCTGAGCGAGCTGGTCGCACGGATCGAGTCGGGCCGGGTCACCGTAGTGGCGCGGGACACCATCGAGCCGTCGGTGCTCGCGCACGAGATCCTGAACGGGCGGCCGTTCACGTTCCTCGACGACGCACCGCTGGAAGAACGCCGCAGCCGCGCGATACCGCTGCGCCGCGGCCTGCCCGTGGAACCTCGTGAGCTGGGCAGGCTCGACCCGGCCGCCATCGAGCGGGTCGCCAGCCAGGTGCGCCCCGACCCCCGCGACGCCGACGAGCTTCACGACCTGCTGATGACGCTGACCGCCCTGCGTCCGGCCGGGGAGTGGCAGCCGTGGTTCGACGAGCTGGCCCGCGACCGCCGGGCGGTCAGCATCTACAGGCCAGCCGGGGTGTTCTGGTGTGCGGTGGAACGGCGTCCCGCCATCGAGGCCCTGTTCCCGGACGCGGCCGTGGCGCCAGACCACCCGTGCCCGGTCCCGGCCGGCCCACCGGACCCGGACGCGGCCGCGGCCGATATGCTCCGCGGCCACCTGGACTGCCGCGGCCCCTCGACGGTCACCGACCTGGCCCGGGCCACCGGCCTGGCGCCCGCCGACATCGGGATAGCCCTGGCCCGGCTGGAGGACGAGGGCTTCGCCATCCGCGGCCGGTTCACCCAGGCCGGGGGGAACGCCGGGCCAGACGCCGGCAGAGAACGGGCCAGCACAGAACAGGCCAGCACAGAACAGGCCAGCACCGGCGAGGAGTTCTGCGCCCGGCGGCTGCTGGCCCGCATCCACGCCTACACCCGGGAACGGCAGCGCCGTGAGATTGAGCCCGTTACCGCGCGGGACTTCGTCCGGTTCCTGCTGCGGTGGCAGCACGTGGCCCCGGGCACCCGGGGCGAAGGGCGGCTCGGCGTGCTCAGCATCGTCGAGCAGCTACAGGGCTACGAGCTGGCTGCGGGTGCATGGGAGAACTCCGTCCTCGCCGCGCGGGTGGAGGGCTACCGGCGCGAGTGGCTGGACGAGGCTTGCCTGTCGGGCCAGGTCATCTGGGGACGGTTGTCAGTGCGCGACAGTGAGCCCGACCCGGCCCCGAAGCGCAGCGGGCTTGTCCCGTCCCGGGCCACCCCCATCACCCTGGCCATCCGCGATGACTTGCCCTGGCTGCTCCGCGCCGCCCGCGGCGACCTGGCGCCGGCCGAGCCGGGGCCGGGCCGCACCCAGGATGTGATCGACGCCCTCCGCCAGCACGGGGCGCTGTTCCGGCCCGACCTCGCCACGGTGACCGGCCGCTTGCCGGCCGAGGTGGAGGAGGCGCTCTGGGACGGCGTGGCCCGTGGGCTGATCACCGCCGACGGCTTCCGGGCGGTCCGGTCTCTGCTGCAGCGCTCGTCGTCACACGGGGCCCCGCGCTCCCGGCCGTCCGGGCTCCGCGGGCTCCGGCAGGGCCGGTCCCGGACCAGCGCGGGTTCAGCCGGGCGTTGGTCCCTGCTCCCGGGCCCGTCGGCCGCCGCCGACCCGGACGAGCTTGCCGAAGCCGTGGCCGAGCAGCTGATCGTCCGCTGGGGCGTGGTGTTCCACGATCTGATGGCCCGGGAGAACCTGGCGGTGCCCTGGCGCGAGATCCTGTGGGCCTTGCGACGGATGGAGGCCCGCGGGACGATCCGCGGCGGCCGGTTCGTCGCCGGGTTCAGCGGCGAGCAATACGCGCATCCGGACGCGATCGACCTGCTGCGGACGGTGCGCAAGCAGCGTCACACCGGCGAGTCCGTCCAGATCTCCGCAGCTGACCCGCTGAACCTCACCAGCATCGTGCTGCCCGGTCCGCGGATCCCGGCGATCCCGTCCAACGCGGTCACCTACATCGACGGCGCCGTCGATGCAGGGGCTACGACCCCGGGGGGCGCCCGGACCGCGTCCTAGCTCACGAAGGAACGGTCCGCTCACCGATGCCACTGCCCCCGCTTCCCCTCCTCCGGCGGCCCGCACGTTCGTGATCTAACGATCGGTGTCGTGATGGCGACACCGATCGTTAGATCACGAACGTGGTGCGGGGCCCGAGGGGGTGACGTGGCTGGCGGGACAGAAGCGGCTTACACGAAGACGCGGCTCACACGAAGGCGCGGCTTACACGAAGACGCGGCTCACACGAAGGCGCGGCTCACACGAAGATGCGGCTCACACGAAGGCACTGAGGCCGGTGATGGCCCGGCCGACGACCAGCGTGTTGATCTCGCGGGTGCCCTCGTAGGAGTAGATCGCCTCGGCGTCGGCGACGAACCGGCCGACCTGGTTCTCCAGCAGGATGCCGTTGCCGCCCAGCAGTTCGCGGGCGTAGCCGACCGTTTCCCGCATCCGGACCGTGCAGAACGCCTTGGCCAGCGCCGAGTGCTCGTCGGCCGCCGTGCCCGCCGCCTGCAGCTGGGCCAGCCGGGCGCACAGGCAGGCCGAGGCGGTGATGTTGGCCAGCATCCGCACCAGCAGGTCCTGGACGAGCTGGAAACCGGCGATCGGCTTCCCGAACTGCTCCCGCTCCTTCGCGTAAGCGAGGGCGTGCTCGTAGGCCCCGCGGGCGCAGCCCACGGCCTGCCAGGCGACACCCGCGCGGGTCAGCCGCAGCACCTTGGCGGTCTCCCGGAAGGAGGCCGCCTTCTGCAGGCGGTTGTCCTCGGGCACCCGGACCCCGTCCAGCGTGATGTGGGCGTTCTGCACGACCCGCAGCGCGATCTTGTCGCGCATCTTCATGGCCGAGAACCCTGGTGTTCCCTGCTCCACAACGAAGCCCTTGACCTGGCCATCCTCCACGTCGCGGGCCCAGATCACGATGTAATCAGCGAATGTGGCGTTGCCGATCCATTTCTTCTGGCCGTCGAGTACCCACTCGGTGCCGTCCCGGCGCGCGGTGGTGGTGAGTCCGCCCGCCACCCCGGAGCCGACGTCGGGCTCGGTCAGCCCGAAAGCCCCGATCTTGTCCATCCGGGCCATCTCCGGCAGCCATCGCTGTTTCTGCTCCTCGGATCCGCACAGGTAGATCGACCCCATGGCCAAGCCGCTGTGCACCCCCATGAACGTGGAGATCGACGGGTCGGTCCGGGCCAGCTCCATCGCGATCATGCCGTCCAGCAGCGGTCCGCCGCCCGGGCAGTCGTACCCGTCATAGGCCAGGCCGGCGATGCCCAGCCCGGCGAAGGCCGGGATCAGGTCGTGTGGGAACTCCTCCCGCGTCCAGTAGTGGTTGATGACCGGCTCGATCTCTTTGGTCATGAACTCCCGGGTGCGCTGGAGCGCGTCCCGGCCAGCGTCGTCCAGCAACTGCTCGAGACCGTAGAAGTCGGCCTCTGCGGCGTTGGCCATTGAGAGTCCTCCTCAGGAGTGCGAAACGGGCTAGCCTGCCTGGCCACTACCCGCGGCATGGCTGGTGTCACCACGAGGGAAGGCTCCGTGCACAGGTGCCCGGGCGGCCAGGAACTGGCTGATCGCCGGTGCGGCCTGGTGGGCCTCGGTGACCAGGCCCAGGTGACCGCCGTGGAACACGTGCAGCCGCGAGTGGGGGATCAGCGAGTGCATCAGCCGGGCATTGGCCAGCGGGATCAGCGGGTCGTCATCGCCAGACACGATCAAGGTCGGCTGGCGGATCAGCGGCAGGAACGGCAGGCTCGTCCAGCACGCCACGGCGGCGAGCTGGTAGAAGTAGCCGCGCGTGGAGCCGACCCGGCTCCCGATGTGCGTCAGCGCCCCGACCCGGTCGGCGGACCCGCCGTAGAAATCGGGGGCGTCCAGCAGCTGGGCCGGGTCCCAGTACTGGGGTGAGGTGACCATCCGGGCCAGCACCGACGGTCGTGCTGGCACCATCAGCCCGCCGGTCGCGGTGCTGACCAGTACCAGGCGGCGGCAGCGCCCGCTCTGGACAAGGGCGAAGTGCTGGGCGACCGCACCTCCCCAGGAGATGCCGAGCACGTCCGCCCGGCTGTAGCCGAGCGCAGACAGCAGGCGGGCCATCAGGCGGCACAGGCCGCTGAAGCGGTAGGGCCGGGCGGGCAGCGGCGAACCGCCGACCCCGGGAACGTCGAAGCGGATGACGTCGAGCGCGGGATCCAGCTCGTCCACGAACGGCTGCAGCAACTCCAGGCTGGCCCCGATGCCGTTGACCAGCAGCAGGGGCACGCCTGCGCCGGCCCCGGGCCGGACCGTGACGTGCAGCGGCTGCCCAGCGACCACGATGCGGCGCATCACGGGGGGCGCCGCACTGCTATTTGCAGCGCCGCGGTGGAAGCTGACCGGCATGGTGCCGCTACAGATCCATGACGTACAGGCAGGGTGCGGGCTCCATCGGCCTGGACTGGCTGCTGCCCGGCTCGCCTGCCCGGTCCTTCTCCGCGCCGCTGCCGTCCGCGAGCCGCGACGAGCGGTCCGGCCACCCGCTGCCCGGCAAGGTCTCGGTGACCTTCAGCCAGTCCCGCGGATGGGACGGGTTGGTGGCCGACACCTGGAACCTGGCCTTTGGGTTACCGGGCGATCTGACCATAAATGCGATATACCCCCCTCTGGCCTGCGCGAACCGGGAACACCCCGGCCGTGCCCGGCCGTCCAGGTAGCCGCGGGCCTGGGAGGCCGCTGCCGGCAGTGCCCCCCTCTGCTCGCCGACGAGCGCCGCCACCGGCATCCGCGCTACCCCCCGGCAGGTGCCTCGTCCGGGGCCGCCGCGCTGTCCCCGGGGGGCCCGCTGCCCCCGGCGGGCGGGTGCACCTCACGCCGCAGGATCTTGCCGGTCGGCCCCTTGGGCAGCTGTTCAACCAGCCAGACCTGCCGCGGGTACTTGTAGGCGGCGACCCGTTCCCTGGCGAACGCCCTCAGCTCACCGGGAGTGGCGCTGGCGCCGGGCTTGAGAGCCACGGCGGCGCCGACCTCCTCGCCCAGCGACTCATCCGGGATCCCCACGACCGCGACCTCGGCCACACCCGGGTGCTCGTACAGCGCCTCTTCGATCTCCCGCGGGTAGACGTTGTACCCGCCCCGGATGATCAGCTCCTTCTTCCGGTCGACGATGAAGAAGTAACCGTCCTCGTCCACCCGGGCCAGATCACCGGTGCGGAACCAGCCGTCCGGGATCGCCGCCGCGGTGGCGTCCGGGTTCCCCCAGTAGCCCTTCATGACGTTGTGCCCGCGGATCGCAACCTCGCCGACCTCCCCGGGCCCCACCTTGGCCCCGGAGTCGTCCACGACGCGCATCTGCACGCCGGCCACCGGGGTGCCGATCGACCCCGCCTTGCGGGGACGGTCCGGATGGTTGAACGACGCCACCGGGGACGTCTCGGACAGCCCGTAGCCCTCCAGGATCGGGCAGCCGAAGGCCTTCTCGAAACCGCGCAGAATCTCGACCGGGAGGGCGGCGCCGCCTGACACGCACAGCCGCAGCGAGGAGACGTCGGCCGTGGCGCGGGACGGGTGATTCAGCAGCGCCGAGTACATCGTCGGCACGCCCTCGAAGACGGTCACCTTCTCCTCGCTGATCATGTCCAGGGCCGCCCCTGGGTCGAACCGGGGCATCAGGGTCAGGCAGGCGCCGCTGAGGACCGCCGCGTTCAGGCCGCAGGTCAGGCCGAAAGAGTGGAACAGCGGCAGGCACCCCATGACCACGTCTCCCGGGCTGGTGCCAATCAGCGTCGCCGCGGTCACCTCGGCGTTCCGGAGCAGGTTCGCGTGAGTCAGCTCGGCACCCTTCGGGAGCCCGGTCGTCCCCGACGTGTACAGGATGACGGCGTCATCGTCGTCCGCCCGCTCAGCCCAGTCCGCCAGTGGCGTCCGGCCGCCGAGCAGGGTCTGGGCGTTAGGCTCGGTGACCCGGATGACCTGAACACCCCGGTCAGCGGCTCCCTTGGCCGCCTCGTCGGCCGCCGCGTCCCACGCGACGATGACCGAGGCGCCTGAGTCACCGAGATAATGCGCGACTTCCCGGCTCTTCAGCAGCGGGTTCATCGGGACGACCACGGCCCCGGTGGCCAGGGCGCCGTAGAAGAGGAGCGGGAACGCCAGGACGTTCGGCATCATGAGCGCGACCCGGTCGCCGGGCCCGATGCCGGCCTCGCGCAGCAGGGCCACGGCCTGGCCGCTGCCCCGCTCGAGCTCCGCGTAGGTCAGACCCCGCCCGCCCTGCCGCAAGGCCGACCGCTCTCCCTGCCCTGCCTGGGCTGCCTGCGCCCGCACAATCCCGGCCAGGTTGGTCATCGCCGGCTCCTCTCCCTTGAGTCCGGCGGCACGTCCCTTGAGCCCGGCGGTACGTTCCTTGAGTCCGGCGGTACGTTCCCGCCCATCCCATGCCGCGTCCGGCGGCACTGTCAAGAGAACGGCCTGGGGCGCGGGGACCCGTGACCCGGCACGTGAGCCGTCCCGACATGTCCTGGGACAATGTTACCCGCCGGTTAGGGAAGCGGCGTGAACCGCGCGGTGAAATGCCGCAGATGTCTTGGCTGGGACACGATGCGCATCCCGGGAAGGCTCGCCGCCCGGCCGGCTACCCGGGTGACGACCTCGATCACGTAGTCCATGTGGCTCTGGGTATAGGTCCGACGCGGAATCGCGAGGCGGACGAGGTCCAGGGCGGCGGCCGTCTCGGTGCCGTCTGGCCGCAGGCCGAACATCACGGTTCCGATCTCGCAGGCCCGCACTCCGCCTTCCTCGTAGAGCGCGCAGGCCAGCGACTGGCCCGGGTACTGGAGCGGATCGAGGTGCGCCAGCATGGCGCGCGCATCTATGAAGACCGCGTGGCCCCCGAAGGGGACCATTACCGGGATCCCCGCTGACTCAAGCGCCTCTCCCAGGTAGGAGATGGAGCGAATCCGGTAGCGCAGATAGTCGTCGTCGATGCTCTCGTGCAGTCCCTGGGCGATCGCTTCCAGGTCACGGCCGGCGAGCCCGCCGTAGGTGGGGAAACCCTCAGTGAGGATTTCCAGGTTGCGGCACTGCTCGGCGAGGCTGTCGTCGTTGAGGGCAAGCCAGCCGCCGATGTTGGCGAGCGGGTCCTTCTTCGCCGACATGGTCATCCCGGCCGCAAGGGTGGCCATCTCCCGGACGATGTCACCCACGGGGACGGCCGCGTAGCCAGGTTCCCGGCACTTGATGAACCAGGCATTCTCGGCGAACCGGCAGGCATCGAGGAACAGTGGCGTGCCGAAGCGGTCACAGGCCTCGCGGACCGCACGGATGTTGGCCATGCTGACCGGCTGACCGCCCCCGGAGTTGTTCGTCACCGTCAGCATCACAAGCGGGACCACAGCGGCCCGCTCGGCGAGCAGCCGCTCAAGCGCGGCGACGTCCATGTTGCCCTTGAACGGGTGGCGCAGGGCCGGCTGGAGACCCTCTGGGATGGGCAGGTCGACGGCCTGCGCCCCGGTGAACTCGATATTGGCCCGTGTCGTATCGAAATGGGTGTTGTTCGGGATGACCCGGCCCGGCCCGCCGACCACGGTGAAAAGGATCTTCTCGGCAGCCCGGCCCTGATGGGTCGGCAAGACGTGCCGGAACGGGAACAGGCCCGTCACCGCCTCGCGGAACCGGTAGAACGAGGGAGCTCCGGCGTAAGCTTCGCTGCCCCGCTGGATGCCGGCCCACTGCTCGGCCGACATCGCCCCGGTTCCTGAGTCGGTGAGCAGGTCGATCAGCACGTCGTCCGCCGCCAGCTCGAAAAGGTTGTACCCGGCGGCGGCCAGGGCTGCCGTACGCTCCGCCCGGGTGGTCAGGCGCATCGGCTCTACCGAGTGGATGCGGAACGGCTCAACGATCGTGCGGAACGGCTCTTCCGTCACCGGCCAGCGCCTCCCTCAAGTCCGTCACCGGCCAGCGCCTCCTCA
>Ga0187863_10004366_pt1 | contig 10121 bp, 6 predicted proteins | sample June2016WEW_11_1_FD_132975 | JGI IMG/M metagenome (GOLD analysis project Ga0187863, IMG submission 132975) | Peatland microbial communities from SPRUCE experiment site at the Marcell Experimental Forest, Minnesota, USA - June2016WEW_11_10 | ecosystem: Environmental > Terrestrial > Soil >...
CTCTGCAATTTCCACGGACTGGCGCAGGGCGCGCTCGGCCTGGCGGGCAGCCGCAGCGGGATCCTGAGTGAGTTCGCGATAACCCTGAGCGGAGACCTGATAGCTGGCGGTAGAGATGCAGTCGGCGCCTGCGCGGAGGTAGTCGAGATGGACGGCGGCGATGGTTGCGGGCGACTGGTCGAGCACATGCGCCGACCAGAGCGGGCCGGAGATATCGCATCCGCGGCGCTCCAGCTCGGTGGCCATGCCGCCGTCGAGCACGCGAATGGATGAGAAATCGATGGAATTAAGAAGCGTCACGGGAGTATGCACAAGACAACGGGGCCGGATCGGGTCCGGCCCTTGTCTTTTCATTCTCAATTGTGACAGCAGATTGGGGGAGGGGCGAATTTGGTTCGCGCCGGGCGGGAGTTACAGGGTGTTGCCAACCTTATTGAAGAAGTTGGAAATCGAATTGGCGAGAGTGTTCATGGACGCAATCAGAGCAAGCGCCAGCACTCCGAGGATCAGGCCGTATTCGATCAAATCCTGGCCGGAATCGTCCCGGATAAGGTCCAGCAAGAGCGGTGGGGCGATGATCATTGCAGTCTCCCTTGCGACTGTCACTGCCACCGATCAGAGATCCAACAAAGCGCGGCGGCGCTTTGGGTGGTTATGATTACAGTGGACTACCGGCGGCAGGGGTTTCAATGGCTGCCCGGTGTTATTACCTCAGTGCGGCGGTGCGAGGGGCTGCGGCCGTGGTTTGGGGACGATGGAATTCTTCGTGCGAGGGCGTGCAGGGCGCAGATTGCCGGGTCGACACGAGTCGAGTAAACTGAAGAAACGTCGGGGCTAAACGAGATGTCGGGGAGTGGCTCAGCCTGGTAGAGCACCTGGTTCGGGACCAGGGGGTCGGAGGTTCAAATCCTCTCTCCCCGACCATTTAATCACAAATCTGATGGTCTTTTCCGGGTCGACAAAGGACCGACGCAGGCGATTCTGCGGTCGCCAGAGCAGGGGTCATGAACCTGGTTCCGGACGGATTTGCCGTTGAGCCAAATGCCGAATTTGTGAAGACGCCCTGCGGTCCGATCGGGCGATCAGGAATGGCCTGGGATTCGGGATCGGGATTCGATCTCCAGCAGCTTTCGGGTGCGCGTGACGGGAGCGCCCGGCGCAGGTTCGGGCAGCAGCGCCAGACCTTCGTTCGCCGCGGCGGCGGCTTTTTCCGGCTGCCCATCCTCGCGCCAGGCCCGCGCGAGTAAAGCCAGATACTGCGGGGTTCTGCGATGGTCGAGAGCGACCAGACGTTCGGCATACTGCACGGCCGCCTGAGGGTTGTGCAAATTTGCGGGCCGAACTTTCAGCAGTGCCGACGTGGCAAGTTCCAGCACATCGATGGAAGCATCCGCCTTCGAGGCTTCCCTGCATAGCACGGCAATGCCGGAAGGAGCCAATGGAGCGCCGCCGGTTGCCCCGCCTGCGGTCTGTTCGAGGGTGCCGAGAGAGACCTTGTCATAGGCGAGATTTGTGACCCAAATGCGATTGCCCGGGTCCACGGTGAGAAGCTCCGAAATGATTGCCGTGGAATCCCGCAGCAGATCGATGGCCCGCTGCGCGTTCCTGGCCCGATCTCCACCAGCGGGATTCAGGTCCGGGTTGAGCATGTCAGCATAGGTCTGCGCTTCATTGTCCTCGAAGGCGAACAGATCGGTCGCTGCGCGAATGTCTTTTGGGTCCGCCGCTGCAAAGTGCCGAAGCGTGCCGTCTGCCTTCTCAAAGGCGGCGAGCGCCGCCTTGTAATCCCGGCTTGACGACAGGGCTTCGCCAAGCACCAGGTACACACGAGCCAGGCCGCGTTGGCTGGTCGCGCTGGTGTCGCCGCCGGCAATCAGGGCTGACCAGGAAGAAAGCGCCTGGCGATACTGCGCTACCGCTGCCGCGGGATCCGTCTGAATCAAAATGTCCCCGGTCTTGATAAAGTCGATGGCCACAGTGCGGCTGGAGCGAGTGAACTTCGGATCGATGGCAAGGGCGCGGCGGGAGAGTTCAAGGGCGTTGCGGTAGGCGTCGAGTGCGCCGGTGGAATCGCCGAGGCTGGCGACTCCCGGGAGACCGAGCTGGTCGCCCAGCCCGTTGTAAGCGCCGGCGGCTTCGTTGAGCTGAGCGGGCGTGGGAGGGGCGATAGCAAACTGCGCATTGAAGGCATCGATCGCGGCACGCATGGCGACGATGGATTCCTGCGTTCGGCTGATGCCGAACAGCACGTTGCTGCGGGCCTTCTCGGCCATGGCCAGCGCCCCGAGCACGGATGCGTCTTTGGGATTTGCGGATTGAAGGGCCTTCGCGATGCCGATTGCTTTATCGAGGCTGACGAGAGCGCCTTTTGCATCGCCGATGTTCTGCGCGTAGGGATTGCCCTGGAGATTGCCGAGGCGGGTATACGCGCCGACCAAATCGAGTTGCGTGACTTTATCCCCAGCGGCATCTTTCGCCATGTGATCCAGACGCTCGAGGACGCGCTGCACGATCAACTGCTGCACCGGCGTCGACCCCGGGAGTTCCTTGACGGCTTCGTCGATTTCGGAGAGGAGGCTGTCGCTCAGCTGGCGCAGATCTTCGGAGCGAGCCTCGACTCTGCGGCGCTCGAGGTTGGCGGCACGCCACTGCCACAGGACCCCGACCAGACCGGCGAGGACGGTGGCGAGAAGGAGCGCGGCGGCGACGAGGGCTAGCTTGTTGCGATGAGCAAACTTTCCCGCGCGATAGCGCAGGGTTCCGCGCCGGGCCAGCACCGGCCGCCGGTCGAGCCAGGCCTGCACATCGGCCCCGAACTGGTCGGCGCTGATGTAGCGTTCCTGCGGCTCCTTGCGCAGCGCCTTGAGGACGATGGCGTCGAGATCGGCGTCGGGAGGCTCGGCGGAGACAGCGACGGCGCTGGGCTTCGGCGGATCGTCGGTGCAGATGATGCGCATCATCGACTCCGTCGTAAACTCCTTCATCTCGTAGGGCGGGACTTCCGCGACCATGAGATAGAGCAGCATGCCGAGCGAGTAGATATCGGAAGCGGTGGTGATGGGCCTGCCCATGACCTGTTCCGGGCTGGCGTACTGCGGCGTAAAGGACTGCAATCCGAGCAGCGTGAATTCGCTGTTCGACGGCAAGGGTGTGAGCAGCTTGGCGGTGCCGAAGTCGAGCAGGCGCGGCGTGCCATCGGCGGCGACCAGGATATTGTCCGGCTTCAGGTCGCGATGGATGACGAGGTTCTGGTGCGCGTACTGCACCGCCTCGCAGACTTTTTTGAAGAGGAGCAGCCGGGAGCGCAGCGACAGCTGGTTCTCTTTGCAAAAACGGACGATCGAGACGCCCTCGACGTACTCCATGGCGAGATACAACTCGCCATTGCTGCTGACGCCACCATCCAGCAGGCGCGCTATATAAGGATGAGTCAGTCCGGCGAGGATCTGGCGCTCCATGCGAAACCGGTCGCGGAAGAGGTCGGTGGCCAGGGGAAAATCGATGAGTTTGATGGCGACTTGCTGTCGGAATTCCCCGTCGGCACGGTGGGCAAGATAGACGGCGCCCATGCCCCCACGACCGAGCAGTCGGTCCACCTGGTACGGGCCGACGCACCGGGCTGCGCCCACCTCGTCGGCGTTGATTCGAGCCTCAGTTAGCCGGGCGGAGAGCCTCTCCTCGGCCTGACTCGCTTCGATGAGGAAGCGCACTTCCTGCATCAACGCAGTGTCGTCGTTGCACAACTGTTCGATCAGCGTCGACCGGCGATCTTCGCTCGCCGCAAGCACTTCATGGAAGATGGCTTCAGTTCGCTGCCGCTGGCCGAGCGATTCGTTCACGGATGACAAGGTACGCCTCCCGCTGGGGACAAAGCTTATATAAGATAGCGGAGAAAATGGGTAAAGCGACTCAAACGGGCGGATTCCTGCTTTTGTTTGGCTCGATCCGCTGATACAGCCAGGCTCTTGAATACTTCAGCTCGCGGTCGACAGTAGCCTTGGACACGTTCATCAGAGCCGCGGTTTCCTCTGCCGTGCAGCCAAGAAAGTACCTGAGCTCCACCATCTGCGCTTTGGACGCATCGATCGCCGCGAGAGAGTCCAGCGCGCGATTCAGGTCGATCAGCTCGAGACTGCCGAGGCCCACCCAGGGAATATCTTCGTGGAGGGGAATGTGTTCCGCACCGGCTCCGCGCCGCTGTGCCTGATATTCGCGGGCATGATCGATGAGGATCATCCGCATCACCTTGGCGGAGAAGGCGTAGAAATGAGCACGGTCTTCCCAAGCCGCGCTCCTCTGGTTCAGCAACCGCAGGCACAGTTCATTCACTAAGGAGGTTGCCTGGATCTCGCCCGGCCCCTTCTCGCGCCGGATATATCCGGCCGCGACCCTGCGGAGATGCGGGTAGACAAGCGGGATGAGTTTCTCAAATGCGTCTGGCTCGCCGTCTTTCCACCTGGTCAGAAGCAGCGTGATTTCGCCCGGGTTGGGTTCCACGCAAGTCTCCAGAACGCCTTCGCGCAACAGCTTAACACCCCGCTCTTAAAGAACGTGGGGTTTGTAGGAACCGAATTCTGAGGGAAAAATTCCGACCGTTCAAAAGAGTATCGACGGCGATTCCTCGCCGCCGGATATATGCGCGGACATATAATCGGGTCCCAGGAACGGACAGTTCGGAGAGGCCGTGGCTCTCGATGGTTCCGGATGCCTGCCGCTTCGGAGGACTCGGTTTCTCCCCTCGTAATCCCCCTTGTACTGACGGAAGACAGTCTTCGCGCCGTATGGACGACGATCCGACACTTTCGCTGGACGGAAGCCAACGCACCCCGGCCGATGTGCCGCCGGAGCTGGGTGCGTGGGGCGACTTTCGCCTGCTGGAGCGAGTGGGACACGGCGGCTTCGGCGAAGTCTACCGCGCGTGGGATCCGCGTCTGGAACGCGAGGTGGCACTGAAGCTGCTTCTGCCGAACTCGGTGAGCGGCGACGAGGAATATCGAGCGCTTCTTCGTGAGGCGCGCGCGCTGGCTTCCGTGCAGCACACCAATATCGTCCACGTTTACGGCATCGACCGGCACGACGGGCGGGTCGGATTCTGGACGGATTTCGTGCACGGCAAAACTCTGTCCGCAGTGACTCGGGCGCAGGGGCCGTTTGGCTATCGCGAGGCCGCGCTGATTGGGCTCGATGTGGCGCGAGCGCTAAGCGCGGTACACCGAACGGGCCTGCTGCACCGCGACATCAAGGCCGAGAACGTGATGCGCGAGGAAGGCGGCCGCATTCTGCTGATGGATTTTGGGCTTAGTTCGCTGCCGCAGCTGCAGGCAAATATCTCGGGATCGCCAAACTACATGGCGCCGGAACTGTTCCAGGGAAGAGCGGCGACGGTGTCGACGGATATTTACGCGATGGGCGTGCTCTTGTACTTCCTCGTGACCGGAGAATATCCGGTCAAGGTGAGTAAGCGGCCGTTTTCGGAGGCGGTGGCCGCGATCAGCGAGCGGAGAACGCTGATCGATCTGCGACCGGACCTGCCAGAGTCGTTTCTGCGGACGGTGAATGTGGCGACGGAGATCGACCCGGCAAAACGGTTTGCGAGTGCAGGACAATTGGCAGCGGCGCTGGCGGAATCGCTGGGGGCTTCTACGCCTTCGGAGGTGTTGGGTTCGCACAAGGGGACGCGGAAAGGCACGAAGAGGTGGGTTTGGGAAGCAGCCATTGCGGCGGTGGTCTTGGCAATCGCGGTGGGATTTGGAGTGTGGACTGGGAAGATCCAGCGGTGGATCCATCCGGCGTCGGCGGGGGTTCCGGCGGGAACTCCGGCGAACGTGGATGACGATTATCTAAAAGCGCAGGACCTGCTGCAGCGCGGTTATAAGGCCAGCAATATTGATGCAGCCGAGCAGGGTTTTCAGCAGGTGCTGAAAGAGGACCCCACTTACGCGCTGGCGGCGGCGGGACTGGGAAACGCCTGGTTTTTGCAATATCGCAACGGCAAGGATCCGAAGCTGCTCGATCAGGCGCGGGCGGAAGAGATGAAGGCGCTGCAGATGGATCGGAACATGGCACCGCCTTACGTGACGCTGGCGCGCATGGCCGCGATGCAGGGGCAGATCGCGCTGGCGCGGCAGCAGGTGCAGAAGGCAATCGCGATCGATCCGAACAGCGCGGAGGCCTACGGCGCTCTGGGCGAGATCGATTTGGCAGACGGGCGGACGCCCGACGCGATTACCGCGGTGCAGAGAGCACTTGATCTTGGGCCGAATGACTGGCGATGGCCGGTGCGGTTGGGAAACATCTACTTCCACAGCGGAAGACTGGAAGAGGCGGCTGCGGAGTTTCAGAAGGGGGTGGAACTCGATCCCGAGAATACTTTTGCCTACTACGATCTCGGTCTGGCCCGGACGCAGCTTGGTCAGTTCGATGAGGCGCGGAAGAATTTCGAGAAGGTTCTGTCGATCCAACCAGACCCGGATGCCTATACGGCGCTTGGATCGTCGTTGGAACTGCAGGGCCGTTACGCTGAGGCTGTGGCCATGGATCAGAAAGCCATCGCCCTGCGGCCGGGCGATTATCAGGTTTGGGGAAATCTGGGCAGCGCTTATCTGTGGGGCGGTCAACACGACAAAGCGATGCAGGCGTACCGCAAGGCAATCGAACTGGCCGAGGCGCAGCGTGTTAAGTCTCCTGACGATACGTTTCTGCTCGTACAACTCGGCGATTACTATGCATCGGCCGGGCAGCCAGGATCGAGCGGAGTGCTGCTTCGGAAAGCATTAGTGCTTGCTCCCGACGACCCCGATGTGGCCTATCGCGCCGGCGAGACGTACGAGCTTCTGGGGCAACGCGCCAAAGCGATCTCCCTGATCGCCAAAGCCCTGGCGCAGGGCTATCACTCGGTTGAATTCCAGCGCAGTCCGGAGCTCAAGTCCTTACGTGCCGATCCTGCCTTTCAGACGGCGCTGAACCAGGCAAAAGCAGAAGCTGCGTTGGACAAATCGAGGAAATTGCAGTAACGTCTCGGCCATGGCAAATACCGTTATTACTATTTCCATGGAGAACGGTGTCCTCGTTCCCAGCCAGCCTTCGGTTCCAGCGGTACAGGGGAACACGGTCACGTTTTCTGCTCCGGGTGACAGTGCGACGCTGTTTTTCTCACCCGGCGCGGTTTCGATTCTGTCTCCGGCGCCGTCCGGTCCCGTGTCGATCGCGTCCGGCGGTAAGACGGCGTTCACCTTCACATCGTCGAAACCTGGAGCCTACAGCGTCTTCTTCGAGCCGAATGCTTCTTCGCCGCCGGCGAACTTCCCAGTGCGGCCATCGAACCTCCTGCTGCTGGAGATCGATACGAGCCATGTGGGCTTCGGCGGACCAGGCGGCAATCCGACGACGGGCGGTTGATCGGGAGCAGGCCGCACTTTTCCCCTACTGCAGGTCCGCGATACGAAGCCGCGCGGCGGGATCGCCAAGGACTATATAGTTGCGCGCATCGTCGCGGGCGATAGTGAGAGCGGTGCGGGCTGCGTCGTTCAGAGGCTGGGGCGCGTTCGGATCAGTCGACGCCGTGCGCGCTTCGGACTCGATGAGCAGGGAGCAGAGTTGGCTCCAGCGGGCGCTAAGACTGTCGGCGGCGTAGCCGGCGCAACGGCCGAACATCAAATAAGTGAGTGGATCGCGTACAGCCTGGACCTGCGGCGTGCCGGTGACATCCTGAAAAGCGTAAGGGAAGGCCAGGTCGATGTGCGCGATGACGGCGAGCGCGCCGTGGCTGAGCAGCGCCTGAGGCAGAGCCGCGATGAGCGGAGCGGGCGCGACCGGAAGCTGTGCGCCATTGGGTCCGAAGTAATAGTTGTTGTCGGCTGGGCAGCCGCCGCTGTAACACGCAAATAAGAATGCCATGGTTCCGTGGAGCTTGGCGTCGGCTGGGATATCTTCCGCGGATATCAGATTATTCGGGCCGCCTGGCGTGCCGCGCACCCACTCCTGCGTGAAGAGGGAACCCTGCATGCGGCGCTGGAGCGCAGGATCGGTCATCGCGTATTCCGCGCCGTGAGAGCCGGTGAAGAAGACTGCGGGCGGTCCACCGGGAATGTCGCCGCGAAGCATGTCGATGAACTGCTGCTTGGTGGCTTGTTTGGGAGTCGTGGCGGTGAAGGCGTCGAGGGTGAATTTCGCGTTGCCGCCGCCGAGCGGATGCTGCGCGTCGAGGAAATTGGGGCAGAGCGCGTCGGACAGCATTCCCGTTGCGGGGTCGCCATCGTTGTGGGTGATCCAGACGGCAGCGTTTTTTCGCTGGATAGGACGAAAGGCGTCGCTTTCGTACTGGACGACTGCCTGGGCATAGCGCCCATAGTCTTCGATGTTGTCGAAGGCGAGGCGGCCGACGGCCCACTGCATCTTGAGCAGGTTCTGGAATTCGAAGGGGAGGCGGTCCGGCTGACCGACGATCAGCACATAATAAGGAACGCCTGCGGTTGGATCGACCTGCGCGGTGAGCGAAACGCCGCGGTACTGGACCCAGTTGTCGGCTGTCTGGCCAGGGCCAACGCCGGAACCCGTGCCTTCGAAAATCTTGAAAAGGTTGTCGTCAGCAACCTGCTTGTGGCGAAGGTCGATGAGCGGCTGAAGCTGCGCCTTGATGGCTGGATCGGCGTCAGAGGCGAAGAGAATGCACCAGCCGGTTTGGGTGAGGTCGTCGGGGTTGCCGACGCTCGAGTCAGCGGAAAGGTGCGTGTGGTTGACACTGCGCTGGTCCGCGCCAGGCAAGTCGCCGGTGATGTGAGGAAGACTTTCCGGCGGCAGCACGGGAGCAGGCGAGCCGGTCTCGGCTGTGACCAACAGCGGAATGGGCAGCGGTGGGTTGGTGCTCATGAGCGACCTCTTTCGATGTGGCGCGATAAGGCGAAAACGGGCACGGACCGTAAATCAGTATGGCGGCTGCGAGGCCCGCACTGCAATTGTGCCGTCCATTGTGCCCTATGGTAGCGTTTCACCATGCCGGTTTACCGCAAGACGGCCGTGGTGCAACTGGAGCTGCCGAGCGGCGCGATGGAGACGAGCCTGCCGCTGGCGACGGAGCGGGAATTCGGAGTCCTGCTGGCGATTGACGGCAAGACGTATCCGGCGCAGAGCTTCCAGTCGCCGATCAACGACGAGCAGTGGCGCGACTTTATCCGGCAACTGCGCGACTGCAATGTGAACCGCGACGTTAAGACGGGCTATCGCGGCGCGACGGCGATTCGGGCGTTGGGACGCATGTTGTATCAATCGCTGGCGCAATTGAGCCCGGCGCTGCGCACGTTTCTGGACGATGCCGGAACTGCGCGGCGGCTGGTGATTCAAACCACGCGGCCTGAGCTGCATCTGCTGCCTTGGGCTGGCATGTATGACGAATCGGGACACATGCTGGCGGCTGGCGATTTGTCGGTGGTGCAGGCGTGGGACGATTTCGAAGCGCTGCCGGTGGCGACAAGGGGTCAGCTGCAGCTGGTGAAGGTGGTTGGCCAGGACACGAATCAGCGAACAGCGGCGGCGCTCGAGGGCTTGCAGCGGACTCCGGAAATCGTGCAGCAGGACGTGACGGATGCGTTCGAGGCTGGCAAGCCCGTCGATGCGGTAGATGTGCTGCATCTGGAGAAGCACGGGAATGCTGTCCAGGGCGAAACGGGCGACGTGGCGTCGGTGACGCTGGGCGCGACTTTCGCCCAGGCAAAGATCGCGCTGCTGTGGAGCTGCTATTCGGGCGCGGCGAATTCCTGGGGCGAATCGCCGGCGCTGGCGCTGCATCGCAACGGCGCGGGGCTGGTGCTGTCGTTCCTCGCCGAATTACACAACGAGGATGCGGGATCGATCGCCGAGGCTTTTTACGCGGATGTGTTTGGGCCGTCGGCGAGCCGAGACCCGGAGTCGGCGCTGGTGCGCATCCGGTGTGCGAAGGCGGCGACGGAGTTCGCGTTTGCGAACTGGGCTTCAATGACGGTGTACCTGCGCAGTCCCCTGGACATGAGTGCGCTGCCGCTGAACGGGCCGCGCGTGCCGGCGGCTGGATGGCTGACTGAAACCGGGGCGGCGACTGGAGCGGGCGTTGCCACGGCCGATGCGAGCGGGGCCGCGGCGGATGCGGC
>Ga0187863_10004371_pt1 | contig 10114 bp, 7 predicted proteins | sample June2016WEW_11_1_FD_132975 | JGI IMG/M metagenome (GOLD analysis project Ga0187863, IMG submission 132975) | Peatland microbial communities from SPRUCE experiment site at the Marcell Experimental Forest, Minnesota, USA - June2016WEW_11_10 | ecosystem: Environmental > Terrestrial > Soil >...
CCCGCCGCCATGGATTCGAGCACCACGTTCGACAAACTCTCGGAGTCGGAAGGCACTACCGATACGTCGAGGGTGGCGAGAACCGCGGGAATGTCTCGCCGGTCTCCCAAAAAATGAACCCGGTCCCGAATCCCCAATTCCACCGCCTGGCGCTCGAACTCCGGACGCAGCGGACCGTCCCCCACCAATACAAATTCCACTTCGCGTTTTTTTTGCGCAAGCTGGGCAGCGGCACGAAGAAAACATCGGTGGTTTTTGTAGAGCGCGTTCATGCGGGCAATCATGCCCACCCGCAGAATCTGGCCCGTGCGAGGCAAAGCCGCGGATGTTCGGGCGAACGCCTCCGGCGGCAATCCATTTCCGATAACAACGATCTTGCGCTCCGGTAGACCATCTGCGATCAGTCGCGCGGCGGCAGCGTGCGAGTTACACACCACCCGGTCACACAGGCGAAACATTTCCAGTTGCGCCCGCGATTGCGCCCGGCTGAGCAGGTCGCCCAACTGGCGCTGGCTTCCGATCACCACCGGCACTCCCGCCAGCCGCGCCGCCGGAATCATTGTCATGTTGGCGTAGAAATCAAATGCATGCGCCACGTTCGCGCCGTTTCGTCTCAAGTGACGCCCCAACTGGAAACGAGTGCGAAGCGATTGCAGACCGTACAGGCTTCCGCCGAGAGGAAACTGCGGGACTTCTCCCAATCCTTCCAGGAATGGACCCCGCCGCCGATTGCATCCCAGCAGTACTCGGAAAGAGCGCCGATCCAAAGCGCCCGCCAGGGTTGCGAACTGGCGCTCGCTGCCCCCTGTCTCCAGGCTCTGAATCATCAGGAAGACCGACGGCCGGATGTCGTCGCCATTGCCATTCTCGGCTCCGGCGGGCGAGCCGGCCCCCAGCGTCCCTGTTTGCAACGTCATTCCCTGGCTCCGCGCACCGCGACGGCGTAATCGGAGGGCGGAGAAGAATCTGGTCTGCTGCCTGCCTCCAGGAAATTCCGGTGCCACAATTCCAGAATCAAGAGTCTCCAGATGCGGGCGGACTGGTCGCGCCGTCCGCTAAAGTGCTCGTCCAGAAGTTGGCGCACGGCTTGGGGTTTGAAATATCCCCGCTGCAGCGTGCGCGGCTCGAGCAGCACCGTCATGGTCATCTCTTTCAACTCGTTCCGGAACCACGCGGCCAGGGGCAATGCAAACCCCTGTTTGCGGCGGTACAGCACCTCCTTGGGCACGCCCACCCGTTCGGCCAGCTTCTTCAAAATGTACTTCTGCTTGCTGCCGCGCAACTTCCACTCCGGCGGCAAGCCAGTCACCCATTCGACGAAAACATGATCCAGAATCGGCACTCTGACCTCCAGAGAGGTCGCCATGCTCATCCGGTCCACCTTGGTTAAGATGTCCGCCACCATGTAGGTCTTGGTATCGACGTAGAGCATCTGGCTCACGGGATCGTTCGCCGGAGCATGATCGAAGTAATCGAACATCAGCTGCTGCGGGTCGCCTTTTTCCCGCAGCACAGCCCGGAAATCGTCCGACAAAAGCGGCATCTCCCGCTCGAATGCCGGAACGAAAGAGATTCCATCGACATAGCGTTCGCGCCACGGCAACGAGACGTTGTAAGAGAACTTGCGGCCATGCATGCTATTCGGCAGGCGCGGATACAGCTTCTCGCGATACCAACGCCGGGCCCACGCCGGCACACGCTCGAAAATCTTACGCTGCGACTGGATGCGGTATCGACCGTAACCCGCAAACAGTTCATCGCCACCGTCCCCGGACAACGCTACGGTCACATGCTGCCGCGCCATGCAGGAGACGTAGTAGGTCGGCAGCATCGAGGAATCGCCGAATGGCTCCTCCAGAGAACGCGTCAGAGTCTCCACCGTCTCCACCACATTGGGCTCCAGAATAAGTTCGTGGTGTTCGGTACCGAATCGCTCGGCCACAATTTTGGCGTAATGCGCTTCGTTGAAATCGGCCTGCTGGAAACCGATGGCGAAGGTCTTCACCGGCGCCGAACTGGCGCGTGCCATCAACGCGACTACGGTGGAGGAATCGGTGCCTCCGCTCAACAAGGCCCCGAGAGGAACATCGGAAATCAGCCGGATGCGTACCGCTTCCGCCAGCCGGTGTTCCAGTTCTTCCAGGCACTCTTCTTCGCTGCGCGGAACGTGCGTCGCGTACTGCGGCAAATCCCAGTACTGGCGGACCCGGATCTCGCCTTTCTCAAATTCCAGGACGTGACCGGGCGGCAGTTTTTGAATCCCCGTAAACGCCGTGAGTGGATCAGGAATGTATCCGAAATACAGGTACTGCAACAACGCTTCGGAGTTTACCGGCGCTGCCAGTTCCGGCGCGGCCTCCAGGATGGACTTGATTTCAGATCCGAACAGCAAGCGCCCGTTCGACAGCGCATAGTGCAATGGCTTCTTGCCGAGCCGGTCGCGCGCCAACAACAGTTTCTGCCGGCGTTCGTCGTAGATGGCGAAGGCAAACATGCCTCGCAACTTCTGCACGCACTCCGCACCCATCTCTTCATAGAGATGAATGATCACTTCGGTATCGGAATGTGTCCGGAATTTGTGGCCTTGCTTTTCGAGCTCCGGACGCAGTTCGGGAAAGTTGTAGATTTCACCGTTGAAAACAATCCATGCGCTGCGGTCCTCGTTGAAGAGCGGCTGATGACCTCCCGCGAGATCGATAATGCTCAGGCGGCGCATTCCCAGCCCAGTCCCGCCCTTGACGAAAATACCTTCGTCGTCCGGGCCCCGGTGCACAATCCGGTCACACATCCGGCGGATCGTGGCTTCTTCCATCCTCGCGCCCGGCCGGCTATCGACAATTCCCGCAATTCCGCACATGCACTATCCTCTCAGAACAACTTGTGATTCCACACCCTGAGGGCGCGGCGAGGCTGACTGATTCCGTCCCTTGAAACGATAGTCGCGATACTCGCCCGGATCTCCCTCCCGCCCATCGCACGCTGCCAGCATGATGTTCACCATCTCGCGCGCGGTAACAAAATGCAGGATCTCTCGTCTTTCGTCTGCGCCTTCCACGAGTTCGCGGAGAAACTGCCCCATGGCCGCTCCCAGCACGGCCGACTTCTGTGTGGGATCCATGCCATGGCAGTGCAGTTTGATAAACAGCCAGTCCGGCCGCCCGCGCACAGAAATCCTGGCCTGCTTCCACAGCCTCAGCCGGGAGAGACTGGGCGGATTCGGGGAACTCAGGGCTCCATTTTCGATGCCAATCCTTCCCCAGCGTCCCGGCCGGGCGAAGTCGATCATCAGAGGTCCTTGGACGATCAGCGGGAAAATATGCGGAGCGCGCCCGCGTTGCAGATCTCTGCCCTGCCGCTGCGGAGCTCTCTGGTTGAGCGGAAGAGTGCACTCATACAGCGCGTTGATCTTGCGAGTCTGGGCCGCATGAAACGGGGCAGCCGGCAGCGTCAGATCGGCATAGCAGCCGGTTTCGGCGAGCACTTGCATTTCCGAGTCGACTCCGCATCCCCGCCCTTCGTTCGAATTGGCCAGGGCAAAGTTGCCGTGCACAAAGCCGTACCGTGGCTCACCCGAACCGTCGAGATAGCTGAGGCAACCATGCCGCGAAGCCAGAACGTCACGGAACTCCACCAGCTGACGGCGGGTATTTTCCGCGGTGTCCGGTTTCTCCATGCCGTGGTGCAGGTGCACTTCGATCTCGCCCCAGCCTTCCTGGCAATGGCCGGCCAGTTGTTGGACCAGGCTCGCGTCGTATTGCTCCGCAGGGTAAAAATAAGTGTGACAAAAGGCACGGCCATCATGATCTCGCCAAGCGCCGGCCATCCGGGGATACTCCCGGCACCATTCTTCAAGGCGCTGTTGCTGCTCGACGTAGGGAGCTCGAGCTCTTCCGTCGCGCGGCACGATGGCCGGCTCGAAATGATCGGCGAGGGCGATAATCAGGTGTTCCCGACCGCCGCGCCACCCCCGCCGGCTGAGGCTTTGCCAGAGATAGCTCGGAAGCCAGCGTAGCGCGGAAGAAGCTCGCGCCGTTCTTGGCATCGTTGCTGTAGGCGTATCCATCGCTTTACCGGTAACGCTTTTCCAACTGGTTTGATTTCGGCCAGACAACACCCAACCGGCTCTTCGGGAAATCAGAAAAAGCCGCTACCGCCCCACCGGAGCGGGGTTCGGCACACCGTTGGCGAGCCTGGGACGCCGGTCATGCCAGGAGAACTTCGACATTCGCTGCGGCAGCTTTGGCTCGACTCCCTGTTCCCGGACAATCGCCCAAATCACCGAAGTCTGTGCCACGGCGAAATAGGGGAAGAACTGGTAGGCCTCCGGGGCAAAGAAAGCTCCGACAATAAAACCGATCAGCGAGCTGTGCAACGCCCCCACGAACAGCACAATTTCAGGGTCCAGGTCTGGCATTTTCCGTAATCGTCTCAAATTGCTGAACCCACACCAGAAAAACAGGAGGTAAAGAATCAGCGCCGGAATTCCTCCCTCAACCCCCATCTGCAAGTAGGCGTCATGCACTTCTTTCCACCGCCCTGAATAAACCACGAAGTTGTGCACTCCAACTCCAAAAATCGGGTAGCGCGCCATACCCCGGAGACTGTCGTTGATCAGGTCCAACCGTTCCTGATACGAGCCGTAAGCTCTCTGGTCGAGCGAGGAATTAACATTCCCGGAGATGGCAAGAAAACGGGATTTGATTGGTCCCCCTGCGCCGATCAGCAGCGCCGCTCCGATCACAACCGTAGCGACAATAAGGCGAGGCCGCTTTCCCTGGACACCGAAATGCCACAGACAAACCGAACCTGCGATCACCAGTTCGATGAATCCTGCCCGCGATGCCGTCCTGAACAACGCCGCCAACATGACCAGCATACAGCCCATCCACAAAGCCTTCCGCGCCATGCTGGGTGTTCTCAGCAGGAATGCCAGGCAGAATGGAAGCGAAAGGACAATGGCGAACGCGAGATCATTGGAGTTCGAGTAGATGCCTCCCAACACTCCCTCTAACCGGTCGACGCCGCGGCCTTTCACGATGGAAACCACCGCGATCACCGCCACCGACGCGGCTTGGATGAAGATAATCCGCCGCAGCCTGTCGAACGTGGTTACCAGCAAGAACGTGAGCACGAAGGCGACAGAAACCTTGGCAAAATCCAGCGAGTGCGTCAGAGCTCCGCCCCGCCACACCGGCGAGAGCAGCGACGAAGGCACCAGGATACAGATGAGAGCAATCAGGTATCGACCTTCCCTGGGCAAATCCCGGAAGCTGCGCTTGGTTCTTCCAATGCTCATGAGCAGAGCCAGAAAGGCCAAAATCCCAGTAATTTTCGCCAGTGGAATGTGTCCCAGTCCCGGGATCCAGTCCTCCGGTCGGGCGCAATAGACCAGGTAGAACGCGCTCAGCCAGAAGAACGCGCCCTGCAGCGGCTCCCGCGCCGGAAGGGATGAAACACCCCGAGAATTCCACTGGTTGCTGCCGCTCAGAAGTAACCTCCCTGAAGTTTTCCAAAACATGACATTCCAACACATGAAATTCCAACACACTCTTCGCACTAACGAATCCAGACCGCCTTGCGGCCGGAAACAAAGTTCGCGAAAGCCACTACTGCCGCGGTATTCAGCACCACAAAAGTCAGCGCCGCGCTGGCGGTGCGGGCCAGGGGTCCCAGCTTGAGCCGCAACAGCGCCAGCAAGCTCATTCCGTAGAACACAGCCTGCAGAACCCACGCGATGCGGTAGGCTGAACCCGGGAGAAACGCCGAGCTGATAAACGCCGCCACCAACGCAAACGGCGCAACGAGCCGCAGCAGTTTGTGGCTGATGAACTCGAAGCGGATCGGATTGCTGGCGCTTAACAGCCAGGGCGCCAACTGCAGAAGTTGATAGTTGCCGTTCAGCGTGCGCACCTTGCGGGCAAACTCACGCTCTGACCCCAGGTCCGCAGTGTCCCATGCCCGGGCCCGCATCTCAAACACTACGCGCTTCCCTTGTCTCGCCACCTGCATTGGGATATACACATCGTCCAGGATCGTCCCCTCGGGGACGGGAACGAACAATTCACGCCGCACCGCATAGAGCGCGCCCGTCGCGCCCACCACCGAGCCGGAGGCGGCTTCCAACTGCCGGACTTCCTTCTCTACCCGCCAATACAGGCTCATGCCTTCCGCAGCCTCACCCGATTCAGGATTTCCCAACATCAATTCCCCGCTTACGCATCCCACTTCCGGGTCGGCGAAATTTTCGACCAGCCGGCGCAGAGCGTCGGGCTCGATCTTCTGGCGGGCATCCGTGAACAACACAAGCTCTCCTTGCGACATTTGAACGCCATCGTTCAGGCCACAAGCCTTGCCCCGCGGCAATTGGTTCATCAAAATCCGCAACCGTGGATCGGCGTGTTCCCGAAGAATGGTTTCTGTCCCATCCCGCGATCCGTCCGAAACCACCACCACTTCGCAAAGATCGGCCGGATAATCCAGTTCCAGCAAATTGCGCAACTTCTGCCGCAAAACGCGCTCTTCGTCGCGCACCACCATCACAATGGAGACCGGCGGCTGCTGCGGCCCGCGCCGCACCGGCCGCGGCCGCAGCCGGGCACGCAACCATAGCCAGCCCAGGTATCCCGCGTAGGTATAGCCGATCAAACCCGCGGACGACCAGAATATCCACTTCATTGCGCGCCCCGGCCCAGCAGCACGATCTTGATGGTTTGAAACATGATCCACAAATCCAGGCTCAGGGAAGCGTTCTTGAGATAGAACAAATCGTATTGCAGCTTTTCGCGCGCGTCGTCCAGCGTATTTCCGTACTTGTACTTCACCTGCGCCCACCCGGTAATGCCGGGACGCACCATGTGGCGCACGTTATAGTAGCGAATCTCCTTGCTGAGCCATTCCACAAATTCCGGCCGTTCCGGACGCGGGCCCACGAAATGCATGTCGCCCTTCAGCACACACCACAATTGCGGAATTTCGTCGAGCCGCGAAGTGCGCAGGAACTTGCCCACCTTGGTGATGCGGGGATCATCATCCAAAGCCCAGGTCGCTCCCGTATCCGCCTCCGCATCCTTACGCATCGTGCGGAATTTGTAGCAGTCGAACTTCTTTCCTCCCCTGCCAACCCGCTTCTGCCGGTAAAGCGCCGGGCCCGGCGAACTCAGCTTGACCGCGAGCACAATAAAAGGAAGCAGAGGCAACGCCAGCAGCAGTCCCACCAGCGCAACGGAGAAATTCAACAGCCGTCGCCCCATGCGAAAGATCGCGCTGAAGCGGAAGCCTTCCGCGTAAATAAGCCAGCTCGGATACAGCTGCTCCACTTCGATTTTTCCCGAAATCTTTTCCAGCCAGTTGGTCGCGTCTTCCACGCGCACGCCCGCCAGTCGCAGTTCCAGCAACTCCTCCACCGGAAGCGTCCGCCGCCGGTCCGGCAGCGCCACGATCACCCGGTGAACCTTCTGCGCCCGCATCGCGCTGAGCAGGTGCGCAGCGGCGCTATCGCGCGTCAACTCACCCTCCAGCGTTCCCGTCCATCCCGCCACGTCCACGCCCAGCCCGGTCCGCTGCCGCAACCCGTTCACCAGCCGTTGCGCCCGCTCCCCCGTGCCCAGCACATAAACCCGCTCGCGGAAGTGGTGCTTCGCCAGCCAGCCAAAAGTTGCCCGCCAGCCGAAAAGCGTGAATATCAGGATGATTGCGCTCCAACCCCAGGACCTGCCGGGAAGCAGATCGGGGCGAAGCTTGAGAACCAAACTCAGCGCCAGCGTCACCAGCCCCAGCACGAACAGCAACCGGACCGCCTGCACCCACCTGCCGCCGGTTTGCGGCTCGTCGTACAAATCGAACCGGTGAGAAATGACAAGGACGATCCCGGTCACCGCCAGAATCTTCAAGTACCCGTTTTCGATGAACAGTTCGTTGGTGAGCTGGAGTACGCTGTAGTCGCTGTTCCGCAACACCAACAGCATCCCCGCCACGAACGAGAGCCCTACGATCAGGGCTTCGCCCGCCAGCAAAACCAGCGTACGGAGGGGGTAATAGACTTTGAAAAGCCGGATCACAGGGTCCCCAACCTCTTAGGCCTTCACTGCCTTCGTGCCCATTTCATATGCCTCGTAGTAGTAGCGCGCGTACTGCGCGCTGTCGCCGCGGGTTCCGTTCAGCACAACTCCCACCAGCTGTTCTTCCGGAAATTCCTGCAGCGCTCTGCGGGCCGCGTCCGACGGCGTCACATTCGAACGAGCCACCATCAGCACTCCGTCGCAGGCCTTGGCCAACACACTCGCGTCCGACACCGGCACCGCCGGCGGCGAATCCAGAATGATCCAGTCAAACAACGGCTCCAGCCTCTGCAACAATTGCTGCAGCCGTCCATTGCCGACCAGTTCCGAAGGATCTTTGATGGCGCTGCCGCTGGGAATGAAAAACAAATTCTCCAGCGGACCACGCTGCATGATGGAAAATTCGTCGTTTTGTCCCTGCAGATAATCCGCGAGCCCCGGGCTCGAAGTTGTTCCCAGCATCTGGTGCAGCCGCGGCCCGCGCAGGTCGGCATCGATCAGCAACGCTCTCCGTCCATGCTGGCGAACAATCACCTGGGCAAGGTTCGCCGCGGTGAAGGATTTGCCTTCCTGGGGCAGCGCGCTGGTGATCAGCAACTTCCGCAGCGGCTTTTTCTCCCGCAAGTGATAGAGGCGCGACCGCAGGGTGCGGAATTCTTCCGTGCCCGGGGCGCTGTCGTTGCCGTTCAAAAACAGCATGGTCGTGGCGTCGGCCTTCCACGCCAACTGCGGACAGCGCGACAGCAGCGTGTCCGAGTTGAACGGCCCGCCGAACGCCGGCGTCACCGGATAGGGTCCAAGATTTGCCGGCGCTGCCGCCGCCGGAACCCGATCTCCGAGCGCCGCAACCGGCGCCGCCTCCGGCTCCTCCGGAACCGGAAAGCCCGATGCCGCCCCTCCCTGTAAAGTGGCTCGTTCCTGCTCGGCCTTTTTCAATGCTTCATGAATACGGCTCATAGTTTTCCTTCCTTGGGGAGGTCCTTGTCTTCGCTCTGGCGTAAACGATCGGCTAGCGTGGCCAGCGACCGCAACGCCTCCACTACGTCGAATTTTTGCGGGTCCGCAATCGGCGGCGGCGCTACCACCACGTCTGCGCTCATCATGTCGCCCAGATCAAAGTCGCGGGCCACCGCGTCCACCACCCCCGCTCCAATCACTTTCTGCTGGTCGACAAAGGCGCTCACCAGGCAGTGTTCGCAGAGCAGGTTAATCACTCTGGGAATTCCGTTGGCATAGCGATGAATTGCCGCCACCGCCTCGGGATCAAAAATCTGCTGTCCACTCGATCCCGCAATACGCAACCGCTGTTGCACGTAGGCGCGAGTCTCATCGAGCGTCAGCGCATGAGTCTTGGCCCGCAGCGTGAGCCGCTGCCGCAGTTGCCGCAATTGTGGCTGCCTCAATTTCTGTTCCAGCTCCGGCTGCCCCACCAGCACGATCTGCAAAAGCTTCTCGGTAAAAGTTTCCAGGTTGGTGAGCATGCGGATTTCTTCCAGCACTTCTTCCGACAGGCTCTGCGCCTCGTCGACGATCAGCACCGCCGTTTCCCCTGCCCGGTAACGGTCCAGCAGCCAGTTGTAAAGCCGCAGCAGAATCTGGCTCTTGGCCTTGGAATCGCAGGGGATCCCAAAATCCGCCATCATGTAATCCAGAAATTGCGGAACGTTCATGCGCGAGTTGAAAATAAACGCCGTCGCCACTTGCTGCAGGCGCAGCCACTCCAGCAGTTTGTTGATCAGCGTGGTCTTGCCGGTCCCGACCTCGCCCGTGAGCAACACGAATCCCTTGCGACTCTGGATGCCATAGGTCAGGCAAGCCAGCGCCTCCTCGGTGTGCCGCGTCAGAAACAGGTAACGCGGGTCCGGATTCACATTGAACGGGTTCGCGCGCAGTCCGTAAAACTCTTTGTACATATCGTGTTCTCTGGCGATGACTCTCTAGCAACAATTCTCTAAAACGACCGAGCCTGAGCCCGGCGCAGCCGCTCACTCTTTTCCAACCAGAGCGGCGCCTACGCTCCCACTTTCTCCTTGCGTTCGTCCGGCTCTGGTTTGTGC
>Ga0187863_10004373_pt1 | contig 10111 bp, 5 predicted proteins | sample June2016WEW_11_1_FD_132975 | JGI IMG/M metagenome (GOLD analysis project Ga0187863, IMG submission 132975) | Peatland microbial communities from SPRUCE experiment site at the Marcell Experimental Forest, Minnesota, USA - June2016WEW_11_10 | ecosystem: Environmental > Terrestrial > Soil >...
ACCAAAACGCTTCGGACATGCGCGCCGACCTGAAGCGCCTTAATCGCGACACGGCCACCGGCCGCATCACGGCGCAGACCTCAGCCTTTGAGGAAGCGCCGGACAGATTATCGAATTCGTCCACAGGCACGCCGGCACAGGCGTCCTCTGGGCGGCGGAGCGCAACGTCACTCGCCGCTGAGAGAGAGCTCGCATCAGGCGCGAGGCCGCTTTCATCGGTCCCTGCCACGCCATCGTGGCGGCGATTTGTTCCGTGGGCCTTGTCTGCGGCGCTGACCGTTGCACTGCTCGTCGCACTCTTCGCCTGGCGCCAAGCATCCCAGCTCCCCGCGCTGAAGCCCGTGGAACTCTCTCTGTGGATTCCGCCCGAACATCCGTTGGATACCATCGACGGAGCGGCCGTGGCCATTTCTCCGGATGGATCGCGATTGGCCTATGTAACCCGGGATCAAGGATCAAATTTAGGCAAGCTCTACGTACGCGAAATGGACAACAAAGACGCGGTGCTGCTCGGCGGCGCCGGCGCAGCAACCGTCCCGTTCTTTTCTCCCGACAGCCAATGGATCGGTTTTTTCGGCGATGGAAAATTAAAAAAAGTTTCCGTTCGAGGCGGCGCACCGATTGTGCTGTGCAACGTGAACGGCTATCGCGGCGGAGCCTGGTCCGAAGACGGGACCATCGCATTTCCGCTGCAATTCACTTCCGGACTGTACCGCATCCCGGCGTCGGGAGGCACTCCGGAGGCGCTCACGCATCTGGATACACAGCGCGGTGATATCACCCACCGCTGGCCGCAATTCCTGCCAGGCGGCAAGGTGCTGCTCTTCACCGCATCCTCGGACAACAATTTTTTCGAGCACGCTCGCGTGGAAGCAATCTCGCTCGATAAGAACGACAACACCGACAAAGCCGCGCCTAAAGTTCTGGTGGAGAACGCGTATTACGGCCGCTTTCTATCCGGCGGTTACCTGTCCTACGTGTCTCAAGGCACGCTCTTCGTTGCGCCTTTTGACTCCAAAGAGCTGAAGATCGCCGCGACCGCCATTCCCGTTTTGCAGGGAGTGGATGCCGATCTCTCCAATGGCGCGGTGCAGATAAGCGTCTCGCGCACCGGCACCGCCGTTTATTTGGCCGGCGGAGCTTTGAAGCAAAACGTGACCATCGCCTTGCTCGACCGCAAGGGCAATTCCTCGCTGCTGATGGACGATCATCCGGACGCCGCCTCTCCGGAAATCTCTCCGGACGGAAAGCGTCTCGCCTTTCAATCCACCAACGGAATCTGGGTCCACGATATGGCGCGCGGCACAACGTCCGCTCTCACTCCCGGGGCTTTCGGAGCGACCTATCCGTCCTGGTCTCCCGACGGACAGTGGATCGCTTACGCGCATCCGCGCACCACCGGCAAAGGCACCGGGCAAGCCATCTACCGCAAACGCTCCGATGGGGGTGGAGAGGAAGAGCTTCTGACGCCCGATAGCGTTCTGAACGCCTACCCTTCCGGCTGGTCCCCGGACGGAAAGACTCTGGCCTTCTACCGGCTCTCGGAAAAGGATGGATCCTGCTGCGAAATATGGACTCTTACCCTTGGCGAAAACGGCAAACCAGAGCAACCGCGCCGATTTCTCGCGGATAGCAGCGGCACAGCCCGTTCGCCGCGCTTCTCCCCCGACGGCCGTTGGTTGGCATACTTCTCATGGGAGTCCGGCCTTCCCCAGGTCTATGTAGTGCCTTCTTCCGGCTCCGGAGGCAAATGGCAAGTTTCTACCGGTGGCGGCGTGGAACCACAATGGTCGAATACGGGCCATGAACTTTTTTACATCGGTGCCGGCGGCGGCACGATGATGGCAGTGCCATACACCGTGGACAAAAACGCTTTCCTGCCCGGCAAACCCGAAGTCCTGTTCACCGACAAATTCGAAAACCGCGCTCCCTTCACATCCTATGACGTCACCTCCGACGCCCAACACTTCGTGATGTTCCAATTTGCCGGCGGCCGCTCCGCCCCCTCCTCCGCCCCCACCGTAGTCCTAAACTGGCTCGACGAAGTTCGCCGCCAAGTCGCCGCCGGCCAAACCGACGCGGCCAAGTGAAGGGCAGAGTGCAGCGATGACGCTGTTCGCAGCCGGAAATAGCGAATCACCGGGGTGCTCTAGCCTCACCTAAAGACCGAATGGTAATTTCTTGCCGGATCCACTTGGCTGTTGTCCTCGCCAATTCCTGCATAATGCCGCCGTCGGTCTTGCCGGAATTCTTCAGCACGTGAAAGGAGTGATCGGCTGTTTCGATCACGTACAGTGTCACTCGCGCTCCGAGCTCGGCACAAATGGGTCGCAAGAGCTTGAGATCGGCGAAAGGGTCGCGGGTTCCCTGGAAGAAAAGCATTGGCAATCTGACATCAGACAGGTGCTCCGCGCGTTTTGTTCCCGGTTTATTCGGCGGGTGTAGAGGAAAACCGAAGAACACCAACCCGCGAAGTCCATCCAACGTATTTTGAGCGGCAGCGAGCGAAGTCATTCGCCCTCCGAGCGACTTCCCTCCCGCAAATAGCGGCAGGTCCGGAGCCGCCTCCGATGCAGCGCGCACCGCCGCAAGAATGGTAGCCGTGAGCACGGGTGGCCGATCGGGGATCTTCCGCCGCTGCTCGATGTAGGGAAACTGGAACCGCAATGTCGCAACTCTCGCAGCCGAGAGTTCGCTCGCGAGTGATTCCATGAACGGATGGGTCATTCCGGCGCCTGCCCCGTGCGCAAGCACCAATAAACTTTCCGCGTTCTGCGGACGCAGGAGAATCGCTGACACCTCACCCGCGTCTCGAACGGCAAAATGAATGTTCTCGCTGATCGACATTTTGACCTGAATGTGGGAATGAGAAGGGTGGCGGAGAGGGTGGGATTCGAACCCACGGTTGAGTTTCCCCAACACACGCTTTCCAAGCGTGCTCCTTAAACCGCTCGGACACCTCTCCGTTTTCTATTGCGGTTCAGGTTAGCACACTCACAATGTGTGCCGGAGATGGTTTTGTGTGTGTCCCGCGAGCAGGCGCGACTCGGACAGCCGCGAAGCTCCGTCACGGTAAGCGTTTGCATCCAGCGAGCCATAGCCCCGCTGGCCAAGTTGCGCCGCAAAGGTACTTTTAGACGGCTCTGCTCCAAAAGTCTGGAACAGGTTCCTGAAACCCGACCACTACTGCGGTTCGCTCCAGGTATTTCGACCGTTCGGCGACTACGCGGCATTCGTGCTCTTTCTGGTTTACTTTGTTGATGAGCAAGAGGCGTTGGCCACACCTCACCGGAGTCGTGAGCGTAATCAGTCCACCGCCGGCATTCACGCGGAGCGCCTCGGTCCCTTCGTGGAAAGGTTCGCTTTCCACTGTCCGTCCATAGACCAGCACCGGAAGATATACCCACAGGCGGTCACTCCTGCGGCGTTCTGGAATCCGGTCGCCGCCTTTGGACAAAATCCCGTCGTGGGCGCTCGCCAAAATCGGCTCTTGGGCTTCTTTCAAGAAGTTCCAAATCCCGCTCACGGCTTCCCTCGCTCCCGAAGTTTCGTATTTCATTCGATTGTAACCCAAGCACCGAGTAAAGGGGCCGTCGCGCCTTATGGAACGGACGAATGGGATATGAGTGTCACACTAGCTCTCGCTAATAGTTGCAGACAAGACCCCATTGCCGGATAATCCCAGAATCGGAGCGCTTTCCGCCCGTCCATTCATTTCTTATGATGAATTGTCCGCACTGCAGCACGGCAAACCCGGACTTCGCAACATCCTGCAAGGAGTGCAGCACTCCTCTCCTCTCCACCGGAGATATGAATTCAGAAACGGTTCAGATGGTCGATCCTGCGGCGATCACTCTTGGCAGCGATTTTGGAACGCGCTACCGCATTGAGTCGCTCTTGGGACAAGGCGGCATGGGGCGAGTCTATAAGGCCTACGACAAAGACCTCGATCGCACTGTTGCCATCAAGGTGGTTCGCGAGGGCGCTATCGGACAGGCCGACGCTTTAAGACGATTCAAGCAGGAGCTAGTGCTCGCCAGTAAGATTTCGCATAAAAATATTCTGCGCATTCACGATATGGGCGAAGTGGGCGGAGTGCGGTTCATCTCCATGGCCTACATCCAGGGAAAGGACCTGCAGCACATCATCCGGGAAAATCCGAAGATGCCGCTCGACCGCGTTTTGAAATTTTCCCAACAGATTGCGGAAGCGCTGGCGGCGGCGCACGCGGAAGGCGTCGTACACCGGGATCTGAAGCCGCAAAATCTTCTGATCGGAAATGACGATCAAGTTTTCGTTTGCGACTTTGGCTTGGCAAAATCTTTTGAAGATAATGCGATTGGCATGACCCGCACCGGGGCTTTCCTCGGCACTCCGCGTTACATGTCGCCCGAGCAAGTGGAAGGCAAGCCCGCGGATCAGCGCGCCGACCTCTACGCCTTTGGTTTGATCCTCTACGAAATGGTGACAGGGGACGTGCCGTTTACGGGCGAATCCACATTGAAGGTGATGTATCAGAGGATCCAGGAAAAACCAAAGAGCCCGAAGCTGATCAACGCGGACCTGCCGAATTGGCTGGTTCGCATCATCATGCGCTGCCTGGAAAAAGATGTTGCGGATCGTTATCAAAGCGCTTACGAAATTCTAGCTGACCTGCAAGGCGGCAAGACACCGTCGAGCAGCGGTGTTTCACGCAGCGGCTCCAGCATACAGATCCAGCTCCCGGAGTTCACCGGACGCCGCTGGGTATGGGCTGCTGCCGGCGGTGTTATGCTGATCGCTCTGGCATTCGCGATTCCGCCCGTGCGCCACCTGATCCTCCCTGGCGGCAGCGGATCCTCGAGCGTCTCTGGTGTCCCGCCCCTCGCAAGCGGCCGAATTATTGCTGTGCTTCCGCTCCAAGTGCTCGGCGACCCGACGCAACTCGGCTACTTGGCCCAAGGGATCGAGGAGGCGCTTTCGGCAAAATTATTTCAGTTAACTGAAGTGCATGTCACTACCGGTGAAGCCGTTACGAAAGTCGATCAGAAGCAGCCCCTCGAGAAGGTCGCTAGACAGCTTGGCGTGAACCTCCTGGTTCAGGGAACAGTTCAAGGGCAAGGCGATAAAATTCGCGTCGTCCTGAGTCTGCAAGATGCCGCCGCGGGCAAGCGCCGCTGGACCCACGAATTCGATGGCAACACCGGGGACCTCTTCGCGCTTGAAGATCAGATTTACAATCAATTGGTTTCGGCGCTCACGATCACTCCGACGAATGAGGAGCTTGCCAAATCCGTGGCGCGCCCCACGGATAACGTCGCGGCATATGACTATTACCTTCGTGGGCGCAATTCCCTGCGCGGAAACGACGCCAAGAGTATTCAGGCAGCCCTCGACTTCTACGATCAGGCATTGAAAGAAGACCCAAAGTTTGCGCTTGCATACACGGGGGTCGCCCAAGCCAGCTTGCGGATGTATACAATCAAGAAGGATGCCTTTTGGACCCAAAAGGCACTGGCCGCGTCGCAACAAGCTCAACAGCTCAACGATAAACTTCCGGAAGTGCACTGGATGCTCGGCGCCGTTTATCGCGCCACCGGCAAGTATCCGGAAGCAATCGCTGAACTGAATCGGGCTCAGGCTTTGGCGCCCAATTCAGATGACGTCTATCGGCGTTTGGGTAACGTCTATTTGGCTAGCGGTAACGCACCCCGCGCGATAGAAGCCTATCAAAAGGCAATCGACCTTAATCCCTACTACTGGATCAACCAAAATTCTCTCGGCTCCGCCTACTTTGAAGTCGGAGAATACGATAAAGCCCTACAGGCGTTCAAACAAGTTACCGTGCTAGAACCGGACGTCAATGCGGGATTCGAAAATGCGGGCGGCGTGCTGGTTCAGGAAGGCAAATACAGCGATTCAATTCCGTACTTGGAGAAGGCTATTCAGATTGAACCTGATTCTGGCGCCTACTCGAACCTTGGTACGGCCTATTTTTTCCTAAAGCGATTTGGCGAGGCCTCTCAGGCATTCGAGAAGGCTGTAGCGCTCAATCCAAATGACACCGTCGCGCTCGTAAATTTGGGTGACGCTTACCGCGGATCGGGACAAGCGGACAAGGCCAAGGATGCGTATCAGCGGGCCATCTCCCTTAGTTACAAGGAATTGCAGACGAATCCACAAGATGCAACAGTCATGGCGGAGATTGCACTAACGTACGCGAAGATTGGGAATCCTCAAGAAGCAGAAACCTTTATTCGCCGTGCTCGGGCGCAAGACAAGAAAGACGTCAACATAATCTATACGGAAGCCCAGATCAATGCCCTGACCGGAAAGTCGAGCCAAGCGCTCGCGCTGCTGGAAGACGCGCTCCAAAACCACTATTCCGCTGAAAATGCAGCGGTCGATCCGGATCTGGATAGTCTCCATAACAACCCGCAGTTCGACAACTTGATCAAGAAATATTCAACTAAGAAGCCATAGGTCAGCTGAGCAGGGGAGAAAAGCTTTCGCCCCCGAATAGCAGCGCGAGGAAAGCCCTGTCTGGGATTGATGCCACGAGAATCAGCGAGCTGAGGCCTCGCTCGCTGACCCGGTATTCAGGAGTAGGCGGCGAGACCACGCAAACCTAGATGATTGAAAACACGAGGGACAGACCTAGTCTAAACTCTGGGCCAACCGTCTTAGCTGACCTGGCTAGCGCCAATTACCTTCCAGCCCTTCCGCCCGCCGAATCCGAGGAGGAATAGGCCACCGACACCGAACAGCAGCAGCTCTGCCTCTGCAGGCTCGGGCGTTGCCACGTCTGTCCCAACTCCGTCGAACGGCTTGAGTCCAACGCAGCCATCGCCATCGCAGGTAGCAGCAAAGATGAGCTCGCTAGGTGTACTATTTGAGCTCGTCAAGCATCCGCCAGGGTTAAACGCATTCGGGGCGTCAGTGATCGCCACGATGTTGCAGGAGTAGAACTCATTTGGAATAGTAGGAGTGACATCGATGAACAGCGCGTCGAGAGTGGTGCTACCGTCATACGTAAATACGAGCGAGCTGTTAACCGACCCGTCGACCGTGATGGTATCACCTGAAAAGCACGAGGCAGAATTTTCACCAGGCGAGCACACTGGGTTGTCTTTCGGCGCGATAAGTTCCACCTTGGGATCTATAACGCCGCTGCCGTCCGCCCAAGCCATACCGGCGGAAACAGCCGCGAAAGCGACCAGAACCGCAAAACGCACCGCACCTTTAAACTTCATTCGAATCCTCCCCTAATAATTGCCTGCGCATCCTATTGCACATCCCGTGCCAAATCAAGCTCGGATTTCAATTCCGTAGGTCCTTTGTTTTCTTCGCGAATATTAAGGCTCTCCGGAGGCATAAATTGATTGTATGCAAACATTTGCGTATTACCGGAAACCATTAGCCTGAACGCGGCCCCTATTTGCGGGCTGCGTTAGAAGTCGGGTCTCTTTTCTAATGATGGATTAGGGGAACCGTGTCGCCACCACATCGCGTCAATCTATCACCTATACATCACCAATCGATCCTCTCGAGTGCAGCGGGACTTGGAATCGAGCCCCCTCTGATGGGAACCCCCACACTAAGAGAGAGGATTTTTCTCCGTTCTCCGCTCCCCTGCATGGAGCACGATTCCCCGGTTGAGTCATTCACAGGCGAGCTTGGAGTCATATCTCGTGCTTTGTGGAGGTCGCAGGTTGATCCTTCTTTCATATTGCCGAGGAAGTATGGAGCAATCACTCGCAGTGCTTGACATGCAGCTGTGCATGGGATAACACTCACCCGGAACCATTTGCGGGCACGGCATCGAACACCAAAATTGCGATCTAGACCCCGTAAAGAGGGGAGTCATGCTCGCGAAACAAACGCGCTAGCGGCCCAGGCAGAGGAAAGAACGCCGCCAGCCCAGATTGTAGCGGCACGCTTTACGGGGTTGTTAGGGATGCAATTGGGGCCACGATCTTCCGCAGAGGTGGAATTGCTCTCTCGCTCTGCCGTGGCGGAATTCTGCGCCGGTTCGTCATTAACCCAGCCAAGCAATAACGTCATTCCGAATCAAAAGGATATGCCGTGGTGCAAAACTTGATGCCGCCACCTCCTGAAAAACGGCTAACGTTCTTGGCGGTATCGCTCGGCGCGTGCCTCCTGCTGTGCCCTCCCGTGTCACACCCGCAGTCCGTTCAAGACGAACCCAATCGAACCGGAAACCCCGTTCAGGGAGAAACGACCGAAGATTACAATCGACGCCTGCAACAACTGAATCAATCGCTTGCAGCTCCTGCCGCGGATAGCGGGCAAGGTGAATACCGAATCGGCTCCCACGATCTCCTCGAGATAAATGTATTTGAGGCTCCAGACCTGAATCGCTCGCTCCGTGTCTCGGCCGGAGGCGAAATTTCCATGCCGTTGCTCGGCGCCGTTCAATCATCCGGCCTGACCGCCCGCGAGCTCGAAGGAACCCTTGAAGTACGGCTGCGCCAATACATGAAAGATCCGCACGTCGGTGTTTTCGTCACCACCGTCGAAAGCCATCCGGTCTCCGTTGTCGGTGCGGTCAAGAAACCCGGAGTCTTCCAAATTCGCGGCACCAAAACCGTGCTGGAGATGCTCTCCATGGCTGAAGGGCTCTCGGACGATGCCGGCGACGAAGTACTCGTCATGCGTGGCGCAGGCCTGCATTTCGGCTCGGATTCAAACGGCGGTAGCGCGAATCCCGCCTCGCAAAGCCCATCGCAAAAGCAAATGCCTGCTGGCGCGGCCGACGATCCGAGCTACAACGACACGATTAAAATAAATCTGAAGGATTTGCTCGAATCCGGAGACCAGCGATTCAATGTCGCCGTTTATCCCGGCGATATCGTCAAAGTAACCCGCGGCGGCATCATTTACGTGATCGGTGACGTGAAAAAACCCGGTGGATTCGTGCTCAAGACCGATCAAAATATGTCCGTCCTCAAGGCCATCGCGCTGGCGGAGGGCTTAAATGCAACCGCAGCCAAGAGCCGCACAAAGATAATTCGGACAGACGAAAAGACCGGGCAGCGCTTCGAATTCCCTATTGATCTGGGAAAAGTGCTCGCGGGAAAAACTCCCGATACTCCGCTGAAGCCCGCTGACATTGTATTCATCCCAAATAGCTCGGGAAAAACGATGCTTTATAAAGGAAGTGAGGCCGCCGTCGCAACTGCCAGCGGCCTGATCATCTGGCGCTAATGGATCCGGAAACCAAGATCAGCCTCTACGACACCACGCCCGCCGCGATCGCAAAGCGTCGTCCGCCCGCCGTTCCTTCGTTTGAAGCTGACGAAGCTGATAAAGTCCCCGACCTGCTCGAATACGGCCGTGTCATAAAGAAGCGTCGCGCTACGATACTCACGATCGCTTTTGTGGTTTTCACCATCGGACTCTTCGCGACCCTCAAGGAAAAACCCGTCTACCGCGCTCGCGTGCTGGTTGAAATTCAAAAGGAAAATCCGGACATCCCGACGCTGCAAGAGCTCTTTCAGGTCGAAAGCATTTCCGATACGTACCTCGAAACTCAGTATCGAATATTGAAAAGCGAGAATCTCGCGCGCCGCGTAATTGCCGATCTCAAGCTCGATCGGCTGACCGAATTCTCCCAACCTGCATTCTGGTGGGCTCGCCCGAAGCAGGAAGCTTCTTTATTGCCGGCCGTTGATGCCGTAGGAAATGTCTCTCCCGAGTCCGTAATCGACAATGAGGTGCTGAAGAAATTTCAAGATCGCCTCGATGTCGAGCCGCTGAAACGCAGCCGCCTCGTTGAAGTCAGCTTCGAGTCTAACGACAGAAATTTGGCTGCTCAAGTTGTCAACACGCTCGCCGCAACATACATTCAGCAAAATCTGGAAGCCCGCTGGCAGGCTTCGCAAAAGGCTTCTGAATGGCTGTCGCAGCAACTCCTCGGCATGAAATCCAAGCTCGAAAAGTCGGAAGACGACCTCCAGCAGTACGCTCGCGATAATGGACTTCTATTCCTCGAGACGGACAAGGGAACTTCTGAAAACATCGTGACCCAAAGGCTCCGCCAGCTGCAGGAAGAGCTCACCAAGTCGCAAGCCGACCGCTACGAAAAAGAATCGCTTTATCTGCTTGTGCA
>Ga0187863_10004375_pt1 | contig 10105 bp, 8 predicted proteins | sample June2016WEW_11_1_FD_132975 | JGI IMG/M metagenome (GOLD analysis project Ga0187863, IMG submission 132975) | Peatland microbial communities from SPRUCE experiment site at the Marcell Experimental Forest, Minnesota, USA - June2016WEW_11_10 | ecosystem: Environmental > Terrestrial > Soil >...
CTGATGAAACCGATCCAAGTCGCTGTGCTCCGGGAAACGATCCGGAGGAAGCTCGCGAATCCCGCAGCTCACAAGCCGGTACCCAGGGAGAGCGTGGCCACCATACTGCGGCACAACCTGGATGCTACGATTCAGGACTGGATGACGCTGGTTGAGGGCAACCCAGAGCTGACCTGTGTCCCGCTGAGCTTTGAGGACCGCACCCGCCATCTACCTAGTCTCCTCGCTGACCTGATCTTTCGCCTGAGCCTCCCAGGGACGACCAGGGGCGAGGCCTCCGCCTCCGCACGCGCACACGGAATTCTGCGACACGAACAAGGCTACACCTCGGCGATGGTGGTAGAGGAGTCGCGGATTCTCCAGGTTTGTATCTTTAACACTCTACAAAACAATCTGGCCAAAGCGGATTTCAGCAGAGTGCTCCAGGACGTGATCACAATCGCAGACGAAGTGGATTCGCAATTGAAGCAGGCGATGCTGAGTTACGCTCGACAGTCTTCCAGTTCAGCCGCCGCATAGATCAAGCAAAGCAGTTCTGTCCGCAACAGTGCGGTTGGAGGGAGCGCCATCATCTAGCCGATCCGGGCCGCGTCGGTGCTCGGCTCCTCTTCGGCCGGTGACCGCTTTTCCCCGCCGCCAATAAAGGCTGTTAACCAAATGGATGCGATCGATTTCCTTGTTCAAGGCCGTGGAGACCCTCTGGTTCAGAGTCGTGAAGCTCCCCATCAAAACTGCGAAAATTAACCTCTGTTCTTACGACGAGTTGACTCTGGACCGTTCTGAAAACCACGCGTTGAGTTTGTTCGACCTTTTCGCGTCAGATATGCAGGCTTTTTCCAAGATGGCGAGAGGCTAGTAGCTCAATCTCCTTCCCAGGTTCGTTTACCCAGCAGACCGTTCCATCTGATAGCTGAACGGCGTTGGAGAAAGAGTCTTGCATGGTTTTCAGGATTTCTTCCCCCTTCCCCCTCCGGAATTGCCCCTCTATTTCGCGGCCCAGAGCCTCTAACATGGTGATGTCTGCATCGGGATCGAAAGCCTCCACTTGCTGCCAGTCGCTCAGGAAACGAACGCCGCAGAAACCACCGGAAATGTCAAACAAGATCACTGCTATGTTGATGAACTCGCCCGTTACCAAATTCGGCGTGTAGCGGAGGGTGAAGAATTGGAGCTGTCGCGGTATGGTACCCGTGGCATGATAACCGAACCGAGAGAGGATGGCAGCTGTGATCAAGGCTCAATTCTCCCTCCACTTTGGAAATGGGTTGCGCACGGACGTGCGGAACGCTTCTATCAGTGGCCGTATCATCGTCCGTCGGTCGACGAGCATCTCCACCAGCACTCCCAATGGAGTGAAATTCGAGTCATGCCATTCGGGTGGAATTTGCTGGGCGATGGACCGGATGATGTCAGGTTCCAGGGTCTCAATCAGCCGTAGTGATGTGACGAACGACGGCCATCCGCATACGCTTTCGTAGACTTCATTTCTTGCATAGACTCCCCGGAGCGTGATGTCGGGGAATGTCCACTCTCCGCCGTTGAAACAATATCCTTGATCGATGAAGGCTGCAGTGTAGAGGCGCTGTTTGTTCTCACGCCAGAATACCGCCTGCCGTGCGTCGACATTGCCCGTCCATTTGTCCAGCGCCAACATAGCGCAAAACCGAGTCACGTTCGATACCTTGCCCAAAGTCTCGGTCGGCAAATAATCAAAACACTGTCCGACAAGTGGAGATACCGCATACTCCGAGCCGAACTGGAGTCCTGCCTGACAGGGTACGTTGTGATCGATCAGTTGGACGTTCAGATCCGGTATGCGCTCAACTAGCCGAGCATCAACCTCGACGATGACAGATGCGGGTACAGGGAGTCCGATCTGCTCCGCCAACCGCGAGGCCAACATCTCGTTGACCAGTACACGCGGATGTTGCGGGTTGTTGCCAAACTTTACAACATAGAAGCGGTGGTCGGAACAAAGCATGAGATGGGACTGCGCCCCTCCCCGCATTCTTCGAATATGTTGGACAGCAATTACGGTCTTGACCCGAGGCTCGACCGAAGGACAATACTGACGTAGCGGCTTCTGCACAGTGGCGCCTCCAACTTAAATAGTCAATGGCCACCGGAAGGCCCGTTCTTTCAATCACGCTAACGAAACCTTCAGACATGGAGATGTGATAGCTGTCACAACGATGCTGTGCAAAACTCGATGCGAATTCAAATCGGGAAGAGTGAAAAGAGGTTTTTTGTCTGAATCTACGGTGCTCCCAAACAGAAACACAAGTTCACCTTAGAACATAGAAAGGGAGGCGAAAGCTGATTTTGCACCAGGAAGGGCACACCGTTTGGGGCTCACCGCGGCGCTAGGGTTCCTCGGGCGGGAAGCGCGGGCGGGAGGGATCTGCCCTCTGAGCGCACGCAGTCCGCGGCCAAAATCAAAATCGGCTGCGCTCGGCGGAAGCACAAAAAGCCCCGCGCCGGGAGTGGAATCCCTTCATCGTTCCTCAATTCAGATTCACTATCCCCTGCCGACGATTGCCGCCAACTTCTTCACTTCCGGGCCAGGCGTTGTCTGGGACTGAGCGCCAGCCACCAACACGCTCGAAGCGCATGCCAACACAAATGAGACCAACCTTTGGGGGCCACTCATTTGGATTCTCCTTTCAGAGGTGTCACGGATGCTAGCACGAAACGAACCGGAATCAGGACAATGCGAATAGTCGCTCGGGTAAAGGTAAGGAGGCGTGACACACGAGACCAGCATAAACACTGGACTTCCATGCTACAGCGGATCGGTCGGTGTCATTCAGGCTTCTTTCGGCCACCGAATTCAGCGCAAGTGGGCCACATCCGATCCTGTGTTTTCTCCCAAATCTGGTTTCCACCAGCGCGACAGCTCAAGCAGATAACCGAGCCCGTGCATACCCAGAACCTTCGTTCATTAAGTCTCACTGATATTGGGGAAGGAGGAACAAACCATGCCGATGCCTTCAGTGAGAGATCGACACAGCCGTGCAAAATTATTTCCTTTTCATCGACCTGTCCGCGGGCACGGCTCTCAGCAGGCAAGACCTAATCCCTCGTGCCTACGCAGCCCCCCGCCCTTGCGAAAGACTCCATCCTCGAACACTGGGGCCTATACTCCTCCTTTTCGCCCTTGCCGCCTCGGTGTACGCTCAGGAATTCGTTCCCGAGCAAGTGGTCTTTCCCATCACGGATTTCAAGCCCGACATCAGATATGTTGCCCCTTTCTCAATGAAGTTCGGCACTGGGTTTTGCCTAGACAAGGACTGCCGCTTCGTGGGCACTAACTACCATGTCGCTAAAGTCATGGGCAAGTACGTCCGCATCAAGGGGGTGTTCTCCGCGCACCGCTACGTCGATTCCGATCCGGACGACGTAGGGGCGCAAGACGTAAATCTTGCCGTGGGGGGCCCGCTGAAGTACACCCCGGCTCACGACCTTGCCATCTACGAGATGCGGCATCCCCTGAAGAACTTCCACGGCATTGCGTTCGACACCGACGACTTGGAGAGCGGCTCAGAGGCAGATATCTACGCCTACTCTTTCAACCGGAACCCGAAGCGTGGGCTGCTTCACTCGCACGCCAAGTTTATAGGCAAGACCGTCCAAGGTCTGATTGCTTTCAGCTACGAGGAAGGTCGCGTGCGCGGCGGCGCTAGCGGCGGCATTGTGGTTGCCAGCAAGACGAGGAAGATCATCGGCATCCTTAGCGAAGTGGCCGAGGGCGAGGACCGCATCGTGATCGCGGTGCCCGTCAAGGAGCTTTCGGACTTTGTCACGCGGGCGGACCCCTACCTGCAAGCGACCCTTTTTCCGAAGACCGTTTTTGTCTCCCCGGTTGCCGCAGACCTGTATCCGCCCTACGTCTGGCCCCGTGCCGAAGGTCTTTCGCAGCGCCCCGTGGAACCGCCCGAGGTAGTCAAGCTGCGGCGAACGGCGCAACATCTCGCCGACTCGATGAGTAACTTCACCGCGACCGAGACATTCGCTTGGGGCCGTGACAACCGTGAGCCGGAGGCGACCGGCGCATACGAGACGCTCATCTTGTACGGCCGGCAGCGGTGGCGGAGCCAAGGTGACAAGAAGTTCTACGACAACGTCCCTTTCCCGTCGCTGAACGGTTTCATAGTGTCCAGCACTGAGTGGGCTGGGCTTCCTCGGATGATCGGGACGGAGCTAAACTTGAAAATCCACCAAGCGCCGGACGCCGTCGTGGACGGTCGAGCCGTCCACGTATTCCAGTACGCCGCGAACATCGAGGACCGGGTCTGCTTATACCGGTCCGTCATGGACTACGGCTTCTTCCAGCGGAGCACGACGAAATTCTACGACTGTCGCGGTGAAGTCTGGATGGATGAGTCGGGGTTCATCTTGCGGATTTCGGAAGCCCTTGAACTTTCGGGACCGTGGTTCAACTGGTGGGGAGTGATGACTTATGGCTCGCTGGAGAAAGACGGGACGCAATACCTTGTCCCGGTCACTATTACGACGCAAGCCGAGCACACGAAAACGTACTGGTGCCGGGGGCTGTTCACCGACTACGAGATGTTCGGCGTAAGAGCCCGTCTGGTGCTGGCGGCGGAGCCAGAGCGGACGCAGAAATCCGCGACTGGCGCACAATGATTTTCTTGACCCCTGTCCGGGCGATTTCAAGGTTACAGATGCAAGTGAATGTTCGACCCGGCAACCCATGATCCGCGAAGTTTGTAAGTGCAAATGCCGGGGCTTCGGAAAGAACATCGGCAGGCGGTCTCGGGCGGTGGAAGTCCCCGGGATTGGCTAGACGAAGGCGGGACGGTTGTGATTTATGCCTACAACGCAGGGCCAGCTATATGCACCTCCGTAAAACTGCAACTTCTGAACACGCGTTCGGTGTTTTTAGTCCTCTCGCGCTTGCAGAAACCGCCCAAGTCATTGTCTTTAGTAACCGCCCGGCGCAGTTCCCCCCTGTCCACGCTCTAGACCATTCACACTTAGCTCAGTGAGCACGTGCGAACTCCGATGGGCAAATCTTCCACAACCTCTATGTCCATCCGTCACAGACCGGTCGGACCGGGTTGCCGTACTGTCATAGTGCTCGGATTCGACTGGTGGTCGCCGGGTTGCTTCTGGTAAGTGCGTTCGGATTTCGTAACAGAATCTGATGATGCCTAAATCCTACTCTGTCATAGAGTAACCTTTCTCAGTTTGCAGGGGGAGACGCGCCGGGCTCGGAATCGGGTTTATGGGCGGCCCTTACTGCCCCGGTTTCAGAGTTTACCGTCGCAGCCGCTGACGTGGCTGCAGCGAGCGTCCGTGCTGCTCCTTCTCCGGTTAGTCCGGTGCCACGTGTGTCTGCGCCGGCACTACCGCCCGATCTTCTTGCCCGCGCCTGAATCCCCACTATCCGGGGGACCGTCCCGACTGCCCACGACGACAATCGGTTGCGCGTGGCTTAAGGAACGGAAGGCAACGAATTGAGTTTTCTGTTGCTCAGGCCGCTTACCAATCTCCGAATCCGGCTCGCCGGAGCTATAAGGGGCGCCCCCCCGCGACTGAGGATGCGGCCGCTTGAGACCGAGCGCCTACTACTGAGGCGGTTGAACCAAGAGGATCGTGGGGACATAGCCGGTTGGGAGGCGTGGGCGAACACTCAACATGGCAACGAGGTTGAGGCCCAGAAATTTCTTGACTTCTGTTTCCGCGAGTACCGCGAATCGCGGATAAACCCTTGGGGAATCGTGATTCCGGTCTCACAAAACTCCCACACGGAATGGATCGCAACGAGGCCGCCCACGATCAGAACTCCGAACACCAATGGGAACCGCATCGAATCGCTGTGCATGATCGCAAAGGACGGCAAGGTGGGGTGAGTCAAACTAAATCGTCGTCTCCTGCTTGTCTTACGCTGCAGTTCCATGCTCGTCCGCATCCTCAACGAATCCCCTCCCTGTTCACTCGTCACCACTGCCCCGATGTTGTCATTAGATAGACTAACGATCGCAGCCCACCCCCCGGACGAGTGTCAACCACTTATGTTGTTCGCATGAAGGAAGTTCATGTCAGCCCAAGGTTGGGGTCGGATGTAATTACCATACTGACAGGCAGCCGAGCCGACTCCTTCTTCACAGTAGTTAAATAGCTTTTCCCAAAAAAGGCTTGCCATTTCCCGAATTAGTTTCCGAAGCGCTCGCTGTGCAGTCGCTAACGCGGTGACTCCAGAAGTAAGAGTACCCCTAACTCATTGACATCGCAGGACATGTAAGGAATAAACAATTATGTCCATCCGTCGTTAATGTTCGGCGCATAAGTTGCATAGCAGTCGAAGAGACAATCAACAGTTATCCGAAAGGCTGATTTCGATGCGACCACGTTGTTCGAGTCCGGTACTGCCGCTTCTCTTCGCGTTTGTGTGGATACAGGCTGCTGCTCAGAGCGGCAGTCTGTCTACTCAGGGCGCGGCGGGGCATTCCACTGTCCCACTCGTCGTGAAATTCAGTGGCCACATCCCGCAACCGGCAGGCACGAGTCCTTCTGGCCCGCTGGGGGTGACTTTTGCGATCTACTCCGACGGGTCGGGTAGTGTTCCTCTATGGCTCGAAACGCAGAGTGTCGTGGCAGATGTCCAAGGTCGCTTCACCGTTCTGCTAGGTTCGGCGAGCTCAAATGGTGTTCCCGCCGATGTGTTCGCCTCAGGGGAAGCACGCTGGATCGGTTTCACCCCTAACGACGGAATGGAGCAACCCAGAGTTTTGCTTACGACGGTACCCTATGCCTTCAAAGCTGGCAATGCCGACACCTTGGGAGGAATGGGGCCTGAGGAATTTGTAACCACGCAGCAACTGAACTTGTTGCTCAATACTGGTTCTGGTCGGTCGCCAAGCCCCGTCGTTTCGCCATCTGAGCCTGTTCACCATCCGACGCCACTGCTGGAATCATCGTTCGAGGCGACTTCACCGTTCGGGCCGTCATTTATCTCTGACGCGACAATTGGGCCTCCATTAACAGTGAACTCCAATGAATTTGTTCAGAATCTCAACGTCGACTTACTCCACGGATTCTCCGATTCAGCGTTTGCCAAACTGGCGATAGCAAACACTTTTATCGGGACGCAGAGTTTGTCGGGCGGCGTGAATCTACCAGCCGCAAATTTAGAGGCCAGTTCTGCCAGTTTATTCGATTCCGCGCCTCTGGATTTTGAATCCTCTGTCTGTCCGTCACCGCCTTCGGCCGGTTGCCAAACTTCTTCCCAGCGCTTTCGCTGGTTTTCTCAGCCTGTCGTTGGTACTTCAGCGACGGGCCCAGTCGGTCAATTATCTCTGTCATTTGGGGTGAATGGCGCGACTCCGGCCAGCACCGGTTTCTCCATCAACTCTGATGGCACTGTCAATTTCACAGCGGAACAACAGATACCTGTCAGCGCTGTCGAGAATGCATTTTCGGAACTTCAAACTGGTGCAGGTGGTGTGGGTGTTGCTTATGCTCCAATCGTCAACACCGTAACTTACTCGTGGACACAGACCCCCCCGGGGTCCCCGTTTGCTCGTTCTGGACTGACTTCCGGAACGAATGTTGTCACACTCCAACCTTGTCCACAGGGCGTGAATGGTACTGATGTGTGGCATTACCTTTATGTCTCGGGTACCGGTACTCCTGAGGTTGTTCTCATAACGGGCGGATCTTGTGTTTCGGGGGCAGCGACCGGAACTCTTGAATTCACCGCGAGCTATGCTCATCCGCGCGGATACTCTATCGGCACGGCCACGGACGGCGTGCAGGAAGCTGTCATCAGTGCAGTAATGGCCAATTCAAACGGCCAGACCTCCAGGCAAGTGATGATCGATCCTGGAACTCATCTCTTCCGCGCCAGGCTCTCGATTCGTGCCTCGGGAATGACAGTCACTGCTTCCGGCGCGTCGATCATCTGTGCGATGAGCGATACGTGTATCATGCTGGGCGACCCAACAGATTCTAATACGTTCTCACAAATTGTTCTGCGCGGACTTAGGGTAGCGGCTGGAATTCCAAGCGGTACCTGGACTGCAGTTGAGGACAACGCAGAAGGGTCAGAAATAGACGATTTTGGGCCGGTAACCAGCCCAGTATCCCTGAGCAGTTTTGGGTCGCTGGTTCAGGTGGATAACGATCAGGCCGCGACGATCAACCGCCTAAGTTCGCTCGGGCCCGCGTGGTCCCGATGCGATCCAACATTCTGTTCGACCGCCATCGTAGGCTTAGGCCCATATAGCAAGAATGCCGGAGTGCTATGGGTAACGAACGCAAACCTAGGCCTGGGGTGCTCAGCCAATGGAATAGACAATCAGAATGGCAATACAACACAGATCCTGAATTCTGTGGTCGAGGCTTACCCACAATTCGGAATACGAGCGCGCACCGTTTTTGCTGCTCCGACGGCTTCGTTGAATAATGTGTTTGAGGAGGTTGGCGATTGCGCAAATCCACTCGGAACGGGCATGGCAGGGCTTATAGTGGAGGGTGGATCCGCATCAGTCTACGGAAGCGTTGGACCGACTGGGCAACTTCCACAGTTCGCGAATACTGGAACAATTCAGTACAACTATTACATTGTGGTCAACAGCAGCACCATGGGCTCGTCGTATGCATACTTAGCGGGTACGGCGCTCACGAACGGCACGGGGATGATAAATGTGATTTGGAACAGAGTCGGCACAGCGGGAAGCATCACATATGATGTGTTGCGGACAGTCGGCAACGGTGGTGATTCTATACAAGCTCCCTACGGTGCCGGGGCCTTCGCAGTCGCTTCTGGAATACCTGCCACAAATTGTTCGCAGAGAGTCTGTGTCGTTACCGACAATGCGGCAGCAGTCCCCTCGCAGTACACACTTTCGGCGGCGCCAACTTATTGGCCCGCGCTGACATTGTGGCCCGGATCAATAATTCTGACGACTCCGAGCGACTACCAAAATACGGGAGGCGGCGTACCCACGATGTACTTCACAGACTCGCTGGCGACCACAGGAATTGTAAATTCAGCCGGAGCCTTTGAGCCGTCGGTATTTGCGCAGTGGTGCATTCCTCAGGGTAACTGGTCTCCAATCTGGATGCAATGTGTTGGCGGTACTTCTTATTCAAACGACTTTCCTCCTGTTCAAGGAACGATCATGCAACTGTCAAACAACGGCGGCACGCCAGGTGGACTCAAGGGGCGCCTGTTATTTGAATCGCCAGTGGGAAGCTCATCGCCAGGTACTCACGTAATTACTCTCGCTGACTCGAATCCCACTAAAACACTTGCAACACCCAATAACAGGCCCAGTTGGGACGCCAATGACACCTATATTGGGTATGATCAGCCAGTGAATCTAGCTGTCCCACAGACTCAGCTGTCTTTTGGCGCTCCTGTGTCCATCTCCTACTACATCGCCAACCCAGGAGATGGTGTGAATTTTCTTGAACGACTGACAAGTTCTTTGAAGACTTTTAATTTGCCGGTCACGATCAACGGCAACTTGACCGTCACCGGTACCTGCACCGGATGTGGAGGAACATCCGGCCCATCGGTCATCGAGTCCGCCCTAAGTGCGATGACTCCGACGATTCCTGGAAGGTCGAAGCTGGGTTTCAATAGCAACGGACAGATCTCCGTGTCCGAGAACGGCGGTGCCGTAACCGAAGTGGCGAAGAAGATACCTCAGGAATTCACATACACGTTTTTCGATTCGGATCATGAACTCACAACATCCCTGCAGGTTCCGTCGGTCTATGTAAACCGTGCGGCGGCCTTTCACATCGTGGAAATTTATTGCGAAGTGGATACGGGCGTAGCTGTCATAAATCTGACCGAAGGAGGATTTTCTATTCTCCAATCGGCTCTAGAGTGCACGCCCGGCGGAGCGTCCTCTACGAATTTCTCGGATGGAAGGGATGCCATAGCGCTAGGAAAGAAGATCAACCATGTGACTCTTTCGACGACAACGGGTTTGCATCGGATAAACATTGTGGTGAAATATATTCCCGACTGAAAGAGGACCTGTCACAATCCGGGCGGGATGACCGCCACGACTGGAACAAGTCGCAAATCTTCTCGGGCCGCAGTGACCTGCCCCTGCTTCCGTTC
>Ga0187863_10004377_pt1 | contig 10099 bp, 5 predicted proteins | sample June2016WEW_11_1_FD_132975 | JGI IMG/M metagenome (GOLD analysis project Ga0187863, IMG submission 132975) | Peatland microbial communities from SPRUCE experiment site at the Marcell Experimental Forest, Minnesota, USA - June2016WEW_11_10 | ecosystem: Environmental > Terrestrial > Soil >...
GGAATCTGGGCAGCGCCATAGGGCGGAGTCTGATACTTGGACCAATAGCCGTAATCGGCCACCAGGCGCTTCGGAAGAGCAGGGGAAGCGGACTGAGCCCACACGGCCGTAGCGGCAACGGACAAGAAGATCGCGGCCACGACAAGCATCGGCAGAATTGTCCTCGACGTGGCTCGTAAGCTGGCTCGCACTCCCGCTCGTGAGCTGGTTTGCAGATTTACGCGCGGATTTTTCAGTGCGCCAAGGTGCGCACCTACTCGCAGAACCTGTTGAATTTTCATTGGAAGAGTCTCCCGGGAAGATGCCGGTCATAACCACCCTGGCGCAGGAGCAGAGCCCGCGCTCGCCGACAAGTTGGGAGAATTCTATCACGGTTGGGAGGGGGAGAGCGGGTCTTAAAAAGGGCCGGGTGGTGGCTTCAATGCAGGGCTTTTACCACCAAGGACACAAAGTTACACGAAGGACATTCTGCGGGCGAAAGGTTGGTGATGCTTCACGCTTTTTTCGGTGGGGCTGGACGCTTCACGACGGGAAATCCCAGCCTTCTTCCCGCATTTTCTTGTTGCTCCAGTGCTGGAGCTGCTCGAAGATGGCGGGCTCGATGACGGCGAAGCGGATGCCGACGCGCTTTTCGTCGCCGATCCACATGAGGCGGGCTTTGGCTTCGAAGTGAATGTCGCTCTCGGGCAGAATGAAGCTCACGTCGAGTAGGCCGGAGAAGCGCAACGGTTCGGTGAGGCCGTCCAGGCCCATGCCTCCGGTGCTTAGGTTCACGCCCTGGACGCAGATTTCCTCGCCCTTGGCATTTTTTACGGTGACGGGAATCTGGACGCGTGCGCGGAAAAACTTTTGTTGTTCGTTGCTGATGGAACCGAGCGGGGCGGTGCCACTGCCTTGTGCGAAGTTGATGTTGTACTCCTTCAGCTTGCGGCTGAGCGTGCGGCGGGAAATGCCAAGTTGTTCGGCGGCGAGCGCGCGCTGGCCGCCGGTGCGCTCCAGGGCTTTGATGATCATTTGCTCTTCCATGCTCTCGAGGTTGCCGGCGGGCATGGACGCGGTTTGGCGAAGAGCGGTGGGCTCTCCGGAAATGGCTGCGGTTACTTTGGCAAAGTCGACTTCCGAGGCGGAAGATTCCATGGCGACTTTGGCGACGAGATTGCGAAGTTCGCGAATGTTGCCGGGCCAGGGATGCGAAAGCAGCGCCGAGATTGCCTCGCTGGAAAAGTTTTTGCCGGGAGCCTTGAGGCGCAGGAAATGTTCAGCCAGCGCGACGATGTCTTCGGGACGTTCGCGCAACGGGGGCACGCGCAGCTGTAATTGGCCCAGGCGATGGAACAAATCCTTGCGGAAGCGGCCATCGCGGACGGCGCTTTCGAGATCCTGGTTGGTGGCGGCGACGATGCGAACATCGACTTTTATTTTGCGATGCCCGCCGAGACGGTAGAAAGGTTGGCCGTCGAGTACGCGCAGCAGCTTGACTTGCGTCTGCAACTGCAACTCGCCGATTTCGTCAAGGAAGAGCGTGCCGCGGTCGGCGAGTTCGAACAGGCCGGGCTTGGAAGAATCGGCGCCGCTGAAGGCCCCTTTCTCGTACCCGAAAAGTTCGCTCTCCACCAGATTTTCCGGAAGCGCCGCGCAGTTGATATCGATCCAGGGACGGCTGCGGCGATGTGACGACTCGTGCACGCTGCGGGCGATCAGTTCTTTGCCGGTTCCGGTCTCGCCGGTCACCAGAACGGTTTCCGTGTGGCTTGCGATGCGGTCGACCATCGCCATGAACTTGTGCATTACGGGGCTGGCGAGGATGAACTGAATGCCGTCGACTTCGCGCGAGGTTAACGCGGACTGCTCTGGAGCGGCGGGCAGGCTGCCGTTATTTCCGGGCGCTGCAAGAGCCGGAATAGACACATCTGCGTCGACCGGCGCGACAAAGCCGGCGAGTCCCACCGGGACCGAACCTCCATCGCGCAGCAGGCTCAACGAGAGGCGCACTCCGAAACTCTTGCCAGGTTTTTTATCAGGCTTGGGATGGGCCCGCAACTGGGCGTGATAGTGTCCTTGTTCCGAAGCGGTGGCCGCGATGGCGGAGTTGTTCAGCCGGCGCAGGGTTTCGTTTTTGGACTGGCCTTCACGCGACGCGTGGCCGTCGAGAGAAAAGAGCAGATCGAAAGTTTTTCCGCGAAGTTCCTCAGGTGAATATCCGAAAAGCTGAGTGAAGGATTGATCGCAGGCGGTGAAGTTTCCGCGGAGGTCGCAGGAGAACAGGGACATGTCGGCGCGGATTCCGCTGCTCCCGCTGTTCGATTCGCCCAGGCTGGACGTTTCGGTGTGATCGTCACTGGCAGCGCGCAGACCGTTTCCCGGCGCAGGGCGAACGTCCGTGTTTTGTTTCGAGGGCGGCATCCAGTGGCGTGGCGAACCGTGGTTGAGCTGATCTTCCTTAAGCCGGATCCTGATTCATTCAAATCTGCATTGATTCAAATCTGCATTGATTCGGATCTCAGCTTGGCATGATCTTGGCACACGTTAGAGGAATCACAGGAGAACCGCGATCACGGGAGAGTAACGAAAGTAACCAGTTCCGGGCGGCCACCGAGCCGGGTAGAGAGAAGATCGGGTAGCACTGGGACGGCTGGGATTCATCAAATATTAACTTTCCCGTCACGGTCCAGCAACAATTCCTTGCTACGGTTCGAGCGCTTGCCTGTCGCCATCAGCGGCAAAGAACTACACTCAACTCCGTCGCACGAAATCGTAAAAAGGAGACTTACATGAAAAAGTTTGTTTTGGCTGGCCTTTTGGTCCTATGTACCGGTGCAGCCTTCGCACAAGAGGGAGCCGTTCCCAAGGAAGTACCCGCCCTCAACCACGTATGGGTCATCATGATGGAGAATCATGGTTTTGTCCAAGTTCTCAATAACCCGGCCGCGCCGTTCACCACCAAATACGCGAGGTCCGCAAACCTCGCCACTAATTATTTTGCGGTTGCGCATCCCAGCCTGACCAACTATCTGGAAACGAATGCGGGATCGAACTTCGGGGTCCTCGATGACAATCCGCCGGACTGGCACAATGCGTCGTGCTCGCCGAACCTGGCGACCGGGGTTACCAATTTTGAAGTGACCCCCACGCCCATTTGCCCAATCTCTGGGACTGGGATCGACGCGGCCACACCGGCGATTGACTACTCCAACGAGACTACCGGACCTCCGGGCGTCAACAACATCGACGGCATCAAGTCGTACGCGGCTGATCCGAATATCCTGGGTATCAGCATCGCCGATCAGTTGGTCGCCGCAGGCAAGACCTGGAAGACGTATCAGGAAAGCCTCCCTCTCGGGGGTGCCGACCTCATCGACTACAGCGACGGCAACTTTACCAACCTCACGGACTTCACCCTGCTCAACTCCCTGTGGCCCGCCACGCCTCCCACCTTCAACTCAGGAGAGATCGTGCAGCTCTATGCGGTAAAGCACAATCCGTTCGCCTATTTCCAATCGACACAGGAAGGTGCCGACCCGGCAAACAGCCTGGCCAACGTGGCTCCATTCGACGGAGCTGGAGGTCTTTATAGCGACCTGGCTTCTGGTAAAGCGCCGAACTACTCTTTTGTAGTTCCCAACCAGTGTAACGACCAGCACGGGCGCGGAAACGGCACCCAATTCTGCCAATACGATCCAAACGACAACGGCACGCAAGTGGGCCTGAATCCGGCGTTGATGGCATTGGGCGACCAGGCACTGCAGAGGATCGTGACCGCCATTCATGCCTCCCCGACTTGGAGCAGGGGCCACAACGCAATCGTTACCATCTGGGACGAGGACGACTACAGCATCTCTCCGACCGTCAACCGGGTGGCAGCGATCGTCGACACCAACTATGGCTTCCACAACCTGCGGAGCGGCGTCTTCTATACTCACTTCTCGCTGCTCCGGACCATCGAAGGCGGATTCCGGCTACCGTGCTTGAACCATGCCTGCGATGCCAGCACCAACACCATTTCCGACCTGTTCGGCGAGCCATAGGCTCTTGAGCGATCTGAACCTGCAAGAGAGAAGGGCCGGTTTCTACCCGGCCCTTTTCCATTTCCATTCGAGCCGTGGGTAGGAACATTTGCGGCCACAAAGGCGGCCCCGCGGTCCGAGCCTCTGCACCCGAAATCGCCCCGATTCCGCCACTTTGCAGCGCTTCTTCGACATTCACAAATCGTCAAGTAACCAAAAAACCGCCAGGAAGTTACCTTTGTAACCTTCAGAAGACCTAATAGTTGCTCTACGATCCAGGCAAGGCCCAGAAGGGGAAAGCTGTGCATGAATGGGCCGAGTGCGGTTAAGCGGCTGGCACCATACATTTTTGCGTCTTCGCGGGAAAAGCGCGAAGCGTTTCCGGCTGAAAAGCCGCGGTCGTACAGGTGTTGAAACCAGCAATGGAAGAGTTGTCCCTACGGACGAAAGGTTTTGTCGGCCTCACGGCTCTCTCGGGAACCGGGGTGCTGGTCTACTCCTTGTGGCACTGGCAGTCGGCTGACCTCACGCGATTCATCTGCTATCTGGCGGTGGCGCTGCTGGCCTCGGTGTTGAAGGTGCAGTTGCCGGGGATCGACGGGACCATGTCGGTGAATTTTCTCTTCATCCTCATGGGCGTGATGGAGCTGAGCCTCGCCGAAACCCTGGTGATCGGATGCGCGGCGACCCTGCTGCAGAGCATCTGGCATCTGGGAAAGAGGCTGGATCCGGTCAAGGTGATTTTCAACGTCGGCATGATGGCCAATGCCAGCGCGCTGACCTATGTGGGTTATCACTGGCTGGCGGTCAGGGGTGGGGGCAACAAGCCGATCCTCCTGATGGTAGCGGCGCTGGTTTTCTTCTTTGCCAACACTGTTCCAATCTCTTTCGTCATCGCTCTCACGGAAGGCAAGTCTGCGCGGCGGGTCTGGGCGGAGTGTTATTTCTGGTCGTTTCCCTACTACCTGGTGGGAGCGGCCGCGGTGGGCCTTGTTGGAGTGGTGAACCGGCAGGCGGGTTGGGCAACCTCACTGTTGGTGTTGCCGCTTATCTACTGGGTGTACCGGTCTTATCGACTTTATCTGGGACGGCTGGAGGCGGAGAAGGAGCGCGTGGAAGTTGAAAAGCGGCATGTGGAAGAGATTGCGTCGCTGAACATGCGGACGATTGAGGCGCTGGCCCTGGCGATTGAAGCCAAGGATCACACCACCCACACGCATCTGCACCGGGTGCGTACGTACGCGGTGGAGATTGCGAAAGAGCTGAATCTGTCGAGCGACGAAACTGAGGCGTTGCGCGCGGCGGCGTTGCTGCACGACATTGGAAAGCTCGCGGTTCCTGAGCAGATCATCAGCAAGCCGGGACGATTGACGCCGGAAGAATTCGAAAAGATGAAGGTGCATCCGCTGGTGGGCGCGGAAATTCTGGAGCGCGTCGCGTTTCCTTATGCCGTGGCTCCGATTGTGCGGTCGCACCACGAACGGTGGGATGGATCGGGATATCCCGACGGACTGCGCGGGGAAGAAATTCCGATCGGAGCGCGAATTCTGGCCGCGGTGGATTGCCTGGACGCGCTGGCATCGCACCGGCAATATCGCCCAGCGCTGCCACTGATCGATGCGATGGCGGGAGTGAAGGAACGCGCGGGAACATGGTTTGATCCGCGGGTGGTGGAAATTCTGGACCGGCGTTTCGTGGAACTCGAACGCCTGGCACAGATCGAAGAGAAAGCCGGCACGCTGACCGGGCTTTCGAAGACGGCGCGGGTGCGGCGCGGAGCGGCTCCGGCCGCGGGATTTGAGAAGGGCCCCGAGCCCACGACGATCGGGCAGGGCGACAACACCGACTTCCTGACTTCCATCGCTTCGGCGCGGCAGGAAGCGCAGACCATGTTCGAGCTGAGCCAGGATCTGGGCGTGTCCCTCAGCTTGAGCGAGACGTTGTCGCTGCTCTCGATGCGGCTGCGGCGGCTGATTCCTTACGATTCCATCGCGGTGTTTGTGAACCGCAACGGGTGGCTGCTGCCGGAACTGGTGAGTGGCGAGAATTTCCGCATGCTCTCGTCACTGAAAGTTCGTGTGGGCGAGGGATTGTGCGGATGGGTGGCGGAAAACTGCAAGCCCATCGTGAATGGCAATCCGCAGGTGGAGGCGGGATACGTCGTCGATCAGGAAAAGCACACCACGCTGCAATCGGCGTTGGCGGTTCCACTCGAAGGCTTGAACGACGTGGTCGGAGTGCTGGCCATGTACCACGCGAACCGCGACGCGTTCACGCCGGACCATTTGAGAATTCTGCTGGCGGTGGCGTCGAAGGTGGCGCTGTCGGTGGAAAACACTTTGAAGTATCAGCAGGCCGAAAGTTCCGCAACCACGGACTATCTGACCGGACTGCCGAACGCACGATCGTTGTTCATGCACCTGGCGCAGGAACTGGCGCGCTGCCGGCGCAACAAGGCTGCCCTGGCGGTGCTGGTGTGCGACGTGGACGGCTTCAAGCAGATCAACGATTCCTTCGGACATCTCGAAGGCGACAAGTTGTTACGTGAGTTCAGCGTGCGGCTGAAAGAGGCTTGTCGCGGCTATGACTATGTGGCGCGCATGGGCGGTGACGAATTCGTGATTACGGCGCCGGGGCTCACTCCCGAGGCGGCGAAGGAAAAAGCGGTGCGGCTCAATCAGATCGCGGTCGAAGCGGGCCTGCACACCTGCGGGCGCGAGATCATCACGTTGAGCGTAGGGACTGCGTTTTTCCCTGAAGATGGATTCGATGCGGAGCGGTTGCTGGCAGAGGCCGACCGGCGCATGTATTCCATGAAACACATTCATCACGCGGCCGCCGCCGCTGCACAGCAAGAAAACTCACAGCTGGAAACCCCGCAGACAGACAACAAAGCCAACAGCGCGAAGGTTCCGTAGGAGACCGAGGCCATGCTGGGATGGAGAATCGCGCGGCATGGGCTGGCTCTGGTGACTATTGTTCTTCTTGGCGGATTGCTGTCGGCAACTCTGGTGCGGCTTGCTCCAGGGTTCGACGTGGATGAAGAGCAACTGGATCCACACTTGAGCGCGGAGAGCGTGCGCGCGCTGCGGGAGACCCGGCAGCAGGAACGCAATGTTTTTTCTTTCTGGCTGCATTCCATGCAACGCGCGGTTAAAGGAGATCTTGGCACTTCGCTTTCACTCGGGCAGCCAGTCACCACACTTCTGCGGGAACGCGCGCCTCTGACTCTGAGGCTCGTAAGTATGGGTCTGCTTTTCAGTTGGGCGGTCGCGATGGCGATGGCGTTGAGTGCGGCGTGGCTTCGGGCTTCTGCCTATGATGCGCTGACAACTTTTGTGAGCGGAACGTTTCTTTGTATACCGGCGGCGGTGCTGGCGCTGTTGTCGGTGCTGTGGAACGTGCCAGGTTCGCTGGCGATTGGACTGATTGTTTTTCCCCGCGTCTATCGCTATGCGCGCAACTTGCTGGCGAAGGCTTATTCTCTGCCACACATCATCACTGCTCGCGCCAAGGGGTTAGGAGAACTCAGGATTTTGTTCTGGCATGTGATTCCAGTGACCGGAGCGCAGTTGCTGGCGGTGGCCGGGGTATCCGTAAGCATGGCGGTAGGCGCGGCGATTCCGGTGGAGGCGTTATGCGGGCTTCCGGGCGTGGGGCAACTGGCGTGGCAGGCGGCGCTGTCTCGCGATCTGCCGCTGCTGATGAACATCACAATTTTGGTGACGCTTGTAACCTTGCTGGCCAATTCCGCTGCGGATGTGTTTGGTCATATGCTGCGGGGGCAGGAAGCGTGAAGTCGGAAGTTACGAAGTTAGAGAGTATCAGGGCCTTGATCACGGGGCGCAGAATCGCGTGTGCGTTGTTGCTGCTGGTGGTGAGTGTGTCGCTGGCTGCAAGCTGGCTGGCGCCCGGCGGCTACGCGAAGCAATATCGCGAAGTTGTGGGAGCGCCGCCATCCGCGGCGCACTGGCTGGGTACCGATGAGATTGGGCGTGACCGTTTTGCGCGCGTGCTCTACGGAACGAGAATCTCGCTGCTGCTGGCGCCCGCCGCGGCGCTGCTTTCGACGGTGATGGCCGCGTTGGTTGGCGGGCTGGCGGGATATTTGGGCGGCCTGTGGGCGCGGCTCGCGATGGCGGCGACCGATCTTTTTCTTTCGTTGCCCTGGTTGTTTCTGTTGATTACGGTGCGCGCTGTGATGCCGCTGAACGTGTCGCCGATGGCTTCGGTGCTGGTGACGTTTTCCATGCTCGGGCTTTTGGGCTGGACCAGTGCGGCGCGCGTGCTGTGCGCGAGAACGCGCTCGTTGCGGAATGCGGATTTTGTGCGCCAGGCGCGGGCTTCGGGCATTCGAGGCGTGCGGCTGTTCTGGATTCACGTGATGCCGAATCTGAGGCCGGCACTGTATGCGCAGTTCTGGATTTCGATTCCGGTATTCATTCTCAGCGAGGCGAACCTCGGGATTCTGGGGCTGGGAGTGGCTGAGCCCATGCCTTCGTGGGGGAGTCTGCTGAGAGAGTTGGAAGGTCTCACTTCGATTGGCGATGAGCCGTGGAAATTTGTGCCGCTGATTCTGCTGGTGGTAGTGGTGACATTGTTTCAATTTGTGCTTTCGAAGCAGGAGGAAGTTGCTGCATGACGCGCCGCCAGAATTCTTCCAGCGCCCCGCCCCGGATAGGTAATCAGAGGATAGGTCATCAGAGCAGTGGTCATCAGAGGATGGGTCATCACAGTATGGATCGGGGGATCGATCAACGCACAATCGTTTTCTGGTTCGCATCTCTCGTCGCGGTCGTGTGGCTTTTCGTCGGCGGCGCGGTGGCGCAGAGTGGCGGGGAGTTGCGGTTTTGTTTGCGCTCGGAGCCGAAGACGTTTGATCCGCTGAAAGTGGACGACGATGCGTCGGAGTCGATCCGGTATCTAACCGGAGGCGTGCTGGTCCGCTTGAACCGGCTGACGCAGGCGCTGGAGCCGGGACTGGCAGAGTCGTGGGAGGTTTCGAAGGACGGCCGTGGAATCATCTTCAAGCTGCGCTCGGGAATTGCATTCTCCGACGGCACGCCATTTTCGGCGGAAGACGTGGCGTACACCGTCCAGCAGTTGATGGATCCGGCATTGCACTCGCCCACGGGCGACGCTTTCCGGTCCGGACCAGGAAATGTGGAGACGAAGATTATTTCTCCGACCCAGATCTCCATCACATTTCCGGCGGCCGTGGCAGGCCTCGACCGGTTGTTCGATCAGGTTGCCATTGAGTCGGCGCACTCGCCGAAGAAAGAAATGGCGGTGCTGGGACCGTTCGTTGTCGCCGACTACAAGGCAGGTGCGAGCGTGCTGTTGAAACGAAATCCTAATTACTGGAAATCGGATGCGCAGGGGCGGAAGCTGCCTTATCTCGATTCGATTGAACTCGACATTCAGCCCAACCGCGACGTGGAGATGCTGCGTTTCAAACGCGGCGAGGTCGACCTGATCAACGCGCTCGACAGCGAATATTTCGACAAGCTGGCCGCGACTTCTCCGCAACAGGTGCATGACGCGGGCCCCTCGCTCGACAGTGAGCAGGTGTGGTTCAACGAAGTGGCGAAGTCGCCGATCCCGGGCTACAAGCGGGCATGGTTCCGCTCGCAAAATTTCCGGCGTGCGATTTCCGAGGCCATCAACCGCGACGATCTTAGCCGCGTGGTATTTCATGGACACGCGCAGCCGGCGGTGGGCCCGGTTTCGCCGGCTAACAAATTCTGGTTCAACGCGAAGTTGAAGCCGGAGCCCTACAGTCCGGAGGCCGCGCTGAAAACCCTGCAGGCCGACGGATTCCATCTGGACAGCGGCGTTTTGAAAGACCATGAGGGAAACGCGGTGGTCTTTTCGATTATCACGAACTCCGGTAACAAGTATCGCGAACAGATGGCGGTGATGATCCAGGAAGACTTGCAGAAGATTGGCGTGCACGTGAACGTGGTCACGCTGGACTTCCCTTCTCTAATCGCGCGCATGACGCAGACCTTCGATTACGAGGCGATCCTGCTGGGCCTGACGAATGTAGACCTCGATCCGAATGGCGAGATGAACCTGTGGCTGAGTTCGTCGGA
>Ga0187863_10004379_pt1 | contig 10094 bp, 5 predicted proteins | sample June2016WEW_11_1_FD_132975 | JGI IMG/M metagenome (GOLD analysis project Ga0187863, IMG submission 132975) | Peatland microbial communities from SPRUCE experiment site at the Marcell Experimental Forest, Minnesota, USA - June2016WEW_11_10 | ecosystem: Environmental > Terrestrial > Soil >...
TCCTCGCCGTCCACATTCACCACCGTGACGGCGTGGTCGAGACTGCGCGCGATATCCCGCACCACGACAAAGCGCATCTGGTCTTCCGGCACGCCCGAATCCAAGAGCGCCAGATACTTGGCAATGGCGTAATCCTGACACTGGCCACCTCTGCTCAAGAATTCGAACGGAGTTTCCCAATAACCTGGATTGCCCCAGTTTTTTCCCGCGGTCACGTAGGTCACATGATTGAAGGTGTCGTTCACAAGGGCTACGCGCTCTTGCAACGGCAGGCCCTCGAGCTCGGTAATAAAACCCTGCCACCATTGCACCGGGCAGGTTTTCGGATCGCTCCCATCACAGGAAGATTTTGTAGCATCGCGTTGCGCCACGAACCGGGTGTTAACGTTTTGCCAACGCTGGAACGCGCTTAGATTCGGTGAAAATGCTATTTCGCGCGACCCGAACAGAACATCTGATGTCGCTGAAGACATCACAATAGGAGCGAATAAGGTTGCCGATGAGGTGGAAGAAGTCACGGCTGGCGCGGGAGAAGTCTCCGGATTGGGTGCATTGACGGTGCTGCAGGCGGAAAACGACAGGACCGCGCAAGCCAGCAAGGCAAAACGTGACGGGGCGGAGAACAACACTGCGGGGCCTCATTCGGGAACCCCGCTATCTGCCCCGCGCGTGAAGCTGGGAGACCGGAGGCTTTGCGTCCCCGGGTCACCCCGGGTTTGCCGTTTCGTGAAACGAACCCGCTCATGGGCTCGCTGCTCGAGCACCACTAGAGCAAAGCTTCTTTAAGGAAGGCTTTAGCTCGTATTTCCCGGATGGCTTTTGGAATTGCGGCGTTCCTGGCTGCGCGGGCGCGGAGGAAACGCGACGAAACATAAAAGAACGACGAATGGTTTACGCCGCGCATGGCGTTAACCACGTTTCCCTTAAAGTCCTAAAAGTCTTTAACCTATTTTTGTCGGAAAACCTGTGATGCCCACAACCGACCTGACAGATCCTGCAACGCCGGAAATCGATCGCGCCCACGCCGTTTCGGAAAAAATAATCCCCACCAAAAGAGAAAACCGCCCGGGGAGGAGGGGCGGCTTTCGTCTTGTGGCCGTTCTGGCTCTTGGCTTTAGGCTTTAGGCGGCGTCGCGATACTCACCCTTGAATCCCCGACGCAACAGCGCCAGAAGATCTTCGCGGCGGCGGCGTTGGAAGAAAGCCATGCCGAGGAAGGCGCTGCCGAAGATGAGCCAAGTCGAGGGCTCGGGTATGCCCGAGGGAGAGACCGGGACGTCGCCGAACACGAAGTCCAGCCCGGCCGCCTGTATGCTGGCGGTGGACATGCCGAAGTTGAAGTCGAGACCGCTGATCGCGCCGGTGAAGGTCCCGAGCGAGAGCAGCTTGTCGCTGAAGTAGTTATCGAACGCCACCAGCGAGGTGAAGGTCTGGGTGGGCACCAGGATGCCGGAGCTGTCGGTCACCTCGAAGGTGAGGCTGAACGTGCCCGCCAGGTTGGTGCCGCCCGCAGGCTCGAGCAGGCCGGCAACGAGCTGATAGGAACCCGCCACTGGCGACGCCAAATTGTAGATGAGGTTGGTGTTGTAGCTCATCAAGCCGGAACTCGGGGCCTTCTGCTGGAGCGCCAGCGAGCCGATGCCCAGAGTGTTGGATGCGTTCAGCACCGAGCTGACCACCGGGTAGTTGGCGGGGGTGAGCCCGCTCACCACCGGCTGGACGGCGCCGAGCGCGTAAGCGTTGGGCGTGCCCGAGGTGATGGTGATCTGCGGCGTGGCCGGGCTTACCGACCAGGATGTGCCAGTCGAGGTGACGGTTTGCGAGCTGACGGTCTGGTTGACGCCACCCGAGACGAATGCCGTCGCGGCGGCGTTGCCTTGGATGCTCGCATTTCCGGCGAAGTTGGTGCTGTTGCTTTGGGCGATGGCGTTGCCGCTGCCGCCAGTCGAAGTAGCGAGCGCCGTCGCGGTGTTGGCCGAGCTGGGCACGCCCGCGGCGGTGCCGAAGGTGTTCGCGGTGGCATTAGAATTGGCCGCGCCGCCGAGAGCGTTGTTGGTGGCCGTCGCCGTCGAATTGGCGAAGCCGCCCACGCCGTTGCTGGCGCCGGTGCCACCCATGCCGCCAGTCGCGATGGCATTGGCCGTCACGGCATTCACTGCGTCGTCGTTGGTAGCAGTGGCCATGGAGGCAGAAGTGCCGCCATTGCCGCCATTGCCGCCGCCGGTGGCGTTACCGCCATTGCCGCCGGTGCCGCTAGCATTGGCCGAGATGACACCGGAGGATGTCGCGCCGCCCGCGGTCGAACTCGCGGTGGCCATGCCACCAGCGCCGCCATTGCCGCCGGCCGTGCCGGAGCCGCCATTGCCGCCGGTGCCGGCAATCGCGTAGGAGCTTTGCCCGTTGCCGGTGACGGTGTTGGTGGCCATAGCGGCGCCGCCATTGTCGCCGGGACCGTCATTGCCGCCATTGCCGCCGACCGCGTAGGTGAGGCTGGATGTAACGGTGGTCAGGCTGGGCGCGACGCTGACGCCGTTCTGGCCGGGGGCGCCGTTGCCGCCCAGTTGCGAGAAGGTGTTCTGCACGCCGGCGAAATTGGCGAGGGTGTCGATGTAGTCGGTGCCGGTGACGCTGTGGCCCGAGAGGTAGAGATCGCTCGAATCGCCGAGATTGATCATCTGGGCGATGTTGAAGTCGCCCGAAATGCCGCCGGCGGTCGAGTGGATAAAGTCGAAGCTGCCCGCGACCGCGCCGGGGATGGTGGGCACGATGGTGAGCGTGCCGCCCAATTGCGCCGCGGCGGTGTTGGTGATCGCGTCATAGGTGACGCCTGCGTTGGCCGGACCGCCCGCGCCCATCACGTCCATGTAGAGCGTGTTGTTGGCGCCGAAGACCATGGTGCCGGTGCTCGCGATGCCCGCCACGCTGCCGGTGCCGAGCGGGTAGTTGGCCCCCGGATTGTTGACGAAGGTGCCCGAGGTCAAATCCGGATAGTTCGGATTCGGCGCCGAGGACGACGTGCTGCCGGGCGACAGGCTCGACGTCTGGGTCGGGCTGGTGCCGTTGAAAATCACGGATGTACCGCCGTAATTGCCGGTGCCCGCGACCGGGCCGGTGAGCGTGAGGCCGGCGCCGCTGCCGGTGATGCCGGGGACGACGTTGCTCTGCGGCACGTTGTTGTAGACCGGGCCGTTGACCGTGCCGGAGCCGTTCAAATTGCCGTCTTCGATGTCGGTGAGGGCTTGCGTCCAGACGCCGTCGACCTGCGTCAGGCTGCTCGCGCCGGTCTGGGTGTAGGTGCCGGTGCCGCCGATCGTGGTGAGCGCGGCGCCCGACTGGATGTTCACCTGGCCACCATCCGAGTTGGTGAAGGTGCCGTCGTTGTTGATGGTGCCGCCGCCGGTGTAGTTGGTGATGACGCCGGCCTGGTTCTCCAGCATGCTGGTGGCGTCGTTGTTGATCGTCGCGCTATTGCGGTTACTGAGATTACCGGTGTTCAGCAACAGCCCACCGTTGGTGTTGGACAGGCTGGCGCTGTCCGTGTTGTTGAGCGTGCCGTCGTTTTCGATCGCCGTGGAGAGCGCCGGCGTGCCGGTCCCGTCATTGGTGATGGACGCGCCCAAGCCGGAGTTGGCGATCATGCCGCCCGCCAGGTTTTGGAAGTAGGCGCCGAGGTTGTTGAGGATGCTGCCGTTGTTGGTGATGACGCCGGTCGGCTGGTTGTGGAAGATGGCGTTGGCGCCAGAGTTGGTGATCGTGCTGGGCGTGTTGTCGTTGGTGATATTGGCGTAGTTGTCGAACTGCGCCAGGCCCGTGCCGGTGCCGTCGTTGAGGATGGCACCACCCGCGGTGTTATTGATCGTCCCGGTGGGGTTGAGCGAAGTGCCGTTCGAGAACTCCGCCGTGCTGGTGCTGCTGGCGCCGGCGACGTTGCCGCTGTTGGTGAGCGAGGCGGAGTTGTCGATGGTGCCGCCGTTGTTGGTAAAGCTGGTCGTGACGTTGATCGCGCCGGTGTTGTCGGCGAGGTTCTGGAACGTCGAACCATTTTCGTTGACGATCTTGCCTTCGTTGGTCATCACCGACTGGTTCTGGTTGGTGATGGTCGCGGCGCTGGTCAAGCCGTTGGTGATGACGCCGGTCGCGGCGTTGTCGAAGGTCGAACCCGACCCGCTGCTGGTGATAGTGGCGCCGGCATCGTTGTTGATCGCACCGGCGTTGTTGACCGTGCTCGGATCGTTCAGGAACACTGCCGAACTGCCGAGGTTGTTAAAGATGGCGGTCACGGCATTGGTGAAGGTAGCGCCGTCCTGGTTGGTGAACTGCCCGAAGTTAGTGAGGGTCGCGCTGAGCTGGTTGATGAAGCTGGACGCATCGTTGAGGATACCGCTCGAGGCGTTGTTGGTGATGAGGGCGCTGTTCTGGTTGGTGAAGGTGCCGCCATTGGTGTTGGAAATGCCGTCGAGCGTGCCAGCGGTCTGATGCGTGCTGTTGTTGGTGATCGAGCTGCCGCTGCTGTCGTTGGTGAATGTGGCCTGGTTATTGATCGTGCCGGTGCCGTTGTTGGCGATGGTGGCGCCGTTCAGGTTGCTGAAGCTGGCGCCGGAAAGGTTCGAGACCGCGCCAGTGTTGGTGATCGTGGAGCCCGCATCCTCGCTGGTGAAATGAGCGCCGCTGTCGTTCTGGAGTGTGCCGGCGTTGTTGATCTGCCCGCCATTCTGGTTGAAGAACTGGGCAAGGGTGCCGCCGGTGTTCTGAATCAGCGCGCCCAAATCGTTGGTGAGCGTCGCAGCGATGTTGCTGAAGGTTGTGACGGCCACACCTGTCCCGTTGTTGATCAACGAGCTGCCGCTCTCATTGTGCAAGAGAGTGCCGGGGCCGACATTCGCGATCTCGCCGCCGGTCAAATTGGTGATCGCGCCCTGGTTGATGAGCGTCGAGGTGCCCTGGTTGGTGAGCGTGGCTTGGTTCTCGTTGGTGATGGTGCCGGTGGCGCTGTTGGTCAGGATTGAAGAGCCCTGGTTGTAGAACTGCGCACTCGCACCGGTGTTATCGATCCCACCGGTGTTCGTCAGCGTGCCAGAGCCCTGGTTATAGACTTGGGCCGAGTTGTTGAAGCTGCCGCTATTGGTGAGCGCCGCCGTGCCGGTGTTAGTGATCTGGCCGCCCGACAGGTTGTTGAGCGTGCCGCTGTTGGTGAACTCGGTGTTATGGCCGCTGTTGAGGATCTGGGCGCCGGTATCATTAGTGAGGGTGCCCTCGTTGCTCAAGATGCTGTGGCCGCTGCCGCTACTAAAGGTGTTCTCGATCATAGCTAGGGCGCCGGTGTTCTCAAGCAGCCCCGATGCGTTATCGAGCACGGCGTTCAACATGTTCATAATGGTGCTGGAACCGGTGGTGCCGTTGTTGGTCAGCGTGCCACCCGAATTCTGGATCTCGCTGCCCGTCCCCATGTTGAGGATGCCGGCGCCATTTGTGTTGGTGAAGTTCGAGCCTGTGCCGGTATTGGTGATCTGACCGCCGGCCGAGTTCATGATCAGCGTGCCGGGGTCGGTGTTGGTGAAACTCGCGCCGGACGCATTGGCGATCGTGCCGCCGGCATTGTTGATCTGCGCCGCATCCTGGTTGCTGAAGGTTGCATTAGCGCCCGTATTGGTGATCAGGCCACCACTGTTGTTATTGATGGTCGATGCGTCGTTGACGAAGCTCGCGGTGCCCGGACCGGCGCCATTGTTGGTGATGGTCGAGCTGTTGGTGATGGTGCCGCCGACAGTATTCTCGAATAGCGCAGTGCCCGCGCCAGTGGTGCCGTTGTTTGTAATGGTAGCGCCGGTCTTGTTGGTGATGGTGCCACCATCGTTGTTGAAGGTGGTAGTCCCTGCGGCGCCTGCGTTATTTTGGATCGCGGCGTTCTGCTCATTGGTGATGGCTCCCTCGTTGGTGAAGGAGGACTGGTCGGAATTGATGAGTTGGGTGCCGATGCCCGTATTGTCGATGGTGCCGGTCGAAGTGTTGTCGAAGGTCGAGCCCGCGCCTGTGCTGGTAATGGTCCCGCCGCCCGAATTGTTGATGGCGCCGTTGTTCACGACCGAGGACGGATCGTTGAGGAACGTGCCGGTGTTGTTCCAGGTGCCATTGTTGGTGAAGATGGCGCCGGATTCGTTCAACATGTTGCCGGTCGCGTTATTGTTGAAAGTGGCGCCGACTTCGTTGGTGAAGATAGCGCCCAGAGCATTAACGAATTGGCCCTTGCCCGAGGAGCCGTCATTGGTGAAGGTGGCGCCGGACGCGTTGTCGTAGTGCGTGCCCGAGCCGGTATTGGTGAAGTTGCAGGGCCCGGTGTTGTTGAAGGTCGAGCCGCCGCTGGTGTTGGTTAAAGTTGAGCCGCCGCTATTGGTGGCGCCGCCGCAACCGCCGCCACTGGGGCTGTTAGTCGCCTGCACTGTGGAAGCTAGAATAAGATATGGGCCGCTGGGCCCCTCGGCGCTGGTATAGACGCTGCCGAGGTTGCCTGGAAAAATATCGGTATTACTCAATTGGGTAAAATCGATGTAGATATTGTAGCCCGCAACCGAACTTTGCAACTCTGAGAAATTAAACGCCCCGGACGTATAGGTGATGCCGTTGTAGGTGAAGGTGGGTCCGGTATAGACGGCATTGGATACACTTGGATTAAACGAGGTGAAGTTCGTCGTCGTGCCGAACCCAGTCGAGACGATGGATCCACTTAAGGCAGTCTGAGTAGTCCAGTCGAAATCAAGCGTGCCCGACACCGTGCCGCCAGCAGGCGTTTGGGTCGTGGATAAATCCCAGGCTACAGGCGAAAAGTTGTAATCGATGATGTTATCGGCGTGGGCGGAGCCGGCCCACAAAGCAAAAGTGGCGCCGACCACCGCTGGCAGTTGGCGTAACAGAGCAGCCCTTGCTCGATCTCCCCTCGCTACGCCGGTGTTGGGCACATTTGGTAGCGTCGGCGCGATGTTGCGCGCCGCAGCGATAGCGCTTGTGCGCCTGGCGATGATCTTGGCGGATACCTTCATGACCACTTCTCCTATTTCCCTGATGCGAGCGGACCGCGGATTGCCCCGAGGGGGAGGGACTTTCCGCGGCCGCCGCAGCGACCTGACAAGCGATACGGGGAGTGGAGAAGCGGCCGGCGAGAGGGGTGCCGGCTTTAGTGAAGGGCGCGCGAACGCGCGGATCCTTCGGGTCGATGCTTTCCTTTTCCTCGTACAAACCTGATCGGTCTTTTGTTATGGTTTCGAAACTATTCGGGAATAATATTAAAATCAATTCAAAGTAATGGTTAATTTATCGAAAAGTATAGTTAAAACTAATACTTATGGTTAAACGATCTATGCTTATGGTTAAATTAACCATGCTTCGGCTGGGGCGCGGTATAGAAGCGCCATGGATCTGATCGTCGAACCCGCTGGCTGGGCGCTGTGGGGTGAGAAGCGGCTGCGCTGCGCCTTGGGCCGCGCCGGAATATCGCGGCAGAAGCGCGAAGGCGACGGCGCTTCGCCGGCGGGAAGCTTTCTCATGCGGCGCCTCTTCTATCGCGCCGACCATATCCCCCGGCCCGCGAGCGGATTAGCCATGCAGGCGATCACGCTCGCCGACGGCTGGTGCGACGATCCGGGCGATGCCGCCTATAACAGGCCGGTCGCGCTCCCTTATAAGGCGCGCGCCGAGCGGCTGTGGCGCGAAGACGGGCTTTACGACCTGGTGGTGCCGTTGGGATACAACGACGATCCGGTCGCGCCGGGCAAGGGCAGCGCGATTTTCCTGCACATCGCCCGCGGCGATTACGGCCCGACCGAAGGCTGCGTCGCGTTGTCCCGCGCCGATTTGCTCGAGGTTCTCAAGGGCGCCGATACTGGCTCGCGCGTGGTGATCGGTTAATCATATTTCGACCGCTGCGACAGCAACGGCGATGGCAACCCAGAAAGCCAGTACGCCAATAAGGAATATTGCCAACCCGATATTCTTCGAGCGCCATTCGTTGGGTTCACTATGATCGCTGTGATACATGGCTTCCTTCAGCTTTCTCCCTCGGGAGATCACTACAGAGCAAAGCACGTGCCAATGTGAGAAAACCTAGAGAAATTGAGATCGGTGAGTAACCTTTGTCAAATGCGCCGACGGAAATCAGTTAAGGACTTTCAGGGCTTTAAGGGAAACGTCATTAACTGCGCGCGCGGCGTGAACAATTCAGGGCCGCATCATTTCGTTTCTACGACGGCTACCGATTACCAAAAATCGCGCTGCCGACGCGTATCGTGGTGGCGCCCGCCTTGATCGCCGCCTCGAAATCGGCGCTCATGCCCATGCTGAGCTGCGTCAGGCCGTTGCGTCGGGCGATCCCGGCCAGTTGGGAGAAATGCGGCGCGGGATTTTCACCGACCGGAGGAATGCACATCAGGCCTTGGACCGGCAGATTCCAGCGCGAACGGCAGGAATTGATGAATTCATCGGCATCCTTGGGCGCGATCCCGGCCTTCTGTGCCTCGTTACCGGTATTGACCTGGACGAGACAGGCGGGAAAGCGGCCGGTCTTTTCCATGGCATGAGCCAGCGCCTCGGCCAGTTTGGGCCGGTCGACGGTTTCGATCACGTCGAACAAGGCAACCGCGTCCTTGGCCTTGTTGGTCTGCAACGGGCCGACCAGATGCAAGACCAGATCGGGAAAACGGGATTTGAGAGGCCGGTATTTGGCTTGGGCCTCTTGCACCCGGTTCTCGCCGAAGACGCGCTGGCCCAGGGCCAAGGCCGCTTCGATGGCGGCGGCGTCCTGGGTTTTGGAAATCGCCACCAGCGTAATTCCGGCGGGGTCGCGGCCGGATTCCGCCGCGGCCCGATTGAGCCGGGCGCGGACACCGGCCAGAGCGCCGGCGATATAACCTAAGTCTTTGGAATCGCTTGATTTTTCCATATTCTCCCAATCCGTGCGCCGGTCCGGATGGTGAAGACATAGCGACATAGCGGGGATGTTGGGTATAAGATTAATGCCAAACCCGGACCGAAAAGGTTCCGGGGGGAGAGCCTTCGAGGAGCCGCTGGTCATGTCCGCGAGAATTGCGTTTTTGTGCCTGTCCGCCGGGCTGCTGCTGTCCGGCTGCGGCATATTCAACCGGCCCGACAACGGCACCGATCCCGACGCGCAACGCCGCGCCGAGGATCCCTATCACACCGATCCGAAATACATGAATCCCGACGAATATAACCGCAACATGGACGGCAAGAACACCTCGATCATCTCCATGATGTTCAGCAACAACGACACCGCCGGCAACACCGGCGGCGGCGGACCGGGCATCGGCGTCAATTCCTTCCTCTGGCACGCCTCGCTCGACACGGTTTCCTTCATGCCCTTGGCCTCGGCCGATCCCTTCGGCGGCACCATCATCACCGATTGGTACAGCCCGCCCGCCTCGCCGAACGAGCGCTTCAAGATCAACGTCTTCATCCTCGGCCGCGAATTGCGCGCCGACGGCGTGAAGACCAGCGTGTTCCGCCAGAAGCGCGACGACAAGACCGGCACCTGGGTCGACGCCGAGGTGGACAAGAACACCGCCGGCGATCTCGAGAACGCCATCCTCTCGCGCGCCCGGCAGATGCGTCTGAGCACGGCGCAGAAATAACCTCAGGCCGAGCGTTCCGACGCCCGATGGCGCGGTATACCGCCAAGGAAACAGAAGAGACATGGCAGGCGATCTGGCGCGAGCGTAACAGCTTCGCGGTCGAAACCGACCCTGCCCGTCCCAAATATTACGTGTTGGAGATGTTCCCCTATCCCTCGGGGAAGCTCCATGTCGGCCATGTGCGCAACTACACCATGGGCGACGTGGTGGCGCGCTACAAGCGCGCGCAGGGATTCAACGTGCTGCACCCGATGGGCTGGGACGCCTTCGGCCTGCCGGCCGAGAACGCCGCCATATCCTCCAAGACCCACCCCAAGGACTGGACGCTCAGCAACATCGCCGTCATGCGCGATCAGTTGAAGCGCATGGGCATCGCCTATGACTGGCGGCGCGAGATCGCCACCTGCCACCCGGACTACTACAAGCACGAACAGAAGATGTTCCTGGATTTCCTCA
>Ga0187863_10004380_pt1 | contig 10093 bp, 10 predicted proteins | sample June2016WEW_11_1_FD_132975 | JGI IMG/M metagenome (GOLD analysis project Ga0187863, IMG submission 132975) | Peatland microbial communities from SPRUCE experiment site at the Marcell Experimental Forest, Minnesota, USA - June2016WEW_11_10 | ecosystem: Environmental > Terrestrial > Soil >...
CAGGTGAATCGTCCGGGCAATTGCCGCCGACCCCTCCAAAAAGAACGGCCAAAAGAAGGGCACGGTGTCAAGCCAGCGCGCTTTCCAGAACACATCAGGGAGCCGGCGCTCGCCTCTTGGTTCATCGCGCCGATTGGGTTTCGAACTCATTCCGGGTTCCTGAGATTGATGGCGATATTAGCACGGTTGATAGAGGTCTGGCGTCATAGCCTTGTCATCGATTTGTCAAACACGCCGTCACCTGTTCAGACGCCACAAAAGCCCATCCGTCACTGGGATACAATCGAGCCTGTGCGGTCACCCACTCGGTGAACTACTGCGAAGTGGTCCGGGGCGCAAATCCAACCTTTTCAACGGGGAGCACGACCAGCCTCATGGCAAGCATTTATCCCTTTCGCGCCTGGCGCTACAACCCTTCCGCAGTCAAGCTGGACGAAGTCGTCACCCAGCCCTACGACAAGATCTCGCCCGCAATGCAGCAGGCCTACTACCAGCGAAGCCCCTACAACCTGGTAAGGATCATTCTCGGCCTGCCCGAGCTTTTTGATGCCGAGCGAGGCGAGAGCGTCTACACCCGCGCGGCCCGCGACTTAAATGCCTGGCGTGAACAAGGCATACTCGTCCAGGAAAAAGATCCATGCATCCTGGCCTATTCGCAGCGCTTCACTGTGCCCGGGACAACGACCGTCAAGGAGCGCCGCGGCTTCATTGCCCTCGGCAAGCTGCACGACTATGCCGAGAAGGTTGTCTTCCGTCACGAGTACACGTTGTCCAAACCCAAGAGCGATCGCCTCAATCTACTCAAGGCAACGCACGCCCACTTCGGCCAGATATTTATGCTCTACTCCGATCCTGCCGGCAGTGTCGAAAAGATCCTTTACGAAGGCAACGGCCCCGCCGAAGCTGAAATCACCGATGAATACGGCGTTCTGCATCGCCTCTGGAAAGTCAGCGATCCGGCGGCAATCCGCCTGCTGACAACCGCGATGGCCGATAAGAAGCTCATCATCGCCGACGGTCATCACCGCTACGAAACAGCGCTGAATTATTCTAAAGAGCACGCGCCTGCTTCGGTTGCACAAAGCGAACACCGCACAAATCAGCTGCCTCAGCCCGCGTTTCCTGAGGCGGCTGTCATGATGACCTTCGTCAATATGGATGCCGACGGCCTGGTAATTCTGCCCACTCACCGCGTGGTTCACGATTTGACGAGATTCGATCCCACTGCGTTCACACGCGCCGCCGAGAAGTATTTCGCCGTCGAAGCACTGCCTTCCGCTGAGGCCGCCAATTACGTCGATAACCTCGCCACTCAGAAGACCACCGCATTCGTTGCTGTAACCCGTACCGGCGCATTCCTGCTTCGCGCCAAGCCTGAAGCCGCAGCAGCTCTGGCCGATCTGCCCGAACACCAGCGCCAACTCGACCTTAGCTATCTCCACACCATCGTTCTAGACCGCCTCCTCGGCCTTGATGCCGAAAAAGTGCGCGAGCAGACCAATATCCGCTACCTTCGCGATGCCGCCGAAGCCGTTGACCAGGTGCGTCGCGGCGAAGCCGACGTCACTTTCCTCATCAACCCGGTCACCATGGAGCAGCTGAGGGAAGTGGCCTTTGCCGGCTCGGTTATGCCGCAAAAGTCCACAGATTTTTACCCCAAGCTCTTAAGTGGTTTGGCAATCTATGCGTTGGATTAGAGCCTCCCTCGGGCTCAACTTTTCACCGTGGATGGCACTTCTCGCGGCGCTTGCACTTCCTTCGATGGCCAGCGCACAGACGCCACTCACCGGGAGATTTGCGGTCGTTCTCGACGCAGCGCATGGTGGCGATGACACCGGAGGGCGTCTCGCCAGCGGCCAGTTCGAAAAAGCTGCCACGCTGGCTTTCAGCGTGCGCCTGCGTTCGCTCCTCGCCGCACGCGGCATGACGGTGATCACCACCCGCGAATCCGATATGACCGTCGACCCCAACGCGCGCGCGCAAATCGCCAACCGCTCCAAAGCCGAAGCTTGTCTCAGCCTGCACGCCACGGAAAGCGGCGCGGGCATTCACCTTTTCACTTCATCTCTCCCTCCCAGCCAGCCCGCGCGCTTTCTTCCCTGGAAAACCGCGCAATCCGCGTTCGTCAACCGTAGTCTCGCCCTTGTGGGTGCACTCAACTCTGCACTCCTGCACGACGGCTTCAATGTCACCCTCAGCCGCACCGCACTCATCGCGGTTGACAATATGGCCTGTCCCGCTCTTGCGCTCGAGATCGCTCCCGCGCGCGGACCCGATGGCAAAGTTACTGCGGAGCCCGACGATCCGGATTACCAGGCCCGCGCTGCAGCCACGCTCGCGGCCGCACTTCTCGAGTGGCGCATGGAACCTCGCCAGCCATGATTCCCCGCTACCAGAAGATCGTGTTCTCGGTGCTGCTCGCCGCCGCGCTCATCATGACCGGGGTCCTGTGGCACCTGCGCCAGCGCGCGCATCAGCGCCTTCTGGCCGGCGAAGATTCCGCGCCTACCAAAGCTCCCGAGATCGCGCCCACCGAAAGAGCCACACTGCTTGTGGCGAACGATGCGGATGGCTCGCTGCTGGTACAGGCGCGTTCCCTGCCGCTTCCCGCCGATCCGAGTGCGCGCGCCCGTGTGCTCCTGGGCGAATTGCTTGATCTTTATGCCGCGCCCGATGCGGCCCACCCCGTCACCGGCGGAGCTTCCGGCGTCGCACAGGTCTTCCTTTTGCCCGTCCCCGGCTCGAAAGACGCGCAGAATTCCGGTGATGAGCTGGCCGTCGTGAATCTCACCGGCAACTTCGCCGCGAGCCATCCTTCCGGCCTCGAGACTGAAACGTTAACTGTTCTCTCCATCTGCGGCACACTTCGCGCCAACCTTCCCCACGTCACGCAGGTCCGTTTTCTTGTGGATGGCCAACAGCGCCCCAATCTCGCCGGCCACGCCGACCTTACGCGCACTTATCTGACTGCCGACGCCGTTCCCACGGGAGGTACGAATCCGTGAGCTCTCCGCAAACCAACTCGCCACGCATCGCACCAACCATCGGCGTCTTCGATTCGGGCTTCGGTGGCCTCACCGTACTGCGCGCGCTCATCGACCGCCTGCCCCATGCGCACTTTGCATTCATCGGCGACACGGCTCGCCTTCCATACGGATCCAAATCGCGCCGCACCATCGCCCGCTACGCCGTCGAAAGTGCGCAATTCCTTGTCCGCGAGCAGGGTGCCAATTTCCTCGTCATCGCCTGCAACACCGCCAGCGCCCTCGCCCTCGATGCCATCCAGGCTGCCGTGCCCGTTCCAGTACTCGGCGTCATTCAACCTGGCGCAGCCACCGCTCGCGTCTCTTCGCGGACAGGCGACGTGCTCGTCATCGCCACCGACGCCACCGTACATAGCCACGCATACGCCGCCGCGTGCAGCGCACTCGGTTTGCGCGCGTTGGAAAAAGCCTGTCCCCTGCTCGTCCCTCTCGTCGAAGAGGGCTGGACCAACCACCCGGTCACCGATCAGGTCATCCGCATCTATCTCGACGAGCTCCTCAACGAAGCCTCTTCGCGGGACCTCAAGCCCGACACCTTGGTCCTCGGCTGTACCCACTATCCGCTGCTACGCCCGCTCATCGAGCGCGCTGTGCCCGCAGGAATGAAAGTCATCGACTCGGCAGAATCCGCGGCCGACGCCGCAGTACATCTCATCAACGGCAAGGATGAAACCGTATCGGATTCCATCGCTTTGTCAGGCGGCGCAAGCCGCATTTCGCCGACCGCGCAGGTCCGGTTCTTCGCCACCGACTCCGTAGAAAAATTCGAGCGACTCGGCTCCCGCTTTCTCGGCCGCCCCGTCGGCAACGTCGAACTCGTCGATCTTGGCGGCTGAAGCGGTTCCAGAGTTCACATGTCCTTTCTGAAATCGTATGAGGTGGCTTTTTCTTGAAGAAAAAGCCACTTAGCCGCGGTGGTTTCGAGATACAGCAACTCTGGAACCGCTGTAGCGCCGAATGCCGACTGGTATCCTAAACATTGGTAGCGCCAGCAACTTCTCCGCTCTTCGCGCGGACCATCGAGGAACAAGACAAGCATGATCGATTTGGCAGGTAAGACAGCTGTGGTTTTTGGGCTGGCCAACAAGCGCTCCATCGCCTGGGGCATCGCCCAGAAGCTGCACGCCGCCGGCGCCACACTCGCCATTTGTTATCAGAATGAACGCATGAAGCTCGAAGCCGAAGACCTCATCAAGGAACTCCCCGGCGCCTCCGGCTTCCAGTGCGATGTCTCGGTCGACAGCGAAATCGACACTCTCTTTGCCACCCTGAAAGAAAAGTACGGCAAGCTTGATGTCCTCGTTCATGCCGTCGCCTTCGCGCCCGCCACTGAACTACGCGGCGAGTTCATCAACACCAGCCGCGAAGGCTTCCGCACCGCGCTCGATGTCAGCGTCTACTCGCTCATCGCCGTCAGTCGAGGCGCTGTTCCGCTCATGACGGAAGGCGGCAGCATCATGACCCTCACTTATTACGCCGCCGAAAAGGTCGTCCCCAACTACAACGTCATGGCCGTGGCCAAGGCCGCACTCGAGTCGACTATTCGTTATCTCGCCTGGAATCTCGGCCCCAAAAACATCCGCGCCAACGCCATCTCCGCCGGTCCGATCAAAACTCTTGCCGCACGCGGCGTCGGCGATCTCACAGAGATGATGAGGACCCACGCCGACCGCGCTCCGCTCCACCGCAATGTCGATCAACTGGAAGTCGGCGGCCTCGCCCTCTTCCTCGCAAGCGATCTCTCGACGGCCATTACCGGCGAAACCATCTATGTCGACTGCGGCTACAACATCATGGGCTTCTGAATTGGTTCATCCGCCAAGCACCCAGGGAATCCCAATACCCGCGACCGTTCTGAGCCTGTCGGCCAACTGTCCTGTGTGATGCGCGAGATGCCGCAGGTTGTAGAGATGCACTTCGAACCGGTTGAACGGCAACCAAGAGAAGCCTGATTCCCGATCGAGCGGCACCGCAGGCACCTTTGCTTTTACCTCCTCGCAACAGAGTGCGTGATACTCCAGTGTGTCCGTGCGCGTGTAAGGTTCCACTGGAGTCACGGACTCATGCGTATCCCGTCGCCCGCCGAGATAATTCGCGTCCTTCCGATGCCTCGCCCAAGGCTGGAATTCCGCCTCCGCTGCGTGCAGATATAAGTGGGTGTAGAAAACTGAGTGATAGGCAATGTGCCAGAACAGATTCGTATATTTCGAATCCAGCCAAAGCTCTTCGGGACATTCCACGATTGCTTGCTTCAACATGGCCAGCGTTGCCAGGTACTGCCGCGCAAAATGCTGCTGCACGCTCGCTTCATCCATGCCCAATAGCATAGCGTCGGAGTGTCCGCACCAGGGCAACTTTCAGCAGGGAGCCTCCGAAACATGACGCGCTTGGAGTCTCCTATTGCTTGTCTAATGCGGCCGGCCGATAAGGGCGCCGCTTCGCCGGACGAGGCGCAACCCCGATGGCAACTGGCTCTGCATTCCGGTCCGCCTGGGCTCCACTCGATGTAATGCCAATAACCACCGGCTGCGCTTTTCCCACCGTGCTCTGTGAACCACTCGAGGCGATTCCAACCACAACAGGAGGCGCGCTCGACGCTCCAGATTGCGAGTCGCCGGACAATATTCCGACAACCACCGGCCCACTCTTCCCCGGCATGCCTCGTGATTCGGTCGAGGCAATCCCAATCACGTCGGGCGATACATTTCCGTGTTCGGATGCCCCGCCATTCATCTGTTTGGCCGGAACATCGAAGAATCTTGTATATTTCTGGGTTCCCCAGATCACTTCTACCGGAATCTTCTGATGTGCATTAGCCGCCGCTCTTTTTCGATGGCGTCGCGCCGCTTTATGCCGAGCAGTCACGCGTTTGGCTGTAGGCATTTGATTCGGGCTGAGCACCACAGTTCTTTGTGCCGCACCATTGATGACTTCCACGCTCGTCGGAGCCGATGCCGTCTCGGAATGCCGGCTCACCCCGCCGGCCGGTTGCGGTGCATTGAAGTCCTTGATCACTCGCGACGTTCCATTGATCACTTCGACTGCAGGCGCTGCCTCTGCATTCCTCGAAGATGCACCCTTGTCACCACTTTGTCGATCGGGGATCTGCCGTGTCACAGCGAATGCCTGCTGCCTCAAAGGCAGGCCCAGCATCAAGATGAGCGCAAGACGCCCGTTAAGCTGAACGGCTTTCGCCCAAATGGACTGCATAAAAATGTTGTACTCCGTGCGCCAAAGTATACCCAGCGCACCAGGAGCAGTCTAGAAAACCAAAGTTTTATCGGTATTCAACCAGCTGTAACTAGGGGACAGGGACCACTGAAACTTTAAATTGCCCATGTGCGCGAAGCGCAGTTGGCCCCACCGCAGGTGGCTGGTGGCTATTCCTTCAGGGTTACGGTGATCTTGCGCGCATCTCCGCCAGCCGATGCGATCGCGATCTCCCCAGTCGCTTTCTTGCGGATGCTCTTGAACTTATCGCCCCACTCCACCAGCACCAGCGCATCCGGCGTCAACAGCTCATCCAGTCCCAGCGTCTCCAATTGCCGTTCGCCTTCCAGGCGATACACGTCAATGTGATAGAGCTTCACCGGCTTGCCGTTCTGCGTCCCTTCGTATTCATGCAGAAGGGTGAATGTCGGACTTGTCACTTCATCAGGTTCGGCCGCATCCAGCGCCTGCGCAATGCCCTTCACCAGCGTCGTCTTGCCAGTGCCCAGATCGCCGCGCAACAGCAGCAGCTGCGGCGGCTTCAACAGCTTGACCAGCTTGCGTCCCACTTCGACAGTGTCTGCGCCGCTTTGGGTCGTGAACTCGTGGATCCTGCCTTCAGCGGTCGGTGTGGCGCTCGTCATTCCTCAACCCTCGATGATCTGCTGCATGGGAAGCCCACTACAAACATATCTAAACGGCGCGGTTCGTGCTGCGTTGATCATCTCTCGACCTAACCGAGGTCCACTGCGCGCAGTGCCCCTTGCAACCAAACATAACCGTTCGGGCGCCGGAAGCGAAAGCGAAAAGCCCGAGAAAATTCACGCAACGAGTCCGTCGCCAGCAGCGTGTGTTCATCTGTCTCGATTACCGCCAAATCCGCCGCCAGGCCATGAAGATAAACCGCGGCCTCCACAGCACGCGCTGTCTCATTCTGATACTGGGCCAGCATTCCCGCGATCAAGCCGGTCAACATATCGCCGCTGCCGCCTTTGGCCATTCCAGGATTACCGGTGGTATTCACAGCCACAGCGCCGTCCGGATGCGCGATCAACGTGCGCCAGCCTTTTAGCACCAGCGTTACACCATTCTTCTCGGCAAAATCGCGCGCAACCTTCAGCCGATTCGCCTGGATCTCCGCCACGCTCTTGCCCACTAGCCTCGCCATCTCTCCCGGATGCGGCGTCAGTACCAGGGTGCGCCCCGCCTTCCCGAGGTGAGCCATCTTCGCAGTCAACTGCGGGTTCGCCGACAAAACATTCAAGGCATCTGCGTCGATCACCGCAGGTATTTTGGTTTCCGCAAACACGCTGGTCAGCAACTTCACAACACCCGGTCCCTGCCCGAGACCCGGCCCAATCGCGATCACCGTCTTTCCGCTCGTGAGCGATTCAAACAGTTCCGGAGTAATGCCCTTTGCCGCAACGTGTCCAGCAGCGTTTGCCGGAAGCGGCGACGTCATCAACTCCGGCGCAATCTCGGAAACCGGGGCCAGCACCGGTGCGGGAACCGCCGCTGTCACGAGACCGGCTCCGGCGCGCATCGCAGTGAGAGACGTCATGGCCGGTGCGCCCGACTTGCCGAGGGATCCTCCAATCACGAGCACATGGCCGAATTTGCCCTTGTTCGAATCGGCAGCACGCGACGTCAGCGCATGTGCACTCCCCGCCCATGTCAGCTTTAGTTCTGAAACGATTGCCGCATCCGGCGAACCAATCGGCGCGACCACAATCGGCTGATCCCAGCGCCGCGTCAATTGTCCGAATACATGCGCCGGCTTTGGAGCAGTAAATGTAATCACCGCATCGGCAGCGTAAACAGGTCCCTCCACCGTTGCGCTCGTTTCATCCGCCGGCCATCCCGAAGGCAAGTCAATCGCTAGCACCGGCGCAGCGTTCCCCTTGATCCACTCGAGCGCCGCGAGCGCCATCCCTTTCAGCGGCGGCGTAAATCCAGTGCCCACCACTGCATCGACAATCAGGTCCGTATCGAGTGCGCTTTTGTATTGTGGAAGTTCGTCCGCGGTCTTCACCACGTGGATCAGACCGTGCGCAGGACTCGCCAATTCCCGCCATGCCGCCGTGGCATCACCCGCCATTCCCTCCGGCGTGCCCAAAAGGATCGTCGTCACCTTCATTCCCGCCGTGGCCAGCATGCGTGCCGTCATCATGCCGTCGCCGCCGTTATTGCCCCGGCCACACAACACGGTCACTCGCTGCGTCTTCGGAAACTGCTGGCGGGCAAATCCCGCGACCGCAGCCGACGCCGCGCGCATCAGTTTCAACGACGGCACGCCGAACCGCTCCGTGGTCGCTCGATCGCAGGCTTGCATTTCCGCAGCCGACAGCACTCGCATGTCATCTATGCTATAGCGGCGGGCAGAGCTTGAGCCGCTGCAGCCGTTCAGACGCTACAGCGGGATCCGAGCAGGTGTACCCAGATGCACCCATCTCAAGTGGCTTTTTCATCAAGGAAGAGCCACCCTGCACGAATTCCAAATTGGGCACTGTTGCTCGGGTTCCGCTTTAAAGGAGTCCTTCATGGATCAGGCAAAGGCCGCGACATCGAACGTCGCAACGTCCACCTTCGATCTCCAGGCGCTGGCTCTCAAATTTCCGCCCACCGCGATACCGATGCTGATCGATATCCGCCTGACCGACGAACCCTCCGCCAGCTCGCGGCTCTTTCGCATTTATCGCCCAGCTCCGGCGCACTTCCACAAGACGTGCGATGAGTATTTGCAGGTAATTCAAGGTCGCGGAAAATTTGTCGTCGACGGGGGCGATCCAATCGAACTAGGGCCCGGCCAGCTCCTGTTCTTCCGCCGTAACACGGTCCACGCCATTCCCGAGATCGTCGAAGGGCCGCTGGTCGTCTTCTCCGTCGATACGCCGCGCCGCGATCCCGCTGACGTCACCTTCGTCGACCCGTCGTATGGCACCGCGCAGGACTTCATCCAAACCATCACGGTTTGAATCGAATCGCGGCTGAATGGGCGCGAATCTAGTCCGCGTCTATTGGCCCATCGCGGTCTGAATCAGAAGCCACGCATTCAGTCCTGCGATAACGACAGCCGTCGACCAGGCCACCATTTGCAGGCCACGGCCGTTGACGAACTCGCCCATCTTCTTCCGGCTGCCCGTAAACAGCACCAGCGGCACCACGGCAAAACTGAGTTGCAGCGACAAAATCACCTGGCTAAGGATGAGTAGCTTTTCCGTTCCTTGCTCGCCATTCAGCGCAACCACGATGATCGTAGGAATAATGGCCAGGCTGCGCGTAATCAGCCGCCGCAGCCACGGCGACACCTTCAGGTGAATGAAGCCTTCCATCACCACCTGGCCTGCCAGCGTGCCGGTGATCGACGAGTTCTGCCCCGACGCCAACAGCGCCACGGCGAACAGAGTGCTCGCGCCCGCCGCACCCAACAATGGGCTTAGCAATTTGTAGGCGTCCTCAATCGCAGCCACTTCGAGGTGCCCACTGCGATGAAACACCGCGGCGGCCACAATCAGGATCCCCGCATTCACAAACAGCGCCACCGTCAATGCCAGCGCTGAATCCACATTGGCCAAATGAATGGCCTCGCGTTTGCCCTCCGGCGTGCGCTTGTAGCGGCGGCTCTGCACAATCGAAGAGTGCAAATAGAGATTGTGCGGCATCACCGTCGCCCCCAGAATGCCGATGGCAATGTAGAGCATCGCGGGGTTAGCCACAATCGAGGGCGATGGAATGAAAAGACTGTGCAGCAGCGGCCCATAATCCGGTCGCGACAGAAACATCTGCACGCTGAACATTCCCAGGATCGTGCCGATCAGCGCGATCACCAGCGCCTCCAC
>Ga0187863_10004381_pt1 | contig 10093 bp, 7 predicted proteins | sample June2016WEW_11_1_FD_132975 | JGI IMG/M metagenome (GOLD analysis project Ga0187863, IMG submission 132975) | Peatland microbial communities from SPRUCE experiment site at the Marcell Experimental Forest, Minnesota, USA - June2016WEW_11_10 | ecosystem: Environmental > Terrestrial > Soil >...
ACTGCCAGGTTGATACCGAGCTCCGATTTACGCCGGCCAGATAGTTAGCCAAGCCGCGGTATTTTTCAGGATCTCCGGCCACCTCGTCCGCGTTCACGCGCCTCTGCGGACGGATCGGCTGGCTGCCCGAAGCGTAGCCCATCATCCGGAGTATGACCTGGGTAAACTCATCCGAGGTGTGGGTCGAACTCAGGGGCCGCTCGAGCGTGTGGCAGTTGACGCAATTCAGCAAAGGTTCCTTCTGCAGGTCTGTACCGGTCATACTCATCAGCCATTCGGCACTCGTGAGCTGCGAAGCGAGGTGCTTGGTTCGGACCAGCTTCAGATCGATGGCGGCCGTCTTGTGGGCGGTGACGTCCGCGGTCGCAGGGCCGTCCAGATCGTATCCCACGGCGCGGATTGCGAGGGAGTAGCGGCCCGGTTCCAAGCGATTTGCCGGGAAGGTGAAATGGCCTTGCTTGTCGCTGACCACGCTCACCGTAATCGTAGAGGCGTCCTTGTTGGCGCTTACCACTACGCCTTCCATCGCGCCTTCTTCTTGCGAACTAACCTGTCCACGCAAATCTGCGGAAGACTGTTGCGCGAGGACGCGCGAGGGCGCTGGAGGGAATACCGCGATCAGATTCGTCACCACGGTCAGCAACACAACCTTCGTTGGCATCGCCTGCACTCCGGGAAAACATGCTTCGCCGTTTCTGTTCGCGCCACACAGAATCAGGTCATCTCGGGGCGGACTGTTACCACTTTGCGGCTTCCATTGTCAACGATGATTGGTTTCTGGCGATTCTCTCATGGACGGTTTTCGCTTCTCATTTCTGTCGCTTGATCGGCGAAGCATTACAGCATTTCGCTTCGTCGGCGTGTTCTCGCACACTGTTTCTGCCGGCAAAAATGTGCCGCGCGGAGCGGTTGTATTGTCAAAGACGCTGTTATATGATCCGCGCTGGCCGGAGGGCGATCGCGCCATTTCACAGGTGGATGAGCGACTTGTTCGATATCGACTGGCACAAATAAGGACAACGTCTTGCAGGAGGATTTCGGTGACACGAAATTTGGGAATTTGCGGCTTTGTGACTGGGCTGTTGCTTTTTAGCGGCGTAGCCTGCGGGCAAAATCAGATACCTCCGCGTCCATCAGCGTATGCCACGGCGCCCGATATCCCGTTTACCTCGGTGCCCAATTTTATCAAGTTGCCTGCAGGGTTGTATCTAGGCGAGGGGATCGGGGTGGCTTCCAATTCCAAGGGACACTTGTTCGTTTTCACAAGGAGCGGCCGGACGCGGCTTTTTGAATTCGATCGAACGGGCGAGTTCGTGCGCGAGATGGGCGATGGACTCTACGCCTTTGAGATGGCTCACGGAGTACGCGTCGATCCCCAGGACAACATCTGGGTAGTCGACGAAGGGTCGAACATGATCGTCGAGTTCAACCCGCAAGGCCGGGTGATTATGACGCTCGGGCGGAAGCCGGAGGCCGGTGGCGGCCGGCTGTTTGCTACGCCACCCAACGGCGCTCCACCACCGCCGGCGCAGCCTTACTTCTTCAACCGTCCGACCGATCTGGCCTGGGATCCGGCTGGTGACATTTTCGTGGCGGATGGATATGGAAATTCGCGAATCGTGAAATACGACAAAAACGGCGTATTCATCAAAGCGGTTGGAACGAAGGGGAAAGAGCCGCTGCAATTTGATACACCTCACACGATCGCGGCCGATGCGCAGGGGAATATCTATGTGGGAGATCGCGGGAACCGACGTATCCAGGTTCTCGACAATGATCTCAACCTGAAGAAAATCATCGACAATGTTGGAGCACCGTGGGCCATTTGCATCAGCCAGGGCCCGCACCAATATCTTTACGCATCCAATTCAAACCCCGATAGCAGTGACTCGCGGTATTTCCCGGTTTCCGGCGAGATCTACAAGATGGAGTTGGACGGCACGGTCCTGGGGAAATTCGGCACGCCAGGCAAGCTGCTGGGCGAGTTCAGCACCACGCACTGGATCGACTGCCGCCACGAAAACGAGTTGCTAATTTCCGAGATCACCAGCTGGCGCGTCCAGAAGATTCTTCTCCACCCCAGCACCGCTTCGGCTCGGGCATCGAAATAGGATCGCAAGCGGCGGAACAAGAGCCGGGATTGTGGCTCGGCCGGAACGAATGCGAGATCAAAAGGCACTTGGGAGAATTCGCATGAATCTTTGCTTAAAGCTTTCGGTGTGGATGCTTGCCCTGCTTGGGGCGGGTGCGGTATACGCGCAGTCGGAGCTTTCCTACGACACCAACTCCAGTTTCCTGAAGTGGCCGGAGCACATCTACATGGGTGAGCCGGCGGGGGTGGCGCACAATTCGAAGGGGCACATTTTCATCTACACGCGAACAGGCTCGGTGAATGCCAGCACGGGAACGTCGCGAACATTCGTCCGAGGAGGGACGCGGCTGTTCGAGTTTGACCAGAACGGGAACTATGTGCGGGAGATCGGGCAGGACATCTACGGATTCGTGTGGGCGGAAAACGTGCGCGTCGATCCTCAGGACAACATCTGGGCGGTCGACTCAGGCTCCAACATGGTGATCAAGTTCGATCCACAGGGGCGGATCACCATGTTGTTCGGCCGAAAGCCCGAGTCGGCAACCATTCCCACGATGCCGCCGGAATCCAGGCCGGCACCCAATGCGAACGCTTTCGGGGGCCGTGGGCCGGGAGCGGGCGTGTTGGGAGACAACTTTGGCTCGCCAGCCGATGTGTCCTGGGACGCCGCCGGAAACATCTTCGTCGCCGACGGACACGGTACAGGAGGCAATGCGCGGATCGCGAAGTTTGACAAAGACGGCCGTTTCGTCAAAACCTGGGGATCCTATGGTAGCGGCGAGGGGCAATTCAACACTCCGCACGCGATTGCGGTCGATGCAAAGGGGAATGTGTACGTCGCGGATCGCGGTAACAGGCGGATTCAGGTGTTTGATAACGACGGGAACTTTAAGACGCAGTACACCGGCATAGGCTCGCCCATGGCGATGTGCATCACGCCCGGGCCCCACCAGTATCTGTTTGCTTCGAACTCCAACGACGCGGGGAATTACGATAACGGCGAGATTTATAAGCTGGAGCTTGACGGCACTGTATTGGGAAAATTTGGCTCCGCCGGAAAAGGGCCGAAGCAGTTTGGGACGGTCCATGCCATGGATTGCCAGAGCGAGAACGAATTGTATGTGGGCGAAGTGCTCAACTGGCGGGTGCAGCGCGTTACGCTTCATCCCGGAGGCGGCAAGAGCTCAAAGTAACGGGCGTGCGGACTGCTTCAGGCTCGCCTGACAGTCGATTGACCCCAGACGCTTGCTAACATCTAACGTGCGCCTCGATAGATCGTAAAGACGAAAATGCCGCCCGGAACACGGCCCGTTTCATTGCACCCACCCTCGGTTGCCAGTTCCCACGGTTTGCTTCCCTCCAGCTTTGGCACGGTTTTCCGGCCGGCAGCGAGTTGTCGGGCTGACAGTGCCGTGTGAGGCGATTGCGCGTGCATCCGCCGCAGTGTAGATTATGCTCGGTTGCTGGTTGAACAACGCGCACTGCGGCGGAGGAGCAATATGCGGGAACCTACCCGTAGACCCGTGCGACGGGATCGGTCGCTCCGAGTCCTGCGCAGTCGACCGATCGCGCCGTATGATGTAGGGCTGACTGAGGCCAGCTGGGGGAACGGAGCTTGCATAGGTAGTCGGAGTAGGGATCATGATGGCTCACAACCACCGGGTGGCCGGCGAAGGTCACCCGCCCCGGCTCCCACAGAACGTAGCGTGCAGTCCCGTACCGCGCTCGTCGGAAGTTGGTTCCCAGCACGGCGATAGCTTGCGGCTCCGCATAAGGAGCTTGCAAGGCGCAACCCTCCACGGATCCGGACGAGTGGATTTCCCGCGCGCGGCTGTTGCCTTGGGTAACAGCGCCCGTGCGGCGCAAAGGATAAGTATGACAGACGGTAGGCCCGGGCAGCCAGCAAGTGATCAGAGGCCGCATGCGGTCCCAGAGGACGCGACCGTTCTGGCTGCGCCGCGACAACGCGCGGTGCCAGAACCGGCCCACTGGGAACCGAAAAGTCCACAGCGCGGGGGTGTTCAGGGGCACTCCGCAGTACCGGATGTGTCCTCTCACCGCCGCTTGCAACCATTGGCCCAGCTCGGGGATGGGGGCGTGCATGCGTCGCTGAAGTTCGGCTCTCACCTCGTTCCGTTCGCCTGCAACCTCTTGCGGATCGTTTGCCGCAACACCGTGAATCGTCCATTGCTCCTCTTCTTCACGCAGATATGCGTGAAGTCCAAGAAGTTGAATGTTTCCAGATTTCACTTCCCGATGCGTCCCAATCCGCTTTCTCCCGCAGCGTCGGCGTCCTGGAGGGAAGTTTCTTTCGCGGCTCAATACCTGGTCCGCACGCGTTCCCCTGTCAGCGCTTCGACGCCGCCCTTGCGAGCGGCTCCCCATGACTCGGGGCCAATGGGGGGCGCTGATCCACCCACCTCTATCGTTCGACTTTCGAGCATTCATTACACATCGCCGGTTTGACCGGCGCACAAGGAGAACCAGAATGCAGACACTCAATGAGAACACAGTGGTGGAAGCTGTCGTCGCGCAGATGGCGAGTACTCCGAACCCACGATTCAAGGAAATCATGAACGCGGCTGTGCGGCATCTGCATGCATTTGCGCGCGAAGTGAATTTGACGCCGGAAGAATGGCTCGAAGGCATCCGATTCTTCACCGAGGTGGGCCAGAAATGCACTCCATACCGCCAGGAGTTTATTCTGCTTTCGGACACTTTGGGGTTCAGTGCGCTGGTCGGCCTGATGAGCGACGCACGCACGCCGGGCGTGCATACAGACGCGAGCCTGCTCGGCCCTTTCTACCGCATGAATTCGCCGGATTATAAACTCGGTGAATCGATCGCGAAAAGAACCCAGGGCACCGAAATCGTGATGTACGGCCGGGTTTCGGACTCGAACGGAAAGGGAATTCCCGGGGCCTCGGTTCAGGTTTGGCAAACGGATGAGAAAGGCGACTACGATCTGCAGCGTCCGAACGCCGCCACCGAAATGGATCTGCGCGGCACCCTCCACGCGGATGCGGAAGGGCTCTACTATTTCCGCACGGTGATTCCCGCAGGCTACTCGATTCCGATGGATGGCCCGGTAGGTGAAATGATCCGGGCTCAGAACCGGCACGGTTTTCGCCCCTCCCACATTCACTTCCTGATTGGGGCACCGGGCCACAGAGAGGTCGTCACCGCTCTCTACATTTACAACGACCCGCACATCGATTCGGATACCGTCTTCGGCGTGACAGATTCCCTGGTGGTGAAGGTAAACCAATCCGACCCTTCCTCTCCTCTGCCTCACTTGCCGAGCATCAAATATGACTTCCAGCTGGCCGTGTCCGGAAGAGGTGATGGTTCCGGACGCGTGGGTGCCGATCCGTCTCAAATCACGAGGAAACCGGCGGAAAGCGCACCTTCGCTGACCTAGTGGCCGTGTCAGCCTCGTTGGAATCTTGGACGAAGAAGGGGTTGGTATTGTCGCCAGCCGTTTCTCTGTTGGGCTACATGAGAAGAGGGCCCTTACAATGACCGATACTCGTCACTTGCTCGATCACTTTGGTGGGGAATGGAAAGCGTCGAAATCGAGCGAATATCTGGGCGTTCTAAACCCAGCGACATCGGAGTTGCTCGCCCGCGTGCCGCTTGGCGCGCAGGAGGATGTCGACGCGGCCGTTTGCGCCGCAGCCGCGGCATATCCTGACTGGCGCCGGACCCCTCCTCAGGACCGCATTCAATATCTGTTCAAGATGAAGCAGTTGCTGGAAGACAACCTCGAACAGATCGCAAGGGTTTGCACGATGGAAAATGGAAAGACCCTTGTGGAATCCCGCGCCGAATTGCGCCGGGCCATCGAAAACGTGGAAGTCGCCTGCGGCATTCCCACGCTGATGCAAGGGTACAACCTGGAAGACGTCGCCACCGGAATTGACGAAATGATGATCCGCCAGCCGCTGGGTGTGACGGCGGCCATCGCGCCGTTCAATTTTCCGGTGATGATCCCTTTCTGGTTTCTGCCATATGCCATTGCTTGTGGAAACACGTTTATCCTCAAGCCCTCGGAGAGAGTCCCGCTTACTTCGCAGAAAGTCTTCGAGTTGATGGAAACGCTAAAACTTCCGCCTGGCGTGGTGAACATGGTGCATGGTGGGAAGCCCGTGGTGGACGCGTTGCTCGCTCATCCCGACGTGCGGGCAATCAGCTTCGTGGGCTCCACTCCTGTGGCGAGATACGTCTACGCGCAGGGTGCCTTGCATGGGAAGCGCGTGCAGTGCCAGGGCGGAGCGAAAAACCACGTTCTGGTGATGGACGACGCAGACCTGGAGACGTCCACGCGGATTATCAGCGAAAGTGCGTTTGGCTGCGCGGGGCAGCGCTGCTTGGCCGTCTCGGTTGCTGTTGTGGTGGCCGATGCTCAGAAGAGGTTCAAGGAATCGATCGTCAACGCGGCGAGCGCCATTCACGTCGGGAACGGCCTAGACGAGTCGGTGCAAATGGGGCCGGTGATCACTCCCGAGAGCAAGGTGCGGATCGAAGGCCTGATCGCAAAGGGCGCAAGGGAAGGGGCGCAAACACTTCTCGACGGCCGTTCCGGGAACGGGGCAGGGAATGGCAAAGGGAATTTCCTGAAGCCGACAATTCTCGACGATGTGCCGGCAACGAGTTCGCTTTCTACCACGGAAATATTCGGTCCCGTGCTGAGCCTGGTGCCGGCGAAGACGCTTGAGGAAGGGATTGAGATCTTGTCGCGCAGCCCCTATGGCAACATGGCTTCGATTTTCACGAGCAGTGGCGCCTCGGCCCGCAAGTTCCGGTACGAAGTTCCCGCCGGAAACGTGGGGATCAACATCGGGGTCGCCGCGCCGATGGCCTACTTCCCGTTTAGTGGTTGGCGCGACAGTTTCCTGGGCGTCCTCCATGGCCAGGGGCGTGACGCGATCGAGTTTTACACGGACAAAAAAATTGTCGTCGAGCGCTGGCCCAAGGCGTGGTCTCGAAAGTTCTAACGTGTCACTTGAATCTCTTCTGGTCACCCGCCGCCGATGGCGGCGTGTGCACACATGATTGTTTCAGGCAGCCCGGCGTGGTGTAGCATCTCGGACTGCACGGAGAGACCTTGCTATCGCGACGCGACATTCTGATCGGGGCCGGAGTAGCCGGAGCCGCCGCGCTCGCTCGACCAGTCGCAAGCGCCTTTGCCACTGCCTCGCAGCCGAGCACGCCGATACATTTTCGTGTGCCCGCTGGTGCGTGTGACTGCCACACGCACATATTTGGCGACCCCCGGCGATTTCCTTTCGCCGCCGCGCGCCCTTACACGCCTGAAACAGCCTCGGTTGCCGAGATGCAATCGTTGCACCGGGCACTGCACATCGATAGGGTTGTCATCGGGCAACCGACCGTTTACGGTACGGATCACTCCTGCGCGCTCGATGCGATCCAACAGATTGGGCCTGGCGCCCGTGGTATCGCTGTGCTGGGCGAGAACACATCGGACGCGGAAATTGACCGACTGCATCGGGGCGGGTTTCGGGGAGTGATACTTCACAAGGCCAGCAGCCTTCAGGCTGCAGCCGATCGAATTAAGGGGCGCGGCTGGCATGTGGAGTTGTATGTGCAGTTAGCGGAGATAGAGCATATTAAAGAGCACGTCATCGCGTCGCCCGTCCCGGTTGTATTAACGATTTTTGGAGGAGCGCAGGCCTCCCTTGGTCTCCAGCAGCCCGGTTTCGACACTCTTCTGAGCTTGCTTCACGGCGGGAAGGTTTACATCGACCTCTCGCCGCCCTTTCGCGTCTCGAAGCAAGCGCCGGACTTTCCCGACATCGCACCCATCGCCAAGGCGCTCATTGCCGCGAATCCGAAGAGAATGACCTGGGGCACCGACTGGCCGCATACCGCGGCGAAACCGGGGCAACAGATGACCGGAATCACCCCCATGGAGCCGATCGATGATGGCCATAGCCTGAATCTGCTCGCCACCTGGACATCAGGAGCCGATCAGCTAAAGCTCATCTTGGTGGATAATCCGGCTCGGCTTTACGGTTTTTGAAGGAGAACACCAACAACAGCGGGCTCAAAAAATGAGGGAGACCCGCAGGTCTCCCTCCCACCCCCACCCCAGGATCCCAGTCCAGGCGCGTACGCGGCAAAACCAGCCCACCCTGGAATAAGAGCGCTCACACAAGACGCGTGCAAATGCGTTGCCATCGATTTCTCAACAAGAAAGCAAATAGCCGATGTTGTCTGCGTGGGACTTACGTCGGCAGCGCAAACCTTCGGAAATTGCAAGGCGCAACGGGAAATCCAGTTTTCTGAAAGCCAGGCGCGCATTCTACGATCTTTTGGAATATTCTGGGTGAGGAACGACGCTACGAAACATGCTTGGTCCCCGTGGTTGAAAAGACTTGTTGCGGTCCGTATGCTAGTGCCTTCCGATGAGGATTGCGCTAGCCCAGTTCAACCCCACCGTTGGCGATTTTCAGGGCAATTCGGCACGCGTCCTAGGACTTGCCCGAGAAGCGCAGGCGGGCGGGGCAGAGATTGCGGTTTTCTCAGAGCTTTGCCTATGCGGCTACCCACCGCAGGACCTGATCGAACGGCCCGCGTTCGTCCGGCATAACCAGGAGACGCTCGTGCGTCTCGCCCAAATAGTACCGATCCCTTCCGTTGTGGGGTATGTCGGGAAGGCGCAGGACGACACTGGCAAGCCCGTCGCGAATTCCGCAGCCGTGATCGGTCACGGGAAAATCCTGTTTGAGCAGCGAAAGATGCTGCTCCCCACCTACGATGTTTTTGACGAGTCGCGTTACTTCCAGCCCGCGCATACCCAGCACTCTTTCCCGTTGGGGGCAGAAACCCTGGGAATCACGATTTGTGAGGACGTCTGGAACGACAAGAATTTCTGGGCGCAGCGCTTGTATGAACGCGACCCTGTCACCGAGTTGATCGGGAAGGGAAGTTCGGTGGTTTTGAATATCTCTTCATCGCCCTATACGATCGACAAGCGCGGGGTCCGCCATAACATGCTGAAGGCCATGGCGCAACGGCACCGCGTCCCGGTTGTCTATGTCAATCAGGTCGGAGGTAACGACAGCCTTGTCTTTGATGGTTCAAGCGTAGCGTTCCTGCCCGACGGGCAAGTCGCGGCACTCGCGAAGTCCTTCGAAGAAGACCTCGTTTTCTTCGACACCGCGACGGGAGCCGGGGACATTCGCCCGCAAATACAAGACGAACTCGAAGCGGCCTACCGGGCGCTCGTGCTGGGCACGCGCGATTACGTGCACAAATGCGGGTTCCGCAAAGCGGTGATCGGATTGAGTGGTGGCATTGATTCGGCACTCGTGGCGGCGATTGCCACCGACGCCCTTGGCGCTGAGAACGTGACAGGAGCGAGCATGCCCGGACCTTACTCGTCGGAGGGCAGCATTCTGGATGCGCGCAAACTGGCCCATAATCTAGGTATTGAGCTTGTCATGCTGCCGATTACCGAGACCTTCAACAGCTATCGTGCGACGCTGCAAGAGACCTTTGCAGGTTTGGCGGCCGGCGTGGCCGAAGAGAATATCCAGGCGCGGATTCGCGGCAATCTATTGATGGCGCTATCGAACAAGTTCGGATCGCTCGTGCTGAGCACGGGCAACAAATCGGAAATGGCCGTCGGGTACTGTACGCTCTATGGCGACATGGCGGGTGGCCTCGCCGTGATCTCCGACGTTCCGAAAACAATGGTGTACGAACTAGCCCGATTTGCCAACCGCCAGACGACGCGCATTCCGGAAGAAAGCTTGACGAAAGCTCCGTCCGCTGAGCTTCGCCCGAATCAAACGGATCAGGACACCCTTCCGCCGTATGATGTTCTCGACCGCATTTTGAAAGCCTATGTCGAGGATCTCCGCAGCCCCGAAGAGATCGCGGAGCATTATGGTTTTTCGCTGGACTTGGCGCGCAGCGTTGCCCTTCAGGTCGATCGAAACGAATACAAGCGCGAACAGGCGCCCCCGGGACTTA
>Ga0187863_10004384_pt1 | contig 10084 bp, 5 predicted proteins | sample June2016WEW_11_1_FD_132975 | JGI IMG/M metagenome (GOLD analysis project Ga0187863, IMG submission 132975) | Peatland microbial communities from SPRUCE experiment site at the Marcell Experimental Forest, Minnesota, USA - June2016WEW_11_10 | ecosystem: Environmental > Terrestrial > Soil >...
AAAAACTGCCACCGATCTGGATGCGCGGCTGCGGGACATTCTCGCGGGCATTCCGAATCTTCCCCATGCGAGTGTGCCGGTGGCCCACAGTGCGGAAGAGAATTTGGAAGTGCGGCGCTGGGGTTCGCCGCCGAAATTTGATTTTGCTCCCAAGCCGCATTGGGAACTGGGTGAGCAGCTGGGCGTGCTTGACCTGGAACGCGCGGTGAAGCTCACGGGCGCGCGCTTCGCCGTTTACTGGGATCTGGGCGCAAAACTGGAGCGCGCGCTGGCAAACTTCATGCTCGACCTGCACACGCGCGAGCACGGCTACACCGAGGTTCTGCCGCCGTACTTGGTGAATTCCGAATCGATGTATGGGACGGGGCAGCTGCCGAAATTTGCGGCGGATTTATTTCGCGTGCCGCATGGGGAAAAAGATCTCTGGTTGATTCCTACGGCGGAAGTTCCGGTCACGAATCTTTACCGCGACGAAGTTTTGGATTCCGCGCGGCTGCCGGTTTCGATCACGGCGTACACGCCGTGTTTCCGCAGCGAGGCTGGGTCCTATGGGAAAGACGTGCGCGGGATTATCCGCCAGCACCAGTTTCAGAAAGTGGAGCTGGTGAAATTTTCGCGGCCGGAGAATTCTTACGACGAGCATGAGAAGCTTACGCGCGACGCGGAAGAGGTTCTGCAGAAACTGGGGTTGCACTACCGGGTGATGGCGCTGTGCACGGGCGACATGGGGGCGGCTTCGGCGAAGACTTACGATATTGAAGTGTGGCTGCCGGGGCAGCAGTTGTTCCGGGAGATTTCTTCGTGCTCGAATTTTGAAGCGTACCAGGCGCGGCGGGCGAACATTCGCTACCGGCCCGAGGGGAAGAACAAGACCGAGTTCGTCCACACGTTGAATGGCAGCGGGTTGGCGGTGGGGCGGACGTGGGTGGCGATTGTGGAGAACTACCAGCAGGCGGATGGGAGTGTGGTGATTCCGGAAGTGCTGCGGCCGTATATTGGCGCGGAGAGGATTGTGAAGAAGAGCTTTTAGCTTGTAGCTGCTAGCTGCTAGCTTCTGGCTCGGTGGTCGCGCTAGGGATTCCTCGCGTCGCTCGGAATGACAGGGTTGAGAGCGGTTCAGGGCTGAAGGCAAAGGCTAAGAGTAAATTAAGAGCTAAAGGCTAAGAGCTATCAGCTAGTAGCTAGAAGCTGCTTCAACATTGCCAAGAGAGGGAACGGTCACTAGACTTGCAAAGAGCTGAAACCAGTGCGAACGTGGTTCGCGCGCCGTCGCCGTCCTTGCCGATGAACGCCATCTGGCGCACAATTCGCGGATATGTCCTGTGGCAGTATGAGCGGGGGACGCTGCATTACGACATCATGGTCACGCTCATACTGATTTTCATTTTCTTTTCGCCGCGCGTGATCAACTTCAACGATAAACCGATTGCGCGGACTCCGCATCCTACCGACGTGGTGGTCACGCCTGATGTGCAGGGCCGCCTGCTGTATCAGATCGAGGCCGGTGCAATTTCGCCGGGCGACGATCACTCCGTGCGCGAGCAGTTGCTGAAAATCATCGAGCCGATTTCGGGCGGTGTCTCAATCGTGCAATATGACACGGTGAAGGATGGCAAAGGTCGGGTACAGAGCTACAAGGTTTTAGTACAGCGGGAATAACGGCAACAGTTTTTGACGGTTCACGAATGCGAGGGCGAGAAATTTCCGAATGAAACCGTTCTGCTTAGCCTATCCCCTGCTCTTCGTCGTGAACATGCTCTCGGGTGAGCGGCCGCCGCAGGCGCCGGCACCCGCACCCGCCAGCGCGGTCACTCTCGCATCTGTCTACAAATCCATGGACGCGGCCGCCGCCAGGTTCAACACTACACAGGCGAACTTTGAGTGGGACCGTTACGAAAAAGTGATCGATGAAGTCGATGACGTGGAGAAGGGCATGATTTTCTACCGCCGGGTGGGAAAGGATGTCGAGATGAAGGCCGAGATCAAAACCGCCGGCCCCAGTCCCGACAAGTTGAAACCAGAACCGCAATTTGTGTTGTTCAGCCAGGGAAAAGTCCAGAGGTACTTGCCCAAGGTAGACCAGGTGACGGTGTACGACGTCGGCAAGAACCGCTCTGAAGTTGAGGCTTACCTGGTGCTGGGGTTCGGAGGAAGCGGCCAGGATCTCGCCAAGTCCTTCGACGTGACATACCAGGGACTGGAGACGATTGACGGCATCCCGGCGGCCAAGCTCCAGCTGATTCCCAAATCGGAACGGGTGCGCAACACCTTCGCGCAAATCCTGCTCTGGATTGACCTCGATCGCGGCATCTCGGTGCAGCAGCAATTCTTTGAGCCGGGCGGGAACTACAAGCTGGCCAAGTACTCGTCGATTCGGCTGAACGAGAAGATTCCCGACGAGGTTTTTCATCTAAAGACCACGGGCAAGACGCAAATTATCTCGCCGCGCGGCTAAGTGATTGAATACAAAGAGCAAGAAGGTGTGCTGAAAACTGCAAGTGGGGCGCTATACTGAGCCCTCAGTCTTAACTGGTCCGATTTATTGATCCAACTCAGGGATTCATTCATGGCTAGAGTTCTTACGATTACGGTTCCTCCCCGGCTGGGCAACAAGCGCAGAGAGCGCACATCGGACCCGCGCTACGTAGATGGCCAGCGCCTGCTGGTGGAGGCCATGAAATACCTGGCCCATTCCGACCCTGTGAAAAACCGAGCGGCCATCGAACTCATCTCGGAGCACGTCCGGACGCGCTTCCGCATGAGCGACTCGCCGCTGGGGTAGAGCGCCTGGCTTCCATTCAAAAACTGACTTCTGACGGGATTGAATTGCTGATTGTTGATTTCTGATTGTTGATTAAAAGTCTCGTGTTGCGGGTTTCAATCAGCAATCAACAATCAGCAATCGTGCATACAGGCGTCGACAAGAAAGGGACGGCGTGTGCCATCCCTTTTTAGCCGAGTTCTGAAACCCACCTCTGGTCCTAGAAGGAGAGCCGCAGCGCAAACTGCATCACGCGCGGCGTGGAGAGTTCGAGGTTGAATATACCGAAGCCGGTGCTGGTTTCGAGATTCTGGCCGATGAGCGAACCGGCGGCATCGAAACGCACTGAGTTCGTGACGTTGAAGACCTCCCAAGAGAACTTCAGAGTCTTCGATTCCGTCATGTGCCACATCTTCGTGAGGCCGGAATCAATCTCAAAATAGCCGGGGCCGCGGAAGTTGTTGCGCTGTCCGGACTCGCCAGGATAGGTGGGACGCCAGGTTGCAGGTGCCCCAGCGCTGTCCGGATAGCACGAGCATACGAGGCTTGCAGGATTCTTGAATACCGTGGGATCGTTGTTCGAATCGAAGAACACTCCGGTTTTGGGTTTTGGACCCGTCAGCACCGAGGAACCCTGAAGTTCAAAATTAGTGGACCAGCCTGCGCCCGCTTCCACGCTGAACGGGAAGCCGCTGGTCCAGCGATAGAGACCGTTGAAGCCCCATCCTCCGAAAACGCCATTCAAGAATTTGTTGCTTCCGCCTCCCCAATGGCGGCCATGGCCGTAAGGCAGGTCCCAGACCCAATTGGCATTCAACTGGTGAGTGGTGTCGTAATCTGCCGGAGCGCGCCACAGGTCGGGAGAGAACGCGTTGATGACCTGGCTGTTGAAGGCCAGGCCGTTGGATTCGAATCCATTCACGCGCTCGGCATTCGACCCAACGTCGATGGCCTTCGAGTAGACGTAGTTCAAATCGAACTGGAGACCGGCCGCCATGCTGTGCCGCAAAGACACTTGCAATCCGTTGTAATTGCTGTTGCCGCGAGTCTGCCAGCCATAGAGCGAGGAGAACTGCGGTTGATAGTACTGGAAGGGCAGGCTGCCCTCTGAGCCGGGACCGCAGGCCCCGGTGCCCCCGCCCACTGCGGCCGGGAAGCAGAAGGCGTCGAAAATTTCCTGGGCTGTGGTTTCGTTCCCGAGCTGCGAGTTATAGAGATCGAACATATTCTGGGTGGCGGTCGGATTCGCCGGAATGCCCGGGGTACCAGGCGGGGAACTTTCTCCGCCAGGTCCCTTCGCCATGGGGAACAGGTTTTCCCAGTAAGGAATGGGAGCGATCGCGCTCTCTGGGGTCCCGAGGTAAGCGGCCTTGGAGAGCATCTGTGCCGCCTGGAAGTAGCTGGTGTGGCTCTTGGGATCGAACAGATTCAGGGGTTGGGAGAGATCAATTTCCTGCAGCAGGTGGTGGGCGAAACGTCCCGTGTAGGTGGCCTCCAGAACGAAGCTGTGACCGAGTTCGCGGGTGATGGAGAAATCCACCACGTGCGAGTACGGAGTCTTCAGGTGGTCGTCAATGCCCCAGGCAATCGCCAGCCCGTAGGTATTGGGATCGGTCGAAGGAGTGTAGGGGAATCCATGGGGAGCCTGAGCGATCTGCGAAGGGGGAAGATTCTGCGGACCCAGCAAGCCGGTGTAGCGCGGGGCATTGTCCACATTGGTCACGCCAGCGGGGTTGCTGATGGTGGTGGTCAGCCCCCAGGAGCCCTGCCGATCGAAGGTGTTGACCACGCCCTCGCCAAAGTGGTCGTAGTACATGCCGTACCCGGCGCGTACGGAACTCTTGCCGGCATCGCCGAAAATCGCGTGCCAGAATCCGCTGTCGGCGTGGGGAGCGTAGGCGATGGCGAAGCGTGGAGCTACATTCTTGTAATTCCACGCCCAGTAAGGCTTCCCGCCGTTGGCTTGCCCGGAAAGATCGAAGCTCAGGTTTGGTTGCACGGCCGCGCCTGACAGCATGTTTTGCCAGCGCGTGGTGAACCAGTCGTGCATGTCGACGGTGGGCGACACCTGGTTGCCGGAGCTCTCGAAAGGCGGCTGCAGCAGCGAATAGCGAAGCCCATAGGTCAAAGTCAGGCTGGGCTTGATGTTCCATTTATCTTGTAAATACATCTCGCCTTCGAAATTCTGGAAATGGCGGGGCACCAGCTCTCCATTCGGGATGTTATTGGCGAACTTGTCTTGATTGGAGACGGTGTAGACCTGGCTGATCAGACCGGTGACCTGCACGGCGGCGAAAGAGTAGGAAGTCCCAAAGGAAGGGTCGACGGCCGGGAATGCGGGATTGATCCCCGGGTCGAGGCTGGTGCCCTGATCTGCGATGAACGAAGGATTCATCCAGTACAGGTTGGCGTAGCCTTCAGAAATGTTCTCGGCGTTGGACTGGCGGTTGTTGTGAATCAGGCGCCAGTTGGTGCCGACTCCGATCGTGTGTTTGCCTTTGGTCACAGAAACGTCGTCGATAAAGTTGTTCACCGGGACGTTGGTCAGAATTGTGGGGGTAAGACCGATCGTGTCATCCAAACCACGCAGCCGGATGAAGTCCTGATTGTTGAGGCCGGACATCCCTACACCTTGCCGGATAAAGGCATAGCGCAGGTTGTTGATTACGTTATTGTGCAGGAAGATGTAGCCGCCGGCGATGCCTTTGCTGTTGTTGGTGGTGAAAATGTTCGGGGCCGCGCCGGGAAACTGCGGCGGCTGTTTTTCGTAGTCGTTCTGCAGGTTGCCGCGCAGGAAAAGAGTGTGATTACCGCTGGCGGAGATCTTGTAATCCAGCTTGAAAATATAGGTGTCGTGCTTGGTGGGATTGTTGCCGGGGAAGGTGTAGCCACTCGAATTCAGGCCGTCTCCGTCACCGTTCAGGGCGTTGCCGCAGGCGGTGCAGTTGGGCAGGGGATACTTTGAAAACAGCGGATTGGGGTATGCAGGATTGATATTGGCGATCAAGGGATTCGGACCGGGCCCCAAGGGGCAGGTTCGGTTGGCCGCACAACCCACGTCCAGAGACGCAATCTGCGTGGGCGTCAGCGTGGCTACGTAATCCCCGGTTGATAGGTATGCGGAGACGCTGTCTACTTCCACAGGATGGGTAAGAGTTGACGGCCCAACCGTGCAGTTCGGATCCCCAGTCGCGGGGGGGCCAGGGTTGTAGGCGATACACAGGTATTTCAGCTCGCCCGCATCCATACTCGCGGTGGGAACAATCTCGGTGGTCTGCACCTGGTCGGAGGTGCGCTGGCCTTCGTACGCGGCGAAGTAAAAGATCCGGTCCTTCTTGATCGGTCCGCCAAAGGTGGCACCGAAGGTGTTGCGCAGAACGAATCCTGGAACATTCGGCTGCCCGGCCTGTAACTCGGCATGCTTGTTGAACCAGTCATTGGCTACGTCGAATGAGGGACGGTAATACTCGTAAAACGAGCCATGAATCGAGTTGGTTCCGCTCTTGGTGACCAGGTTCACTTGCGCCCCGGAGGACCGGCCGGACGCCGCGTCGTAGTTGCTGGTGACCACGCGGAATTCCTCGAGAGAATCCAGCGTGGCGCGCATGGCGCCTTCGAAGGCGTAGCCTTTGAGCTGATCGTTGTCGTCCAGACCGTCGAGGGTGATGTTGGTCTGGTCGCTGCGGGCGCCGTTGACGGCGCCGCCGCGGCTGTCGTTATCCTGCTGCGTGTCGGTGGTCTTGCCGATGTAGACGACGCCCGGCTGCAGGCTGAGAATGGATGCTGGATCGCGCCCTTCCGACGGCAGATCGGTCAACTGGCGCGCATTGAAAGTGTTGCCCAGGGTCGCGTCCACGGTGTTGACCATGGGTGCTTCGCCGCTCACGTCGACAATCACCGAGCCGCCCTGCACTTGCAGGGTGAGGTTCGCGGTTGCGGGAGTGCTGACCTCCAGAACCACATTCTCCCGCTTGGTGGTGCCGAAACCCGAGGCGGTCACGGTCAGGACGTAGCTGGCGGGTGGAACCTGGAGGAACTGGTAAGCGCCCTGGTCATTGGTGGTGGTGGTGCGAGAAAAACCGGTAGCTGCGTTGGTGAGGGTCGCGGTGGCGCCGGCAACCACCAGGCCTTTGCTGTCGGTAATGGTTCCCAGCAGCGAACCGGTAGCAGTCTGCGCAAAGGCTGCAACGCTCAACCCGAGAAAGCATCCAAGCCACAACATTACAGTAACTACACGGCAGCTATAACGCATGGGGGAAGCTCCTTTACCCAAACGGGGCGTCATCTCAAATTGTGTTTGCCCAGGAAACTGGAGACAGAAGGGGAGTCCCGGGGACCTGATGGGGGGCTATTTTGCAACTGCGCGGCCAACGTGTGCAAGCTTTATTTTCAACGTGTTGGCGTTTACGAACGGATTTGTATCCGTATTTCGGGAGTATGCGTACAAAAACGTGAAGACTGAAGGAGCCTACCGTAACAGCGAAGCAACAAGAATAATCACTGCTGGATAACATTCGAGCGTGTAACGAGTCTCCGGATTTTCGAGCGTTCCGAGAAAGACCGAGCGAAGCAGTAGAAATAAAACCAATAGGCCGATGCCGAAATATTCGCGGGTGCGAAACCATCCGGCGGCGGCCATGCCTACATAAAGCAGGTTCAGCAGGCCAAAGCCAAGCACTGTGACCACGGGTCGCAGTTCGTCATTGAACTCCCACCAGCGCGGGTCGGGCGGAAGCAATTCCGTGCGCGGACGCAGCCACATGTCGGCGATGCGCGCGGCCGGCAGCCAGACGTAGTAGCGGAGCGGAGCGGCCTTCACGCGCGCGGCGGCGAGGGTGGCGAAGCGCGCATCCAGTTCAGGGGTCATGTCGCGATCGTTGTGCTGACCGTCGTTGCCCTCACCATGGTTGTAGTCCGCGACAAGCGCGGCGGTTTGCTGGCGCTGCTGCTCGGAATCGAAGGCGCGTTTGGGTAAGCGCGCGAGGTCAATGGGATCGCCGGGGACGTTCCAATAAATTTCCTCGACCGAGACATATTCCGCCATCCAGGTTTTGACCCAGCGGTTGAAACCGGTCATGACCAGTTCGTCGGAATCATTGGCGTAGCGGGGCGCAAGAGGCTGAAAGCGGTGGAGAGTATGCAGGTTGCGGATGGTCCAGGGAATGAGCGGGATCACTGCTCCCAAAGCCAGAAGCAGCCCGGCCCGCAGGATGGGAAGGAAATTGACCCGGGCAACGACCAGGCGTAACTGCGAAGGCGGCTTTGGGCTTTGGGCTTTGGGCTTCGGGTTTTCTGCCCCCGACTCCTGGTTCGCGGCTCGCGGACTTGCCGGGCTGTTGGCGATCGCGATCAAGCTTGCTTCGCGAGCGCAGCATCGGAATAGGAGAATCAGCAAATACCCGCCGATAGAGGCCAGCAGGATTCCTCCATCCGGGCGAAGCAGGATCGCGCCGCCGATCGCCAACCCGCAACCAAACCACCTGCCATAGTTGGATGAGAGAGACAGGTCCGGAACGCCAACATTGCTTCGCAGCGCCGAAAGGGCCAGGTTCAGGGCGAGCGCGGTAAAGAATATTTCCAGGCACTCGGTGAGCGCCGCGGCGGCGTAGTTTGCGAGGAACGGACAGGCTGCCGCAAGCAGGAAAGCCGCTCGTGCCGCGCGGTCAGACACCAAGCGGCGCGCGCTGTCTGCGATCAGGAAACAGGTTGCCAGGTCGACCAGCACCTGAATGAGCAGCACGGCGCGGAAATTTTCGATTCCGAAGATGGCGAAGATCGCAGCCAGAAAAGCCGGATACCCGGGCAGTCGGGAGAGCGTGGGCACAACTTGGCCGGAGTCGGTAACCGCGTAAACGCCATGCTGCAGCCAGTTTTCGGCGATGTTAGCGTAGAAGTGGGAATCGTCGACCACTGCTGGAAAGCGGAAAACGAAAAACAGGCGCAGCCCTATCGCTATGAGGCTTGCCCCCAGAAAAAACCACGGATGCTTCCGCACCAGCTGATGCACCGAGCGAATATAGCGCGTTTGCCGCAGAGTCGGGCGCCGGAATATGCGTTCCCAGACCCAAAGCTGCCAACTCCGAACCCAGGTCGCGGTGGCTCAATGTGACGGCCTTAGCCACGAAGGACGCCCTTAGACAGGCTCAGGGCAGGCTCCGTCACACGAAGGAAACCCTTACCCGCGGGACTCTTCGTGATACTTCGCGCCCGTTGTGGTTGATGATTTTCTTTTCGCCGTCGAACATACGCCCTACCGATTGCGGCCGGAATTGACCGTGTGCCGCGCGCGGCATACGATGAAGCTTGCGACCTCATGGCTGAATCTGTCTTTTATGATCCGCGACGCGCTCGCTGGAAGCGGCTGCGGCGCGCGTTCGACGCTTTCGGGGTCGCTCTCTCGCTGCTCGTCATCTTCTTCGTCTACACGGCGTTGCGCGGGGAGCCGCTGCCCGAGCTCCTGCTTTCTCCACAGAAGCGAGCCTTCAAGGCGCTTAAAGAAAGCGAGAAGGAAAAAGCGCGCGACCGCCAGCGCAAGCTGGCCAGCCGCACTCACCGCAAATCAAAGCTGGCACCATCGCAAGTCAAGCTGAACCAGGAGGAAGGCATCCGCGCGGCGTTCTATGTGCCGTGGGACGCGGCCAGTTTTTCTTCTCTGCGCGATTTCTCGCGGCAAATTGACATTCTCTACCCTGACTGGCTGCACGTGCTAACGGCGGACGGCCGGGTGCAGGGCGTGGACGACCAGACCAACAAATTTTTCGACGTCGTGCAAGGCAATCAGGTTCGGCCGGTTGACGACCGCGTGATGCCCTTCCTCAAGACGGAAGGCGCCAACATGGAAGTCTTCCCCATGGTCAACAATTTCGACGGAGCGAACTGGGTGGGAGGAATCACGGAATTTCTCAACAACCCGGCCGCCCGCCTTTCCTTTCGCCAGCAGATTTCGCGCTTCCTTTCTTCGGACCGCTATCGCGGGCTGATGGTGGACTTTGAAGCTTTTCCGGAGAGCGGCCAGGCGGGCTACGTGGCGTTGCTGCAGGAACTTTCCGCGGATCTGCACGGGCGCGGAATGAAGCTTTACGTCGCGGTGCCGCCACGGAACAAAGGATTCGACTACGCGACGGTTGCGGCCGCCGCCGATGGCGTGGTGCTGATGAATTACGACGAGCACTATCCCGGCGCCGAGGCCGGGCCAGTGGCTTCGCAGGACTGGTTCGTGCAGAACCTGACCTCGGCCGAAAAAGTGATCCCGAAAGAAAAAATCATTTGCGCCATCGCAAATTATGGCTATGACTGGGTGTCGAGACCGAAAAATGGGATCCT
>Ga0187863_10004389_pt1 | contig 10077 bp, 8 predicted proteins | sample June2016WEW_11_1_FD_132975 | JGI IMG/M metagenome (GOLD analysis project Ga0187863, IMG submission 132975) | Peatland microbial communities from SPRUCE experiment site at the Marcell Experimental Forest, Minnesota, USA - June2016WEW_11_10 | ecosystem: Environmental > Terrestrial > Soil >...
CACCATCGAGATTAATCCTCGCGATGCGATGGCGCGGGAAGCCGATATTCGCGGTGTAACCCTGATGAACACGTCGGATGCCGAGTACAAGGAGATGCACGCCGCGCTGGTCGCCGGACTGGAGAGCGGCGCGTTGCACCCTGTGATCGGCGAGAAGATTCCCCTGGCCGAAGCCGCGCGAGCGCACACGGAGATCATGGGAGGATCGGGCGCGCGAGGGAAGATGGTGCTGGTGACGTGATAGGCGAGGGCGAGATTTGATTCCGACCGAGGTCACCTCTCATTTCTCGGAGAACGAAAGCGTTCATCGGTTCTTTCCCAGGTGATCCCCGAAGCGAAACGTCACACCTCCCGAGTAGCGGAAGTCGTTGATGTAGGAAACGCGCGTGAAGAACGAACCGTCGTCTGGCACGGTGGCGGAATATCTGCGTAAAAGGTACTCGGCCTGAACCGGACGAACCGAGATGCCGTGTCCAACATCGATGTCGAGGCCGCCGCCGAGTGTCATCGCGAAGTTGGTGTCGCTGGTGCGCGCACCCGTTACGATCCCGGAACACGTTTCCGGAGGTGGGCAGGTAGGTGGAACGAGAAGCGTCGAAGGTGTCAGTTCATGGATCGCGCCGAACAACGCCTGCCCAAATGGCGCATAACGCGACCAGTGATGGACAAAGTGCGGTCCGAACAGAAACGTGTAGGAATTGTCCGTGTACTGTCTCTTGCCGGGTGTTCCTCCGAGCGGAGGAGGGATCACGTAGACCGCGGAGCCATAGTGGCCGGAGAAATCGGATGTCACGCCCAGCCAGCTATTCAGGAAAACGGTAAGCGAGCCGTCCCAGCCGTTGAAGCTGGACGTCTCTCCTGGCAGCATGTGGTTGTCGAGCAGCAGTGAGTAGCCGCCGAATGCCTCGAAGCGCTGCGTGTCCTGCGCGGCGGCCGAAATCAACAGAGCTACGGGAAGGGAAAGCAGAAGCACCCGTTTACACCAGCCGGTGCTCATGTCGAACCTCCTAACCAGATTCGCTAGTATGACGCGCAGACCTCCTGCAAGTACGGATCTTTCGGGTAAAGAAGTGTATAGAGTGTCGTTGTGGGAAGGTCCGAAAAGCAGTTGTCAGTTGTCAGAAGAGGAAACCCCACGCATTCGAACCCGCGAATGAGTGGGGCACCCGTTTACTTCGTTGTTCCAGCCTTCAGCTAGTAGCTCGAAGCTAGTAGCTCGTTGCTGCCTTTAGTACATCCCGCCCATACCGCCGCCGCCGTGAGGCATTGCCGGTTCCTTCTTGTCTTCCGGAAGCTCGGCTACCAGCGCTTCGGTGGTCAGCATCAGGGCCGCGATGGAGCCTGCGTTCTGCAGGGCCGTACGCGTGACCTTCGTAGGATCGATGACGCCGGCTTTCACCAGGTCCTCGAACTTATCGGTCTGCGCGTTGTAGCCGAAGTTGTGTTCCTTCGACTCGCGGATGCGTCCGACAACGATTGCGCCTTCTTCGCCGGAGTTGATGACGATCTGGCGCAGAGGCTCTTCGAGCGCGCGGCGCACGATGTTGCCGCCGATCTTCTCGTCGCCTTCCAGCTTGAGCGCGTCGATGGCATCAGCGCAACGCATCAGCGCAACGCCGCCGCCGGGGACGATGCCTTCTTCCACCGCAGCGCGGGTGGCATGCATCGCATCTTCCACGCGGGCTTTCTTTTCCTTCATCTCGGTTTCGGTGGCAGCACCGACCTTGATGACGGCAACGCCGCCCACCAGCTTCGCCAACCGCTCCTGCAACTTCTCGCGGTCGTAGTCGCTGCTGGTCTTCTCCACCTGGCCGCGGATTTCCTTCACCCGGCCTTCGATCTCGCTGTGCTTGCCCTTGCCCTCGACGATGGTCGTGTTGTCTTTGTCGATGGTGATCTTCTTGGCCTGGCCGAGGTCCGCAATCTGCACGTTCTCCAGCTTGATGCCAAGATCTTCCGTGATGGCCTTGCCACCGGTGAGGATGGCAATGTCCTGCAGCATGGCCTTACGGCGATCGCCGAAGCCAGGGGCCTTCACGGCCGCAACCTGCAGGGTCCCGCGGAGCTTGTTGACCACCAGGGTCGCCAGCGCTTCGCCTTCCACGTCCTCGGCAATGATCACCAGCGGGCGTCCGCCCTTGGCAATCTGCTCCAGCAGCGGAAGCAGGTCCTTCATGGAAGAGATTTTCTTTTCGTGGATCAGGATGTAGGCGTTCTCGTAAACCGCTTCCATCCGCTCGGGATCGGTGACGAAATAAGGCGACAGATAGCCGCGGTCGAACTGCATGCCTTCGACGACTTCCAACTGGGTTTCCATCGTCTTGGCTTCTTCCACGGTGATGACGCCGTCTTTGCCGACCTTCTTCATGGCCTCGGCGATAATCTTGCCGATGGTCTCGTCGTTGTTGGCTGAGATGGTGCCGACCTGCGCAATCATGTCGCCGGTGACCTTCTGCGAAAACTTATCGAGCGCGCTGCCGCTGCGGTTGCCATCGTTGTCGACGGTGCCGCAAACCGCGGTAACCGCCTTCTCGATGCCGCGCTTCAGGGCCATCGGGTTCGCGCCGGCAGCAACCGTCTTCACGCCTTCGCGGTAAATGGACTGCGCCAGAACGGTCGCGGTGGTGGTGCCATCACCGGCCACATCGGAGGTCTTGGAAGCGACCTCACGCACCATCTGTGCGCCCATGTTCTCTAGCGGGTCCTTCAGTTCAATTTCCTTGGCTACGGTGACGCCGTCCTTAGTAATGAGCGGCGAACCGAATTTCTTTTCGATCACGACGTTGCGGCCCTTGGGACCGAGCGTGACCTTCACAGCATCAGCCAGAATATTCACGCCATGAAGTATCGCCTGGCGTGAATCTTCTCCATGCAGAATTTGTTTTGCCATTGTGTATCTTCTCCTTGAATTCAGTGGTCAGTGGCTAGTGGCTAGCAAAACCTGACCGATCCTGACGTAATTTCTTGAAAGTGAAATTGGTTTTTAACTCGCGACTGTCAGTGACGCGCCGAACTCATAGCGCTTATGCCGTGGCAGCAGTGGTTTTCAACTGACCACTGGCCACTGGTCACTTCTTTGCCGCGTGTTCCTTCGCCTTCGCGGCGCCTTCCAGGATGCCGAGGACTTCTTCCTCGCGCATGATCAGGAAGTCTTCGCCGTCGATCTTGATTTCCGTGCCGGCATACTTGCCGAACAGAATGCGGTCGCCTTCCTTAACATCCAGGGGGAAGGTCTCGCCTTTATCGTTGGTCTTGCCCCGGCCCACGGAGATCACTTCGCCCTCTTGCGGCTTGTCTTTGGCGCTGTCGGGGATAATGATTCCGCCACGTGAGGTTTCCGCCTCTTCAACCCGGCGGATCACGATGCGGTCGTGCAGGGGAGTCAGTTTTGTAGCCATGCTTCGAACTCCTTTCAATTTGTCGAACTCAGTTGGATTTCAGGTACCCATCAGCCCGTCGAGGCGAACAGCGCTCTCGGCTGGGCGACGTATGAGGTTTGTGCAGCAATGATGCGGGGGAAAGCTTGTTAGCACTCACCGCCTACGAGTGCTAATATACCCAACTCGCATCCCGCCTGTCAAGCCCCGCGCAGGAAAAACCGGAGGAAGTCTCATTATCTCTGGGCTGAGGATGGGGGTGTCGCCGGCGTGGGATGCGAAATCCGAAGATACGACGGCTGGGGTGATCCGTCAGCGCTCGGGAACTGTACTTTTCTAATGGTAATAAATCGCCGCCGGGCGGTCCGTTCAATGCCCGGGGAATATAGTGACGTCGCCGGTGTCGTCATTGATGATTACGAGGAAGTGATTGCCAGGTGCTCGAAGCTTTCCCGAGAATGCAACTTGCCACTCTCCGTCAACGAAATCCGCTGAGGGTACATCGTAGTTTTCCAGGTCCCGTCCGTTTTGGCGGCTTGCTTCGCGGGCCCTTTCAATTGCTGCTTTTTCATCCACAGTAGCGCTTCTTTTCGGCGAGGTCGGCCTTCCGGTGGTCGGTTATCGTTTTCACGCAGTCGCCCTTGGCGGCATCGAGGAGCCGGCCATTGCAGGCCAGTTCGGCCGTATAAGCGCGACACTCCGAGGCTTTCAGGAAAGCATCATACCCGGGTCCACCCAGAGGAATTTGGGCGCCGTCAGCTTTGTCTTTACAGCCGTCGGGCCATCGCCCCTTCCAGTCGGCCATGTGGGATTCCTCGTGCGCCCGGATGCAGGCTTCCAGTCCGCAGGGTGCTCCAGCCCAGCCCTCCAAGTCGACCCTGTATCCGCCTTTGCCGTCGCAGACAATCGTGGCGGAGTCATCCCTTGGTTCCCTGATGTCGTGTCGCGGAAGCTCAATCGGCTTGATCCCAACTCCGGTCAAGGCATCCTGATCGACTAAGCCGCAGGAGTGCCAGGGTCGCCACGCGGTGTGGCTAACAGGACGTTTGAGCTCGGAGTCGCCGCAGTGGCATTCGCCGCTGGCACCGCCGCAATCACAATCCTTGTGCATGGCGCCGTGGACTGGCACCGAACTGGGTGTTCTCTCAGCGAAGGAGTCAGTTTGCGCTGCCCCGGGAAGTGTGCGCTCTCGAGCATCTGAATAAATCGCAATCTGGCCAAAATCAAAACCAAAGCCTGGCGGTGCTGTTAAGGCCGACCCCGTTTGCCGTGCGTCAGCATACGACTGTAGGGATTGCGGTACAGCTTGCGTTCCCAGCCTACGCTGTAAATGCAGGACCGAACTCACCCCGCGGCTTTGCCCAAAATGCGATCGATCTGGCATTCTACGTCTAGTCTCCTGAGCCGCCTCCGGTTTCTGGGCAAAAATGCGCATCCGTAATCTCTTGCGGTCGACTGTAAATTCCTAAGTCGTGATTATAGCCAGCTCGCTAATCAATATCACAGGCAATCCCGTTGTACAAGAACCAGATTTGCCAGGTTTTTCTGGAACACCGCGAGCCCCGGGGGCATCCGGCACTCGCTTAGAAGATTCCCTCTTTCTCCAGCTCCTGCACCACAACCTGGACCACTGCACTAATGGCCTTGTCCACTTTCTTTGGATTGGGATTGAAGGTTTCGCTGATGCCGCTCCAGACGAGCTCTCCCTCCGGGGTAGAGGTTCCATACAGGTTGGTCTCCACGCGCACGGTCTTGTCTTCCCGCAGATAGTCCGGAGCATAGACTCGCGGATAGATTGCCCCGTAGTAGCCATAGAACGAGTTGTAGTAGGGATACGGAACGCTGTAGGCCTGGCCGGGAATGTAGGTGACGTCGGTCTTTACGCCCACCAGCCGCGAGGTGATGACGGCGTCGATGTTGTGCTCCTTGATCTGCTCCTTCAAGTAGTCGGGAATCATCGCCGCCGACTTTGGCCGCAGCAGGATGTTATGGCCGGGGATGGCATGAACGCCCTCGCGCTTGAGCGCGTTGGCCATCGCGTCCTCGAAGTCGGAGCGCGTGGCGGGGTTGTCGCTCATCCCGATGACCAGCACTCGCTTAAAGTGCTGCCCGGTATAGGCGGGATTCTTCACGCTGGCTACCAGCTTGGTGCTTTTGCAGTTTCCCATCCCCGACACGGTCAGCAGCACCGCAATTACCATCGCGATTCGTCTCAAATGGTTTCTCCTGGTCCCGAATGAGACTATCACCGCCGGCTAGCCTGCGGACACTGTGTCGCAACTGGCCGAAGAATTTTTCCGGTGGGATAAACTGCCCGAAAGCCGATCACATCAGGCGGGTGGCCCTATCCTTTCGTTCGGATCCACTACTCTCCCTACAATTCGGGTGTGTGAGATTCGGGTGCCCCGTCCTCGTCGCCATCCTTTGGCGACAGGGTGGGCCCGGCTGGCGGCCCACAGCCGGGCGCCCCACTCATCCGCTCTTTTCGGATGAGTGGGAGAACGGTCGCGCTAAGGAACAGCCGTTTATTCTGATTCACCCACTCATTCGAACCCCACGAATGAGCGGGGCGCCCGTGCCTCACCCAGGCCTCGAAAAGCGCGAGACTAGGGCCCACCCCGCCGTTGACGATTGGTTTACGACCTGGGCCTGTTATCGCCAGCTATCCTGCAGCACCTGGACTTAACTCCCCTGAGTTCAATTTGTTAGGCCGTAATCTAAAATTAAGTTGACGTCGGGTGGTGACGGCGCGATATTCGGGGTCAGCTTTGCACAGGCGTGCTCGCCTTTCACAAGAAAAATGGAGAGAACATTATGACCGGTCCGCAACGAGCAACTTCGATTTTCGACAGCAGCCTGCCGGCAATCCTTCGCTTCTGCTGCGCGGTCATCTTCGGAACCGCGATTCTCGCCCAGGCGCAGACCTTTCAGGTCATTCACAATTTTACCGGTGGAACGGACGGAGCCTTCCCTCTTGCCGGTCTGAGTGCGGACCGCGCAGGAAACCTTTATGGCACCGCCCAGGGCGGCGGAACATTTCCATGCTACGCCGGATATGGGTGCGGCACGGCGTTTCGCCTGAAGAGGTTGGGCGCGGGCTGGGTTTTCGAACCGCTCTATGAATTCCAGGGAGGCACCAACGACGGTGACCATCCCGCGGCTCGGATGATGTTCGCTCCGAATGGCGTGCTCTATGGCACAACTTACGGCGGCGGAATTCACAATAATACTTGCGGCGACGGCGGCGATGACGGCTGTGGCACGATCTTCCAGCTAGCTCCGCCCCCCACGGTTTGCAGGAATGTAATTTGTCCCTGGGACGAGACCGTGCTTTATCGCTTCGGGGGCAGTCCGGATGCCGGCAAGCCTACCGGTGGACCGCTGGTGATGGACCAGTCCGGCAATCTCTACGGCACCTCGATCAATGGCGGCTGCTGCGACTACGGCGACGTTTTCGAGCTGTCTCCGTCCGGGAGCGGCTGGAACGAAGCCCTCATCGACAACGGCTTTCCGGATGGCGGCCCGATGAGCGGCCTCGCCATCGATACTGCCGGTAATCTCTATGGCTCAACCGAGAGCCCGTACGCCGGCGCGATTTATCAGTTGAGCCCATCGGGCTCGAATTGGCAGTTCAATCTGATCATCAACCTGAACAACATCATGAACGGAGGGGACGGCCCCGAAGGCAGCCTCATCGTTGACGGCGCCGGCAATCTTTACGGCACCACCTTCAGCGGGGGAGTCGGCAACGGGGGAACCGTCTTTGAATTATCGGCTGGCAACTGGAATTTCTCGCTGTTTTACTCCCTCACCGGCAGCGATGGACCCCAGGAAAGCCTGACGATGGATTCCGCCGGTAACCTGTACGGTACAACCTACGGCGATGGCGCTTACAGCCGCGGGTCGGTTTTCAAGCTGAGCCCGTCCGCTAATGGTTGGATCTACACCGACCTGCACGATTTCACTGGCGGCAGCGATGGTTCACTACCGATCAGCAACGTCGTCATCGACGCACAAGGCAATCTTTATGGGACTACCTCGAAAGGTGGAACTGGGACGAACTGCTATCAAGGCTCAAGTTATGCCTGCGGCGTGGTTTGGAAAATCACGCCGTAGCTTCCTTGCTGACCCCATATTTGGCGATAAATCGCCATTGTTCCTTACCGCGACCCGTTCTCCCACTCATCCGAAAAGAGCGGATGAGTGGGTCAATCGTCTTGACGCAAGCGGGTTAAACCTCTTCCCATCAGCTTCTTACGCCGTAATCTAGAATTAAGTTGTGTTGCTGATAGCCCGTGATACTCTCTCTCACGCTAGGACGAGCTTTGAGGAGGAGACGAACATGGTCCGGAAGCACATCGCAGCTTTCATTTTCGACATCAACTTACCAGCCGGAAAAGCAACTCTCGTTGCTTTGGCCGTTCTCGTAGTAGTTCTCACCGTGGTCCCAACCGCACAGGCGCAGACTTTCACCCTTCTGCACGCCTTCACCGGCGGCCAGGACGGATCCGAGCCTATGAGCGGTGTCACCAGGGATTCGGCCGGCAACCTGTACGGCACAACCTACTATGGCGGTGCGGATCGTGAGGGAGTCGTCTTTAAGCTCAGTCACCGGAGTTCCGGTTGGATCCTGTTTCCGCTCTATAGCTTCCAGCAAGGCGATGGCGGGTACGCACCGGTTGCGGGCGTTACGATCGGAAGGGACGGCAACCTATATGGCACCACTATCCGAGGGGGACAATATGATGTAGGAACGGTGTACAAGCTTTCGCCTGCCGCGACGCTTTGCAAGTCGTTTTCTTGCCCGTGGACTGAAACTCCGTTGTACCAATTTACCGATGGCGCTGATGGCGGCTATCCCCAGGGTGCGCTCATCTTTGACAGCGCCGGCAATCTCTACGGAACTGCTTCCGGCGGCGGCACGGGAAATAACGGGGTCATTTTCAAGCTCACGCGTTCTGGGTCCGGCTGGACCCAGAGCGTGCTTTACAGCTTCACCGGTTCGCCGGATGGGTCTGCGCCACTCAGCGGTGTGACCTTTGACGCCAACGGGAATCTATACGGCACCACTGACGAAGGAGGTCCGAGTGACGATGGCACGGTCTACGAACTTTCGCCCTCCGGCTCCGGTTGGACGGAAAAGGTCCTCTACGCCTTTCAGTACTCAAACGACGGTGCAATCCCGTATGCCGGCGTAGTTCTTGATCCGGAAGGCAATCTCTACGGTGCCACCCTTTATGGGGGCACAGGTGACGGCGGGACCATCTTCGAGCTGATGCCCTCCAACGGCAGCTGGACCTTCAGCGTGCTCTATAGTCCTGAGCTGAGCGGTCTCGGCGGCCCGGCTGGTACGCTGGCGCGGAGTTCCAACGGCACTCTTTACGGCACGCTGTTCTCCGGCGGCGGCCAAGGCTGCTCGGGATACGGATGCGGCAGCGTGTTCCAGCTAGCACCCTCCAATGGCGGCTGGGCGTACACGTCGCTCTATAACTTGAACGATAGCGGGGACGGCGGAAATCCCCAGGGCGGGTTGATTCTCGACTCAGCCGGGAATCTCTATGGCACCGGCACTGGGCTGCTAGGCTGTTGCGGGATCGTGTTCGAGGTCACGCCGTAATCAACTGAGGATCGTGAAGGACCGTGGCTGCCCCGGGTCTCGCGGGTTTCGAGACCCGGGCGAAGCATCAATGTGACGGGCGGGTGGCCTATCCTTTCGTTCGGATCCACTACTCTCCCTACAATTCGGGTGTGTGAGATTCGGGTGCCCCATCCTTGCCGCCATCCTTTGGCGACAGGGTGGGCCGCGGTGGACGCAGGTGTTTCGACACCAGGGTCGCAACAAAAAACGATTGCCAGATTGGAATGCGTGATACTATTTGTGCCTCTTTCTAACTTATGTGCAATAAGAGCGCGTTGCCGCTGACAGACTTAGCGTAAACGCCAAGGCTAGCGAACTCGCGGTTCACCGGCCCCCGCAATTGTTCCCACGGGTAAGACCTTATCGGGAGGAATCGATGAGCGCTGCCAGCCCGACACCATCGGCTAAGTCCGCCTTCTTGAAAATCGCCAGCTTGCTCCTTATCTATTGCGTCGCCACGGCCATGGCTGCGTCGGCGCAAAACCTCACCACGCTGGTGAGTTTCGACGTGACCAATGGACAGGGCCCGTACTTCGAGTCTCTCGTCCAGGGCACGGACGGCAACCTGTACGGAACCACCTATCAAGGCGGAGCGAACAGCTTCGGTACGGTATTTAAGGTCAATCCCAGCACCGGAACCTTGACGACGCTGCATAGCTTCGCGGGTGGCACAACTGACGGTAGCTTTCCCGGCGCCGGGCTGGTGCTTGCCAGCGACGGAAATTTCTACGGCACTACCACGCAGGGAGGAAGCAACACCTACGGCACCGTATTCAAGATCACGCCGGCGGGCACGCTGACGCTACTGCACAGCTTCGCCGTGGTTGACGGCAGGGGACCCTGGTCCGGGCTGGTGCAGGGTACCGACGGCAACTTGTACGGGACCACAACCTTCGGCGGATCCAATCAGATTGGTACGATCTTCAAGATCACGACCGGCGGCACGCTTACCACGCTCTATAGCTTTGCCGAAGCCAACGGGGCAATACCCTACGGCACCCTGATACAGGGCACCGACGGAAACCTCTACGGGACAGCGACCGGCGGCGGAACCAATAACGA
>Ga0187863_10004393_pt1 | contig 10071 bp, 13 predicted proteins | sample June2016WEW_11_1_FD_132975 | JGI IMG/M metagenome (GOLD analysis project Ga0187863, IMG submission 132975) | Peatland microbial communities from SPRUCE experiment site at the Marcell Experimental Forest, Minnesota, USA - June2016WEW_11_10 | ecosystem: Environmental > Terrestrial > Soil >...
AGCGCTATCACGACCACTAATCCGACCAGCAGAACGCTCAAGCCGACCGGCCAGCGGCGTCGATTGGAGGCCCTGTCACGCATAAGAGCGATGCTGCTTACTAAAAACTGTGGAGTCTCTCATGGCCGCACCTTGCGTCTCCGGCAGGCAGTTCGGATCAATCCAATGCATCATGGTCACCTTTCATCTGCGGATGAGAACATCAGGAGGTTCAGCCGCGCGGCGGCGGAGGCGGCGGAGGTGGCGGGAATGCAGTGCCAGCTGTTGGCGGAGGAGGAGGCGGCAAAGCTGTGCCTGCTGCCGGCGACGGCGGAACCGGAAACGGTGTTGGTGGTGCGGCAGTCGGTTGAGCGGAATTGATCGATTGCACCTCAACCACGCGGCCGTAGCTGTTTGACAAACTCCAACCCTGCGCAACCACCGACTGGCCCGGTTGCAATAAGGAAGCCACCTGCCAAGCCGAAGGCGGTGGTAATTTTAGAGTTGTCCCGTCGTCGAGAATGGCTCCATTCATATCCCCGCGCGGTCCATGCAGAACCTGCAATATCCGACCCTGCACCGTAGCCATTTGCGCCCCAGGTGCGGCTTGTCCGGGAGGCGGAGGGGGTGGCCTCATGCCGGGGGGCGGTGGACCTTGGTCAACGACACTCTGGCCGCGCTGGCCCGTCAATGCGGTAGCGACGACGAAATTTGGAATATCAGTGTTCCAGCCGCGGACCGCGACCGCTTCGCCTGGTCGCACGGCCGCGGCCACCTGTTCAGTCAGATGAGGCGGTACATGGATTTCATCTCCGTTGGTCAGGATGATACCTTCGATGTCCCCGATAGGCGTCAGCGTGAATGCCTTGACGGTACCGGTGATGTCCACCTGTCGCCCCCAGACAGCGGATGCCGGTGGAGGTGGCGGATATGTCGGAGATGTTGCAGGTGCCTGCGCGAGCGCAGGCGCTACAAGGAACGCTATGCAGGCACCGGAGATGATGAGTCTCTTCATTGTGATCCTCGTCACTGTTTGATCCGCAAGGCCGGCTGCCACGACTTCTTTGTCATCGAACGGGTCTCGACAATTGAGGCGTGGTCGCGCCTTGCTTGCCGAGTAGGTTCAGCAAGCCACGTGCCAAATGCTCAGCAATTGAGATGCAACGCGTTTTTCAAAGCCGATCTGATTTGGGCGTCGGCTTTTCCGACAGGATTGTCTGCTTTGCGGACGCTGCGGGAATCGGAAAGCCAGTGCCGTTTGCATTTTTTGAGTAAAGCAGTGGGCTGATCAATGGTGGCGGGCGGCGTTCTGCTCGGCCGCCGAGCGTCTCGGCCCCTAATAAACGTCTCGATAAAATCGTTATGTTGAGCGCTGCCGCCTAGTCCCTTTCAAAGGCAATCTGGCGCGCACGATTCACCTATCCGCGTGGTCCTCGCGGTTCACCCCAGATGCTACTGCGCTGCGCCGCCGGGGGCGCGCACACTAAAACTTCGCGATCAAAGTGATACCACCCATCATGAGAATCGCGCCCAGCATCCGCCAGACACTTAGGGGATGAGTGTCCATGCCGAACCAGCCGAATTTATCGATCACGAGCGACATCAGAATATTGGCCGTAATTGTTAGTCCGGCGAATGGCCCGGCCCCAACCTTGTTGACGAACAGCAGACCGGCAATGACCGCGAATGCTCCGACCAAGCCGCCAAGGGGTGCCCACCACGGCATCGTGCCCACGCCCGCCGTCGTCGGCAATGGGCGAGGCAGGCATATAAGGAGACAAGCTAATACCGCGACGATAGGAAGGAAGGATACGAGGCTGGCAAGCCAAGGATTTGTTAGCGAATTACGCAGGGCCCCGTTCATGGGCGGCCCCCAAGCTTGTAAAGCTCCACCGATGAGGATGATGGGATAAAGCCAAGCGGCGCTCAGTTCTTGCATGAGTAATCCTCTAGTCACCAACAGCAACGTTTGCCAACGGCGTCTGTCTAGCAACCGGCGTGCCATTGCTCGGGGAATTAAAATGCAAGCTGTTTTTCGCAGCCGGGCCCGAACTAGACGTCGGCTTTTCCGACAGGGGATGTCGGCTTTGCGGACGTCTCGGAATCGGCAAGTCCGTAACGCTGCATTTTTGTGTAAAGCAATTGCCGATGAATGTTCAGGCGCCGCGCCGCTTCGGCGCGATTACCACCGCAAGCCTCAAGAGCCTTGCGGATCATCGCCGCTTCAAGCTTAGCAACTGCGGAAGGCAGATCGCCGTCCAAAAGCTCGTCGCGTGAGGGGATTTGCCCGCCCGGTCGCGTAACATCGACGTCCGTTACCTCGATCGTCTCACCGCGCACCAGCACGCACGCGCGCGCAATCACGTTGCGCAGCTCGCGCACATTGCCGGGCCAAGATTGCTCGAGAAGCAAGGCCGAAGCTAGCGCGCTGAGGCGCTTCGGCGCGCCTCGCCCCGCCTCGCACCGCAGGAAGTGTTCTGCAAGCGGCAGAATGTCTTCGCGTCGCTCGCGCAATGGCGGCAGCACAACCGGAACCACATTGAGACGATAGTAAAGGTCGTCGCGGAACGAGCCGCTCGCCACGAGGTTCGGTAGATCGCGGTGCGTCGCTGCGATCAGGCGAGCGTCGAATTGACAGGGCTTGCCACCTACCGGTGTTACGACGCGCTCTTCAATTGCGCGCAGGATTTTGCTCTGCATGGCCGCCGGCATATCGCCGATTTCGTCCAGAAAGAGCGTGCCATGCTCCGCTTCGCGAAACGCGCCGACGCGATCGGTAGTGGCGCCCGTGAAGGAGCCTTTAACGTGCCCAAAAAGTTCACTCTCCAGCAGGTCCGCGGGTATGGCCGCACAGTTAACCGCAACAAAGGGCTTCGTCTTGCGTGAGCCGTGCTGATGCAGCGCGCGAGCGACGAGCTCCTTGCCAGTTCCCGTCTCGCCAAGGATCAAGACAGTCGCGTCCCTGTCAGCGGCGAGACCGATCGCCTTCTGTACGCGGCGCATCGCTTCGCTTGAACCGATAAGCGTGCCGCTCCCGCCAGCCCCATCCGCCGCCAGCGGAATACCTCGCTGCGGTAGCCGCTTCAGCAAGGCGGCGAGTTCCAGGCGGCCGATCGGTTTTGTCAGATGATCGAAGGCGCCGAGCCGCATTGCCTCAATGGTGTTTTCGGCAGTCGCGAACGCGGTCAGCACGATCACCGGAGGCGCCGCATTCCCTTCCCGGATGCGCCGCAGAACCTCTATGCCGTCCATGCCGCCCGGCATTCGCAAATCGAGCAGTACGCAGTCGATATTGTCCCCTACGAGAGCCGCCAGAGCCTCGCGACCGGACGCGGCGACGCGCGGTGCATGTCCAAGATCGGCGACGGTCTCAGCGAGCCCTTCGCGCAAGGCAGCATCGTCATCGACGATCAAGACGTTCGCCATGGCACCTCAATCTCGAATTCGGCACCCTGGCTTGTCGGCACAAGCCGCGCTTCCCCGCCATGAGCACGGGCGATTTCCCGCACTAAGGCCAAGCCCAAGCCCGTTCCTTCAGCACGCCCTGTTACAAACGGCTCGAACAGGCGTTCCCTGATGTCCTCCGATACGCCCTGCCCGGTGTCGCGAATGCGAAGGGACAATTTGTCAGCGCGGTGCTCTGCCGCAACCTCTACAGAGCCCCCAGCTGGCGTGTTTTCGATCGCATTCAAAATCAAATTATCAAGAGCCCGATGCATTTGTTCAGCATCAAATAGCGGCGGCGTATCCACCGACGGTGCGGATCCAACCACGAGCTTAACGCCTTTGCTGCCAGCGAGTTCACGGTGCGCCTCCGCCGTTCGTCCGAGGAAGGCCGAAAGGTCGATCTCCGCAAGTTTTGGCTCCCGTCGTTGGGTCATGGCCAGGAGGTCGCGAAGCAGTCCATCGAGGCGCCCAACCTGTTGCAGGATTGATTGCAGCGCCGATATACGGCGACCTTCGTTGTCTGCGGCCAACGCATTTTCCGCCTTGAGGCGCATAGCGGCGATCGGGTTGCGGATTTCGTGAGAGAGGCCTGCCGCGAGCCGGCCAACGGCGGCCAACCGCTCGGAAGCACTGGCGCGGCGGCGTTCATCCGCAAGACGCGCGCCCGTGGTATTCAGTGCATCCACCAGCCGATCGAACTCGCGCTCGCCAGTTCGCGTAAGTTCTGGAAGATCGGCTACGGCGGCTGGATCGCGACCAGCTAGCTCAGTTTCCAACCGAGCGAGCTGGCGCGACCAGAGATAAAGAATACGCGCAAGCCAAATTGCCGAGCCAAATACCGTCAACGCCAGAAGGGCAAGACCGACCAGGAGCTGATTATATGCTCGCCCTTCGGCAGCGAAGGCGCGCATCATCGTCCACCCTGTCACGTTGGCAATCGGTCCTCGCAGCGGGCAGGCATGCACTACCAAAACTTGCGATCGACCGACCAGACGGGTCGTCACTGGGCGATCCTCATGTACTGCCTCCTCATTGACCCGACGGATGGTGGAAAGCTCCGCGGACGGGAGATCGGTTTTTGGCCCTGTCCCTTCATAGGTCGGAAATGCATAGGCCAAGGATCCCGCGTCAGCTCGCCAGATGCCACCTTCTACGCCGGGTGATCGGCGAAGCGCCGCCTGCACGACTCCAACGAGTTCATGCTTGAGCACGTCGTCTACGTTTCCACCCCGCCAGCCGGTCACGACGAACTGATACCGGTCGGTGAGTTCGCGACAAGCATGAGTGATGGTCTCTTCGGCGCGCCCAACCTGCGCATTCGTAGATTGCCGATAGAACTCAACGAGCAGCAAACCGATGACCACGCCGGAGACCGCTAGCATCAGCCAAAGCGCAAGAAGGCGAGACCGTAGTGAGTTCATTCAAAGGGCTCGATTTAATGGGTGCCCCAAAACCGGCCGCAGCGAAGCACCACTTTCTTTATCCATTTAGCTAGTCAAACCGGAACCCGAAAGTGGGTAGGAGTCTAGCCCATTGGTCGGACAGACACTCAATGTCTCCTATGGGTTCACACAACCTCGGTCAATCGCGTCGCGATGTCCGCGTTATGTCAGGTTCACCCCCACCACCGGAAATTCGTTTGATAGTTCGGTACGCTAGGGACGGGCCAATAGGCGACATCGATCTATAGGTCAGGATCGCCGTAACGCGCGCACTAACGGTTAGGTCTAGACTAAATGTTCAAGCCCAAAGAGATTGCAGGGAAGTCTTCCGGTGTCGTCGGCGATGTCCGCCATGTTCGGGTCGGCGATCCCCTCCAGGCGCGCGCTGCCTATTTGGATATAATAGAAATGATCTTTTTCGCCTGAGGATCAATGATCAACACTTGACCGTGCAATAACGTGTAGGAATATGAACTTATCGCCGGGACTCTTTTGCGAAGTTTGCGGGCGAATGGCAGCAAGCGCATGGTGTCCGGAACCATTTCACCGACGTGCAAACCGGCAGGCTCTGACGCCCTTGTCGCCTGTTTGCCTAGGCTGCGCCAAATCTGCGCTTGTTCTGGTGAAGTTAGAGATAAGGCGGTTTCCGCGTTTACCCTTGAAGAGCGATAACGTACAGAATCTTTCGCACTTTCGGGATTGACGGCTTCTTCTAGAATGAAGGAGCAACCGATGAGCGACGAGAAGCCGATGGGCCAAGTGATTCAAATCGATGAAGCCCGGATTCGAGACCATCTTGGCGAGATGGTTCGTGGGACTGTTGAAGAGACGCTGAACGCCATGCTGGATGCTGAGGCGGACCAGCTTTGCGGAGCTGGACGTTACGAGCGGAGCAAGGCTCGACAGGATACCCGGGCTGGCAGCTACGAGCGGACACTGCAGACCAGTGCCGGCGACGTCAATCTCAAGATACCGAAGTTGCGGCGCCAGACCTTTGAGACGGCGATCATCGAACGCTACCGCCGGCGTGAGAGCTCGGTCGAGGAAGCGCTGATCGAGATGTATCTGGCGGGCATTTCAGTGCGGCGAGTGGAGGATATTACGGAAGCGCTGTGGGGCACACGGGTGAGCCCGAGCACGGTGTCGAATCTCAACAAGAAGATCTACGCCAAAATCGAGGCTTGGCGGAACCGGCGCATCGAAGGCGAGCATCCGTATCTCTATCTCGACGGCATCGTGATGAAGCGCACTTGGGCCGGCGAGGTTCGCAATGTCTCTCTGCTGGTGGCCAGCGCGGTAAATTCCGAAGGATTTCGGGAGATTTTGGGCATCTGCGAGGGTGCCAAGGAGGACAAATCCGGCTGGTCCGCGTTTCTGCGGCACCTGGTCGATCGCGGCCTCAAGGGGGTGCAGCTGATCATTTCTGATGCCTGCCGCGGCCTGACGGAAAGCGCCGCTGAGTACCTACCCGAGGCGCGATGGCAGCGCTGCATGGTGCATTTCTACCGCAATGTCTTCAGCCACGTGCCAGCGACCAAGGTCCGCGAGGTGAGCCATATGCTCAAGGCTATCCATGCCCAGGAGAACCGGGAAGCCGCCGACCGGAAGGCGCGAGCCATCGTCGACGACCTGCGCGCCGCCAGGATGAACACGGCCGCCGATCTCGTCGAGGGAAGCGTCTGCGAGACGCTGACCTACTATGCCTTCCCGGACATCCACTGGCAGAAGATTCGTACCAACAACCCGCTGGAGCGGATCATGAAAGAGATTCGCCGGAGGACCCGTGTTGTTGGAGCCTTCCCCGACGGCCAGTCATGCCTCAACCTGGCGGCCGCGCGGCTGCGCTACATCGCCGGCACCGCATGGTCCGCCAAATGCTACATGAACATGCGACCTCTCTATCAGCCGCAGGTCATGCAAACCGAAGCCGTCGCCTGATCAAATGTGCGAAAGATTCTGGACACTACCTGAAGAGCAACATAACAAGATGGCGTAAAGCGCAATCTTTGAAGCGTTTAACTTGAGCGACATGATTTGCCTCCTGACCCGCATCCTCCCGGATGGCGTTTCGCCTATGCTGGCGGCACCGTTACGCGAAGGAAGTGCGAGAAGCCATTGAGTTATGGTCACGGCACATTGAGGCGTTGACTGCTAAAAAGGCCGCTGCGGCATAAGCAAGCCCCTAATGTCTACTTACGCACCGAACATCACAACATCACAACAATCGCCATAAGCAGAAGTTGCGGCACGCTAAGACGATGCCCGCTATTCCTTCAATTAGAGTCTCGCTCGGTGATGATACCGACCAGTTCCTCGCCATCCATCACGAGCAGCGATCCGATGTTATTCTCAGCCATTTTTGTGATCGCGTCGAAGACCGTGGCGTCCGAGTGAATGGACGAAATGATCCGATCCTTTTGGTTGAGCAGTTGCAGTACGGTTATCATTCGGGTTCCTCCATCAGCCACAAGCCTCGCTTGATCCGGGATAAGGTGCTGATACCCATAATGCCAGCCGCATCATTCGTAACGCCATGACGTACTGAACGTCCGCATAGAAACGCGCCGGTTCAAGCCACGTATCGAAAAAGTTGAACAAGGCACTCTTGGTAGTATCGAATTCTTTGTTCAAAGGTGCACTCACAAGAATCCTGCAACTACGATTGCTACGACCACGACGCCGATGATGTAAAAAATGTTCATTGTGTACTTCGACGAATGCATGCGCGACTTCAACTTGAAGTCACAACGCTCCAATTTGGAGGGTATGCATTGTTGACTGAGCGGTGTCTGAGCAAAATTGCTCACTTTGCACCGGCAGTGGCGACCGCTACCGGCCAGGAAGCTTGCCTCGTTAATAATGGACACGAACGCGAGCGGTCGGCGCAGCAGAGATGGGCCAGGAGCAGACATCGAGCCCGAGGTTCAAAATAGGCCGCCAATTGAGACCGACTTAAGTCATTGCGTCGGCACCCCAAACAGTAAGCCGCATCTCATGGTGGCACGCAGAACAATTGTAGACGCGGATATGTGTGTCGGTTCTTTCCAGTAATGGGTTGATGCTTGCGGTGTGCATATTTTTCCATTTTTCCCGCACCGACACAGGGCAATTCAGTGAAGCCGGGCACCAGTAAGCGCTCAAACGCAGACATGGGATACCTCACTAGGAGGGAAAGTCCACCCGCCAACATCACAGTGGCTGTCGTGATCCACTAGAGGACTCTCGCTCTTGTAACGCCGCTTGCGTCCAGATTCGCGCAAGCTCAAGCAGAGCTTGCTTGTCCTCGTCGGTTTTGGCGTAGCAGGCCGAAAGGATAGCCTCTTTAGCATACTCCCAGAACTGATCTGTTTTCGACACGAACACCCTCGCGTGCCCCAACATCCCAACACTCGCCTGCGCTTCTTGGCAGTAGCCGTCTGTTCAAAATTGCTCACCTGGATTGCCCGGCCCAAACCTCTTCACAGCAAAGCCGCCCACTGTGAAGTTCAAAACCAGCCACTTTTAGGACTATTTCCGTTCACGCCTTGGTGGGACTGCGAACGTGGGGGCAGTCGCCGCTCTCAGGGTCGTCAAACGCTTCAGCGCCGAATCTGCGGTTGATCGTGGAGAACCACGTTCAACAAGGAACTGTGGACTTCAATGTGGCCGTTGTAATCAATAAGACCCAATTCCCGAAATTTGTTCATGAAGAAACTCACGCGGGATCGCGTCGTGCCAATCATCTCCGCCAGTGTCTCCTGGCTGATTTTCGCTATGATTGGCTCCGGCCGACCTTCCTCGCCAAAATTAGCCAGAAGCAGGAGGATCCGTGCCAGCCGCTTCTCGCTTGAATTGAATAGTTGATCGACAGGTCCGCCTCGACACGACTGTTGCGAGCCAAGAGGTGCGACATAAATAACTCGGCAAACGCCGGGCCTTCCCTTCGCAGGAGCTCATTCGAAAGCTCAGGCGATTTTACAGCATCGCTTCAAGAAGGGGCAATCCGCTTGCCGCAGCGCCCCGAAGGCGAAATGGGACGGGCAGCTTCGCCGGTAAAACAGCCCGGCTTTGCCCTGCTGTGGGGCCGCTACTACGTCGAGTGTGACCGGCACAACGCCGGAAAAGCCAAGTTGCTGCGCGGCTACTGGCGAAAGATCAATGATCCGACCTTTATTAAATGGTCCGCGATCATTAATCCGCACTATGACTGTTCGGCGGTTTCTTAAATTGGTGACGCGGACGAATGTTCCAAAAGGTAATGAGCGATGCGCCGCTGTCAGTTTTGCTGGAGAAAACAATTCGCCGCTCGCTGTCCTTCCGTCTTTCTGCGAGTAAATTGCCGCTAAGGAGCGTCCATCTCCGGCGGTCGCAGGCTGAGCTATAACGCCTAATAGGCAAGCCAGCCAAAGTGCCCTTGTGGTCATGGACTGGCCCCAACATTGTCTCGTCAGTAAATGACAGACCCCGGAAGAAGGTTCCCCTTTCTGCGGCGCAGGCATGATCGCCCAGTGCAGCCTGAACCGGCTGCTGCCCACGGGCATTTGCGGAAGTAGTCAGGCATCGTCAGGTCGATGAATGACGCTGTTATTCGCCCCGCGCTATCAAAACCAGCCCTGCCGTTTGACTAATGGCCGCTATTGTTTCGGTTCTGGTTTCATCATGTGATGGTGATGATGGTGATGGTGGTGATGGTGATGGACGCCCATCTTCTCGGCTGGCATTTCCTTCTTTTCCTCCGCAAAGGCAGGGATGGCGAGGCCAAGCGAAACGAAAGCTGCCAAGGCAATAGCAAACTTCTTCATGGAATTCCTCCTGGTAGTAGACCAACAACAGATGATCTGTAGGCAAAAACAAAATTTTGGTCAATTAAGTTGCGCTGGATGAATATTCGTTCATTGCCATAGCGCGCCGCTATGATGAAACCACTCAATGACGCGCACGCAACATCACGATGACGATAGGTAGCTTCGGTGCCTGCTTCGCTTGAAGTAACCCCTCCTGCCGCCCCAAAAGCTCCGGCAGCTTGGCGAAGTTCGCCGCCATTTCACGCTGGCGCTCGCCCATGGCTGACCTCAGCGGCCTGCCTATCCGTCCCCACTGGGCGGATGCGCCGCCACAGCGGCTCGGCTGGTCGCCTTGCGGTGAAACTGCCAACTGACGGGCGAACGCGATGAAGCGATTCAAAGCGAGGCGGATCGAAGTGAAGCGGACCAGAGCGAGGCAG
>Ga0187863_10004399_pt1 | contig 10068 bp, 6 predicted proteins | sample June2016WEW_11_1_FD_132975 | JGI IMG/M metagenome (GOLD analysis project Ga0187863, IMG submission 132975) | Peatland microbial communities from SPRUCE experiment site at the Marcell Experimental Forest, Minnesota, USA - June2016WEW_11_10 | ecosystem: Environmental > Terrestrial > Soil >...
CAATCGGGCAAGGAAGTGGCAGGGGTGCTCGACAGCTATCACGTGACCGGCAAGATCGTCATGGCGATGGACACCGATCAGGAGACTCTGGATTGGATCAAGAAAGGTGTTATCGCCGGCACAATTGCGCAAAAGCCCTACACCATGGCCTTTGTCGGCATGCAGATGCTCGACAATTTGTATCACCACAAGCCTTCTTCGCTGATGTCCGATTGGTCGAAGGACGCGTTCGCGCCGATACCGAGTTTCGTGGATACCGGCTCAGGTCTAATCGACAAGAGCAATGTGGATTCCTTCATACAAGCGGGGAAGAGTCTGGCATCGCCGAAGTAACGGCGAAGTCACACCCTGTTGTTCGCAAAAACCTTCATAAAGGAAAAATTCTGATGCGGAAGCTATTTGTTTGTTTTGGCCTGCTACTCGTCTGCTCGGCGGCCTACGCCCTTGATCGCCAACCGGTGGCCGACTATCACTTGCGCCGCGAAGCTCTGGCCAAGAAGGCGGGAGGAGTTGTCGTACTGCTGGCGCCGCTCGAGCCAATGGACTCGGTGTATGAGTTCCGCCAGGAGAACAATTTTTACTATCTCTCGGGTGTGATCGTGCCGGGAGCGGGCCTTCTCATTGCTCCAGCCGCCGATGCTCAGGGTGACGTCCCCGCCCGCGCCTACACCGAAATCTTGTTTTTGCCACCACGAAATCTGCGGCTCGAAAAATACACCGGACGCCAAATGGGAGCCGAAGATGCGGAAGCGCCGAAACTGACCGGTTTCGATCGCGTGGAAGAAATGGGCAAACTGCCCGAGGAAGTCGCGAAGTTGCTGGCCAATCAACGTCCCACGGTCTACACGGAAATGGCCACGCAGGGAAACACGCCTCCCAGCGAAGATCTGGTGGGGTTCTTGCGACACAGCAACGCGATGGTTTTCTTTCAGGACGTCAAGCCGATGCTGACCTCTCTGCGAACGGTGAAGGATGCCGGAGAGATCGCGCTGATCCAGAAAGCGGTGGATGCTTCGGCCGCCGCGCATCTCGCAGCGATGAAAGCCGTCAAGCCGAACGTGAAAGAATACGAGATCTCAGCTCTGATGCAATACGAATGGGTTCGCCGCGGCTGCGAGCGCCCGTCCTATGCGCCGATTGTCGGCTCGGGGCACAATTCCACTGTTCTTCATTATTCCGAAGATACCAACACAATGAAGAATGGGGACGTGGTCGTCATCGACGCGGCGGCGGAGTATTCCATGTATGCCGCCGATATTACCCGCACGCTTCCGGTGAACGGCCACTTTACCGCCCGCCAAAAGGAGATTTACGACATCGTGTTGGGAGCCCAGGAAGCCGCCATCGCGGCGTTTCAGTCCGGGAAGTCGACGCTCGTGGGAGATTCCGAGAACTCGCTCAATAAGGTCGCCAGAGACTACATCAAGTCTCATGGGAAAGATCTTCACGGCCAGCCGCTCGACCAATACTTCATCCACGGTCTCGGGCACTATATCGGTCTGCACGTGCACGATGACGGGGATTACAAAGTGCCGCTTGGGCCGGGCATGGCGTTCACCATCGAGCCCGGAATCTATATCCCGGAAGAGAATATCGGTGTTCGCATCGAAGACGACTTTATGGTGGATGCCGGTGGCAAGCTGATTAAGATGAGCGCGGCGGTGCCATCTAAAGCGGACGACGTGGAAAAGGCGATGGCAGGGAAGTAAGCGCTATTGTGTCAAAGCCGCGCTCTCGATCGTTGTCATTCCGAGCAAAGCGAGGAATCTGCTGCGCGCGTGGGCGTCAGAGCGCGGCTTAGGAAATATATTCGCGGATGTACTCGTCCTTGGTATGCGCCAACTGCCGGATGTCGCCGTCGAAGATTACTTTTCCGTCCCGCAAAATTAGAAAGCTCATCGGAACATCGCAGTATTGCCCCCGCGGCAGCGCTCGCGTTTGATTCGTCCGCTTGTCGAACTCGTGGGTCGCCAGGGTGAAGGCGTCCTGAAGGCGATGAGTCACCAAGAGGGAACTCGTCCGGTAGACGTCCCGCTGCTTCATAATCAATTCGACAATAGTGTTCGACGTAACCGGATCGAGTCCGCCGGTCGGAGAATCGTACAGCAGCAATTCCGGTCGCGTGATGATGGCGCGCGCGATCGCGACCCGTCGCCGCATGCCTCCGGAAAGCTCCGAAGGAAAAAGATCCAATGTGTGTTCTAGTTCGACGAAGCGCAGCGACTCGCGTACTTTGTTGTCAATTTCGTCGTCGTAGATGCCATGCTCCTCCGTCAAGCGATAGGCCACGTTTTCGCGCACGGTCAGCGAATCAAACAGCGCACTCTCCTGAAAAACCATGCCGAGCCTGGCACGCATGGGGAACAGATCCTGCTCCCCGAGTTCGGTGACTTCGTTGCCCAGAACCGTAATTCGGCCTGAGTCCGGAAGCAGCAGGCCAAGCGCGAGTTTTAGGATCGTGCTTTTTCCGGATCCGGCAACGCCAAACAGAGCTTTAGTTTCACCTGCGGGCAGATGGAACGAGACACCGCGCAGCACCTGATTGTCGCCAAACGCCAGATGAACGTCTTCGAAGACGATCACCGCGCTGGAAGGCGGCTGTACGAAACCAGTCGCGTGTTCGATGGGTGCGGTCGGCGTGGCCATGCATCTACCTGTACGACAAGATGGAAATCAACAGCTTGGTCACGAAGAAATCGGTGACCAGAATCAATACCGATGCGGCCACCACCGCCTGCGTAGTCGCCCGACCGACGCCTTGCGTACCGCCGCGCGCTGTCATCCCGTAGTAACAACCGATGGTCGCGATAATGAAGCCGAACATGGCTGGCTTCAGCAATCCCATGAAAACATCTTGCAGCACCAAAACCTGCCAGGCATTGCTCCAGTATTGCCTGGCATCCAGGCTTAGGAACAGTTTCGCGACCATCAAGCCGCCGGCGAGTCCAACGAGATCGGAGATGATGCTCAAGAAAAACAGCATGAACACCGTCGCGGTCACGCGGGGAGTGACTAGCTTCTTCATCGGATCGGTGCCCAGCGCACGCATGGCGTCAATCTGCTCGGTCACGACCATCGATCCCAGTTCGCTGGCCATTCCGGAGGAGTTTCGTCCCGCCACCATCAGACCGGTCAACACGGGGCCGAGCTCGCGCACCATGGAAGTGGACACCAGTTGGCCGATCAGAGTGATCGAACCAAAGCGCTGCAGCGTGTTCGCGGTCTGCAGCGCGAGTACGCCACCAGTGAAGAAACCGGTGAGCACCACGATCGGCAGCGATCCGACGCCGATCAGATCCGCTTGCTGGACCATGTCGGCGAAGTAGAGAGGCTTACGGAAGAGATTGCCGACCGACTGTGCAGCCAGCAGCGTGTATTCCTGAACCGCCTGGACTTTTTGCTTGACGAACTCCGTGGGCGAGGTCAGTTCCATGCGATTTCAAAGTCCGGCGCGTCGGGCAGTTCCAGACTCCGGGCTTGTCCGAAATATAACAGAGAAAGCTGTCGGCGATCAGCCAGCAGGTAATCAGCGGGTCAAGGCGTGTAACTAGATCAGAGGGTTGTCTTCTTACCCGCGGCCCTTTTTCTTGATCTCGATATTCAGCCGGCGGATTTTCTGATTCAGCGTAGAGAGAGGGACGTGGAAGCGTTCGGCGGCTTCGGTCTGGTTCCAGTTGCAGCGCTCGAGCATGTCAGTGATAACCCGTCGCTCGACGTCTTCGACGATTTCAAACAGCGAAGCATCCGAGGGTGGGTCATGCAGGGTGAGCGAAGAGCCCCGCCCCATCATGGATTCGGGGAGAAGATCCATTGTGATATCGGGCCCGGAAGAAAGAACGACGGCGCGCTCGATGACATTCTCCAGTTCCCGTACGTTTCCTGGCCAGGAGTAAGCCATCAGCGGGCGCAGCGCTTCAGGAGTGACGCGGGGAGCGGGACGGCTATTTTCTTCCGCGTACTTCCTCAGAAAAAATTCGACCAGAAGGGGAATATCTTCCTTGCGCTGGCGAAGCGGCGGTAATTCCACGGTGATCACGTTCAGGCGATAAAAAAGGTCCTCGCGGAATCGGCCTTCCCGGACCATCTGACGCAAGTCAATATTGGTGGCGGCGATGATGCGGACATCCACCTGGATCTCTTGAATTCCGCCGAGGTGCATAAAACGCCGGTCCTGCAGTACGCGCAGAATCTTGGCCTGCGTCTCCAGTCCCATGGTGGCGATTTCGTCGAGAAACAGCGTGCCTTTGTCGGCGACTTCGAAGAGACCCTTCTTCGAAGCGATCGCACTGGTAAACGCTCCCTTGACGTGGCCGAAGAGGGTCGATTCCAACAAATCGTTGGGCATCGAACCCGTATTCACGGGAACGAACGGTTTATCGCGTCGCGGCGAGTTCAGGTGGACCGCTTTCGCAATCACTTCTTTACCTGTCCCGCTTTCGCCCTGCAAGAGCACGGTGGAGCGGCTGTTGGCCACCTGGGCGACCAAATCGAAAATCTTGAGCATGGGCTCGCTCTTGCCCACAATGTTTTCGAAGTTGTAGCGCTGCTTCAGCGCGCGCTTCAGCTGGACATTTTCTTCTTCCGCCCGGCGCCACCCCACTGCGGTGCGCACGTCGGCCAGCAGTTTCTCGTTATCCCACGGCTTCTGTACGAAATTCGTTGCGCCGGACTGCATCGCCCGCACCGCGTTTTCTACCGTGCCGAAGGCGGTGATCATGATGACCGGCAGGCGCGAGTCGTGGGCTCGGATCTCGGAGAGGATATCCATTCCGTCGCGCCCTGGAAGCGCCAGATCGAGAAGTACGAGATCAAACGGGCGTTCGGCTACCTCCGCAAGTCCGTCCTCTCCGGTCACCGCAGTTTCTACTTCGAAGCCCTCCATCTCCAGCAAGGTCTGAAGAGACTCACGAATCGCGGCCTCGTCGTCGATGATGAGCACCGATCCTGCCGGTACTGGATTACCGTTCATCGTGCCGCGAGAAATGACTGCTGCTTCAGACATGCACTGCCTTCCTGCTCAGCGGAAAATCCAGGGCGAACGTCGTGCCCGATCCCGGATCGCTCTCCACTCGAATCTTGCCGGCATGCTCTTGAATGATGCCGTAAGTGACGGAGAGACCGAGTCCCGTGCCGCGGTTCTGGCCCTCCTGGGGTGCCGTCTTCGTGGTGAAGAACGGATCATAGATACGCTGAATGTGCTCCGGAGCAATACCGGAACCCGTATCGGTAACTCTGACGCTTACCATTTCGCCATTCGACGTGGCCACCTTTAGTTCGCCGCCACCCGCCATCGCATCCTTGGCGTTAAGAAACAGGTTGAGAAATACTTGCTGCAGCCTGCCCGGATTTCCCTGGATCGCGGAAATCCCTCCGGTAAGGTCCGTCCGAACTTGGATCTTTGCGGTCTTGAACTGGTGTTCCAGTAGCGCCAGCGTGTCGCTGATGACTTTATTGATATCGACGTCGCCGAATTCGGTTCCGCTGGTGCGTGAGAAGTTCAGCAGGTTATTGACAATTTCCGACGCACGGAAAGTTTGCCTCGTGATCTTCTCGAGTAGTCCGGACTTCTGCGGGTCGCCCTGCAGTTGCTTGGCGAGCATCTGCGTGTAGGAAGAAATCACAGCCAGCGGAGTGTTGACTTCGTGAGCGACACCGGCTGCTAACAGACCAATCGAACTCAGCTTGTCGGCTTGCGAGAGCTGGCTCTCGAGTTCTACTCGTTCCGTGATGTCGTCCATGATGACGAGACGGCCAATCACCTGGAACTTGCGCGTCACCAGCGGAGCAATGGCGACGTTGACCGTGCGAGTCTCTCCAGCCGGAGTTTGCAGGCGGAACTTGTACAGGTTGTTGATGCCGGGATTCTGCCGCACCCGGTAGAACTCGTCGACGAATTCCGCTGGGAAGACACTCCGCACCGACTGAGTCAGAGCCTGCCACCGCGGAAGGGCGTACATGACTTCCATCTGCGCGTTCCAACTCTCGACGCGATCTTCCATGTCGAGCGCCATCACCCCTACGTTGATGGACTCGACGATGTTCTCGTTGAAGTCCTTCAGGCGCTCGTATTCGGCTACTTTCTGCTGCAAGGAAGCGTAGAGCCTGCCGTTCTGGATCGCGATTCCGAGATACCCACCCAGGGTCTCGAGTAGTTCAATGTCTTCGCTGGAGAGATAATCTCCTTTGCTCGTCTTGCCCAATCCCACGACCGCGACCGTCCTCTGTCGGGCCCGACAGGGGATGTAATAGTTGAGATCCAGCTTGGCAATTGCGTCCTGCGATCCAGCCGTTTCGCGCGGCACCTGATGCGTGTTCTCGAAGAACATGTGGCCAGCAAGATCCGAGCGCGGCTCGCTCAGGAATGTCAGATCGAGCCTGCCAACGGGATTCATGCCGACTGATTTCGAAAGAACGAACTGCTCCGCCTCTTCTCCAGCCCTCAGGAAAATTGCAATGCGATCGACCGCCAGGGTACGCGACAGCCGATCCACCACGGAAGAGACCAAGGCGTTCAGATCGGTTTCCGAACTCAGTTCGCGTCCAAACTCGATTAGCGTCCGCCGATAGTCGTAAACAGTTCGATAGAAAAGATGGTCAACGCGGTCTTGAATCCACTTGCGTATCGGGTCAAACAGCAGTGCGGTAACGACAACTGCCAGGATCAGGCCCAACGGGCCGGTCCCCGGCTTCTGCATATGGACGAGTTCCGCCACCCCTGCGACGAGAGCAAAATACATTCCCACCACGGCCGCGGCGGCGACGGTATAAACGACCACGCGCTTGGAGATCAAATCGACGTCCATCAGCCGGTAGCGGAAGATGGCATAGCCGAACGTCAGCGGCAGCAGTCCCAGAAACAGAACGGACAGCTTCATCCACGTTCCCGGCAGCGATCCCATCAGGTAAGGGATCACATAAAGCAGCGTGTAGGGAACGATGGCGAGAATCGTGCCGCGGGTCACCCATTTCAACTGTTGTCGCAGGATGGTGATGCTGGCCCGGCGATAGCTGTACCAGAGAACTGCTGCGGAGATGATGAACAGCAGCGCCCCGTAAGCCATTTCCTGGCGATCCATGTCCCAGCGAAGAATGCCGCTCGCCTGCGCCAGCCTCAGAGCAATGATGTGCCGGATGAGCAAGGCGGCGCCGGGGACGTAGGCGAAGGCCAGCAGCCAGGGACGCTGGCGTACGAATTGCCGCTTCTCCGGAAAGGTCAGAACAAAATGCAGAAATAGCGCAGGCTGCAAGACCCAGGCGACAATGTTGCTCCAGTAAATGATCCAGTCAAAGTCGTTGAGTTTGCCCGTGTACTTGAACGAATAAGCGATGAAAGAAACCAGGCAAAATACGTAGAAATGAGTGGATCCCGGAGCGGTCCAGCGACGCAACAAGACGTAGACGCCGATTCCGAGGTAAATCAGGGCAATCAGGCGTAAGGAAAGATTGAGCGAGCGATCCGCTGGAGCCAGAATGACACTCGAGTCAAGCGGGACGGAGTGCCGAACCAATGAGTACGACGCCTTCGACCAGACGCCCGTCGTATAGAGCTGGCGCACCAATCCTGGGGTGCTTTTGATCTCCTGGCCATTGATTGAAACCAGCTGATCTCCAGCCTTGATCCCGGCTTTCGCGCCAGGTCCGTAGGGATCGACGCGGTCCGCAACCATGCTTCCGCCATGCTCGATCCACCAAACCCCGTCGTCGGGAACGGCAGACTCTCGTTCTTTTTGGAAGTTGAAGCCGGCAAAGACTACGGCAGCTACCGTCAGCAAGAACAGCAGGACTGCGACAAAGCGAGCTTGGCTTTCCCGATTCATGGGCTTCGGCACTAGCCCCGAGCCCCTGGTGGGCTGAGGTGTGGAAGTAAGCTCCCACTGGTCCTCATTGAGCAAGTTCGCTGCCACCCGAATCCCCGTTTCCGAACCGCTAAGTCCAGCAGATGAAACCGTTTCCAACATTATAGATGCATTTTCGAACGCAAACTATGCCTTTTGGGATGTTTATGTGAGATTTAGTATCTGTTTTCCCTTGAAATTGTTAAGGTTACAATCTCGCAGTTCGTTTGATGGATTCGGTTTTTTCGGAATATACAGCGCTTAGAAGATGTCGTTGCGGAGGTTGGAAGGTCGTCTGCCCCTCGACGGGAACCGCTCGATCCAGCTCGCCGGTGTTAGTCCGTTGCTATCCAGCTCGACGGTCGTTCTTGGGGATTTCGGTAGGTTCGTCGTCCCATTCGAACGACAAAGCGCGCGCGGTGGTTTCGATGGGCTCGAGTTCGGGGATGTCTTCCGCCACCGACGCCCCGAGGTCCGCGAACTTACGCGCCGAGACCAGAACACGGTTTTCGAGCGAACCGACCGCCTGGTTGTAGGCCTCCACGGCGCGGTCAAGATTAGTCCCGACTCCTGTGATGTGAGTCGCAAGTTTTCTCAGCCGGTCGTGTAATTCTTTCCCCAGGTTGCTGATCTCATGGGCATTACGCGCCAGTTTTTCCTGGTTCCATCCGTAAGCGACAGCCTTTAGCAGCGCGATCAGCGTCGTGGGGGACGCGGGGATGACACGCTGCAGCACTCCCTGCTCGATCAGCCCGGGATCCTGTTCGAGCGCTGCGCTGAAGAAGGTCTCGCCGGGCAGGAACATCACGACGAACTCGGGAGTCGCCTCGAATTGCTCCCAGTAATTCTTCCCGCTGAGGGTCTTCATGTGATCCCGAACTTGGCGGGCGTGATTCGCGAGGCATGAGCGCCGCGCATCTTCGTCAGTCGTCTCAAATGCCTCGAGAAACGCTTGCAGAGGAGTCTTCGCATCCACCACAACGCTCTTGCCGCCCGGAAGTTTCACCACCAGGTCCGGCCGCAGCCGGCCGCTTTCGCCGTGAATGGTCTCCTGCTCGGCGAAGTCGCAATAGGACAACATTCCCGCGATCTCGACCACTCGCCGCAACTGGATTTCCCCCCAGCGTCCGCGAACATTGGGCGTGCGCAGGGCGCGCACCAGGTTGCCGGTTTCTGATTGCAGTTCTTTCTGCGTGGTGATCAGCGACTGAACCTGCGCCTTGAGGTCTCCGTAAGCTTGCCCGCGCGCGACTTCCATCTGTTGGATCTGAGCGTCGACTTTGCTCAGGGAATCCCGTACCGGAGCGACCAGATCCACAACGGCTTTTTGCCGGGCCTCCAGATCTCCCCGGGCCTCGCTTTGGAATCGCTTCAGCGTCTCCTGCGCGATTTGCAGGAACGAAGAATTGTTGCTTTTTAGTGCGTCCGCCGCGAGCGCCTTGAATGCGTTTTGTAGGTCGTCTCCAGCTTTCGTCAGTAAATCGATTTTTTCTCTGCTGGCTCTTCTCTCCGCTTCGAGGGAGGACTCTAACCTTGCCCGGCCGGCAACCAGATCCTGACGCTCTTGCAAGAGCTGCGCGAGATCAGACTTGGCGGAAGCTAACTCCCTCTCGGTGAATGACAAACGAGCGCTTACCGCCGCGGAGCGCGAGCGCAGCGCCAGCCAAACCAACAGGCTGCCAAATAACAACCCGATTGCTCCGCTGATTATGAGATCCATGAAAGCCTGGGTCACAAACGAAAACCGCACTTCTAGCCTAGCACTTGCAGATGATTTCAGCCTTAACGAGTCTGAGACAGTAAGCTTCGAGAACAGTCCACTTCTCGCCTTGAATGTTTGGGCGAATGGAATTTATATTTTGCAAAGAACTGTAAAAGGTGTGGCCTTTTCCGGCGCGGTAGGACAAGCTAAGCGGGCGGTAAGCCTGAATGCCTAGTAAATCAAGGTGTTTCTAACGCAGCGGTTTCTTGAAATGTTCCATGTCGATCCTGGGGCGGTTGGGAGATTTGTCATGTTTCGGGTAGAAAAGTATCGGGCTCCTGTCGCCGCGATGGTTATTGGTGCAACCCTGCTGGTTTGCCCGGTTCTAGCAACGGCGCAACATCACGGCGGACATGGGATGGGAACCGGCATCGCTGGCGAATCTGGCCGGCCCGACGGTGTGGATGAAAAAGACACGCTTAAAGATTTTCACCAGGCGTTGGCCGTGCAGGCGACCAGTCAGCAGATCGC
>Ga0187863_10004404_pt1 | contig 10063 bp, 7 predicted proteins | sample June2016WEW_11_1_FD_132975 | JGI IMG/M metagenome (GOLD analysis project Ga0187863, IMG submission 132975) | Peatland microbial communities from SPRUCE experiment site at the Marcell Experimental Forest, Minnesota, USA - June2016WEW_11_10 | ecosystem: Environmental > Terrestrial > Soil >...
ATCCAGCAGATTCGGCCCGGCCCCGTTCGGCCGCCTGCGCACGCGCCTCCTCGCCATCCCGCCCGCCTGCGCATGTGCCGCGATGCTCATAGCTGCAGCGTCCAGTACCCAGGTCGTCACCGCCCAGGTCATCACTGTCGATACCGGCGGTGGCAAAGGCCCAGTCGCGACTCCCGGCCAGGTCGATCGCCAGTTTTCGCAGATCACACCCACCCAGGTTGACTTGCCCAAGACCGAGCTCGACCCCAAGTCGCGGATTCTGCTTGAACGTGACATGCAGTCCGACCAGGGATTCGCCAATCGCCCATTTCCCCGCGGCCACAAGGGGCTAACCCTTCAGGCCAACGGCAAGCTTGAGCCGGCCGGAGTCAGCTATCTCAACATGGTGGTCAATGAGGGGCTCTCCGCCAAGCCCGGCACGCGCGTCGTGGTCAGCAATATCAAGATCGACAAATCCCGCATCATCCTCGATTTCGACGGAGGCCCCGACGCCAAGCATCGGTTCCTGCGCCACATCCAGATCTCCGCCGGAGGACCGATGGACGACCCCGACACGGATCCCACGCTGATTGACCAGCAGGGCGATCCGGCCGGCTCGCGCATCACGCTCGTCTTTCCCAACTATGTTCCCGATCTCACATCGGCCCAGGTTAAAGCGCTGCTGGCCCCGCTCATCTCCTTCGATGTGAAGTCACCCATCCAGGCCTACACTGACACCCTGCCCAACGCCCTCAAAGACGCCATCCTTAGCCACAAGGTGCTGGTCGGAATGAATACCGACATGGTGATGTTCGCCAAGGGACAGCCCAACTCCAAGTCGCGCGAGATGGACGGCCAGATGCCGTTCGAGGAGTGGATCTACGGCACCGCGCCCGATGAAGTCGATTTTGTTCGCATTAATGGCAACCGCGTCATCCGCGTGGAGATTGCCAAGGACGGGCGCCCCTTGCAAGTCTTCACCACCGACGTGGTTTCGCCCATGCTGATGGCTGCCGGAACGCCGGAGCTGGCCGAAACAAAAACACGCACCATCAAGGAAGGCGATGTAGACGTCGATCCCGACAAGCAGGAAGCGCCTGCGCCGCCCAGCTTGCGCAAGCCCGGCGAAACGCTGCCCACGGACCACAGCGCGGGTGAGATGCGCCCCGTGCAATTCCCCAAGCCGCATTCTGACAACACGCCGGGCGCCGATCCCGACGAGCAGTCCAGCACGCCGCAGCCGAGCGCGTCGCCTGCGCAGCCCGCCCCGCAGAACACCCAGACGCAGCCTGCGACTGGCGCGCAGGCGCCTCCGGCCAGCACCACGCCTCCTGCCTCGGACAAGCAACAGCCCCCAGCCGGATCCAATCAGTTGGTCTCGGCGGGTACGGCCGGCACCGTGACGAACTAGCACGCCATCGTCAAAACACGACTCAACGGAACAGGGGGTTCCCTCCCCACTTCTGAAAATGAGTGCTGCCGAATCCTGCGATCGGCGCGGCAGCAATATGCCTGCTTCATCAGGGCCGAAAAGGACGGGTTGCAAGGCTACGGCGTTGGTGGGGTTGGGGCCGTTGCAGATTCAGTGAGAGAAGCCACTCAGCGACGAATCCAGCCGAAGGCCGGGGCTGGGCTTCGCCATCGCAGCTTACCGTGCAGTTTCGTGGATGTGTTTCTGTCTCATGTGGAGATCGAATTGAATTGCGAACCATTTACTGCTTTCCGCTGACGAAGCGCCCTTCGATTCCATGAGAGGCATTTGAGCGTTGCAGGCCGAACACTTCGCGGCGACTGGATGTGAATTCGCGCCATAGTCGATTTGCAATTCCGGTCTCGGTGCCATACGCGCAGTCTACGCCGAACTTCGGGTGCTCGTGCGGTTCTAAGAAGTCATATTCTGAGGCCACGAGGGCAATACGATCAAAACGGTACAAAAATTGGTCGTTAAACAGGCGTACACACCCCGTATGACAGCCACAACGATACGGATACTAACCACCGAACCCGACGGCGATGATGGGTTGATTGTGACGTTCTCAGACGGGACGACCGGCGCGTATGTAATTGAAGAACTACTCGAGTTGAGGCCCATTCGACAGCGTGTAAACACCAAGAAAACGCTACCCCCCAAAAAAGGTTAAGCGTGACGGCGATAATCAACGCATCAATAAGACCCCGCCTGCCAGGGCGGGGCTTTGTTTCAGGGCTTGACTTCAGTCACGCCGCAAATGTTGCAGGATTTGATTTGTGGTGTGAAAGCGTTGCGAAAACCAGCCGCAGATCCTTCGACTCCGGTTTGTGCAGCGGCGGGGGCCGGATTGCGTTCGGGATAATACGGTTGGTGGGCGTGCGAGGTGTTTCTTTACGCCCCGGCAGCGTCTTGCTGACGGACTACTGTGAGCGGCTTGGCCGGCGATCATGCGCCGAAAGGTGCATGATCTCGCCCATGTTAAAGCCCTTGCAGTCGTGAGCACGTTCAGCCGTCCTGAGTTCGGCTTCTGTGTCCGCGTTGGCAACCGTGAGGAAACATCGGGTACAAATCGAGTCGAACGTGCCGTTCGGCTTTCGGCGATGCGGGAAATCTGGGCGGGGCGATGGGGACATGGTGTGCTTCTCCTATGCCTCTGAAGCGTTCATCAGGCTATTCGCCCATTCTCTTCATCAACGCATGAGAAAGATGGTCATTCCGGCTCACGCCTTTCCAGCGCCCTGGCTGGCCGCGTCAGCTATATTCCTGCGATCTCGCGGTGCCGGGCAAGAGACACTCCAACGAAAGCGAGCCCATCGGTTTTTGGCTTGTCAAATCAGACAGTTAGCCTGGTAGCAATCGACGGCCTGACCACCAAGCGTCTGGAACGCAAAAACGAAAACGTCATCCTAATTGAGATTGAGGCGTATAAAACTGCACAGAATGCACGTCTTCGTCGTGCAACCATTCTGGAAAGACACCACAAGCCCGCCTCTAAGGGCAGAACTTGAAATGGAGGGGTCTTCCCCGGTTCCCCACTGTCCACGTGGAAGCCCCCGTTTTCCAACTCGTTCAATCATGTGTTACACACCCGAGTTGGCCCTGACGCATGGAAGCCGCAGAGGTCCATTTCCCCCAAGCGGACCGCCCGATACTGCATCGCTGAGAGCAGGTTGATGTAGGTCTTTGGCCTCGAGCCGAGAGACCAGCCTGTGTCGTTAGTTGCCAGGTTGAGTTCCGGTGACTGAAATCGTCGCCGGAGCAATCAGCTGTTTCGAAGGGAGAAAGAATGCAGACACGACTGGAATCCGAAGTTTCGGCACGATTTGGAGTTCTTCCAAACTTCTTTTGCCTCACGACAGACGATCCTGAGATTACGACAAATCTGTGGGGATTCGCTCAGTTCGCTTACTTGGATAATCCATTGCCTTCTCTTCTAAAGGAGAGGTTGTTTGTTTACTTATCCCTTTGCTGCAGGGTTCGCTACTGTATCGCCAGACATATTGGATTCTTGGTGGGCTTGGGTCGTCCAGCGGGCGACCCGGAGTGCCTGCCGCAATCAATCGCAGAAGTGTTGCCCCTGCTGAGTCATGATCTTCCCTTTGATTCCGAACTGGATCAGCACATCGCCTTGTGCCAGAGGATGGATCTAATGTCTTTGGCTCTGGAGCCAAACAGCGCGCAGGAAAGAGCGGTCTTTGCTTGCGCAGCACATGTCTTCCTGAAAACTCCGGATGCGCCGAGGGCGCTCGATGCCCTCGAGCGTGTATTCGACAGAAAGACGCTGGAGTACACCAAGCTTCTTCTTGCCTTTATTCGGACGGCGCATTACTGGACGGAAATACATCCTGAATTGGTTTTGGAAGACGACATCAATCAACTCTTGATCGCGCATGAGGCCCTTGCCGCACGCGTCCTTGCAGACGCGGCCGAATTACCGGAGAACCTGCTGGCTCGTCGAGTCTCAGAAGAGCTGATCTCTTTGCGCGATTTGAAAGAGCGAGAGTCGAAGCTCGAGCTGGACTATGGACTGCTCGATACCCGATACCAGAAGACAGAGGATCGACTGTTCGAAAGTGAGCAGGATCTTCATTACTTAGTCGTCCTCGGCTCGCAGATCCCGTGGACAGCAGATGCTCAAGGGCAGCTTTTGTACTTTGAACCGCGATGGCTGTCATGGGTGGGGCTTTCTCTCGATCAGGTCATTGGCGACAAGTGGCTACGGGTCGTGCATCCCGACGACATAGACAACACGCGGGAAGCTTGGGCGCACTCGGTATTCACCGGTGAGCCGCTGGAGGTTGAATACCGGATCCGCGATGCCTCTGAAACGTATGTCTGGGTTTGTTCGCGAGCGGTTCCTCGCCGCGACGCTGATAAGCGCATCGTGAAGTGGTACGGCACCACAGAGAACATCGAAGGGCGAAAGGAGGCTGAGTTCGCCGTTCGGCAGTCGGAGAAACTGGTTGCTCTTAGCCGTCTCTCGAACTCTATCGCCCATGAGGTCAATAATCCGCTTGAAGCGGTGACGAATCTGCTGTACCTGGCAAGCACGGCTCCGGGATTGCCGAGCGACGCACGAGATTGGCTTGGTGAGGCAGACGCGGAGCTGCAGAGGGTCGCGCACATCACACGGCAGGCGTTGGGATTCTACCGAGAGTCGACTGCGCCGGAGAACGTCAGCGTCAATAGTCTCATTGAGTCGGTGATCGCGCTGCTCAAGAGAAAAATCGGAGCCAAGCGCGTGCGTATTGAGAAGCAATGGCGCGCGACGCTGGAGATCAGCGCCGTCGCCGGAGAGCTGCGCCAGGCGTTTTCGAATTTGCTCGCGAATTGCCTGGATGCGGTGGACGAAGGTGGGACGATAAAGCTGCGAGTCGGGCTGTGCACCCTCGGTGACGATCGACCGGGGATCCGCATCACGTTTTCCGACAATGGCAGCGGGATTGAAGCGGCGAAACGGTCGCGCATCTTCGAGCCGCTCTACACGACAAAGGTCGAGGTGGGAACCGGGCTGGGGCTTTGGGTTTCAAATCAGATCGTTGAAAAGCATCGTGGGCGAATTCAGCTGCGGTCTTCGACGGCGGGAAAACGGCGGGGATCGACGTTCAGCATTCTGCTTGAACGGTAAAGGCGTGGAGGAACACCTGTCCGCGGACGGAGGATCTGGGGCAATCCCGCCTACTCGCCGTCCGCTTCGAAAGACCCGCGCTCAGAGTCCTTCGCTCCTTGATGCGTCAAACCGCGTGTCAAGTCCCTGACCCCGTACTTTCCCAGCAAACCCTTGAAAACACTCCGCAAACTCTCCCGCCAAGTTTGCCGATCATTTCCATCTTCGGGCGCATACTCGTTCCATGATCCGCAAACAGCACAGCTCCCGGCTATTGGCTACCTGCGTCTCTCCGTGGTCCGCGTTAGCTCCGCTAGCCCCGCTAACTCCGCCAACTCTGCTAGCCCCTAACTCCTTTGTTTCCGTCAAAGGAATTTATTTAAGAAAAAATTTAGGATGTTTCGCCTACTTTTATCCATCTAACTCGTTTATAATCAACAAAACTATCTCGGAAACAGCGAAAAATGACGTCAAGTTAGGTGCAATTGATTCCCCGCAACCCCTTTGTTTCTAACGTTTCGTTCGCTCGTTTTGTCACTTGCCGTAAAGGTCGGTTTCCGAGACCACCGGCTCCAGGTTCTCGCCCTGTTTTGAGCGGTGCGCGGCAGTAAACATCGACCCGCGTGCGGGGACGATCGGAGCGAACGCCATGAAGCCGATCTTCGGCGCGATGTCGTCGTAGATGGCTTCCACGCCGCCGCGCAGGGTGTACGTCTCATGCCAGAAGCCGGTGCCCCCTGAGTCGCGGAGAAAGCTCTTCCACCACTGGCGATGCGGTTCGGAGCGCGTCCATTTGAGCAGCGAGTCAATGTCGCGCTAGTACTGGCGCATGCCGGCATGCATGGGGAAGAGCGAGAAGATGAAGTTCTCGTGGCGCAGCAGGCCGTCAGGTTGATCGGCGACAGACTTCGAGATTCTGGGGCCGAAGCCGAAGAGAGTCTTGAAGCCGGTGAGGCGGTTGACGCGCATGCCCAGGTAGACAACCACGAGATCGGGATAGGCGCTGAGATCGACGGTGCGGCGATTGACAGATGCGGGCATGGGAGCCTCCTCGGGGGGAAGTTTCCCGGACGAGTACAGGATACAAGCGAGCGGGGAACAAGGGAACGCGGCGGCGAATGCATCAGGGTGTGAACGGGCGGGGGATGCCGAAGGTACACTGTTCCAAGCATGGCCGCCGAATCCACACTGACCATCGACGCTATTCCCGGCAGCGCTCCGGGAACGATGATTTTGCGCCTCGCCGGGCCAATGACCCTGGCCAATCTTCCTCCGCTTCGCGCTCACCTTCGCAGTGGCGAACCGCCTCGTCTCACCATCCTGGACATGACTGGCGTTTCGTTCATGGACTCCTCGGGCATAAACGAGATCATCAGCCACGAGGTCTACTGCCGCGACCACCATGTCCGGCTCGCGCTTGCCGGAGTCACTCCCCGCGTCCTCGGCGTCTTGCAGATCACGCGATTGGACAAGGTTCTGACGATTGCGGCCACTGTGGAAGCTGCGGAGGCGATGGCTTAGTCCTCCTTCCGGTCCGAAGTGTCCGGCCTAGCAAAGAAAAGAGGCCCCGGCGCAACCGGGGCCTCTCCACAGCTTGTGATTTTTGAATCCACGCGGGTCTACGGGGTGGTCTTCTTGGCGGCAGGCTTCGCGGTGACTCCCGCCTTGGGCCCCCAGTACGCCGGATCGGCCTTGATGAACGATTCCGGCACATAGCTCTGGGCAGGATTGACGTAATAGATCTCGGTACGATCCTCTTCCAGGGCTGCGGCGCGGAGGTCGCGCATCTTTTTCTTCTCTTCGTCGGACAGGCCGGCTTCGGCCTTGTTGAAGTCCGCGTCGGCCGCGTCGATGTCGTCCATCGAATCGTCGGGCGTCAGGCAAACAAAGTAGCCGTTGTCTTCGCCGTATTCGTCACGGAAGCAGTCCCAGTGCGCGCTGGGGCCAGCCTTCTGCCCAAGATCCACCCACATCTTGGCCAACTCAATGAACTCCTTGATGTGGCCTTGACGAACATGCAGGATGTCGGCTTCAAGAAAGCGATGGTGAAAAAGGTCAACGTCCGGACGCAGGCTGATATCGTCCGCGTAGCTCAGGATCAACTGATTGGTATCCCGCAGAAGTTCGCCATCGGCTACGTTGATGGGCTCGACGGCCGCAGCAACACCCGGGTTATCGAAGATCTTGTTGGCTTTTGCCAACTCGCCAAAAGAGTTGAATCCTGAGATGAAAATGGCTCGCGGATGGCCCGACATTGAGTTATAGGCCCAGTAATGGATGGGATACTTGGCTTTGATCATGGCCTGAACGTATGCGCTCTCGGTCTTGTCATGGGCAAGGCCGCCCTTGCCGGGCTTGGTGTATTCGACGGTGACTTGCAGGTACTTCGGTGGCTTCATGGGTGCCAAAGATGGATCCTGCGCGGCGGCTATCGGGATGCAGGAAGCCGCAAGGGACAGTCCCAGAAACAGGGAGCTGGTCTTTCTCATTTGCTTAATCCTCCAGGTGTAGCTCATGGATCGTTCAAAGGAGGGATCGTGAAGATGAGGAAGCGTAACGATCTGAGCCTGTGTCTTTCTATCCCCTTATACGCATTGATGTAAAGCTATTTCTCCGCACAGCGCCGGCTGCTTAGCGGTCGAGCACTTGGTAGCGCGCCATCATGCCGGCCAGCATGTGGTCGGAGATGTGGCAGTGATAGAGCCAGATGCCAGGAGCGTCGGGCACCATGTCGGCGGTGATCATTTGCGCGGATGCGATGTTCAATACGTCGGTCCGTTGGCCGCCCACCAGCACGGTGTTGCCATGCCAATGTGGCGTGTGTCCGTTGAAGAAGTCGCCGAGCGTGGCCACATACCAGCGCACGTGATCGCCCTTCTTCATCACCATCATGGGCCCATTGCCGTAGATGTATCCGTTGATGGACCACTTGATGTTGGTTTCGAAAAATCCCGCACCCGCGACGGTGCCTAAGATCCCTGTCGTTGTGACGGGCTTGGACTCGTAGCGATTGAGTTTGGTGATCGGGGATGTGGGCCTTGATGTTGTCGTCGAGATACCAACTCTCGTTCTCGTTGATGGCGATGTAGATGGTGACGAACTGCTTGTCGACATCCTTGGGTGCGCCGTCGGGACGCGCCATGCCGCGCCGTGTGATGACGAGTCCGCCAAAGAGTCCGGAAGCTACATCGCGCAGCTCGTCGCAGTGCGAGTGGTAGAGCCAGAACAGGGAACTGGGATCGTTGGGGCCGGATCCTGCGCGGTCGGGGACTTGCCAGGTGTAGGTGTGCGTGGCTCCGGGCGCAATGCAGGCGCCACGGTCTTCCATGTCGCCGCTGCCGCCGTTGTAGTTCGCGCCCTCGGAGTCCTTCTCGTAGCGAACACCGTGAGGATGCATGCCGTAGGGATGCGTGGCGTTGTTCTTGAAGACCACTTTGATGGTGTCGCCCACTTCCGCGTACAGAATCGGGCCGACGATGCCGAGGTACGCGTCCTGGGCCGCGCGCGGCTTGATCGTGGTGAAGGTGGCGTCCGTGTATTCGCGGTAGACCGCTTTCTTATAGACGCGACCGATGTGGTCGGCGCTGGTCTCGGTGAATCCCTTGGCAACGGAGTCGAAGGGCATGCCCATAGCCTCGTCGCGGCCTGAGGGAGCGTAGTCCCAGTTCACTTCGTCGGCGGCAACGTAGTAGGTGCGCGTCTTGCCTTCAGGTGCGGGTGCGGCGTGAAGGGGCGCGGGAAGTGCGCAAAGAGTGGCGGCTGCAAGGCAGATTGCGCCCAGCGTTGCACGGCGGAGAGTTCGCTCGTTCATCGTTCCTCCGGGGAATCGGTTGGGCGGCGTGCGCGGGAAACCTGGCGCTCGTGGCGCTTGGATGGAGCTGTTGAGGGTTCTGGGGAAGCTACGACCGTGATTCTACTTCGGTCGCCATGGCCCGGCAAAGCACTTTCTTACGGAACCGATCCTTGCCGGTCTGCACGGTCCGAGAATGGGACTCGCTGCCCGGCTCATATAAAATGGATCGAGCGAGTCGTGTTCTTTGTGCGCAGTGCGGATGCTTTAAGCGATCCGTTGCAGCGAGTGAGAGCAGCGGCCGCGCCGTTGAAGCCGTCTCGCGATAGCGGGATGAGTGCAAAGACACATCACAAGGAGAACCAGCTACTGATGGCAAAAATTGCAAAAACAGGTGACCGCAAGAAGGTCATGGACACCACGAAGTCCACCGATTGTCCCAAGTGCGGCAAGCCCACGCGCATCGTCAAGCGCGTGAAGGATCGCGAGAGAGGCGTTCCGGGCGGAGTGTATATTTCATGCTCCGTATGCGAGTTTTACGAAAAGCTTTAAGCGTTGGTTGAGGTTTTATCGACAGCGCGGCCCGGCGAAAGCCGGGCTTTTTGCGTTTGAACCGCGCGTCAGTCTGTAGCGACCCAACTCCAATCCCCGCTTTTCCGCTATCCAATCGCAGGATTTCCGGAACCTCTTATAGACTCATTGCGTACTCCACCTACAGGAGAACTCAATGAAGACCTTTGTTCGCCTCACCCGCCTCGCGGCATTGCTTTGCCTGACTGGCTCGCTCAGCCAAGTGGCCGCCCACGCTGCGTCGAAAGACACCTCGGGCACCATCGTCATCGTCTTCAAGGATGGCCACCGCCAGAGCTTCAACCTCTCTGACATCGATCGTGTCGAATTCGCAGGAGGAGCTTCCTCCGCTTCCGCGGACAGCTACAGAGTCCCCAGCCGTGGCCGGTTCATCGGCAAATGGGAGTGCGGCGACGGTCAGGGAAATAACTTCTATATCACGCTGAACGAGGATGGCACCGCCTTCAGATCGATTGGTGACGTTCGCGGCCACTGGGAGTATGTTGACGGCGAGGCTCGCGTAACCTGGGAAGACGGCCGCAAGGATGCGATTCGCAAATCCGGACCGCAGTACTTCAAGTTTGCCTACGGGGAGGGCAAGTCGTTCACTGACGACCCTGACAATGTGGCCCACGCGCGCAACACG
>Ga0187863_10004405_pt1 | contig 10062 bp, 7 predicted proteins | sample June2016WEW_11_1_FD_132975 | JGI IMG/M metagenome (GOLD analysis project Ga0187863, IMG submission 132975) | Peatland microbial communities from SPRUCE experiment site at the Marcell Experimental Forest, Minnesota, USA - June2016WEW_11_10 | ecosystem: Environmental > Terrestrial > Soil >...
AGAGCGCGGCTAGGCCAATGGCGGAGACTGTGACTAGAGCGACTGGGCTGTAAAAGGCATTGGGAGCGGTGTAAATCACGACCAACGCCAGCGCCAGCAAGAGCAGTCCTGAGGCAATGACGGTCCAGCGGCGGGCAACTTTGGACTGGGATTGGGATTGGGATTGGGTCGACGGCTCGGCGTTGGTCACCGCGCGATCTCCTGGCTTCGCATAGCGACATTGTACTTTGTAGTTGCGTTTTCGTTCTATGCAGACGCGTTGCTGTTGCCGGGCATCCATTCGGAAGGGCGATGCTCGCTGTGCGACATGGCGTAGAGAACGAGTTCGACGCGGCTGGAGATTCCCACTTTGTCGAAGATGCGGAGGAGATATTTCTTAATGGTGTGCTCGCTGAGCCCGAGTTCGGTGGCGACTCCGCGATTGGTCAAGCCGTCGGCGACGAGGGCGACGACCTGCTCTTCGCGAGGGGTCAGCAAGAACCTTCCGTTGGAGTTGACGACGCGCAGGGTCGGCACCTCGGAGAGCGCGTCCAGAACGTAATTCATCTGCTGGCTGTTGACCCAGACCTCGCCGCGAAAAATGCACTGGATACATTTGCAGAGCATAGGAAAAGGAGTCTGCGAGAAAAGGAAGATACCCTTGGCGCCGGCGCGCAGGGCATTGACGACCAGTTCACGTTCGTCGCTGTCGACCAGCAGCACGGAAGACATCCTCGGATACGAGAGACGCAGCCAGTGCAGCAGGCTGAGGTCGGGGAGGCGGCTGGCGGCAATCAGGATGACATCGGCGTGATTGGACTGCAGGAAATTTTGTAGCGCGGTCATCTCCAAATCGACGGCGGAAACCTGGAAGTCGCGGCGGCCTTTCAATGCCCGGGCCAGCAGTTGAGACTGGATAGCCCCGGAATCGGCGACCAGCACCTGTATTGTTTCGGCCTGGACGGGCAGCAGCGGCGTGTCTTGTTTGGTGGTGCGAGTTGTATTCACGCTTTTATCATCAACCAAGTTGCATTCGCCGTATGTAGCCCTCGTCACACGCTGTTGGTGATGAATCCGCCCGCCGCCGTCTACTTTTGGAGAGCTTCCCTGGTGCACAACTTTCAGGCACTACGCTTCCGGCGATTTCGCATGGAGGACTCTAACCGCCACTCTGGCGGCCCATTCCAGCATCATTTCCCGTTTGGTAGGAGAAAGGTGCCATGCACCGCAGTGGACAGTACTTTGCAAGTCTTGTTGCGCCTTGCGCACAACGATACCTTCGGGCCAACAGCTCAGAAACTTGAGCTGCAATAGTTCGCCGCTCGGATGAGCAACGGTGAGAGTTCGGAGATGAATGCATTAACTAAACGAGTCGTATTGCGAGCTGCAAGCACGCTCATTCTGCAGCTAGCCGTGATCGCTTATGCCCAGCAAGCCGCACCGCTGACTGGGCCGGCGCCTGGATCCTCTGCTTCGGCCAGCGGCACGATCGCTGGTGCGGAGAGCTCGCAGAGTCAGGGCCGGCCGGGCACGGTGGGGCCGTTGGACGGAGCAATCACACAACCCGGGAAAGCGGGTGGCCAGGGAGATCCTGCATTCGGGGGGGAGCGCCATCCGCTTTATCGGCTTTCGAAGTCGGACATAGTAGATGTCAATTTCACTTTCTCTCCAGACTTCAATCAGATATTAACCGTGCAACCGGATGGCTTCGTGGCCCTGAAAGGTGCGGGCACATTGTTTGTTGAAGGACTCACAGTTCCCGAGACGCAGCAGGCGCTGGTCGGGGTTTATCGCAGCTTTCTGCGGGAGCCGGAGATTACCGTGACTTTAAAGGATTTTGACAAGCCTTTCTTTCTGGCCTCGGGCGAAGTGGCGAAGCCGGGGAAGTATGAGCTGCGCGAAGATCTGACGGTGGCCGAGGCGGTGGCGATTGCCGGCGGCTTTACCCAGCAGGCGCGTCATTCGCAGGTGGTCGTGTTTCGCCGGATTTCGGCGTATGTCGCCGAAAGCCATGTGATCGACTCGAAGAAGATGCTGAATTCTCACGACCTCAGCGAAGATTTTCACCTTCAGCCCGGTGATTTTGTCTATGTGCCGCAGAGCCGCATTTCAAAGATTCGGAAGTTTGTTCCCACCAACTCGATGAGTTGGTATGTCAATCCATTGCAGTTCTAGCTGAAAGGAGTGGCAGCGTTCACTTGCGTCACAAAAATCTGGCGGATTCCCCTAAGATCTCGCCGGGTCTGATTGCTCGCTGTATTGACCCATGTCCGCCGACCTGATTGCAAACTCGCGCGCCGCGATTACACCTACGCCCCGCGAACTTGCGGCTACATTGTTCCGGCGTCCGCGATTGGTTGCCGCTTCTTTCGGCCTGGTGTTACTGGCAACGATGCTGTTCGTGATTTTCTCGGGCCGCTACGAATCGCATTTCATGGTTCTGCTGCGCCGGGGACGCTATGACCCCGTCGCCTCTTCTCAACCGGCCAGCCCAATGGATTTCACGCGCCCGGATATTACCGAGGAGGAACTCAATTCCGAAGTCGAATTGCTGCGCGATGAAGATTTGCTCAAGCGAGTGGTGGAATCTGCGGAGCTCATTCCCGCCGGTACGCCGGAGTCCGAGCGTGCTTCGGAAATTGAACATGCGGTCCGCAAACTATCGCGCCGATTAGACGTCGAGTCGCTGAAAAAATCTAACCTGATCCAAGTGAGTTATAAGGATGCCGATCCGGCTCGAGCGGCTCGCGTGTTGTCATCGCTCTCTTCGCTTTACGTAAAGAGGCACACGAATCTTCAGAGGCCGCCCGGGGAGATTCAGTTTTTTGATTCGCAAACGACCGCCTACGAAAAGAGGCTGCATCAGTCGGAAGCGGACTTGGTGCGCTTTACGCGGTCTCGCGGGGTAGTTTCGGCGGCGCTGGAACGGGATATTGCGCTCCAGAAATTAGGGGAAGCGGATGCGGCCTATCGCCAGATCGACCAGGACCGAACCGATGCAGAGCGGCAGATTGCATCGCTCGGCGAACAGCTTAAGTTGTTCCCCGCGCGTTCGGTCACGCTGAAGCGCTGGGCCGATAATCCCGAGGCTCTGGAAAAAATGAAAACCCACCTGCTGGAGCTACAACTGAAACGCACCGAACTGCGCAGCCGCTTTGCGCCCTCCTACCGGCTGGTGCAAGAAGTGGAACAAGAGATCGCGGAAACCCAGGCTTCGATCGCCGCCGAAGCGCTTACTCCGGTGCGTGACGAGACGAGCGACAAGGATCCGAACTACGAGTGGGCGCGAATGCAACTGGAGAAAGCTCAGGTGCAATGGGATGGATTGCGGGCCCGGCAAAGCGATGCGGCGGCCCAGGTTGCGTCGTTGCACGAATTCGCCGAGCGTTTGCAATCAGACGCTATGGATCAACAGGATCTGATGCGCACTCAAAAGGCCGATGAAGACAACTACCTGCTCTACCTTCACAAACGGGAGGAAGCGCGCATCGGGGACGCGCTCGACGAACGGCGCATCCTTAATGTGGCAATCGTGGAACCGCCCGTCGCGGCGGCCTTGCCCGTTCACCCGCTGTTACTTTATTTCTGGCTGGCTCTTGGATTGGCGACAGTGTCCGGCGTAGGGGCTGCTTTCACGGCGGAGTACTTTGACCCGACCATTCGCACACCCGACGAAGCCCGCGGCTTATTGGAGGTGCCCGTGCTTGCGTGGCTTCCGGCTTCGGAGTCGAAGGTTCTGCGCGCTTCTGCCTGGCGGCTCAGAGGGCCGAAGGTGGTGGCACCGTGAACAGCCTGCGTGAAGTCATTGTCGAGAACCCCACCATTGCGGAGCCTGAAACCGTAACTCCGCTCGGCGTGCGCAGTCAGGGTAAAGCATCTTCACCAGTGGCGTTGCTTCATGAGGAGCAAATCCATGCGCTGATCCAACAACTTTTCTTTGGACGTGAAACAACGCCGGTACGGCACGTCGGTTTCTCTACGCTGGAAACCACCACTGCGATTGCGACACTCTGTTTCGAGGTCGCCACAGCTCTCGCTCAGGAAGACCGTTACGACGTGGGGCTCATCGATGCACAGCCTGACTCCCGGTCCCTGCAAATGGAGTTGCGGCTTCCCGCGCCGAATCGCGCGGAAGTGGCTTGGCCGATTGCACCACGACTGTGGATGGTTCCCCGACAAAGCTGGCTGCCTGATGCGGGTGGGGGGCGCATCACCGATCAGGACTTGTCTCGTCTTCGCGAACGCACGACGGAGTTCGACTTCTCAATTTTGTGTTGCGCGCCGGTTTCATGGATAACGGCAAGCATTGGCCAAGCTTGCGACGGACTGGTACTGGTGCTGACGGCGAACAAATCCAGACGACTCGTCGCCACTCAAATCAAGAATCAGCTCGCCAAGGCTCAGGTGCCTCTACTTGGGACCGTGCTGGCCGAGCGTCGTTTTCCCGTCCCTCAAGGCCTCTACCGGAGTTTGTGAATTTTATGGGCGAAATGAGCACAAACCGAGTCTGGGATGCCGGGCCTAAAGATGGCCCCTCGCAATATGCGCGCATGACCCTTGGCGCATCGGCCATGCGGCCTCCGAGATCTGGGGCAGTCGAAGTACCGGCCCTCAGTTCATTGAACGAGACCGGCGACACCACTTCAAGACGAGCGCTCTCTCGAACCGCAACTCAGCCACTCACATCGCAGACCACGGTTGATCAATTCACACTGGGCGAACTGATGGCAGCCGACTTGATCGTTCTGGTGGCTGTGTCGGGAGGTTTATCGCTGTTAGTTCCCGACTGGGGTTTGCCGTGGGCTTATCTCCCGGTTTTTGCGGGATTGGTGACACTGTTCGGGCTCTCTGAAGGTCTCTACAAACGCGCTGGGGATCCGTCTCCTGACGGAACTGTCGGAGCACTCGCGAGATCGACTCTGTTCGCGACCGCCTTGGTCTACATCGCCGCATGGGACGGAATGCATGCGCTGGCCGCTGCCAGAATATACGCCAGCAGCCTGGCCGCCCTCGCGCTGTTGCGCCGATTGCGGCAGATGCAATGGAAGGTGCGGCGACGCCAGACGGAATCGCGCAAGATACTCATCATTGGCGCGGGCCCGATCGCACGATCTATCGCCGAGGCACTGCGCAATGACCCTCTCCGGCGCTCAACCGTGTGCGGTTTCGTTGATGACAAGACACCGCTTTCGCCGGTTGTATTGGGGCGAATCGCCGATCTGGATTGGCTCGCTCGCTCCGAATTCATCGATGAAGTAATTGTCGCTTTACCAAACCAGCCTGCCTTGGCGCGAGAAGCCGCCGAAATCGCATTCCGTAATCATCTGGATATTCGGGCCGTGCCCGATCTGCCGTCGGGGCCATGGCCGGACTCAGGTATTGACCGCATTGGTGAAGTACCGGTGGTGACGCTTCATCGCGAGCCCGTTCTCAGCGCGCCACTATTTTTCAAGCGCTTGCTGGACGTCAGCGGCGCGGCGTTCGGTCTCGCGCTAGTGAGTCCAATCATGGTGATCGTGGCCTTGCTCATACGGCTGGACTCACGCGGTCCCGTCATCTACTCGGCGGAGCGGACCGGCGCCAAGGGCCGCCACTTTCGTTGTTACAAATTTCGCTCCATGGTGAGCGACGCGGAAATCCGCAAGGAGGAGTTGCGCACGCGCAACCAGCGCGAAGGGCCGATTTTCAAAATTGACAACGATCCCAGGATTACCCGCATTGGGCGCATCCTGCGTCGCTTCAGCCTTGACGAACTGCCGCAGCTCTGGAACGTCCTGAGCGGGGAGATGAGTCTGGTCGGCCCGAGGCCCCACCCGATCGATGAGGTCAACCATTACGAACTGCACCAGTTCCGGCGTCTTGATGTGAAACCGGGCATCACGGGCTTGTGGCAGATTACGGCGCGTGACTGTCCATCATTCGAGCTGAACATGCACCTCGATCTCACTTACATCGAAAATTGGAGCCTGCGCCTGGACCTGCACATCCTCGCGAGTACCGTGCGGGTGCTGTTCTCTCCGGAAGGAACCTGATCACGCTTATGAGCAGCGGCACTCTAACCTGGTATCGCGACATCAACCCGCTTTGGCGCGGCGCGGGACTGTTGTTGAGGCCACTTCATTTTGGGTTGGCATTCCCTTCCCTTCTGTATGTGGCGGCGATGACCGTTTTCTTATTTCGGCCGCCTGACTTGTTTTCCTTTTACGCCGACCGAATCGCCTTTGGGATCCTCGTGTTTTTCGTCGTACTGCGGGCAATGGCCCTCCGCGAACGGATCCCATTTTTTGCGGGAATTAGTATGCCGATGCTGGCGCTCACCGCGCTCGCTGTGTTGCGGGTTCTGCGCGAGCCATTCGATCCACAAATCTGGAGCATTATTGCGAGCAAGTACATTGTCCCTTTTGCCCTCTTTCACATTGCGGTGCTGGTTTTTCGAGGCGTTGCGGAACGGAGACACTTTGAAATATTCATCGTTCTGGCGCTCGCCTACCTTGTATTTATTGCCATTGCTTTCCTGGCGGATGCCCGGTCGCTCATCTTCCCGCGTTTCATTCTCGACGAAAGCCTCGGGTTTCATCCAGACCGTGCTCGTGGGCCATTTCTGCAAGCGGTGGCTAATGGCGTCTCATTGAACATCCTCGGGATTCTTGTGCTCGCGTTTCCGCTGGGTCGCAGAGTGATCGGCAAGCTGCTGTGGTTGGCTCTGCCTCTGGCGGTGCTCGCTACCATGACGCGAGCGGTTTGGATTTCGTTCGCGGCGTCGACTCTCGTCCTCGGGTTCCGGTTGCTCAAACGCCGACTGCTGGCGGCGTGCAGTTTATTGGCGGTTGCGGGAATGGTGCTCGGACTGGCAATGGCCGTCAGCAACCACTCGCTAAAAACTACTTTGGGGGACCGCACCGGTGAACGTGGACCGGTGGAGGCGCGCCTCGCCGTATATGACGCGGGGTGGGCAATGTTTCTGGAGAGGCCATTCACCGGTTGGCCGGCCCGCGATATGTATGCAGAACTCGGCCGGCGCATGGAGGGGTACCACCTCCGCACTTTCTATGTTCACAACACCTACCTCGCATTGCTGGTTGAATTCGGTGTACCGGGCTTAGCGTTGTACGGCATTCTCTTCTTCAACCTGTTCCGTTTGTCCTGGCACCGTTCTGCCGGCGAAACGGAGACCGTCGCCGCCCTCCGCAAGGTGTGGCCCGTCTTGCTCGGGGTTTACCTCCTGAATGCTTTTTTTGTCGACATGGCTTATCAGTTTGTCATTGGGCTCATTTTCACCGTGGCGGGAATGCTTTGCGCGGCTGAGGAATTACGCGCATGACCACCGTTGCTTACATCGCGAATGAATTTCCTTCTCCGCTTGAACCTTATGTGATTGATGAAATCACGGAATTGCGACGGCGTGGGGTGCGAGTGATCTGTTGCAGCGGTAAACGCGTGTCGCCAAGCGATCTCAGCCTTGCGGAACAAGCCTTCTGGAAAGAGACGCTTTTTTTTCAGCCGCTCTGTGATGATGAACTGCTTCGGGCAACTCGCCGGCTTGCCTTTGGTCGCCGCGGCGTCTGGCAGATCCTACGTCCTTTGCTTTGGGAGCGGGGAACTCGGCCAACCCTCCGAATTCGTGCTTTAGCTCACACATTGATGGGCGCCGCCCTGGCAGAGCAACTCGAAGCGATCGAGGTCGAACACATCCATGCTCATCACGGCTACTTCGCCTCATGGATGGCGTTGGCTGCCGCGCGCCTGCTTGGCATCGGCTTCAGCTTCACACTCCACGGTTCCGATCTGCTGCGGCGTGCAGACCTGCTTCCCGCGAAACTGCTCGCTTGCGATTTCTGCGTGACCGTCAGCGAATACAACCGCCAATACATTCTTCGCAAATACTCTTCCACGCCGGAGAACAAGATTATGGTGCAACGGTTGGGCGTGGATCGGGTAGGTCCTTCTCTCGTCAGTGATCGCGCCTGCGTCGCGAGCGATGGAAGATTTTGTCTTCTCGCGGTTGGACGCCTGCACCGCGTCAAGGATTATCCCTTTCTCGTCCAGGCCTGTGCGGCTCTTCGCGAGCGGGGGCTCGACTTTATCTGCCGGATCGTGGGCGAAGGACCGGAGCGTCCGGCCCTCGAAAATCAGATTGCGGCATTGCGGCTCCAAGATCACGTTTATCTGATTGGCCATGTGCCACGCGTCGACCTGTCAAGTTATTACCGCTCCGCCGATTTAGTCGTTATGACCAGCCGAAGTGAAGGAATCCCGGTGGTTTTGATGGAGGCTATGGCTCACGAGAAAATCGTGCTCGCGCCGGCCATCACCGGGATTCCCGAACTGGTCGAGCACCGGCGTACTGGATTTCTATATCAACCCGGCTCCTTGCCCGCTTTTGTCGACGCCGTGAGTTGGATTGAGGCGAACATTGGGGCGAACAGGGCCTCGCTGTCAGCAGTCCAACGTGCGGCCGCGGCGAGCATCGCCGCTTCTTTTAATCGCCAGCGAAACGTTCGCAATTTTGCGGAGCAATTTCTGGCCCGTATTTCCCGATCGGAGCGTGATTGTGCGCATCCTCTATTGCAACAAGTACAACTATCCGTTTAGCGGCACAGAAGCGTATCTCTTCGACCTCATCGGGCGGATGGATGAGCGCGGCCACGAGACCGCCCTGTTCAGCATGGACCACGGCCGGGAGCGGGCGTTTTCCGGCCGCAGATATCTTCTGCCGCAAATTGACTTCAAGGATCCGAATGCGGGCTTCTTGAAGAAGGTCAGGATGGCGGCGCACGCTCTCTATTCGCCGTCGGCCCGTCGTGCCATGCGACGATGCCTTGGCGATTTTTCGCCAGATCTGGCTCACGTTCGCGGCATTTACCACCATTTGTCACCGTCGATTTTGTGGGAACTGAAACGCCAGAAAATTCCGGTGCTCTATCACCTCAACGATTTCAAAATTTTGTGTCCTACTTATAACTTTGTGGCCGATGGGCGGCCTTGCGAAGAGTGCGCACAAGGTGCCTTCCACAATGCGGTCACAAAAGGATGCTATAAGGGGCCGCGCTCCAGCGCGGTCGTGCTGGCCGCCGAAGCGTATCTGCACAAGTGGTTAAAAACCTACGAATCTTGCGTCGACCTGTTCCTTGCGCCCAGCGAATTTGTGCGCGACAAATTGGCCGCGGGCGGGTTCCCAGCGGAGCGCATCGAAGTGCTGCCGCATTTCCAGGTTCTGCCTGCGGAGGGAGAGCTGAAAACTGACGAAGGCTACGTGCTTTATTTCGGCCGACTTTCTCCCGAGAAAGGCGCCTATGAACTGGTGCGCGCGATGGCGCAACTGCCGCACATTCCTCTGGTAATTGCAGGAGATGGCCCTGAGCGCCCTCGGCTGGAAGCGCTAACGCGCGAACTTAACCTGCAGCACGTCTTGTTTGCGGGAATGGTGCACGGCGAAAAACTGCAAAAGCTTATTGCTGCCTGCAGCTTTTCCGTGTTCCCTTCGCATGCCTACGAAACTTTGGGAAAGTCGATCCTCGAATCTTATGCGTGGGGACGTCCGGTCATTGCTTCCGACCTGGGTTCGCGCCGCGAACTCGTGCAGCACGGCGTAACCGGCCTGCTGTATGGGGACGGCGACCGGCAGCAATTCGCGCATTCCATAGCCTTTCTGTTTGACCGGCCTGATCTCATCGAGAAGATGGGAGCGAATGCGCGCGACCGGGTTAAGAATCACCACGATCCCGGGCAACACATGGAGAAGCTGCTCGAAATATATCAGCGGGTCGCATCACCAAAAAAGCTTTTGCCTTTTCCCGAACCAAGCCAAGCCTCCGCGCCGCCCCGTGGCGTCCGCGTCGCGTTCATTGGCGGTCGAGGCCTAGTCTCGAAATATAGCGGCATCGAATCGTATTATGAGCAGGCTGGCCACGAACTCGCCCGGCTCGGACATGATGTCACGGTGTATTGCCGAAGCTATTTCACACCTGCCATAACCGCGCGCAACGGAATCCGTGTGCGGCGATTGCCGACCGTCCGCTCCAAACATCTGGAAACCTTCGTTCATACGCTGCTGAGCACTATTCATGCCATGACCGAGAATTA